>Ga0163153_10002319_pt1 | contig 28125 bp, 29 predicted proteins | sample OliLakLV19MP6IB1_FD_148629 | JGI IMG/M metagenome (GOLD analysis project Ga0163153, IMG submission 148629) | Freshwater microbial mat bacterial communities from Lake Vanda, McMurdo Dry Valleys, Antarctica - Oligotrophic Lake LV.19.MP6.IB-1 | ecosystem: Environmental > Aquatic > Freshwater >...
GTCGAACCGGTGATCGTGCGCAACAGCGAGATCCGCTTCTGCTTCGACCGCGGGCTGAAGAGCCAGCAAGGTGTGGTCCGCGTCGAATCGAGCTGGATCCACCACAATCTGCGCGGCGGACTATTCGCACAGTCGCCGGGGATGGGCAGCACGGTCGGCCTGATCAAGGCGGCAGGCAACCTCGTCGAAGAAAACGGGCAGAATTGCCCGAGTGGCGACGCTGCGAACTGTGGCGTTACGCAGGTGATCACCCGCAGCGAGGCAGCGGAGGCCTCAGCGCAGGGGCCCTTCACTCGCATCGAGACCGACGCCAACGTGCTCCGCAACGGCGTCCTCCACGGAATCTACTTCCAGGATCAATCCGAAGGTGCCGTCAATCACGACTACGTCTGCGGCATCAACCGCGGCAGCGGCGGCAAGGGGCTGCTGGTGAAGAAGGTGACAGGCGCCCAGAGCGACATCCGTGTGCGCGGCGCAACGTTCGTCTACAACGACGACGCCGGCGTGAAGTTCGACGACGCGATCTCGGCCGACCTCGGCCTCGACGGCAACGCCGAAGCCGGCCGCAACGCGTTCGCCGAGAACGGTGCGGTCCCGAGGCGTAACGTGGTCAACGTGTTGGCGACCCTGCCGCTGGTACCCGCGCAAGGCAACCAGTGGGAGAGTTGCTACGCCGGTGCCTCGCCGGTTGCCAATGACTGCGACGCCCAGGCGATCTCCGACGGCGACACCAACAACAACACCGGCTTCATCGACAAAGTCGACGTCACCGCCGCCGCTCCACACGCGCACACGGGTCCGCTGACCCTGACCGCAGCCATTCCGACCAAGCAGGTGCAAGGTGCCGTCGTGCAACTGCGCGGCAGCGGCTTCGACGCGGTCTCGGGCCACAGCGGCGGCGTCAACGGCGACTGCTTGGACCTCGCCAGCAGCAACAGCTGCACGCCCCTGAGTGGAATGTGCGTCGAGTTCCTCGTCGACGGCATCTGGACCGAAGTCGCCGATGTGCTCGGCGTGACCCCGACGACCCTGACCGTGCGCCTCCCGTTCACCTGCGGCGAGCCGACCTTGGTGCGCGTGCGCCGCCTCGACTTCGACGGCGCCGAGGTCGCATCGGACCCACTCGCGTTCTGCGACAACTGACCGCAGTTCGCGCGAGCTAGACCGGAACGCGCGGCGGGCGCTGGCGGCGCAGCTCGGGGTTGCCGAGTTGGCCGCATGCGCCCATGAGGTCGCGGCCGTGGGTCAGGCGCCGCTTGGCGAAGATGCCCAGGCGGCGCAGCTCATTGTAGAAAGCAAGGACGCGGTCTTCCTCCGGCGTCTCGTAGGCTGCATCTCGTTGAGGGTTATACGGGATCAGATTGACGACACAACGCAGATCGCAGCACCAATCCGCGACTTCGCGCGCGTGTTCGAGTGAATCGTTGACATCCTGCAACAGGACGTACTCGATCAGGAACAGGCCGCGCGGCGCCAGCGGGTAGTCGCGCAGCGCGCGCTGCAGCTCAGCGAGCGGCATCGGCCGATTGACAGGCATCAGTTGGTTGCGCAACTCATCGTTAGCGGCATTGAGCGACACGGCGATCCGCAGATTCGGCCACTGTAGCCCGGCCAGCCGCCGCAGCCCGTCGATCCGACCCACCGTAGAAACCGTGATTTGCGCGTGCGGAAAGCCGACCCCGTTCGGCTCGCTGAGCACGCGAATCGCCTGCACGACTGCGTCGAGGTTGTCGAGCGGCTCACCCATCCCCATGAAGACGATGTTCTGGATGCCGCTCGACAGATAGCGGTATTGGCCCACGCCCGGCGTCATTTCGGGCGCGACGATTGCCCGTGCGACGCAGAACTGGGCGACGATCTCCGCCGCCGTGAGATTGCGGACCAGGCCCATGCGCGCGGTCTCGCAGAACGTGCACCCCATCCGACACCCGACCTGGGACGAGACACAGAGGGTGCGCCAGGTGCCGCCGTGGTAGTTGCGCATCGGGATCAGCACCGATTCCGTCTCGTAGCGCGTTTCGCCGGCGCCGGCGCCGATCTCGAGGCAGAACTTGTGCACCCCACCGTCGCTCTCGGTGCGCGTGATCCGCGGCAGCACCAGTCCGGTAGCCGTGCGCATGACCTGCACATACTCGTCGCGCACCGCGCGTGCACTGGTGCGCCGCCGGGCAGCGAACTCCGCCTGGGTCAGCCCGAGGACGTCCAAGTCGTGACCGGCGCCCGAATCCGCAATCGGTTCGAGTGGGGGTTGCCTCCCACCTTGTCGCGCGCTTGCGCTGCCTATCCGCATGATTCGCGAGGATTCCCGATCGTCAGCCGCCGAAGCGCCGCGTCAGCCAATCGATGAGCAGGGCATTGGTTTCGTTCGGGAACTCCTGCTGCACCCAGTGGCCGGCGCGCGGGATCATGTGCATCTCGAGGTCGGCGCACAGTCCGGGCATGCCGGCAGCCATCTCCGGGCGCAGCGCGGCGTCCCACTCGGCGGTCAGCATGAGGCACGGCAGGTCGAGCTTGACGACGCCGATGCCGGGGTGCTCGCGAGAGTTGCGGTCGATGTTGCGGTACCAGTTGATGCCGCCGCGGAAGCCGGTCCGCTCGAACTCGCGGGTGTAGTGTTCGAGTTCCGCCTCGCTCACCACCAGGGTGCCGAGCGGGTCCAGTTCGGCGATACGGCGGAACGGGTTCATGTCGAGCTTGCCGTCGACGAACGCGCGTGAAAGCATTTCGTGCGGCGCGACACCGCCGCGCATGAGGCGGTCGAAGACGAGCCGCACCTGGCGCTCCATCGATTCCTCGGCGACACCCGGTTGCTGGAACCAGAGGATGTAGAAGCGCTCGTCCTCGCCGCCGACCATCGCCCGCATGACCTCGGTCGCCGGCATCGGCATGTAGGGGGTGCAGAGTCCGACAACGCCGAGAACGCGTTCGGGATGGAGCACGGGCATTGCCCAGGCGACGAAGCCGCCCCAGTCGTGACCGACGAAGACGGCCTTGTCGATGCCGAGCGCATCGAGCAGACCCACCAGGTCGCCGGCGAGCTCGGTGATGCCGTAGCGTTCGATCTCGGCCGGCGCGACGCTGCCGCCGTAGCCGCGCTGGTCGGGAGCGATGGCACGGAACCCGGCCGATGCCAATGCGGGGAGTTGGTGTCGCCACGAGTAGGCGAGTTCGGGAAAGCCGTGGCTGAACACCACCGCCACGCCCGTACCGTGCTCATGGACCGAGAGCGTGACCTCGGGTTCGCTGCCGCGCGCGGCGAGTGTGATGCGCTTGGGATCGGGGAATTCCATCGGGCGCATTAACCCCGAACGACGAATCCGGTGCAACCGGGGGGTGGGGGCGAGGAGCTGCGGCGCTTGCGCGGCGCCGAATCTCAGTGCAGGAGTGTGAAGCCGGGCAATTTGGCGGCGCGACGGTCGAACGTCCAGGTCGTTTCAGCCCCGACACGGGAGCCGATGGTGCCAATCAAGTGGTCCGGGAACTGGCCCCCGGATTCCCGGTACTGCGCGAGCGCGGTTTCGACTGCCGGCCTCTCTTCGAAGACGAAGGTGGGGTCGTCGAGCAGTGCCCGGATGCCGGCGACGATTTCTCGCTTGCCGAATCCATAGACGGCCGACAGAACCCAACACATCTCGGCGAGCACGACGTGGCTGACGAAGATCGCCTCTTCGTGACGTTCGATATTGGCGATGAGTTGCCGCACCTTCTCCGTTTGCGAGGCATCGTCCTCGGTGAGATGGCGAACGAGGATGTTGGTGTCGACAGCGATCATGCGCCGGGCACACGACCGGCAAGGGCTCGCGCGATTCCCCGATCCATCTCTTCGACCGTCGGCGCCTGCCAGTCGGCGGGAAGGAAGCGCTTCAGGGCCCCGGCGGAACGATGCCCGGGCCGCGACGGGCGGACGCGGACATTGCCTGCCTCGACCTCGAAAACGAGAACGTCCCCCTCATGCACGCCCAGCGCGTCGCGCACCGCCTTGGGGACGGTGATCTGCCCCTTGCTCGTGACCACAGCCTGCGTCTTCATTCCCTCTCCTTACTTTCGTATCGAAGGTAAGGGAATCGCGCCGGACGTTCAACCGCCCTCATGGCGGCAGATGCGGAGCCGGGATTCCGGGGCCGCACCTCATCAAGCTCCAGAAACGACGAGGAAACCCGCCTTGTTCCGGGTGCTTTACCCAGCATGATGGCGAACGAAGCGGAAAAGACGAGAAGTCCGAATTCGACAATCCTTCGAGCACAAGGACCGCCGAAGCCCCGAGCTGGAACCCGGCGAAATTGGACTCCTCCCCTTTTCCGGACCGCATCTACTCGCCCGACTCAACCACGGGAGGCGGCTGTGCGACCACGGAGCGTCTCAGCCATCTGACGAGCGACTACGTCAATCTAGCGCAGGGAGGAACATTGCCGCCGGTCGAGCTCGCGAACGAGATCGACGGCTCGCTGATGTGGGCTCCTGCCGATCCCTGAACCCCGCGGAGCGATTCGCCCGGCCCGCAGCTCCTCGAACAGCGGCCTTTCGGCGAGCAGGAGAACTACCAAGAGGAGAACTACAAGGAACTACCAAGACACCCATCACCAAGCGACCGGATCCGTCCCGGAATCGTTTTGCTGACAGCGCGGTTCAACGACGAGCCTTGCGGTGGAACCAAGGGCGCCGCCATTGTCCCAACACCCCCGGACTGCAGCGCCTCGCCGATTTCCTCGTCTTTTCCACGGCTTGATCCTGGGTGTCTCTGTACTTCCTCACTTCCTCAAATGGGCTTTCAGGGAGGATGGCGGCCCGATGCCGCGAGCGAGCCGAATCCGCGACCACGGGCCCCCGGGGTCGCGGATTCTTTTGTAACGATTCAGTCTCGAACGCCGACCTACTCGAGCGCTTGGCCTCTGCCGTCGGCGATCGCGGCTTGCACGGCTATGCATGGAGCCAAATTCCCAACCACGTCCATCTGCTCATTCGCAAGGGGTCCGGAATCCGCTTCTCGGGATCTGCAACGGCGCCGCGGCGGCAAGCCTCGCTGCCGGGAACTTACATGGCGTGGCTCGCCAGCGTCGCCGACGGTCCAGCCGCTCGCCGGCACATCCGCTTTGTGTATAAAATGCTGCGTTGATCTAGCAACGCGTCGTCGCCACCGCGCGTCGGCCGCTGGAGCGGCCCGAACGAGCCGCTCCAGCGCCAAGGATCGTCAGGTCAGCAACAGAGAACCGTCAGCGCACCGACTGCGCGCCGCTCTGCCCTTCGGGAAGAACGTAGATCTCCACGCGGCGGTTTTGCTGACGCCCGGCCGGCGTTTCGTTCGACGTCACCGGATAGCTCTCGCCGAGTCCTCGCGAGGTAATGCGCGAATACTCGACGCCGGCACTGGTCAGCGCATTGGCAACCGCCTCGGCGCGGCGCTGCGACAGCAATAGGTTGGACGAGTCCGCACCAATGTCATCGGTGTGACCTTCGATCAACAGATTGCGTTCGGGGTATTCCTTCAGCAGCGACACCAAGCGGTCGAGGTCACGAATCGACCCGGCCTTGAGATCCGCCTTGGCAAACTCGAACAGCACGTCGCCCAGCGTGATCATGAGACCACGCTCGGTTTTCTTTGCTTTGAGGGCGGTCAGCTCGGCATCTCGAGCTTCGAGCAGCGTCTTCGTACGTCGCGTGCCCAGTCCCGCCAGCTCCTCTTGAGCTGCGTTCTTGGCGGCGAGTTGCTCGGCGATCTCCACACGTCGGAGCGCTACGTACGCAAGCGAGTCGACGTCCTTCTTGTCGCCATCCTTGAAGGTCGTCTCGGCAGTCTCCAAAGCGGCCTGAGCTTCGTAGAGCGACACCGGCGCATTCTTGGCGACGAACTCGTTGCTCGATGCTCGCTGGTACGCCGCACGCGCCTCATCGAGCGCAGGGTTCGACTTGGCTGCGCAACCGACGGCGAACACCGAACCCAATACGAGGGTCAGAAGTTTCACCTGATAGCCCATGAACAGATCCTCTCGCATCATTGTCCGGCTCATTCTGCAAGTCCCCGCTGGGATTCGCCGCGTAGGGCATCGAGGGTCTTGCGCCCCTCCTCCGCAGACAATTCGGCGATCGCAGCGCTACTCTTTACGTCAGCCAGCTCGGCATCGGCACGAGCCTCCTCGGCAAGCCGTCTCGCGGCGTCGTAGGTCCGCTTCTCGTTGGCCTTCTCTTTGGCCTTGTCGAGCCGTTCCCGAGCCCGGTGAATATCGAGCGCAGCATGCTCGCCGGCACCGCTACGCTCGGCCTTGCGAACGGCGATCTCAGCCGCGGTAATCTCCGCCGTCGGCGGTCGCTGCGCGGCACAGCCGCCTAGAATCAATGCGACGCCGACGGGCACCGCAAGCGATACGATTCTGGAAACACGCTTGGTCTTCATTCGTCATTCCCTTCCTTAGGAGCTCATACGTACCGTAGGAGTGAAAAAATAGCAACGTGCACAGCTCGCAAGGCGATACTCGGCGATCGCCATTCGATCATCCTGGTCTCCCAATTGTGATCGGCTTCGAGCACGCACACGTCGCTGCGGCCGGACAGCGGAAAAACCCTCTTCGTTAGATGCCTCACGCCACGCTCGCGATCGCGCTGAAAAGAGGGTACGGAAGCGGCAGAGGAGCGGCGCGATGAACCCGCCGATCGAGAAATTACGGCGCCAACGCGGCGCCTGGCGCCGTTCGCGTCACCGAAGCGGCCTGGGAACTCGAACTCACGGGCTGTCATTTCTCACGAGTATGACCCCTTCGGCGCAAATTACCGATTCTCCGACAACGTACGTATTGGAGGACCCGTGGTTTAACCGAGCGGACATCTATAGCTGCTTATGACCCGGACTTGTGTAAGTGCCAGCAACACTCGCCACTGACAGGCTGTTCAGCTTCGCTTGACTAGACTTAGTCCGGATCGTACGCTGCGCGCTATGGATCGCGTCAACGTGCACGAAGCGAAGACCCACCTCTCTCGGTTGCTGGAACGAGTCGAGCAGGGTGAGCGAATCACCATCGCTCGCAACGGCCGTCCGGTGGCGATGCTCGTTCCCCTCCACGCCGAACGGCGCACTCCCGGGCGACTCAAGGGCAAGATTCGTATCGGTCGGGATTTCGACGCGCCCTTGCCGGACGACATCGCTGCAGCCTTTGGCGGAGATTCCGAGTGAGGCTGCTGCTCGATACGCATGCGTATCTCTGGTGGCTTCGCGACGACGTCAAGCTCTCTCGCGCTGCGCGGGATGCGATCAGTGACGCCGGCTGCCTGGTTCACGTGAGCGCCGCGACCATCTGGGAGATTGCGATCAAGCAGCAACTCGGCCGCCTGGATCTCCACGGCGAGGACTTGATGCTGGAGATCGAAGCCAACGCGTTCGTCGACCTGCCGATGAGCGTCCGGCATGCGCAACGGGTTGGTTCGCTACCGCTGCACCATCGCGATCCCTTCGACCGGATGCTGGTCGCACAGGCCGAACTCGAAACGCTGACTCTCGTCACGCACGACCGTGCGCTGGAGGCGTACGGTATCGATGTTCTCTGGACGTAGTTACTGCGCCGGGGGTCGGCGCCGATCACGAAGATCGCTCAACAGACGCGAGCTTCGCCGCTCGCGCCGTCCGACTCGCTCACCTTGCCGCCTTCGATGCGGTAGACGCGATAGCGAGCCGACTCCACGTCCCTGGCCGGGTCTGGCACCTCACCCATCGCAGACACCGGCGCGAGTTCCTAGCTGAAGTTCGCAAGACAAGACGCAAGACAAGAGACGCCCACTCGAACGTCCGCATGAATCCGTGAGCTGCTGCTCTGGTCTGACCACGCCAACTCGTTGAAGTAGCGGAGTTGTGATCGAAATTCGGAGGCGAAAAAGCGCTTACCTGCCCGTTGAAGAGCCCTGCGCACCTCAAATTGCGTCATTCCCAGAGAGCTTGTCCCGCGCAAGCGAGGATCGGGAATCCACGATTGGTAAGGGATTCTGGGCCCCCGCGTTCGCGAGGGCGACGGAAGCTCGAGAGGGACTCCTTGGGGTCGCACTACGTGAAGTCGCTAATTTCGTTTCTCATGGCTGGGCCTGTGGGCCTGTTTCTCGTGCTTGCACCTGCGATTTTGCCCCGGGAATGGAAAAGACTCCCGAATAAAGCCCATTGGAAATCGAGCACGCTCGCCGTGCTCGGTTGCATTCACTCACTGCGTCGCGCCCGTCTCCTTCCAGTTCATCGCGGCGACCTGCCCTTGCCGCGCGTAGTCGGCTGCTTCGCCGAGCACCCGCGCCGCTTCCTGCGGCGCATGGAAACCCATCGAGTTCTCGGCGGCGATGAAGTCGATGCGCCACTGCGCCTTGCGCTGCAGGGTGAGCGCCGGCACAAGTTGCTCCGCCCCCGCTCCCGCCGCTTTCGCTGCTGCAATCGCATCGAGTTGATCCATGAGCGCAGCCGCAGCACGCTGCATGAGATCGTGGTTGCGCTGCTGGATCACATCGACCCGCGCGGCCATCTCGCCTTCGGATGCATGGTGGCACGTCTGGCAGGCGCGGTTGATGTTGAGCAGAGGACTGCGCACCCAATGATCCGACACCTTGCTCGCACCCTCGCGCATGTACGGCATGTGGCAGTCGGCACACGACACGCCGCTGCGCGCGTGGATCCCCTGACTCCATAGTTCGAACTCGGGATGCTGGGCCTTGAGAATCGGCGCGCCCGTCTCCGCGTGGACGTAATCCAGAAAGGGTGTGCCGTCGGGGAAGATCGTCGTATCCCAGAACTCTTCGACCTGTTCCGCCTTCAGACCCTTGCCCCAGGGAAATGTCAGCGGCATCTTCGACGAGCAATAGTACTCCACGTGGCATTGGCCGCAGACATACGAGCGCATCTCGCTGCGCCGCGCGTCGAGGTTCGGGTCGTACGGACGCTCACGGTCTCCGGACCGCCACTCCTGGATGCTCGGCAGGTGCGGCACCTCGGCCGCGGACTCCGCGAGCGCCTGGATCCCGAGAATGAAACCCGGGCGGGTGACACGAAGTTCCATGGTATTCGGCGTGTGGCAGTCCACACACGAGACCGGATGGGCGTGATCCATCTCATGGAGTTTGGCGTTCACCTCCTGGTACGACATCGCGTGCGACGCCGCGAATCCCTGCATCGCATCGCCGCCGCCGAGTTCGCGGTACAACGGCATGATCGACGCATGACAATGCAGGCACGAGCCCGATTGCGGCTTGGTGAGCCGCTCCGTCGCCTCCTGGTCGGCGAGCATATAGGCGTGACCGCGGCGATCGCGGTAGTCGATCGAGAATGCGTAGCCGAGGAAGAGGCGTTTCAGCCACGGGTCACGCTCGATCTTCTCCGCCGGCATCGCTTCGCTGCCGCCGTGGCCGCCGAAGCGCGTCCGCGTCGTCACGGCGGTGCGCAGGTAACTGTCGTACTGGCTCGGCCAGTTGACTCCCCACGTCGCCGGATCGGTATCGTCCTCGCCTACGGGCTGGAGCAAGACGTAGGGCGAGCGGCCCTCCTCCTTGCGCTCGGTGATGTTGATCAGCAACGCCGTCGTCGCCGCCGTGGCGACCGCGACGACCAGCATCGTCAGCACCAAGAAAACCCTGCCACGCTTCGCGCGACGTCCGTCATTGATCATCTGAGTTCCTCCTCCAGGCCGCGATCGGCCCCACCCAGGCCCGCCTGTTCCCCGTGGCCGACATCACGGTGGCAATGCACGCATTCGATCGCGTCGCGATCCGTGGTGGACCCGGCCACCAGATCGTGCACCAGATCGCCGTGGCAGCGCAGGCAATTCGCCTGCAGGATCTCCGCGTTGCCGGGCGTGATGCGAATCGGTTCGGGGAAGTCCTGCAGCGTGAAGCCCTTGCTGTGGCGGTAGCCGTTGTCTGCCTTCGCGATCCACTTCGCCAGGCCCGACGCCGGCAGGTGGCAATCGACGCAGCGTGCAACTGTATGATGACTGGACTTCTGCCAGGCGTCGTACTGCGGCCGCATGATGTGGCAGTTCACGCACGCGGCAGGATCCGTGCTGAGGTAAGAGGTCCCCTCGGCATAGTCGAAGGTGAAGGCGCCGAGTCCGAATGCCGCACCGATCAAGACCGCGAGCACCAGCGCGGTCCGGCTTTCATGGATTCTTCCCCGCCTCGACATGGAACCCTCCGGCCAACGCGACGACAGTACCGCGTTGCAGTGGCGCGCGCGATAGCTGCGCCGGCTTGCCGAACGCCGCAGAAAGGCAGCCCGTTCAAAGGTCGGCGAGCAGCGTCAGCTTCCGCTTGACCTCCTCGAGTACCGGGAGCGGTAGCCGCCCAAGTCGCTTGCGGAACCGCCGATTGTCGATCGAACGACTCTGATCGATCATCACCTCACAGTCCGCAGTGTTTCCGGCGATTCCCCGCGGTAGCTGGACCCGCAGCAGATTCTCTCCCGAGAGACGCGTCGTACATGGCAGAATCCAGGTCGAGGGGTGATCGACTTCGTTGAGCAGATCACTTTGCACCACCAAGACCGGCGGCGCTTTTCCGGGTTCGGTGCCTCGCGGCGGCTCCAAGTCGGCGAGGTACAGGCAACCGTGCGCGATTCCTGTCTTCAATCGAGCCCCTCGGCGGACAGATGGTCGAGTTCTTCGAGTTCGCGCGTCACCTCGGCGCGGGTTGCATTCGACGCAGCTCGGTAAGCCTCACGCAGCGCGCCGCGCTCGGTGGTTTCGTCGAGGAGGCGCAGTCCGCAGCGAACAACCTCGACGTTGCTTTTCAACTTCAAGCGCAACTTCAGCGATTGCACCAGGCGAATCTCGTCCGCAGGGAGGGTGATGCTCGATTTGGGAGCCGCTTTCATACCTACTTGATACCTTCGCAGGCGCTCACGGGCAACCGCCTGAACGTTGCCGTTCGCGCGCGCATCGAACTAGACTTCGAGCCGGAGGAATCCCGCATGGCCCACGCCCAACTCGAAAGTCCGCTCGGCTCGCACGACGTCACGAACCAGCCGCCGCCGCTGCTGCCGTTCGATCTCTACTCGACCGACCGGGCGCTGCATGAAGCCGTCGGCCGCGAAGGTGCCGCATGGGCCGATGACCGCTTGCGCAAGTTCGGCGCGGTCATCGGCGACGACGTCGTCACCTGGGCAACCCAAGCCAACACCTTCACGCCTGTCCACCGGAGCCACGATCGCTACGGCTATCGCGTCGACGAGGTCGAGTTCCACCCTGCCTGGCACGAATTGATGCGCACCTCGATCGAGAACGAGATCCACGCCCTGCCCTGGCGCGAGCCGAGGCCCGGCGCGCATGTCGCCCGCGCCGCCCAGTTCTTCATGATGTCGCAGATCGAGGCAGGCCACGGCTGCCCGATCTCGATGACGTACGCAGTGATCCCGGCGCTCCGCCACCAGCCCGAGATCGCCGCCATCTGGGAACCGCGCTTTACCGCGAACGAATACGACCCGCGTCAGCTTCCGGCCGCACACAAGCGCGGCTCGATCTGCGGCATGGCGATGACCGAAAAACAGGGCGGTTCCGACGTACGCGCCAACACCACCCGCGCGACGCCGCTCGGCAAGGGCGGACCCGGCGGCGCGTACGCGATCACCGGGCACAAATGGTTCTGCTCCGCGCCGCAGAGCGACGGCTTTCTGATTCTCGCCTATACCGACAAGGGACTCTCCTGCTTCTTGGTGCCGCGCTGGCTCGACGACGGCCCGCGCAACCGCATCTTCATCCAGCGTCTGAAAGACAAGCTCGGCAACCGCTCGAACGCGTCGAGCGAGATCGAACTCGTCGGCGCGCACGGCTGGATGATCGGCGAGGAGGGTCGCGGCGTGCCGACGATCATCGAGATGGTCAATCACACCCGCCTCGACTGCGTCATCGGCTCGGCGTCCGGCATGCGCCAAGCCGTCGCTCAGGCGATCCACCACGCCCAACACCGCGAGGCATTCGGCAAGACTCTCGTCGACCAGCCGCTGATGCGAAACGTCCTCGCCGATCTCTGCATCGAGTCCGAGGCCGCCACCGTCGCGATGATGCGCTTGGCGCGTTCCTACGACGAGAGCGTCGCCGGCGACGAGCACCGTCTCTTTCAGCGCTTGGCAACAGCGGTGATGAAATACTGGGTCTGCAAGCGCTACCCGATGCTCGCCGCCGAGGCGATGGAGTGCCTGGGTGGCGCCGGCTACGTCGAGGAGGCCTTCATGCCGCGGCTCTACCGCGAAGCACCGGTCAACTCCATCTGGGAGGGATCGGGCAACGTCATCTGCCTCGACGTGCTTCGCGCCATCGGCCGCCAACCCGAATCTCTGCACGTCTTCTTCGACGAAGTCGACGCGGAGTGCCGCACCGAGCCGCGTTTGGGCAAGCTGCGCGATGACGTGAGTGCGCAACTGACCGACTTCACCCATGCCGAGGCCGGCGCGCGACGTCTGGTCGAGCGCCTTGCCGTCCTTCTGCAAGGCGCATTGCTGGTGCGCCACAGCCCGTCGTTCGTCAGCGAGGCGTTCCTCGCGACACGGGTCGGCCGCGACACCGGCTCGGCATTCGGCACCCTGCCCCGCGGTTTAGACGATGTGGCGATCATCGCACGATCGGCACCAACGGCCGGATAGTTGGCGGCCTACTTGCCCATGCGCGCCAAGCCACCGGGTTCGAAGATGCTGTCTTCGATCTTCTGGCGGCGATAGAAGGCGGCGTCCGGGTAAGGCCGCATCCCCCCGAGCGTAGCCCGATTGAGCTTGACGTTCTCCGCGCAGGCCCAGACCATCGTGTTGACCGGCAGCCATTCCTCCGGGCTCGCGTTTTGCGGGATGCGGGCGAGAACCTGATAGTTGCTGGTGAGTTCGCCCGACCAGCTGAACTTGCGGTTCCACGAGCCGTCCCAGGTCTCGGCATCGATCCACAATTCGACCTTGCCGTACAGGTAGTACTTGTCCTTCGGCACGCCTTCGACGACCCAGATTTCACGCTTCGCCAGCGCCGGAGCGACCGGAGCCCATGAGACACCGGTCCAACCCTCGACTTGGTACCCGGCCGTCGGCGGGTTGAGATCGGTGAGTGCGATCCAACCACCGTTGGGCGCCGGCTTGACGGCGATCCCCACCCCCACGGCGTTCGGGTCGACGAGTCGCAGCGCTGCGCGCTTGCCGATCAACTTCCAGGTGAAGTCTTCCGGCTTGCCGTCGAAGAAAAAGCCGTCGTCGCCGGAGATGTCCGAGCCGAGGTAGCCGTCGGAGCGATTGGAGGGGCTCACCTGGCGCACCCGACGCAGCATCGGCACGTAGGCCCATTGCGAGTCGCGCTTGCCCGGGTCGCGGTAGCGCCACGTCAGCGATGCGGTGCCCTGGAGGTCGGCGGGTTTGAGCGCGACGCCGAGGAAGCGGCTCTGCAGGTTGAGTGGATTGGCCTGCCGGTACTTCTCGGACTGGCCGTCGAAGAACTGGAACCAGCCGTCGGCGATGATCTCGCGGTCAGCGCCGTCGGGAGTGAGCATCGTGACGAGGGTTTTGTTGTAGCTGCTACCGCCGGCCCAATAGGAGAGGAACTGATTCCAGACGACCTTGATGCCCGCCTTCGGGTCGTCCGGATCGATCTTCGGGAAGGGGATTCCGTAGTAGTAGTCGAGCTGCTTGCCGTCGGCCTTGGAGACGATGGTGCCGCGGTCGTCGACATCGAGGGTCGCCTCGTTGCGCTGCGTTGCGGCTTCGAAGGCAGGGTCCCAACGCGCCTTGCCCGTCGGGTATTCGACGATGCGGTTGCGGTACGCGCCTTCCTTGTAATGGCGCAGCACCTCGGCAGGAAGCAGCCCTTCGGCGGCCTGCCAGTTGTCGGCACCGAGGGTGTCGCCAACCGCGAGCGCCGGCTTGGGCGCCGGCGCGGCAGCGGCGTCGGGCTCGGCCGCCGCAGGCCACGCGGCAAGCAGACCCAGCAGACAGAGCATGAGGTACGGTGACGGACTCGTGCGCATGACCGATCCCTTTCCACGGCGCCGCAGCGCCGCTCGCAACGAAGGTTTGCCAGGCTCGTAGCACCCCTGAACTTGACGAACAAACGTTTGTTGCTGTAGATCCGCGTGGCAGCCCCTAGCGCGCCAATCCGTTTTTCACACCGCCCTCGAGCGTGGAGATCCAATGAACACCGACAGCGTCACCGAGCCCAGCGAAGAGCCGATGTGCGCCGAACTCGTCTCCGAGTTCGTCTACAAGCACTCCACCGGCGACGACATCGGCCGCTTCCTCGCCGGGCTCAAGGAACAAAAGCGAATCTGGGGGCAGCGCGTTGCCGGCCTCGGCGTCGTCGTCCCTCCCATGGGCTACTCCGAGGCCGACGCGAGTCCCGCGGGCGAATGGGTCGAAGTGCAACAGCGAGGCAAGGTCACGGCCGTCGCCCGGGTCTTCCATCCCCTCGAAGGATTGCATCCGCACGACCTGCCGTTCGCGTTCGCGCTGATCAAATTAGACGGCGCCGATACCGCCCTGGCGCACATCGTCATCGACCATCTCGACCGGCTCTTCGTCGGTTCGCGCGTCGAGGCGGTGTGGAAGCCGGACGACGAGCGGATCGGTTCGATCCGCGACATTTCGCACTTCCGCCTGATCGCCTGAGACGCTACTACGGAGAACCACGAGCGATGAGCCAGCCCCCCGAAACCCCGATCAAGTACATCGAGTCGGCAATTCGACTGCCGTACCACCACGTCGCCGGCGACTACCGCGCCCGCTATCTGCGCGCGCTCCGCGACAAGAAGATTCTCGGCTCGCGCTGCGCGGCGACGGGCAAGGTGTTCGTGCCGCCGATCATGAGCGCGCCGCACAGCTTCGCCCCGGCCGACGAGTTCGTCGAGTTGGCCGACCGCGGCGTCGTCACGACCTACTGTGTCGTCAACATCCCGGTGATCGGGCGCGAAGTCGAGCTGCCTTATGTTGCTGCCTCGGTCGCGCTCGACGGCGCCGACATTTCGATCTTCGCGATGCTGCAGGAATGCAAGGCGGAGGAAGCGCGCATGGGGATGCGCGTCGAGGCGGTGTGGAAGCCCGACGGCGAGCGCACGGGAGACCATACCGATATTCTCTACTTCCGCCCCACCGGCGAGCCCGACGCGCCGCGCGCGTCGTTCATCAACCGATTGTGAGCGCACGATGAGCAACCTACGCAATGTCGCCGTGGTCGGCTTCGCCCAGGCACCGATCGTCACCCGCGACCTGCACCGCACCTCGCAAGACATGCTGTACCCACAGGTCCGCCGCGCGCTCGACGAGTGCGGCGTCAGCCGCGACGACATCGACTACCAGGTCGCCGGCTCCTCCGACTACATCGACGGCCGACCCTTCGGCTTCGTCATGGCGCTCGACGTCATGGGATCGTGGCCGCCGCGCCAAGACCTACACGTCGAGATGGACGCCGCGTTCGCCGCCTACTACGCCTGGTTGAGAATGCAGGCAGGCGATTGCGACACGGCGATCGTCTGCGGCTACGGCAAGAGTTCCGAGGGCGATCTGGATCGCGTGTTGAACCTCCAGCTCGACCCCTTCTACTTCGGCGCGATCGGTCTCGATCCGGTCGCGACCTCGGCGTTGCAGGCGAGCGCCTTCATGGAGCATTCGAAGAAGAGCGACCACGACTTCGCCGCGATCGCTGCCCGCAACCGCGCCGCCGGCGTCCGCAACCCGGACGCGCTGCTGCGCGAAGTCGCCGACCCCGAGGTGTTGAGCGAGAGCGAGTGGGTGACCGGTCCGCTGCGCCGCGGCTACATGTCGCCGTACGGCGAGACCGCGGTGTGTCTGGTGCTCGCCGCCGAGGGGAAGGCCGAGGCGATGTGCGACCGGCCGGCTTGGATCCACGGTCTCGACCAGCGCATCGAGATGCAGAACATCGGCGCACGCAATCTCGCGACCAGCGCCGGCGCGCAACTCGCGACGCAGAAGGCCCTGGCAATGGCCGGGCTGACGGCGGTGAAGGACTGTGATTTCGTCGAACTGAGCGCCACGAACCCGGCGGAAGAGATGATCCTGTGCCAAGCGATGGACATCGACCCGGAGGAGGAACGCCCCGTGATCAATCCGTCGGGCGGACCGATGTGCGGTAACCCGATCATGATGACCGGTCTGATCCGGCTCGGCGAGGTCTTTCGCCAGCTTTCCGGTCGCGCCGGCGACCACGCCGTCGCAGGAGCGCAGCGCGGCCTCGCGCACGCCGCCTCGGGACATTGCCTGCAACAAAACCTGGTCTTCGTCTGCGGTTCGGAACGGAGGTGGACATGAAGCGCCCAGTCGCCGTAGTCGGCGTCGGCCAGACGCACCACAGCGCACGCCGCGCGGATGTCAGCATTGCCGGACTGGTGCGCGAAGCCGTCGACCGCGCGCTCCTCGACGCGGGCCTCGAGCACAAGGACATCGACGCTATCGTCATCGGCAAGGCGCCCGACCAGCTGGAGGGCGTGATGCAGCCCGAGCAGTACCTGGCGGGAGCGCTCGGCGCGCACATGAAGCCGCTGCTGCGCGTGCACACTGCCGGTTCGGTCGGCGCGTCCACTGCGCTCGCGGCAGTGACCCACGTCGCCTCCGGCCTGTTCGAACGGGTGCTGACCGTCGCCTTCGAGAAGCAGTCGGAGGGCAACGCGATGTGGGCCCTGTCGCCGAGCCTGCCGTTCACACCGCCGCTGGTAGCCGGCGCCGGCGGCTTCTTCGCGCCCTACTGCCGCGCCTACATCGCCAAGACCGGCGCGCCGCCTCACATCGGTCCGATGATCGCGGTGAATGCGCGCGAGAACGCCATGCGCAACCAGTACGCCCATCTGCGCGAACCCGTGACGCTCGAAGAGGTGACCGAGTCGTTCATGCTCTGGGAGCCGATCCGCTACCTGGAGACCTGCCCATCCTCCGACGGTGCGGTGGCAATGGTGCTCGCCTCCGAGGAAGCGGCGAAGCAGGGCCCGCGCAAGCCCGCCTGGGTGAAGGCGGGGTACTCCTACGCCGAGGCGATGTGGGTGCCCGGACGCGACCAGGTCAGCCCGCGCGCCGGGCGCGACTGCGTCAAACACGTCTACGAGACCGCCGGGATCACCGATCCCTGGAACCAGATCGACACGGCCGAGATCTACGTGCCGTTTTCGTGGTTCGAGGCGATGTGGCTGGAGAACCTCGGCTTCTGCGAAGAGGGTGAAGGCTGGAAAGTGGTCGACCGGGGCGATCAGAAGTTCGGTCGCCACCTGCCGATCAACCCCTCGGGCGGCGTGATGTGCACCAACCCGATCGGCGCCTCGGGAATGCTGCGCCTCGGCGAAACCGCGCTGCAAGTCATGGGCCGCGCCGGCGAACACCAGGTCGAAGGCTGCAAGACGGCCCTCGGCCACGCCTACGGCGGCGGCGCACAGTACTTCGCGATCTGGATCGTCGGAGATGAGATGTGAGGGCGGAAGGGCCAAGGTGCGAGCGCCAGGAGCCAGGGAGGGGGCACGTCGCGTCGCGTTCGACTTGGCCCTTGGCCCTTGCACCTTGGCCCTTCCTCTTGTTACAGCCGCAGCCATGAAGGCGCGCGCGACGGCGCTTCGTTCGCAGGATCAGCGTTCGACGCGCGACATCATTTTGAACAGCGCGGAGCGCCATTTCGCCGAAAGAGGCTTCGATGGCGTTTCGGTTCGCGAGATCGCGGCCGACGCCGGACTCAAGAATCAGGCGAGTCTCTACCACCACTTCCGCGGCAAGCGCGCGATCTATGAGGCCGTGCTCCGTCGCGGCATCGAGCCGGTCGTCGGCTTGGTCGCCAAGAGTGCGCTAACACCGAATGCTCCCGGCGAGGGATTCGCTGGCTTCCTCGATAGCGTCGTCGACCATCTCGTCGAACACCCGCACCTGCCGCGCCTGATCCAACGCGCTGCGCTCGACGACAGTGCCTACCTGCGCGACGCCGTCGGGCGCGTGCTGCGTCCACTCTACTCCGAGGGAATGGCCGTCCTCGCCCTGGCGGAAGGTCCCTGGGAAGCAGAGGACTACTTTCACGTCGGCGCCAGTCTCTACCAGATGATATTCGGCTACTTCGCCAATGCCGAGTTGTTCGGCGCCGTGGCGCAGTCCAACCCTTTGGCCCCGGAGGCGGTCGAACGCCAACGTCGCTTCTTGCGAATCGCCGTTGCCCAGCTACTCGATGGAAAGCCCGCTGCGCGCCCGCCGCAGGTCGTTCGCGCAGCCAGAAAAGGAGCAAGCGAATGAAGATCAAGATCGACTACGACCTCTGCGAGGGCAACGCCGTGTGCATGAAGGTCGCGCCCGAGGTGTTCGACGTCGGCGACGACGACCGCGCCGTGCTCATCGACGAGGACCCGAGCGAAGACCTGCGCGACAAGGTCGAAGCCGCGGTACGCCGTTGCCCCCGCCAGGCGCTGGCGATCGAAGCCTGAACCGGCTCACCCAAGGCACCATATGGACGAGCTTCGCGAGATCGCCAAGAAGGTTTCGAACTGGGGTCGCTGGGGCGCGGACGACGAGCGCGGCACCGTCAACTTCATCACCGAAGCGAAGGTCAAGGCTGCCGCCGGGCTGGTGCGACGCGGCCGTATCTTCAGCCTCGGGATGCGCTTCGGCGCCGACGGGCCGCAGATCGGCCAGGGCGGCCGGGTCAATCCGCAGCACTTCATGACCGCAACCGCCGGCATCGTCTATCCCGACTCGCCGTTTCGCTTCGCCGACGACGTCATCGTCATGCCGCTGCAGTGCGCCACCCAGTGGGATAGCCTCGCCCACGTGCACTACGACGGCCAGCTCTACAACGGCCATTCGGCCGATTCGATCACCGCGGCCGGCGCCGCGAAAAACTCCATCGTCGCCCAAGCCGCCGGGATCGTCTCGCGCGCGGTACTGCTCGACCTCGCGCGCGCCGCCGGCGTCGAACGCCTGGCTCCCGGCCACGCCGTCTCACCGGCCGAGCTCGACGCCGCTGCGAGCAAGCAAGGCGTGCAGGTGACTTCCGGCGACGTGCTGCTGATCCGTACCGGCCACATCGCCATCTTCCGCGACGAGGGTGACCGCGTCGGCTACATGCGCACCATGCCGGGCCTCGGAGTCGCCTGCGCCGAGTGGCTCCACGCGCACGAAGTCGCCGCGGTGGCTACCGACACCAACGCCGTCGAGGTCATTCCGTTCGAGAACCAGGGGACCCCACTGCCGTTTCACATGCTGGCGATCCGCGACATGGGCCTGACGCTGGGCGAGATGTTCGATCTCGACGAACTCGCTGCCGACTGCGCCGCGGACGGCATTTACGAATGCTTCTTCACCGCGCCCCCGCTGAAGGTCACCGGCGGCGTCGGCTCGCCGCTCAATCCGCTGGCGATCAAGTAAAGCGGTCGCGAACCAACGCCGAGGTTGACTGAAACCATGCTCGACTTTCTGATCAAGAACGGCACCGTCGTCGACGGCTCGGGCAAGCCCGGGGCGCGTACCGACGTCGGCATCAAGGACGGTCGCATCGCCGCGATCGGCGCCATTTCGGAAGACGCGACGGAGACGATCGACGCGACCGGCCTCGTCATCGCCCCCGGGTTCATCGATCCGCACACACACTACGATGCGCAACTGCTATGGGATCCGTTTGCGTCACCTTCGAACCTCCATGGGGTGACGACGGTCATCGGCGGCAATTGCGGATTCACCCTCGCGCCGCTGGCGAAGGGCGACGCCGACTACATCCGCCGGATGATGGCGATGGTCGAGGGCATGCCACTCACGGCGCTCGAGCAGGGCGTCGAGTGGGATTGGCAGAGCTTCGCGGAGTATCTCGATCGACTCGACGGCAAGATCGGCATCAACGCCGGGTTCCTCGTCGGCCACTGCGCCCTGCGGCGCGCCGTCATGGGTAGCGCCGGCACCGGCGGCGAGGCGAGCGGGCAAGAGATCGCCGCGATGGCCGCCATGCTTCACGACGCACTCGCTGCCGGCGGTCTCGGCTTCTCGTCGTCGCAAGCACATACGCACAGCGACGGCGACCACAACCCCGTGGCCTCGCGGTTCGCCAGCCGCGACGAACTCCTCGCCCTTGCGGGTGTCGTCCGCGAGCACGCCGGCACGACCCTCGAGTTCATTACCGACGGCTGCCTCGATCAGTTCAAAGAGCAGGAAATCGATCTCATGATCGCCATGTCGCTAGCCGCCAGGCGCCCGATGAACTGGAACGTGATGGGTGTCTCGGCACGCAGCCCGACGCGGCACGAACACCAACTCAGCGCAGGCAGCAGGGCCAAGACCGCAGGAGCGCGCATCGTCGCCCTGACGATGCCGCTGCTCGGCGGCCTGAAAATGAGCTTTCTCGACTACTGCGCGCTGCACTCGATGCCCGGACTGAAGGAAGTCTTGGGCCTTCCGGTCTCCGGTCGCATGGCTGTATTCCGCGATCCCGCCTCGCGCCAATGGGTGCGCGAAAAGGCGGAAAGCGTCACCGGCGCGTTGGCCGCGCTCGCACGCTGGGGTCGTTACGAAATCGGCGAGACCTTCGCGCCGGAGAACGCGAACCTGTCTGGCCGGAGCGTCGCGAGCATCGCCGCCGAACGCGGCATGGACGAATACGAGACGCTCGTCGATATCTTGCTGAAAGACGAGATGAGAACGGCGCTGTGGCCGATACCGAGCGATGACGACGACGCGAGTTGGCAGCTCCGGCTGCAGGTGTGGCGCGACGAGCGCGCGATGATCGGCGGTTCGGACGCCGGGGCGCATCTCGACCGCATGTGCGGCGCACGTTACCCGAGCGCGTTCCTCGGCGACATCGTCCGCGAACGCGGCCTGCTACCGCTCGAGGAAGCTGTCCACATGATGACCGACGTACCGGCGCGCCTGTTCGGGCTGCGCGAGCGCGGCCGGCTCGAGCCCGGCTGGCACGCCGACATCGTCGTCTTCGATCCGCAGACCATCGCGCCCGAGCGGATCCACACCCGCAGCGATCTCCCGGGTGGCACCGAGCGCCTGTTCGCGGGCGCCACCGGCATCCACCGCGTCTTCGTCAACGGCCGCGCAACCATTGTCGACGGCAAGGAGACGGGCGAACTCCCCGGCACGCTGTTGCGTTCGGGTCGCGACACCGAGACCGTCGAGGTGGGCGGCTGAGGCCCAAGCCCGCCGGGCGCCCAGCTCACGTTGCCGTCAGCGACGCGGACCGTGCGCTGGATCTCGCCTCAGAGGCTACGGCCGGTGAACACCCGGGCAACCAGGCCTTGCAGCCGCGCGACCAGTTCGGCGCGGCTCTGCTTCATACCGCCGGCAGCCCAATCGGCCAGGACCACCTGATCGAGCGCCGAGAAGGTCTTGGCGAGAAAGCCGGGCTCCTCGGCGACGAAGACGCCCTGCTTGATGCCGCTGCGGAAGATCGAAGCCTGGAGCTCGTGGATCGCGCTCCAGATCGCCGCGCGCGGATCGCCACCCGGCGCCGGCGGCTGAATCCAGGCACGGCCCTCACGCAGATGGAGTTGCAGGAATTCCCGATGCTCGACGAAATAGTCGATGTACGCCGCACTCAAGCGCTGCAGCGTATCGCGCGGCGGATGGCCGGCGGCGACGACGTCTTCGACCAGTGCCAACATCTCGCGCCCGCGGCTGTCGAGAATCGCTTGTAGGAGTTCGGCCTTCCCGGGAAACACGGCGTAGATCGTCCCCATCGACAAGCCGGCGCGCTTGGAGATGTCCTGCAACTTGGCGGACTCGTAGCCGTGTTCGGCGAAGATGTGCTCGGCGGCATCGACGACGTGCTGGCGGTAGACGTCGAGACGCGCCGCGCGCGCGCGGTCGCGCGGCGTGGGCTTGGGCTCTTTGCTGCTCGTCGCCACATCGCCTCCCTACCATTCGAGAAAAATGTTGACAACTCGGAATTACGAATGGTAATTCGCAGATCTGAATTGCCGATCCGGATCAGTACCCCGCGACGTCTCCGCACGAGACCTGTCGCCGCGAAAGGAGTTGCCATATGGAATTCGGGATCTTCTCCCAGATGCACGTCCCCGAGGGCGAATCCGAGCACACGCGCTTCATGCGCGAGCTCGAAGTGTCGGAAGCCGTCGACGGCGTCGGCTTCAAGTACAACTGGGCCCCGGAGCACCACTTCCTCGAGGTCTACTCGCACCAGCCGGCGCCGGAAGTCTTTTTGAGCTGGGTCGCCGCCCGTACCAAGCAGATTCACGTCGGTCACGCGATCGTCAACATCACCGCGGCCGTCAACCACCCGATCCGCGTCGCCGAGCGCATCGCGACCATGGATCACCTTTCCGAAGGGCGGGTCGAGTTCGGCACCGGCCGCGGTTCCTCGACCGCCGAGTGGGCCGGCTTCGACATCCCCTCCGCCGCGGAAACCAAGCCGCGCTGGCGCGAATCGCTCGAGCAGATCCCGCGCATGTGGCGCGACGAGCCCTACTCATACGACGGCAAGTACTTCCGCGCCCCCGAGCGCAACGTCCTGCCGAAGCCCTACACCCAGCCGCACCCGCCGATGTGGGTCGCGTGTTCGAGCCCGAACACCTTCATCGAAGCCGGCGAACTCGGCCTCGGCGCATTGTGCTTCACCTTCGGCACGCCCGAGCAGATCAAAGCGAACGTGCAAGCGTACAAGGACGCCGTCGGCCGCTGCACCAACCCGATCGGCGGCTACGTCAACGACAACATCGCGGTCACCACCAACATGCTCTGTCTCGAAGACGGCGACCGCGCCCGCGATCTCTACTCGAAGGCCAAGACCGAAAAGTTCACCCAGGTGTTCTTCAAGTGGCTCGACTCGATTCCGCGTCCGCAGGGATTTCCCCAGACCGGCCCGATCCCCGACATGCCCGCGCCGACGACCCAAAGTCTCAAGGAAGGCCTCGCGCAAGGCGGCCGCCAAATCGGCGATCCCGACGAGGTCAGCGCCGTGATCCAAATGTACGAAGCCATCGGCGTCGACCAGTTGATCTACGCGCCGCTCACGCTCGCGCTCGATCAGAAAACGGTGCTCGAATCGATCGAGTGCTTCGGTAAACACGTCCTCCGGCGCTTCGACAAGGACCCCGTCCACAGCACCAAGCGCCGCCGCGAAGCGCAACTGAAGAAGGCAGCGTGAAAGAATAGGACCAAGGACCAAGGACCAAGGACCAAGGACCAAGGGCCAGGAGGCAGGGGGCGAATTGCGAGGAGCCGTACAGCTCTCTTGCACCGTGCCCCTTGCCCCTTGGCCCGTCCCATCATCGATGCATTTCATGTCCGACAAAGTCCTGATCGACGGCGAGTGGGTGACCGCGGGGCGCGGCACCTACCCGATCGTCAATCCGGCTACGGAAGAACCCGCCGGCGCGGCCCCCGAGGCGTCTGTCGAGCAGGCGTTGGCCGCGGCGCAGGCGGCGCGGCGCGCTCTCGTCGAGGGTCCCTGGCCGACCATGTCGGGGGCGCAACGCGCCGATCTGCTCGAGAAGGCGGCGGACGCGTTTCGCCGGGAAATGGGCGATCTCGTCGACCTCACGATCGCCGAAACGGGCGCCGTGCGGCGGGTTGCCGAGACGCAGCAGGTCGGAGCCGTGGCCGCGCGCCTCGCGGCCAATGCCGCGCTTGCCCGGGGCGCATTCGAAACGGGCCTGCCACCGCGCGCCACCGTCGGCCCGACCGGCACGAGTCTTTCCTCGGGAGTGGTCGTGCGCGAACCCGTCGGTGTCGTCGCCTGCATCACCCCGGCGAATTTTCCGATGACCAACTGTGCCGGCAAGATCGGCCCTGCCCTCGCCTGCGGCAACACTTGCATCATCAAGCCGGCGCCCATGGATCCGCTCGCCGTCGCCGAGTTGTGCCGCATCGTCGACGCGGTGCTGCCGCCCGGTGTGCTCAACTTCGTCTGCGGCTCCGGCCCCGAACTCGGTGCAGCGCTGGTGAAGTCTCCCGACGTCGATATGATCTCGTTCACCGGTAGCACTGCCGTCGGCATCCAGATTCAAGCGGCCGGCGCCGCGACGATGAAGCGCACGCTCCTCGAACTCGGCGGCAAGTCGGCGCAGATCGTCTTCGCCGACGCCGATCGGGCCAAGGCGCTGCGCGGCGCGATGATGGTCTGGAGCTTCCACAGCGGCCAGATCTGCATCGCCGGCACCCGGCTGCTGGTCGAAGAATCGATCTACGCCGAGTTCACGCAGCAGCTCGCGGCCGCCAGTGCGGGCATCGCAATCGGCGACCCGACCTCTCCAGAGACCGTGATGGGCCCACTGGTCTCGGCGGCGCAACGCGCTCGCGTCGAGCACTACGTCGCCGCGGGCATCGCCGAGGGCGCGACGCTCGCGTGTGGCGGCAAACGCCCGGCTTCGCTCGCCAGGGGCTTCTACTACGAGCCGACGCTGTTCACCGGCGTACGCAACGACATGACGATCGCTCGCGAAGAGATTTTCGGACCGGTGATCTGCGCCATTCCGTTCAAGGACGAAGCCGAGGCAATCGCCCTCGCCAACGACTCGGACTTCGGGCTCTACGGCTACGTCTGGAGCGGCGATACGGCACGCGCCGTGCGTGTCGCCCGCGGGCTGCGCACGGGCACGGTGCAGATCAATGGCAGCACGCCCAATCCCGAGGCGCCGTTCGGGGGCTACAAACTGAGCGGCGTCGGCCGCGACGGCGGCCTCTACGCCGTCGACGCCTACACCGAACTCAAGTACATCGGGTGGACGGCATGAAGGCAGCAGTTTGCTTCGGGGCCAATCAGCCCGTCCGCATCGAAGACGTCCAAGTCAAAGACCCGGGCCCCGGCGAAGTTCGCGTCGCGATCAAGGCAGCGGGGCTCTGCCATTCCGATGTGAGCGTCATCGACGGCACGATCCCCTACCCTACGCCCGTGGTACTCGGACACGAGGGCGCCGGCATCGTCGAAGCGGTAGGAGTTGGGGTCACGGCAGTCAAAGAAGGCGACGCCGTGCTCTTGAGCACCCTCGCGCACTGCGGCCGTTGTGTCGCCTGCGAGGTCGGCCGGCCCACCGAGTGCCGCAATGCACCAAACCCGCTGACGACGAAGCCCTTCACCGTCGGTGGCCAGCCTGCCTTCCAATTCGCGAATACTTCGACCTTCGCGGAACGCACTGTGGTGCGCGAGCAGAGCGCCATTCCGATCGACGCGCGCGTGCCGTTCGATCGCGCCTGTCTGATCGGCTGCGGCATCATGACCGGCTTCGGCGCGGTGGTGAACCGCGCCAAGGTAGAAACCGGCGCGACGATGGCCGTCTTCGGCGTCGGCGGCATCGGCCTCAATTGTGTCCAGGGCGGCGTGCTCTCCGGAGCGGCCAAGATCATCGCAGTCGACATTGCCCCGCAGAAGCTCGAGTGGGCGAAGCGCTTCGGTGCGACCCACACCATCAACAGCGCCGAGCAGGACCCGGTCGAGGCGATCAAGGATCTGACCCACGGTGGCGCGGACTATACATTCGAAGCGGTCGGCAATCTGCAAGTGATCAAGCAGGCATTGGCCGCGCTCGGTCCGGGCGGCGCGCTGACGATCGTCGGCGTGCCGAAGATCGGCTCCAGCGTCGATTTCGTCGTCCAGGCGCTCTACCAGAACAAGGCGATTCTCGGTTGCCGCTACGGCACGGCGCGGCCACGGCACGACTTCGCCTTGCTCGCCGAACTGTATCTGGGCGGGCGACTCAAGATCGACGAACTGATCACGAGTCACTACGCATTGGACGACTTCGACCGAGCGTTGGAGGACCTGCGCAGCGGTCAGTTGGCGCGCGGTGTCTTCGTGATGAACCAATAGACAACCGCGAAGCATCTTCACACGAGGATCTTGGCAGACACGGAGGATAGGCCATGGGTAAGTACGGTTTTCGCGTCATTGACGCCGACGGGCACGGGGGTGACTTGAAGGATTGGCATCTGCGCCTGCCCGCCGAGTTCATGCCGCAATGGGAAGAGCGCCGCGCCCGCATCAAGACGCACTTCGCCAACCTGCCCGGTGTCGGCGTCAAGGAGACGAAGGGGACCGCGAAGCTCAACAGCCTCGAGCGCGAGGGCATGACCGACCCCGCGGCGCGCCTCGTGGACATGGACCTCGAGGGCATCGACTCGACCATCATGTTCCCGGGTGGCGCCGGCGAGGAGTGGGCCGGCCTCGATCGCGACTTCGCCATCGCCCTGTGCCGCACGCTCAACGACGCCCGCGCCGATTTCACTCGGCACAACCCGGCGCGCCTGATGTCGGTGGCCAAGCTGCCGCTGATCGATCCGCAGGCGGCGGTCGAGGAGCTGCGCCGCGCCGTCAAGGATCTCGGCATGGTCGGCATGGTGAGCCCGCAGCACATCCGCGACAAGAACCTCGACCATCCGGACTTCGACATCGTCTGGTCCGAGGCAGAGAAGCTCGGGGTCGCGGTGTGCATTCACGGTGGCGGCCAGGCGATCGACCAGGTGCCGATCGGGGTCGATCGCTTCACCACGCGGCTCGAAACCCACGCGTTCACCCATCCCGTCGGCCAAATGCTCGCGGTGATGAGCTTCTCGGTCGGCGGTATTCTCGCCAAGTACCCCAAGTTGCGCGTCGCGTTCCTCGAAGCCAACGTCGGCTGGCTACCGTTCTGGCTCGACCGCCTCGACGAGCACTGGGAACTCACCCCGGAGCAGGCGCCGCTGATCGATCGCAAGCCGAGCGAGTACATCCTCTCCGGCAACTGCTTCATCGGCTGCGACCCCGGCGAACGACAGATTCCGACGGTGGTCGAACAATGCGGAGAAGGCGTGGTCGTTTACGCGTCGGACTACTGCCATTGGGATTGCGCCTTTCCGGACACGGTGAAGATCGTCGCCGAGCGCGACGACCTGTCGCAGCGCGCGAAGGAACACATCTTCACCAAGAACCCGGCGCGCCTCTACGGCCTGAGCTGAGCTGAGCAGGGTGCAGCGAGCGACCCCGCTGCACCCTGCTCTGTCAACCATGCCCGTCGATCTCGCAGCACTCCTGGAGCCGAAACACTGCGCACTTCTGATGATGGAGTGCCAGGAGGGTGTCATCGGCGCGGCCGGCGTCGGCGACTTGCCTGCAGCGGTGCAGCGGCACGGCACGGTCGAGCGCATCGCCCGCCTGCTCGAGCACGCCCGAGCCAGCGCCATCCCCACGTTTCACCTGCTCGCGAGCCGCCGACCCGACCACGGCGGCTCGAGCGCCAATTGCCGCTTGTTCTCGCTCGGACGGAAGTCGGAGCCGATGACCCTCGGGTCGAAGCGGCAACTTCCGGTCGCGCCACTGGCGCCGCTCCCGGGCGAATACGTGCTTTCGCGCCTACACGGGCTGACGCCGTTCCACGGCACCGAACTCGACGCCATCTTGCGCAACCTCCGCGTGCGCACGCTCGTGGTCACCGGCGTGTCGGTCAACGTCGGTATCACCGGCTTGACGATCGAGGCGGTTAATTCCGGGTATCAGGTCGTGATTCCGCGCGACGCAGTGACCGGCACACCCGACGAGTACGTCGACGCGGTCTTCCGCCATACGTTGCGGCTGCTCGCCACCGAGACCAGCAGCGACGCGGTGATCGGAGCTTGGACCCCTTGAGGCACGCTTGGCGTCGCGCTGCGAACAGCGTATCGAGAACGATCGACGACAGGGCGAGGAAATCTCCATGCTGATTCTCGACATGCTGCGCGCGCGGATGCGCGATCGCGGCGACCACATCTTCTTGCACCACCAGGGCCGGCGGGTCAGCTATCGGGAATTCGATGCGCTCAGCAACCGCGCCGCCAATACGCTGATCGACCTCGGCATCGCGCGTGGCGAGCGGGTCACGGTGGCAATGGCGAACTCGGTGGAGTACCTCGTCGCCACTTTCGGCATTCTCAAGGCCGGCGCGATCTACAATCCGATCAACGCCCGACTCGGCGGCGCCGAGTTGACGTACATCATCGGCCACGCGGATCCGCGCCTCCTGCTCACCGACGCAGCGAATCGCGAATGTATCGAGGCACCGACCTTGCGCTTACCGACCAGCTGCCGCACCGCGCTGTTCGCGGCGGAACCGGGGGATCCGTCAGCCGCGGAGATGATCGACTTCGGCGCCGCGCTGGCAGCGGCCGCGGAGACGGATCCGGGTCTCGGCTTGGCAGCGGACGATCCGTCCACCCTGCTCTACACCTCTGGCACGACCGGCAACCCGAAGGGCGTGCTCTTCCACCACGGCAGCACCGGG
>Ga0163153_10002321_pt1 | contig 28119 bp, 23 predicted proteins | sample OliLakLV19MP6IB1_FD_148629 | JGI IMG/M metagenome (GOLD analysis project Ga0163153, IMG submission 148629) | Freshwater microbial mat bacterial communities from Lake Vanda, McMurdo Dry Valleys, Antarctica - Oligotrophic Lake LV.19.MP6.IB-1 | ecosystem: Environmental > Aquatic > Freshwater >...
CTTTATAAACTTTATAAACTTTATAAACTTGATAACTTCATTACTGGTTTGAAATTAATCTTATAAAAAATTATGTTTGTAACTCTTAAAATTTTTCAGGGCGATTAGCTCAATTGGCTAGAGCACCTCGCTTACACCGAGGGGGTTTGAGGTTCGAGTCCTTAATCGCCCACAACCATGATTCGTAAGATCATCAAGATTTAAGACTATCAGATTCATTTTGCGATTCAGAAATTAATATGACAATATGATAATCTACAAGACAATCTGATAACTCCTTTACATGAATAGTAAAATTCTATTCCTCGCTTCTCTCGTTTTAATCTTCATTCTAAATTTATTCACTGATTCAATTGACCCTTACTATTTCACGATAATCATCTATATCGGCATTAACATAATTCTTGCCACCAGTCTTAATTTAATAAACGGTTATACAGGTCAGTTCTCACTTGGTCACGCGGGCTTTATGGCTATCGGCGGTTACCTTTCCATAGCTGTATCTTCATACTATGCACCTTTTTTCATGGATACATTTGGCACAGGCGTCTTCGGGAATACTGTCTCATTCATGATTGTGCTTCTGCTCGGAGGGCTTGCAGCAGCCGTAGCGGGAATTGTCGTTGGTGTTCCTTCGCTCAGACTGAAGGGTGATTATCTTGCAATTACGACTTTAGGCTTCGCCGAGATAATTCGTGTCGTCATTCAGAGTCTTGAAGTGGTCGGCGCTTCGCAGGGCTTTCGCGGAGCATATATTTTTGCTAACGGTGTCAAAGCCGCGCAGATACCCGTTGATATGGCTAACGTTCCTTATGTCTTTTACTCTGTACCAAAGTATACAAATTTCTTCTGGACCTTTACTTTTGTAGCGATCATAATTTACTTTATACATAATCTTATCAACTCCACTTACGGCAGAGGGTTTCTTGCTGTAAAGGATGATGAGGTCGCTGCCGAATCAATGGGCGTCAATACGACCAAGTTCAAAGTTGTAGCGTTTGTAAGCGGCGCTTTCTTCGCCGGAATTGCCGGAGCGCTTTACGGACATTTTAATTTATATCTCAATCCGGAAGACTTTAATTTTTTAAAGTCAGTTGAAATTGTTGTGATGGTAATACTCGGAGGGATGGGAAGCATGATTGGGGTAATAATTGCTGCAATCATACTTACAATTCTACCTGAACTTCTTCGCGGTGTCGCTGAATACAGAATGATAATCTACGCGCTGCTGCTGATAATAATGATGCTAACGAGACCGCAGGGACTGTTTGGGGTTTCAATGAGAAAGAAGAAGCGGACTTAATAATTACGAATTACGAATTAAAAGTTACAAGTTACGAGTTACGAGTTACAATTTACGAATTACGAGTTAAGTGTTACAAGAGCAGATCTAAAATTTAAAATTTAAAATCAAAAACCGGCTTGAGTTTACTTGAAATAAAAGACTGCACAATGAAATTTGGGGGGCTGACCTGTGTAGACAGGCTCAATGCTTCCGTAGGTGAGGATGAGCTCGTAGGTATGATCGGTCCCAACGGTGCCGGTAAGACAACAGTGTTCAATATTATTACAGGTGTTTATGAACCGACCGAAGGCGATGTTACTTTTGCAGGAACGAGCGTAGTGCCGTTCAAGCCATATCAGGTAGCGGAGCTGGGGATTAGCAGGACATTTCAGAACATAAGATTATTTCCGAGCTTAAGTGTTCGTGATAATATAAGAGTATCATTTGTAAAAAGTCTGAATGCCGGCTTCTTCGATTCGGTCTTTCAGCTTGGACATTTTAAAAGAGAAGAAAAAGCATTTGATAATAAGATAAGCGAGCTGCTTGAGATATTCGGATTGCTCGATGTATCGGAAGAGAATGCAAAATCGTTGCCCTATGGTGAGCAAAGGAAAGTTGAAATAGTAAGAGCACTTGCAACTGCACCAAAACTATTACTTCTTGACGAGCCGGCGGCAGGTATGAACCCGACGGAAAAGTTCGAGCTGATGAACCTTATCAAAATGGTTAAGGAAAATTTTAAGATATCCATACTTCTTATCGAGCATGACATGAAAGTTGTGATGGGAGTTTGCGAAAGAATTCTTGTACTCGACTATGGAGAAAAGATCGCCGAGGGTCTGCCGGAAGAGATTCGTAATAATCCAAAAGTAATTGAAGCTTATCTTGGAGAAACACACTCCTGATTTGGAATTTTGGATTTTGAATTTGGGATTTGTTTATTTAGATTTTTGATATTGGATTTTAGATTTTGATTTATATTTAGGATTTCGGATTTTTTAGATTTAAGATGTTGAGTTTAAGATTTATATTGATACGAATTTATTAACATTACAAGACAATTATGACATCCGATGATTTAAAACTGCGAACAAAGCAATTTGCATTAAGAATAATTAAATTGATAGAAAATTTACCAATTAATATAGCAGGTAAGGTTATAAGTAATCAGCTTTTGCGATCTTCAACTTCCGTGGGAGCCAATTACAGGGCTGCCTGCAGATCAAGGACTAAGGCTGAATTTATTTCAAAGATCAGAATTGTTGAAGAAGAGGCGGATGAATCTTTGTATTGGCTTGAATTGATCAACGACTCAAAATTAATTGACACGAAGAGAATTGAAAATTTAATTAACGAATCAAGTCAACTTACTGCAATATTTACTTCTATCGGAAAAACAACTAAGTATAATCTTTTAAATTCCAAACCGGAAATCCGAAATCCCAAATTGAAGAATGCTTGAAATAAACGACCTTCACGTTAATTACGGTGCCATAAAAGCCCTTAAAGGCATAAGCATTAAGGTTAAGGAGAAATCGATCGTGACGCTGATAGGTGCTAACGGCGCGGGAAAGACTACTTTGCTGAGGACAATCTCATCCGTACTAAAACCTGTAAAGGGCACTATAAAATTTTTAGGGGAAGATATTATTTCGCTTCCGCCGGACAAGATCGTTAAGCTCGGGATCTCCCAGTCGCCTGAAGGAAGAATGATTTTTTCTAATCTGACTGTGAAGGAAAACCTCGAGATGGGTGCTTACACAAGAAAGGACAAGCATAATCTAAAAGATGATCTTGAATTTATTTATACTTTTTTTCCCAGAATAAAAGAGCGGCTCAAACAGCTCGGCGGCACATTAAGCGGCGGCGAACAGCAGATGCTCGCGATCTCAAGGGCGCTAATGTCAAAACCAAAGCTTCTCTTGCTTGATGAACCTTCACTCGGCATCGCCCCGATACTTGTCAAAAATATCTTTGAAAAGATCGTCGCACTCAGCCGTGAAGCAGGACTTACGATATTGCTTGTTGAACAGAATGCGAATATAGCATTGTCAGTTGCGGATTATGGTTATGTAATGGAAACAGGCGAGATAATTCTGGAAGGCGATGCAAAATCCCTCGCACAGAATGAAGAGGTGAGGAAAGCGTATCTTGGAGAGTAGTTAAAAGTTAAAAGTTGAAAGTTGAAAATTGAAAATTGAAAATTGAAAGTTGAAAATTGAAAATTGAAAGTTGAAAGTGGTTAGGATAGTTGTAAATATGTGAGTTTTATTTAATGAATGATAAACATGAAAGGATGAAGTATGACAGTAGAACGATTTGAAGATTTATTAATTTGGCAAAAATCGAAAGAGTTAACATTATTGGTCTATAAGACTTTTGAGCAAAATAAGGACTACAGTTTTAAAAAACAGATTGAAAGAGCTTCGGTTTCCATAATGAATAACATTGCTGAAGGTTTTGAATGAAGAAGCAACAAAGATTTCAAGCAGTTTTTATTTTTTGCGAAGGGAAATTGCGGAGAAGTTAGGAATATGCTCCACCTTGCAGTTGAATTGAATTGTATTAAAAATGATGAATACGAGAAATTCATGGACCTGTCCATCAACATTTCAAAAATGACAGCAGGGTTGATCAAAAAACTTTAAGGTATTTCAAACTTCAACCCGCCTCCGGCGAAATAAACTTTTAAACTTTTCAACTTTCAACTTTTCAACTTTCAACTTTCAACTTTTAACTTTTAACTTTCATCTTTCAACTTTCAACTTTCAACTTTTAACTTTTAACTTTTAACTTTACAAACTATAGCGCATGAAATTAGCAGACAGAATGTCCAATCTCGGTACCGAGACCGCCTTTGAAGTTTTGGCTAAGGCAAGAAAGCTTGAAGCCGAAGGTAAAAGCATCATCCATCTTGAGATCGGCGAGCCCGATTTTCCAACACCTGAAAATATATGCGAGGCAGCTATCCGCTCCATTCATGCCGGCGATACGCATTATACTCCTTCAGCCGGTACTCCCGAGCTGCGGAAAACCATAGCTGACTATATCAGCAGAACAAGGGGCATCGAATGTCATCCTGATGAAGTCGTAATGACGCCCGGCGCAAAGCCAATAATGTTCTTTGCAATTCTCGCGCTTGTGAACGAAGGTGATGAGGTCATTTATCCAAATCCCGGATTCCCGATCTATGAATCGATGATAAAATTTGTCGGCGGCACTCCCGTTCCGATAAAGCTTGAAGAGAAAAGAGACTTCGCTTTCGACATAAATGATTTCAAAAAGCTGATTACAAAAAAAACAAAAATGGTGATCCTGAATACTCCGCAAAATCCGACAGGCGGAATTCTCACTGAAGACGAAATAAGACAGATCGCGAAAGTGCTGGAAGCATACCCTGCCATTGTCATATTAAGTGATGAAATTTACAGTAGGCTTGTCTTCAAGGGTGATCATTTCAGCATTACACAGATCCCGGGGTTTAAGGAAAGGACAATCATACTCGACGGTTTTTCTAAAACATACGCGATGACAGGCTGGAGAGCTGGATACGGAGTAATGCATCCCGATCTTGCGAATAAGATCGCGCAGCTTATGACTAACAGTAATTCGTGTACAAACGCGATGGTTCAGAAAGCGTGCATCGAAGCTTATGAAGGACCACAGGACTCAGTTGAAAAGATGAAAGTGGAATTCATAATAAGGAGGGACATGATAGTTGAAGGTCTAAATTCGATCAAAGGTTTTTCGTGCATCGTTCCTCAGGGTGCGTTTTATGCGTTTCCGAATATTACTAAGACCGGTTACGTTTCAAAAGAGCTGAATGATCATTTGCTTTACAATGGCGGTGTAGCAGCGCTGGCAGGGACTTCGTTTGGTGAATTTGGTGAAGGATATCTGAGATTTTCTTATGCTAATTCGAGGGAAAATATACTTGAGGCGATCAAGAGAATTAAGAACGTTATCTAGATTTGTGATTGAATGATTTTGGATTTAAATTTATTCTTCATTGCAATAAAAATTAATTTAAAATAAAACATGGATAAGCAGGGTGATAGTAAGGCTGTAATAAAAGAAAAAATTTTGGAGATATACAGATCTAATGACGCAGCAACAATAGCGACGACAGGCGGTGAATATTCACCCTGGATAATCGGAGCATACTTTGCAAATGATGACCTGAAGATGTATCTGTTCATTGATACACTTGGTAAATCAATGGCGAACATGAAAGTGAACAACAGTGTAGCAGTTTCAATCTCAAAAAATGATGCAACTCAGGATTTTCTGCAGGGCATAGGGGAAATAATTATTTTGGATGGATCCGAAGAAGCGGGTATAAGAAAAATGCTGACAGAAAAGATGAGCTGGTTCAAGACCTATACACCGGTTACACCTGTAAGGATCGATATCAGGAAATTTTATGTAAGCTCGTTTAAGGACGGTTGGTTCCCGGCTAAAGAGCTGGAAGCTTAGTCAGATATTGATCAGCAGTATCTTTAAGAATATATCTCAAAAGCGGCATAGACCGCTTTTTTTGATTTCTACCTTTGAAAATTTTTTTATAGTAAGTAATTTAAATCTCATACTTTAACTTTGATCACGGAATATCTTATCATCGGCAGCGGTATTGCGGGCTTGTCGCTCGCGCTGAAACTGAGCTCGCTCGGAACGGTCACCATTATTACAAAAAAACAAAAAGCTGAATCCAATACGAACTATGCTCAGGGCGGTATCGCTTCGGTGATGGATGCTGACGATAAATTCGAGCTGCATGTTCAGGATACTCTTGACTGCGGTGCGGGACTTTGTAATGTTAACGCTGTTAAGAAAATAGTTTACGAAGGTCCCGATAGGATCAACGAGCTGATGGAAATTGGCGCGCACTTCTCCAGAGAGAACGGCGAGCTGATGCTTGGAAAAGAAGGCGGACATTCACGCAACAGGATCATCCATTCAAATGATTTTACGGGCAAGGAAATTGAAAGAGCCCTGCTGTCAAAAATTGCCAGTACCAAAAACATAAAGGTCTTTGAATATTTTTTCGCAATAGATCTACTCACTGAAAAAAATCTTAAACGCAAAAGTAAAAATAAAAAAAAGTGTTACGGTATCTATGCATTGAATGTAAAGACGAATAAAGTTGAGAAGATAGTAGCGGGAAAAATCATAATTGCAACCGGCGGCGCAGGACAGGTATACATGCATACGACGAATCCACCAATAGCAACCGGTGACGGAGTTGCGATGGGATACAGGGCGGGCTGTAAGATCGCGAACATGGAGTTCATCCAATTTCATCCAACGAGTCTTTATGAAAAAGAAAAAGAGAATACTTCGTCACAGGTGTTCCTGATCTCGGAAGCCGTCAGGGGTGCGGGAGCAGTATTGAAGACATTTAAAGGAAAAGAGTTCATGCAGAAGTATGATAAGAGAAAATCGCTGGCGCCGAGAGATATTGTCGCACGCGCGATCGATAACGAAATGAAAAAAAGTGGTGAACCGTATGTGTACCTTGATCTTAGCCCGATCGGGGTTGACAGAATAAAAAAAGAATTTCCTAATATTTACAAATACTGTTTAAGCAAAGGCATTGATATTACAAAGCAGATGATCCCGGTTGTTCCGGCGGCTCATTATTCATGCGGTGGTATCAAGACCGATCTTCAAGGACGGACGAATATTGACGGATTGTATGCAAGCGGCGAAGTAGGAATGACAGGCGTTCACGGCGCGAACCGTCTCGCGTCGAATTCTCTGCTTGAAGCAATGGTTTTTTCGAATGCGATCTTTGACGATATTAAAGCAGGACTTTCAGATGCAGGACTTAAAACTTCCGGTAGTGACCTCAAAAAAAATCTGAAGTTAATTTATGAAAATATATACAACTGGAACGAGGACAATACGGAAAATACGGAAGAGTGGATACTGATCTCGCATAATAAAAAAGAGATCAAAGAGATAATGAGTGATTATGTCGGCATTGTCAGAAATACTTTCCGGCTTGAAAGATCTTACCGCAGAATTAAAATGATGATGGACGAGACCGAGGATTTTTATAAAAAGACAAAAGTAAGTGTTGATCTGCTTGAACTAAGAAACCTTGTAACTGTTGCATACCTTATAGTTGTATCCGCAATGAAAAGAAAAGAATCCCGCGGACTCCATTATATGCTTGATTTTCCGCTGACGGATGATAAGAATTTTCTTAAGGATACGGTTGTAGTTAAAAGTTAAAAGTAAAAAGTTAAAAGTAAAAAGTTAAAAGTTAAAAGTTAAAAGTAAAAAGTAAAAGTTTGTAAAGTTAAAAGTTTAAAGTTTGTAATTTTGTAAAGTTTGTAGAGTTTGTAAAATTTGATAGTTAAAAAGTTCTAATTATGAAGAATAGCTTTGTCGTGAAAAATTTATTGTTGATCCTGCTTTTAATTACAGGTGCGGAGATATATTCGCAGGCTAACAAGCCGAAAGTACCTGATCCGGAGAGGGTGAGGACTTATGATGTTCAGCATATCAGGATCAATGTAAGCTTTGACTGGACAGAAAAAGAAGTCACAGGCAACGTTGAAACCAGGATCGTACCATTGTCTGATAATTTTAATGAGTTCGAAGTTGAAGCTGTTGATTTTAAGATCAATAATGTAAGAGACCAAAAAAATTCTGATATAAAATATGATTATGACGGGAAGAAAATTAAAGTAATGCTTGATAAAAATTATACTGCAGCCGATACGATTATATACTCGGTTGATTATGTGTGCAAGCCGCAGAAGGGACTTTACTTTATTTATCCGACTGAGCTGAATCCATCCATGCCTTATCAGATCTGGACTCAGGGAGAAGAAAATGATAACAGATACTGGATCCCTCTTTATGATTATCCAAATGACAAGACTACTTTTGAGATATACGCAACCATTGATACAAAATTTAAAACTTTGTCTAACGGCTACCTTGATTATTCAAGAAAGATACAGGATACTGATCTTAAACAGGATCACTGGGTGATGGATAAGCCGAACTCCACCTATCTCATAATGTTTGGTGCAGGGGATTTTCAGATCATCAGTGATACTGTGAATGGAATTCCCGTAAGCTCGTATGTTGATCAGAATATTTCGCTTGAAGATGCAGCTAATACATTCAGAAATACTCCGCAGATGCTGAAAGAATTTTCGGAGAAGTTTGATAATTATCCCTGGAATAAATATTCACAGGTAGTTGTGGAGGATTTTATTTTCGGAGGAATGGAAAATACAACAGCAACAGTCCTGATCAAGCCGGCTGTATATCCTAAGGACAACGCTAATAATTTAAGCTCGGATCCCTTGATCTCACACGAACTTGCACATCAGTGGTGGGGCGATCTGATTACCTGCAGGAACTGGAGTGAGAAGTGGATCAATGAAAGCTTTGCTGAATTTTCATCTGTACTTTGGAAAGAAATTTATTCGGGCAAAGATGAATATGATTATGAGATAATCAGAGATGGTGATAATGCAATTCGTACTCAGGGCATAATCGGTAAGTATCCTATATGGGCGGGGTATGGAGACGTTACAGCGAACCTTTACGACAAAGGAGCGGTCGTCCTTAATTCGTTCAGACATATATTAGGTGAGGATTTTTTTCCGGCACTGCGAACTTTTCTTAAGGATAATGCTTACGATGTAGTTGAAACGAAGGACTTTACTGAAGCTGTAAATAAATCTTACAATCAGCGTCATGGCTCAAATAAAGATTTCAGCTGGATGGTAGAGCAGTGGATAATGAAAGCGTCTTATCCGGAATTTGAAGTAAAATATGAATACGATGAAAATGCGAAGCAGCTCATTCTCAATGTAAAGCAGGTTCAGGTACCGGACACTATAACGCCTGTGTTCAGAATGCCGATGGATGTCAGAATTAAAAACCGCACCGAAGATAAGACAGAGAGCATTGAAATTAAAGAAGCAGAAGGAACATACAGGATAGATCTAAGATCAAAGCCTGTGATGGTCGTCTTTGATCCCGGCAATAAATATTTAAAGAAGATCTATTTTGACAAACCCTTTGATGACTGGAAAGCTCAGTTAACTGAAAGTGAAGACGCTATCGACAGGATAACAGCATTGAGAGGACTTGAGAAATTTTTGAAACCGGACACGACAAGCACTGCCGGTAAGCCGGCGATCACGATCAATGAAACAGAAACATTAAGACTGTTTGACGATGTGATCAATAATGATAAATTCTGGGGAGTAAGAGCTGAGGTGTGCCGCATACTTGGAAATAATTTTATTCTTGACCGGACGAGCACTGTCCTGAAGAATTCTTATGATAAGCAAACTGACAACAGGATCAAGAGGGAAATTTTCAAAGCACTGGGGAAATCAACGAGAACAGAAGACGCTGATTTGATTAAAGAAAAAATACAGAACGAAACAAATGACTATATTTTCAGAGATGGACTGGAAGCGCTTGTAAAATTAACACCGAAGGAAAAAATTTACGAGACTGTCATTCCCTATGCAGGCAGGAACGCTCACAGGAACGTCATACAGGGTGTTGTTGTGAATGCACTTGGCAAGGCAAGTGATTCGACCAAAAATCCTCATATAAAGAAAGCTCTGATGGATTTCGCCTTCGGGACGGATATTGAAGGAAGACTTCGGGCGAGCGCCATCAACGCTTTGAGAAATTACGCGGATGATGAAGATGTAAAAGTTCTTGCAATGAAAAACATTGATTACAATTTCAGCGTTGTAAGAAGAGCGCTGGTGAATTTACTTTCATATTCCAAAGACAGGTCTGTCCTGGCTTTTTTGCAAAATAGAATTCCCGGGATAACTGACAATGATATGGTAACGCTTTTGAAATCATCAATAAAGAGAATTGAAAACACAAATTAAGATAACACTATGAAAAACTTTTTTGCTTACATTTATGCTGTAACATTTTCAGTGATCCTGATTACCGGGTGTTCAAAAATAAACAGTAATAAAACTAATGAGAACCCCGCAGGAAATAAAGTTGATACTTCGACAAATAAAAGCGGAGGAAATTCTGCCGGGGTAAAAGAAGGTGAAGCTGAGTTTAACCTGAGCTATGCTATGCCGAGAGAGATATACCGGATAGAGAAAGAGGATCTTAATAGCGACGGAACGCGTGAAGTAATTGTGCTGAGTGTTTCCAAAGACGCTTCGGATAAGTATAACGACTTTTATAATTTTGACATGATAGAAGTATTCGCGCTGGATTCCACCAAAAAATTCTTTTCTAAAATTCTTTCGGATACAGTTGATTACTCGAAAGATTACTCATTTCAAAAACTGGGCAGCGATCCGAGCAGGCAAATCATCATTACAACAAATTACGGCGGCAACAACGACGTAGCTTCAAAGGGTATGGTAATCTATGATATGCCATCCCAGCATTATATCAAGCTTGTAAAGTATTTTGATACGGGTGCGCCGGAGATCAAAGAAATACTGGATGACGGGAAAAAGGAAATTTTAGTGTCAGATATATATTATGGTGTAATGCCGCAGGTGAGTGCAATTAATTTTGTGAAGGAAATTTACAAATTCCAGAATGGGGATCTTGTACAAAGCAACAGAGAGTTCGCTAAGTTTTATGACGATAAGATCAAAGAACTTCTTGAAAAATATTATGGGATGAAAAGGAAAGTTGAAATGGGCATGCAGCTTGCTGACCTTTCATATCCGCTTTACAGGGAAGCAGCAGAAGTGGTAGTTAATTTTTATGCAAAGGGAGATATAGCGGGTCTGAAGAAATTCTGGGATGAGGAGAAAGATTCATTGAAAAAGAATATTCCGAATGACGAGTATACTGATCTGAGCAACTTTGTTTCCAAAGTCTTACCAACAACGCGTGATGCTTGAACAAGCTGAGCTGTCTGTTATCATAGTCACATGGAACAGTGAGTCGGAGATCGGGGAATGCATTAAGTCGGTTATAAAATTCTCAGCGGGAATAAGAACGGAGATCATAGTTGTTGATAATAGATCTTCAGACAGCACGTTAAGAGTATTGCAGGGATTTCCTGAGATAAAAATTATAGCTAACAAAGAGAATACAGGTTTTACAAAAGGATGTAACGAGGGAATAAGAAATTCATCAGGGAAGAACATTCTCCTATTAAATCCGGATACCGTGCTGAAAGAAGATTCGATAACGTCGTTAATAAAGAAGCTAAACTCTAATGAAACTACCGGAGGTATTGCACCGCAGCTTTTGAATCCTGACGGAAGTGTTCAGATGTCGTGCAGGACTTTTCCAACTTATTGGGACATGTTCTGCGAGTTCACATTACTCAGCTACATATTTCCAAAGAGCAGAACTTTTGCACAATGGAAAATGAATTATTTTGATCACAAGTCCGAAAGGGAAGTCGATCAGCCAATGGCGGCGGCATTGATGATAAAGCGTGAGGTAATAAGTAAGACCGGTAATTTCGATGAAAGATTTGAAATGTTCTTTAATGATGTGGATCTCTGTAAGGGAATTTATGACAATGGATACAGGATAATTTTTTTCCCCGATGCGAAGGTTCTTCACGAAAAAGGTGTGAGTATATATAAGGAGAGAGTTAAGATGATAAGAGTTTGGAATAATGATTGTATGAAGTATTTTGAAAAACATTACAACAACACTTTAGCAATTGCATGGCTTAATGTCAGTCTGAGACTTTCGGGTTTTTTCAGGATAATAATTTTTAAAATTACCAGATGAAAATAGCAGTAGCGCAGATAACCTGCGTAATAGGTGACATTGAAAGGAACATAAAGCATCACATAGAATTTTGTGATGATGCGATCAGGAACAAAGCGGACTTAATTGTGTTCCCGGAATTGTCATTGACGGGATATTCAGTGAAGGATCTGAACTATGTGATCTCGCTTAATTTAAAAAAAACGAAGATACTTGATGAGCTTAAAACAAAGAGCAGGGATATTTCAATTGTATGCGGACTGGCTGAAGAGGATGAGAATTTCGGAATTTACAATTCGGCAGTTTTCATTTCTGACGGGGAAATTAAATTCACACATAAGAAAATGTATCCGCCGACATACGGCTTGTTTGAAGAGCTGAGATATTTTTCACGCGGCAAGGAGTGCAAAGCCCACGAAACAAAATTCGGAAAACTTGGGTTACTTGTATGCGAAGATCTTTGGCACATTTCACTGCCTTATACCGTTGCAATGGATGGAGCACAGATCATCATCGGTATAGCGGCTTCACCCACACGGCTCGCCGGAAATTATGACAACTTTAAAAATTACGATGTTAATTCAGAACAGCACAGAGCATACGCGCGGCTTTTATCAAGCTATTTTATTTTTTCGAACAGAGTTGGATTTGAGGACGGAGTTAATTTCTGGGGAGGCAGTGAAATTGTGGATCCATTCGGAAATGTGATCGCCGCCGCAAAATTATTTGATGAAGATATAATTTATTCGGACATTAATTTGAATGAAGTGAAGCGCTCAAGACAACAGGCGAGACATTTTCTTGATGAAGATCTTGACCTTACAATTAAAAATCTTAAGAAGGTCGCCGAAAAACAGTGATTACGGGTAATTTCTGACAATTGGTTATCAATCCTTCCATTTAATAAAAAGGTAAATTTGAGTATTTTACACAGACATTATAATTCATTATGAACGAGACATTAACAGACAGGGAAAAAGAAGTATTAAGGTATGTCGTTGAGAACTTTATAAGTAGCGCATCTCCGGTTGGCTCAAGAAGTGTTTCCAAAAAAACGGATCTGAAGTTATCTTCGGCAACAATAAGAAATGTGATGAGTGATCTTGAAGATATGGATCTGCTTGATACTCCTCATACTTCCGCAGGCAGGATACCTACTGATAAAGGTTACAGGTATTTTGTGGATGTGCTGATGGGTAAAGAAAAGCTCAAGCTTCAGGAAGAGTATAACATTAAAAATTTTTTTGACGAGAAGAACCTGATTTTTTTTGAAAGTCAGGATCTTTATATCGAGACTTCCAGAATACTGGGCAAGGTGACACAGATGCTTGCGGTAGTTTCACAGCCGCAGATATCCAGTGGAATTTTTGATAAGCTTGAATTTGTGAGCCTTAGCTCAAATAAGCTTCTTGTTGTAATCAACATTAAGTCCGGCATAGTCAAAACCGTTATAATGGAAATTGACAGTGAGATCTCCAAGCCGAAGCTTGATAATCTTTCATCATTTTTGAATGAACGTCTTCACGGACTGACATTGAAGCTGATAAGAGAAAGTATTGTAGAAAGGATCAGTGATTATAAAATTCATGAGCCGGAGCTGATCCAGTTGTTCATCGACTCGATGGATAAGCTTCAGCACGAAGAAGAAAGTCTTAATAAGATATATGTAGGCGGAACAGGTGATATTATAATGCAGCCGGAATTTGGAAATCCGCAGAATTTCAAAGACATAATAAACATTGCCGAGGATAAGAATCTTGTGATACATGTGTTACAAAATTCGATAAGAACTGATAATGAAGTTTGCATTTCGATCGGGAGTGAGAACGAAGATGAAAAAATGAAAAATTACAGTGTAGTTTCTACTACTTACAGGGTCGGCGATGTGACAGGAAGCATTGGGGTAATTGGTCCCAAGCGGATGAATTATGCGAAGATGGTATCATTGCTCAGCTATACTTCCAGACTTATCAACGAAAAATCTTTTTAACGAACAAAAATTTAAATAAATAAACGTACCTTTAAATGAACAAAAACAACAAACATAACATTGAAATAAAAGATGGTAAGAGTAAAAAGGGTGTTGAGGAAAAAGAAATAAAGAAACCGGAAATTTCTGAGGAGCCGGAAACGAATTCAGATAAAGAAGTTGCGGATCTGAAAGATAAAATACTAAGGAAGGCAGCTGAGTTTGAAAACTACAAAAGAAGGACCGATACGGAAATTTCGAATTATATTAAGTATGCATCAGAGAATCTTATAAAAGAACTGATCCCGGTATATGATGATCTGAGCCGATCGATCGATTCGATCAACAAAGGTGAAACAAAGGATTTTGAAACGCTAAAAAAAGGAGTGACGCTTATTTATGAAAAATTCAAGATTGTACTTGAAAGAGAAGGTGTAACGGAAATAAATTCGCTTGGTCAGGAGTTTAATGTCGATGTTAATGCGGCGTTGATGCAGATCCCGAGAGATGACGTAAAGCCAAACACGGTACTTGATGTAATTGAAAAAGGCTATAAGCTGAAGGATAAAGTTGTAAAGCATGAAAAAGTTTTTGTGTCCAGTGAACCCATTTAAAAACAAAGAAAGGAAAATTAATACATAATGACAAAGAGAGATTATTATGAAATATTGTCGGTAACTAAAACCTCTACAGTCGAAGAGATAAAAACATCTTACAGAAAGCTGGCGATGAAGCATCACCCTGATAAAAACCCGGGAGATCTGGAATCAGAGGAAAAATTTAAGGAGCTTGCAGAGGCATACGAAATTTTATCAGATCCGGCTAAGAAACAGCGCTATGATCAGTTTGGTCATCAGGGTGTCAACGGAGCAGGAGGCTTCCAGGGCTTTGATAATATTAATGATATCTTTTCACATTTCGGAGATATCTTCGGAGGAGGTAACAAGGGAGGCGGAAGCATATTTGATGAATTTTTTGGAGGAGGAGCAAGAGGATCCCGTTCACAAAATAATGACGGAAGCGATCTGAAGATCTCATTGAAGCTTACTCTGGAAGAAATTGCAGAAGGAATTGAGAAGACAATTAAAGTAAAGAAGTACAAAAATTGTGTTAAGTGCAGCGGCTCAGGAGCCAAAGCAGGAAGCGGACATACGAAGTGCAGCAACTGTAACGGAAGCGGCGAGATCAGACAGGTTTCCCGGTCAATGTTTGGACAGTTTGTCAATGTAACTATGTGCCAGACCTGCAACGGAGAAGGAAGGATAATTAAGGAGAAGTGCGATGAATGTCACGGGGAAGGAAGAGTGAAATCCGAATCGACGATTAAGATCAATGTCCCGGCAGGTGTTCAGGAAGGAAATTATATACCACTCAGAGGTCAGGGAAATGTCGGTCCAAGGGGTGGTAGTCCGGGAGATCTTCTTGTATTCATTGAAGAAGAAAAGCACAAATATTTTGAAAGAGAGGAAGATCATATTTACTATGAACTTGAAGTCAGCATTGTGGATGCAATAATAGGTGCAGAAGTTGTAGTGCCCACCTTAAACGGAAAAGCGAAACTTACCATTGAGTCGGGTACGCATTCAGGCAAGCTTTTGAAAATGAAGAACAAAGGCATCAAGAGTCTTAACGGTCATGGCAGGGGAGATCAGATAATCAGGGTTAATATTCATATTCCCTCAAAAATAAATTCTAAAGAAAAAGAGCTGCTTAAAGAGCTCGGTAAATCTGATAATTTTAAGCCGAGATCAAGTGCTGCGAAAGAAAAGAAGCAGGAGAAAGGATTTTTTAAAACAGTATTCAATTAGCTGATCTTTAGCATAATTCCGGTAATTATAAGTGTGATGCATTTAATTATGTATCACACTTTTTTTATTCCCAATCACTTCCACTTTACAATTCCATAACAATATCATAATACGCGTAACAATTTTATAATCTTTAAAACACTTCTTATCGGTAGCTTGAGTCAAATTAATTATAATAAAATAATGACTAGAACTATTTCAATTTGTGTATTCGCTGCGTTAATTTTTCTCCTAACCAATTCAGGTCAGTCGCAATCAATCAGAGGAAAGATAATTGACGCTTCAAACTCAGAGCTGTTAGTCGGAGCTGTAGTGAAGCTTCAGAATACTTCTTACGGAGCTATTTCGGATCTGGACGGAAACTATGATATCTCTGATCTACCACCGGGCAATTACATCATTGAATTTTCATATATTGGTTATAAATCAAAAACAATAAAAGATGTCAGGGTATTAGCGAATGATGTGACAAAAGTTGATGTGGCTCTTGAGCTTGAAGGGGTGCTTACGGAAGAGATCACTGTTGAGTCAACACCAACTCTTGCAAATGAGCAGTCGCTTCTTATTGAACAGAAAAATTCTTCAAAGATACAGGACGGCATAAGCGAGCAACAGCTCAAACGCGCACCGGACGCCGCTGCATCTGATGTACTGAAGAGAGTAATTGGAGTAAATATAATTGACAACAAGTTTGTCTACGTAAGAGGTACATCGGAAAGATATAACAACACAACTCTTAACGGCGTACTTGTGCCAAGCACTGAAGCTGATAAGAAATCATTTTCATTTGATCTGTTTCCTTCCAAGCTTCTTGAAAACATTATTGTCGCCAAATCATTTACACCTGATCTACCCGGAAATTTCTCAGGAGGTCTGGTCCAGCTTAACACTAAAGATTTTGTAGATCAATTTACTTTTGGGTTTGAGACCTCAGGCTCATTCTTAACAGGATCAACTTCAAAGGGAAATTTTTATAATTATAATGCAGGACAGGATAAAGTTTTATTTATTAATACAGGAATAGATAACGGCGGCAGGGACATTCCCTCGAATTTTCCTTCCGAGAAATTTTCGGGAGTGAATAATTACGGCAAGACACTAAAAAATAACTGGGGTCAGAATGAAAACAAAACACCCGTTAACGGAGGGTTTCAGCTTACACTCGGAAATAATTTTTCTCTTCTAAAAAATCCTTTAGGCATACTATTTTCTTATACTTACCGCAACAGCTTCAACAATGAAACTATAAAACGAAACGAGTATAACTCAGATACAACTACACTTGTAAATTTTTCAGGAAGAAGCTCGGCATACAAAGTAACCAATGGAGGGATGCTGAATTTTAATTACAAGTTGGGAACAAACAACAAGATCGGCTTTAAGAATACGTACTCGATAAGTTCTGAAGACAAAACACAGTATTTTGAAGGAATATCAAGAGTATTATCTGACTTTGAAAGAAAATTATACGCAACCGATTTTACTGAAAGGATCTTATTATCTTCACAGGTTTCGGGAAGTCATTATGTAAATAAATTTTCACAGATGAACATTACCTGGAACGTTTCATATTCCGAATCCAAGCGTAATGAACCTGATACCAAGACAGCGTATTACCAACGTGAACTTGGAACTGAGGACCAGTTTTTTATGCCGCTGTCTACAATAGCAACAGCTAATGTGGGGCAGAGATTTTATTCAAAGCTGTTTGACATCAACAGGAATTTCGGTGTGAACTTTGATATGAATTTCCTAAAAATCGGCAAACAGAAATCTAAAATTAAATTCGGAACACTGGCAGTCGGTACTGACAGAACTTTTGAGGCAAGAAATTTTGCGCCGATAAACCGCGGTTCATTCCTTATAGGTTTTCAGCCGATTGATGTAATATTCAGCGAGGAAAATATTGATTCAACAAAGCTTTCTTATGTGGAAACAACCGATAAGAGTGATAAGTATGACGCAGTTGAAAATCAATATGCAGGCTATTTAATGTTTGACATACCGCTGAATAAGCTGAGGGTGATAACCGGTCTTCGTTACGAATATAATGAGCAGAAGCTCAACGGATTCATCAGACAGACAAGCGACCCGGTAAAAGTAAATCAGCGGAACAATGATTATCTCCCATCAATTAATATTGTCTACGCATTGAATGACAAATCGAATATACGTTCATCCGCTTCACAAACAGTTTCAAGACCTGAGCTTAGAGAGATAGCGCCTTTCGCATTTATAGATTTTGTAACGGAAGGGCTGCTCACGGGAAATCCTGAATTGAAGGAAAGCCTTATACAGAATTATGATCTTAGATATGAAATTTTTCCTGAAGCAGGAGAGATCGTTTCATTGAGCTTATTTTACAAACGCTTCAATCAGCCGATCGAAAAAGTAATTGTACCTACACTTCAGACAGCCATACCGCAATATACATTTGACAACGCCACAGGCGGTGCAGTTAATTACGGACTTGAGCTTGAGCTTAGGAAAAAATTAGGTTTTATATCGAAACGTTTTAATAATCTTTCTCTCAATGCTAACTTGAGCCTTGTTAATTCAAAAGTAAATCTCGAAGGACTTGCAACAGCGGTGAACGAAACCGAAAGAAGACTTCAGGGACAATCACCATATATAGTCAATGTTGGGTTGTTTTATGACGATTATGACATCGGGCTGAGCACTAACCTGCTTTACAACAGGTTCGGTGATAAGATCTCCGAAGTAGGAAGAAGCGGGTTTAATGATGTAATAGAGAAAGGAAGAAATGTGATGGACTTTTCAGTTTCAAAATCCTTATTAAAAAACTTTGAAGCCAAGTTTACAATTAGAGATCTGCTTGATGAAGATCAGATATATACACAAAAATTCATATTGAATGGCAGTGAAGAAATAATTAAGGAAGTAAAAAGAACAACTTCAGGAACAAACTATTCATTTACATTATCATACAGGTTTTAAAAATACACATAACCATTTAATTTAAATCAAGGAGAGAGGAATCCATGAAAAAATTAACTACGGTTATTATCCTGATAATACTATCAGTGACAAATAACATTTATTCTGCAGTTGATTCGACGACATTAAACTCGTCAAGCATTACAAGTAATATTACACTTAACAGATCCACTTCTTATATCATGAAGGGTTTCAATTATGTGAAGAACGGTTCGACCCTTACGATAGAAGCGGGAACAAAAATTTTCGGAGACTTTGATACAAAAGGTACTCTGATCATAGAAAGAGGCGCAAAAATTTATGCAAACGGAAATTCAGGAGATCCTATTTTGTTCACGAGCCGTAAGCCGGTGGGACAAAGGAACGCGGGAGATTGGGGAGGAATTATAATTCTTGGAAGATCAGGAATAAATACTTCTACTGTAAATAATACTGACTCAGCGGAAATCGAAGGATTCGGTCCGGGACTTGGACCGGTTTACGGCGGACAGCCGCGATTAGATGCTGACAGCTCGGGTGTGTTAAGATATGTGAGGATCGAGTTTCCGGGAGTTAACCTCACAGGTCTTTCGGGAAATGAGATCAACGGACTTACAATGGGAGGACTTGGAAGCAGGACTGTGATCGAATATGTTCAGGTAAGCTACAGCGGTGATGATTCATTTGAATGGTTCGGCGGTAATGTCAACTGTAAATATCTCGTTGCATACAAAGGTCTTGATGATGACTTCGATTGTGATAACGGTTTCAGAGGAAGAGTTCAGTTTGGATTAAGTGTAAGAGACAGTGCGATAGCAGATGCAAGTTCATCGAACGGATTTGAGATCGACAATAATGTAAACACACCGTCTAACTTTAATTCACCGAGAACAAAAGTTATATTTTCTAACATAACACTTGTTGGACCTTTTATCACGACTTCTTCAACCGCAAATCCACTATTCCAAAGAGGAGGACATTTGCGAAGAAATATGCTCGCGAGTGTTTATAATTCAGTAATAATGGGATGGAAAGTTGGATTCAGATTTGACGGAGCGGGAGTCGGAAATGCAGCTTCATCCGACAGCATCCAGATAAGAAATTGTATCCTTGCAGGCAACTTACGACTGGCAGACAGTACAGGTACAGGTTCGTTTGCGCCACAACAATGGCTTCAAACCCCGTCATACTCGAATACAGTTTTTAGTGAAAACAGTTCTGTGCAATTGACTTCGCCTTATAATATTTATCCCGACGTACCATTGCCGGCGAATAACGTAAGCAACTGGATTCCTCTCAGTAATTCGCCGGCTTTATCGGGTTCAGACTTTACAAATCCAAACCTATCAGGTTTTCAGCAAGTGAGTTTCAGAGGAGCGTTTGGTGCGGATAACTGGACATCGGCTTGGACACAATTCAATCCGAAGAATTACCTGGTAATCGGTATCAATCAGATATCCAATGTTGTCCCGGTTGAATTTTCACTGGGTCAAAATTATCCAAACCCTTTCAACCCTTCAACGATCATACGTTACAATCTTACTTCAGCGGGCAATATCAACTTAAGAGTGTTTGATGTGAATGGTAAAGAAGTTGTGACGCTTGTGGATCAGAAACAAATTGCCGGAACATACGAAGTTGATTTCAACGGCGGCAATTTATCATCCGGAATTTATTTCTACAGATTAAAGGCAGGAAGTCTTACAGATACAAAGAGAATGATATTGTTAAAATAATTTTCCCATAGACCGGAAATAAATCAGAGAGAGTTTAGAAACAGGGAAACTCTCTCTTTTTTATTAAATGAAGAAATTACAAACATTGATTCAAATAAGTAAAATATTCATTTGGAAATGAAATCAGTGCAGAGCGAAAATGCAAATACGATAATAGTTTCAGACATACATCTCGGCTCGGAAGTCTCACGGGCAAAGGAGATCAGGGCACTACTACAGAGTTACAGATTCAAGAGACTCATTTTGTTGGGTGATATATTTGATGATCTGAATTTTAAAAGACTAAAGAAGGAACACTGGCAGCTCTTATCTTACATAAGAAAACTTTCAAATCCGGGAAAAGGAATTGAAGTGGTCTGGGTGGAAGGAAATCATGACGAAGGACTTTCGGACATTATGTCTCATTTGATAGGGATCAATGTGTATAAAGAGTATTCATGGAAATTTAATAACAAAACTTATCTTGCTATTCACGGTCATCAGTTTGACAGATTTCTCAATGAGAATGTAATGATAAGTAACATCTCCTCATTTATTTATAATAAAATTCAGAAGTATGATAAAGAAAATCAGACTGTATCAAGATTTATAAAACGAAGAAGCAAGGGCTGGCTGAGACTTTCACATAAAGTAGCCGACGGTGCACTTGGTTTTGCGGGTCAGAAAAAAGCTGATTATATAATATGCGGACACACTCATCAGCCGCTTTACAAAAAAAACTGTTCGGCGGAATACTATAATACCGGCTGCTGGACGGACATCCCTTCGAACTATATTATAATAGACAATAACGGTACAATAGTAATTAAAGAACATTCCTGAACTTATCTCCCTCTTCAGCAAAAAGATTTTACTCTTTGATAACATCAAATTAACAGAGGTAATGTTGAATTAACTTTAGGAAAATAAGTCAATCATATCTTTGTAGAGAAAAATCAAGCCTAATTAAAATTAACCAGTTAAAATAAATTAAACAAAAAGGAGAAAAAGTAAAATGAAATTTATTTTTAAATTTTTTATTGTTGTATTTTTGATTTCCGGAATCAAGGAAACAATTGCAGCTACAGATTCAACAACATTAAATTCCTCATCAATCACAGGAACGGTAACACTTGTAAAGACAACAAAATATTTAATGAAGGGCTTTAATAATGTAGAGAATGGCGGCATTATAAATATTCCTGAAGGAACTGTTATTCTTGGTGACTTCGAAACAAAAGGAACATTGATAATAAAAAGAGGCGGTAAAGTTTTTGCAACAGGAACTGTTGATGCTCCGATCGTTTTCACCAGTGAAAAACCGGTTGGACAAAGAGCTACAGGAGATTGGGGTGGTATAATAATTTTGGGAAGATCGGCAATCAACACCTCAACAGGAGTTGATTCTGCTGAGATCGAAGGTTTCGGACCGGGTCTTGGACCGATTTACGGTGGACAGCCGATCGTTAATAATGATAACTCAGGAATATTTAGATTTGTCAGACTGGAATTTCCGGGAATTAATTTAACAGCGATTCCAGGGAACGAGATCAACGGACTTACTATGGGCGGCGTTGGAAGCGGAACAACAATTGAGAATGTACAGGTAAGTTACTGTGGTGATGATTCGTTTGAATGGTTTGGAGGAAATGTCAACTGTAAATATCTGATTGCATACAAAGGTCTTGATGATGACTTTGATTGTGATAATGGGTTTAGAGGAAGAATTCAGTTTGGATTGAGCGTAAGAGATTCAGCCATCGCAGACGTAAGCTCATCTAATGGATTTGAAATTGACAATAATAACAATACTCCATCAAACACAAATGGTCCAAGAACGAGACCTTTCTTTTCAAACATGACAGTTGTAGGTCCTTTCATAACAACAGGCTCTACAGTAAATCCATTATTCCAAAGAGGCGGACATTTAAGAAGGAACATGCAGGCTTGCATCTATAATTCGATAATAATGGGATGGAGAGCAGGAATAAGATTTGACGGTTCGGGTGTTATCAATGACGCTAACGGCGGAACAGTTCAGCTTAGAAATAATATATTTGCAGGTAATGTAGTTTTGGCTGATCAGACAGGTGGATCTGTATTACCAAGTCCTTCCGGCTTCATTACAAATTTCAACACAGTTTTTGCTGCAAATACTTCATTGCAGTTAACCAACCCGTTTGCAATTTATCCAAACGTACCTTTACCTGCAAACAACGTCAACAACTGGGTACCGACAATCGGCTCACCTGCTTTAAGCGGTGCTGATTTCACAAACCCAAATCTCGCAGGTTTTGAAAATGTATCTTACAGAGGCGCTTTCGGAACAGATAACTGGACTACAAGGTGGGCACAGTTCAATCCACTGAATTATACAGTTCCAAATACTTCAAACTATTTTATAACTTTGTTTCCAAGAGGTTTCTATAACAACAACACCGGGATGTTAAATTCAAGAGATACAATCAGAACATTCTTAAGACAGACCGGTTCACCTTACAATATTGTTGATTCCGCGCTTTCAATTTTTGACAGTGTGACTTTTGTTGCGAAGTTTAATTTCAAATATGCATCCGACGGAACATACTATATCCAGACAAAACACAGAAACGCTCTTGAAACATGGAGTGCATCCGGAGTTGGATTTACTGCTTTAACAGACAACTTCTATAATTTTACAACAGCAGCTTCACAGGCATTTGGAAACAATGTGGATCCGACGCCAAATCCGGTTAAGTATGGTCTATTCAGCGGAGATGCTACACAGGAAGGTGTAGTTGATGTTGATGATCTGGTTCTGGTTTATAATGATGCCGTAAATTTCGGAAGCGGTTATTTAGTGACGGATGTGAACGGTGACGGCGTGGTCGACGTTGATGACCTGCTTATTATTTATAATAATGCATTCAATTTTGTTTCCGTAGCCAGACCATAACTTTTAAAAAATATTTCTAAATTATAAATGTAGGGCAGTAGTCATATACTGCCTTACATTAATTTTTTTTTAAATAATAAAATAACAAAAATTAATGAAGACTATTATTAAGATTTTTTTTACAGTATTTATAATATTTCAATTTCCCTTCAGTTCATTCTCTCAAAATCCCACATATCAGTTAATAGCTAAAAATTTTCAAAGGAGAACTCCGGATTCACTTACATTCGAAGTATATTTGCTGCACACAAATCCGGGAACGGCTGTTTTTACTTATGCCGCGGGTCAGTATTTTTTCAGATTCAATAATGCCATTGCAAACGGAGGTACATTATCATATAAGATAATATCCTCAGGTTTGCCAAACGGGTTTGTTCCTGTCAATCCGACTGTAACAGGCAATGAGCTCAGACTTGCAACGAATAATATTTCGATGATCAATGCGCCTTTAATATCAAGTACAGCTCCCGGAACGCTGGTAGTAAAGATGTCTCTGAAAACCACCACCACTTTCAACTGGACTTTGCCATTTGGGATCAGGTGGAGAAATTCCGATGATCCGCCGCTGTTTACAAAGGTAACAGCATTCGTCGGTACAACAGCAGTCAACATTACAACCGGAGCGACTCATTCTATTGATTCCACTGTCATCGGGATAACTCAGATCTCGAACCTAATCCCGGATAAATTTTTGTTAAATCAAAATTATCCGAATCCATTTAACCCTGCTACAATAATTAATTATCAACTGGCTTCAAATCAATTTGTGAGCTTAAAAATTTATGATGTAACAGGAAAGGAAACAGCTATCTTAGTAAATCAAAAACAAACCGCAGGAACTTATGCTGTCGATTTTAACGGTGTAGGTCTGCCAAGCGGCGTTTATTTTTACAGACTGGAGACAGGGGATTTTGTTGATACAAAACGTATGATGCTTATAAAGTAAATTTGCTTAATAATAAAAGCCGGTTAAAATTGCTTACCGGCTTTTATTTGTACTATGAAAATTTTAGAAAGTAAACTCGTAACCTAACTTAAAGACCTTCGCAGTGTTCTGCAATTTTTCCCCGTTAAGATTTATTACAGCATACACATTGCTTCCCGCGAAGAATTCATACTGCAATATTGAATTCCATAAAGCGCGTCTTGATAAATTGTCACGCTGAAAGTAGGATCGCAGATAAAGGTGTTTCACTATCTGGCAGTCAAGTCTTGTATTGAGAATGGTTCTTTTGGTAAAGCCATCATCGATAAAGTTCAGGCTCGCGCTTAAGGCAAGCTTGTCAAATAAGAACACATTACCATTGATGTAAGGATTTTTAATGAATGAACCGAAATACGGTCCGAAGAAATAACCGAAGCTAAGGAAGTTCGTACCGAGAAAAACATTCGCGGTATATTCCTGGGCAGTATTTGTTCTCGTAATCAATTCTCCGTTTTCATTAAAATCATTAGGACGGTTGTATTCAAAATACTGATTGAATCTCAGCCAGTCGGTAACTTTGTAATTTGTGCTAAAGAAAGCATTATTTTGAAATTTAAAATCACCCGGCAAGCCCGCTACTTCATCAAGTGTTTTCCCTCTGTACACACCGCCGTTGATATCCATATCACTGAAATACTTTCTGTCGAAGACGAATTTATATCCGCCCGAAAGATTTAGCTCATCATAGCTGTTTGGTAAAAATGTCTGCCCATTGAATGAAGTGTTAGCAATGAATCCCTTGTTGACGCGGTTATAGCTGACATCTGCATAGGGTCCTCCTGCGTCGTTAGATTGATAATAGCTGTACAACTGGTACGCGGCGCCGCTCTGATTAAAACCTCCATCATTGTTCCAACTGTTGGCGTACTGAAACTGTAACCTTACAGGATTTTCAGGGAAGCGATATTGTCCGTCGAAGCTTAGTATTTTTTCTTCGTATCCTGATTTCTGATTCTTTGAATAGATCATCAGGGAACCGAGATTGAAATTCCTTGAATTAAAATTCGGTCTTCCCACAAAAAAATTTCTTTTTTCACCTTCAACATTCCGGTCCTCAACATATACAGCACCTGCTTTTAGGACATCACTACGGTAAGTATAATTCAATCCATACTGTATATCATCGATGGCTCTTGTATAGAAAAGATTTATCGGAGTTCTGAAGATATCCAAATCCTTGCTGAAGAAAGGTCTCTTCTCCTGAAGAAAGATCGGTCTGCCGTATAAAGAGAATCTGAACGGATCGGCTTCAAGTGTCGATTCATCAGGGTTATATGTTGCTTTAAGCTTATTCTTATCAAGGCTTACATTAAAATCACCACCGAAATCAAGCGTGTCATTGTGAGTTTCATTAAAGCTCTGACCTACGACTATAGGTATTGCGCTGAAGTTCAGATCCAGCTTTTCATCGAAAGGTGTGACAAGATCAAATTTGTAAGTACTCTTTAAGGAAAGTAATTCACTGTCCGGGATAAGTGAGTAATAGTAATAATTGCCATCCTCCTTGTAAGAGAACATCTGAATATCAACACCGATCTGCTTCTTATTTTTGTTCTGAAGTCGGTCAACCGGGATCTTCACTTCGGTCTGTATATGTCCTGACTTTCCATTTTTAGGTTCTTTGATAATTTTTGAATTCACTTCCCACACCCAATCCCATTCATTGGACTGATTTCTCTGATTGTATATTACAGCGTCCCGCTGGTTATTAAGAAAGCTGAATGAAAAAAAATATCCGTTCTGGTTTTTATTCTCCAGATCAAGCAGAATGAAAAATTCATTTTCATCCTCGGTGCTACGATCGCGGGTAACGGATTTTGAGATGATCTTGCCTTTTGGATAATAGTCAAAAGCAAAGTAGATTGCATCCTTAGTCTGCTTTATAAATACAACGGTGCTGTCAAAGGTATTATCTTCTGTTTTCGGAATGAATTTAAAAAATTTTGAAAAGACCTTTGATCCTACCCACTCTGATTCGTTTATAGTTCCGTCAATAGTGGGACTTTCGATCTTAACACTCTGGCTTTGGGAAAAGGAAGAATTGCATATCAGAAGGGAAAGCAGTAATAAAAAGCTAGTAAATATTTTTTTCATGATACCGCAGTTTAAAATTCATAAAATTATTCTATATAGAAATTATTATTTTGATTTACAAGATGTTAAAAAATTTTAAATCGATAAACGGAAATTAACGGATAAGGTTTCAATTAAATTATTTCTTAAAAATTTCCAGAAAGGATATTATAAAGCAGGTCAACAATTATATTATAATTGACCTGCAGTTATATCATCATGGAGAATTTTTATTTGTTTGGCTGAGGAGTAGTCCTGAGATAGGGTTTAACTTTTGTAAATCCTTTGGGGAATTTCTTTTCAGCGTCTTCATCCGAGATAGAATTAATTATAATGCAGTCATCACCGTCTTTCCAGTTCACAGGTGTCGCTACACTGTACTTTGCAGTAAGCTGCAGTGAATCGATCGCCCGGAGGATCTCATTAAAGTCGCGCCCGGTCGATGCAGGATAGGTGAGAGTCAGCTTTACTTTTTTATCAGGTCCTACAATGAAAACCGATCTTACAGTAAGCTTGTCATTTGCATTCGGATGAATCATATCGTAAAGAGTAGAAACATTTTTATCATCATCGGCTATCATTGGAAAGTTAACGGTTGTGTTTTGAGTCTCGTTGATATCATTTATCCATTTTTTGTGTGAGTCAAGAGGATCAACACTTAGACCGATAACCTTTGTGTTCCTTTTGTCGAACTCGCCTTTAAGTTTTGAAACCATTCCGAGTTCGGTAGTGCAGACAGGAGTAAAGTCTGCCGGATGTGAAAATAAAACTCCCCATTTATCACCGAGCCAGTCGTGAAAAGATACTTCACCTTCTGTTGTCTCGGCTTTAAAATCGGGAGCAATGTCGCCTAATCTTACTGCCATAAATTTTTTGTTTAAAGTTTAAAGAAAAATTTAATTTGTTGAATGATTTGTTTGACCAATACAAATTTACGCAAGTCGGGTTTAAAATAAAATGATAATGAAGATAGGCTTGTCATTCCCGACCGCCTGCATATCTATTTCATGAATGACAGAGCAATTTTCCTGCAGGCGAGTTCCCCCCAGTCTTGTCATTCCCGACCGCCTGCATATCTATTTCATGATGACAGAGCAATTTTCCTGCAGGCGAGTTCCCCCCAGCCTTGTCATTCCCGACCGCCTGCATATCTATTTCATGATGACAGAGCAATTTTCCTACAGGCGAGTTCCCCCCAGTCTTGTCATTCCCGACCGCCTGCATATCTATTTCATGATGACAGATCAATTTTCCTGCAGGCGAGTTCGGGAATCCCTGAATCGAAGCACAAGCATTTACTCGGAAGTAAGTGTTTGTGCTCGATTCATAGATGACCCAGAGGGTACCGATCAATAATTAATTATCAATTATCAATTATCAATGTTCAATTTCGATTTGATGAAATGTTTGTGTTGCGATGAGGAGATTCCCGAACTCGCCTGCACGAAGTGTGTTCTTGACTTTATGATGTTGCTATGCAGGCGGTCGGGAATGACAATGCGAGATAAATGTCTGGGTTTCGATTCAGGGATTCCCGAACTCGCCTGCACGATGACTGCTTCTGACTTTATGATTTTGCTATGCAGGCGGTCGGGAATGACAATGCGAGATAAATGTCTGGGTTTCGATTCAGGGATTCCCGAACTCGCCTGCACGATGACTGCTTCTGACTTTATGATTTTGCTATGCAGGCGGTCGGGAA
>Ga0163153_10002322_pt1 | contig 28115 bp, 25 predicted proteins | sample OliLakLV19MP6IB1_FD_148629 | JGI IMG/M metagenome (GOLD analysis project Ga0163153, IMG submission 148629) | Freshwater microbial mat bacterial communities from Lake Vanda, McMurdo Dry Valleys, Antarctica - Oligotrophic Lake LV.19.MP6.IB-1 | ecosystem: Environmental > Aquatic > Freshwater >...
CCTCCCCCGCTCTGGTTGGGTTGTTGCAGGAAGTGGAGAGGGAGTTCAAGCGCTGAGTGGTTGCGCGAGATCGCGACGGTAGACTTCCATGGGCGTGTAGTGCTGGCCAGCGGCGCTGTCGTGGGCGCTGTGTGGCCGGCGCTCGTTGTAGAAGCGAAAGAAAGCGGTGAGGTGCGTCGTGGCGTCGATCATGGTCTGGTAACTTCTGAGGTAGATCTCGTCGTATTTGACCGTGCGCCAGAGTCGTTCGACAAAGACATTGTCGAGGCACCGGCCCTTGCCGTCCATCGAGAGCTTCACGCCGCGCGCGAGGAGCGGTTGGGTAAATTCCGCCGAGGTGAACTGGCAGCCTTGATCGGTGTTGAAGATTTCCGGGACGCCGTACTGCGCGAGCGCCCGCTGGACGGCCCGGGCACAGAGGCTGGCGTCGAGGGTGTTGGAGAGTTCCCAGGCGAGCACGACCCGGCTGTACCAGTCGATCACCGCGCAGAGGTAAATGAAACCGCCCGCGATGGGCACGTAGGTGATGTCGGTGGCCCAGACTTGATTCGGTCGCTCGACGAGCAGTTGCCGCAGGAGATACGGGTAGACTTGCTGACCGGGCTGCGGGCGCGAGAGGTTGGGCTTCGGGTAGATCGCCTCCAGGCCCATGAGCCGCATCAGGCGTTGGACGCGCTTGCGGTTGACCGCATAACCCTGGCGGCGCAGCCAGCGGGTCATCTGCCGGGAGCCGAACACCGGTTGGGCGAGATAGGCTTCGTCGATCGCGCGCATCAGCCGCAGATTCTCCGGCGGCTTCGGTCGCGGCTGATGATAATAGCTCGCCCGCGGCAGGCCGAGCAGTCGGCACTGCCGCGCCGTCGAGAGACGAGGATGGTCGGGTTCGATCATCAGGCGTCGTTCAGCCGTGGAGCTCCGCAGATTATTTTTTAAGCCAGTCGAGTTCTACCTCGAGCTGGCCGATTTTCTGATACAAGCGGGCCTCCTTGGCCTCCGCTTCGGCGGGATCGGGCGTACCCTTCCGGGCGAACAGGTCGGGGAGCTTCGCCAACAGCTCCTTTTTCCACTGCGTGATCTGCGTGGGGTGCAGCTGATACTTCGCCGCAAGGGCGTGGATCGGCTCGATGCCCTTGAGGGCCTCCAGCGCTACTTTGGCTTTCAACTCGGGATTATGCTGGCGTCGTTTTTTGGACATAGTGGTCGGTTTTCGATGTTTGGGTGATCGATCCGACCTGTCCAGTTTTTGGGGTCCACTTCAGTCATGCTGTACTATTTACCTTCCTGCCCGCCAATCCATGCGCTTGCAGACGTAGGTACCTCAAGAGATAATAGGCACAGCATGACCCTTCCGAAATGCCCTTGCCAGACCTTCGTAGCGGCGAGCGCCAGCGAGCCGAGGAGCGTCGTAGTATCCGACCCACCGTGAATGAAAAAATCACCTCTTGGTTCGTTTCCTTACCTGAACTACGGCCCATCGGTTTTTGTGATGCTCCGCATCAGGTTTATCAACTTACGTTCCGCAGCGGACCCGGCTATACTGATGGCGTCCACTCAACCACCCCATGAACTCCTCACGCCTTTCCTCCCGCGCGCACTCGCGCAGCACCCAGGCCATCGCGCTGCTGCTCAGCCTGGCCATCTTTTCCTCCGGCTGCGTCTCGGCAAAATACCAGCCCGCGCCGAAAGACACGCCGCCGCCGCTCGTCTTCAATGTCACCACGAGCTCCCCCTCCGCCGCGCTCACGCTCCTCACCGTCATCGTTTACAAGGGCCCCGGCTCTTGGAGGACGGAGGCTTACTGGGACGAATATGTCGTCTCGATCACCAATCATGGCGCACAGTCGCTGACGGTCGAGTCCGCTGGTATCGTCGATGCAATCAACACCGAGCAAACCGCTGGCAACGATCCGTGGCTGCTCGAAAAAGCCAGTCGCGAGAACATTAAAAGATTCGACCACGTCGGCCGCAAAATCCTCCTCGGTGTCGGACTGACCGCTGGTTGGGTCTTGGTCGGGGCCGGCACCGGCGTGGCGATCCTTGTTGGGGCCGGCACGCTGGCTGCGGTGGGGGCGGCGACGTTTGTCTTCATTCCGGTGTGGGCCATCAGCAGCGGCGTGCGCTCTATTGTCGCGCGCAACTCGATCAAGGAAGAGTTCAACCGGCGGCGGATCGCTTTGCCACTCACGCTGCAAACGGGCGAGACCAAGGCAGGCAGTTTCTTTTTCCCCATCTCACCCGGCCCGCAACGCCTCATCCTCCACTGCCAGATCGCCGGCAACGCCGAGGACGTAATCCTCGATCTCGCCCCGCTCGCCGGCCTGCACTTGCTCAAGGAAGACACCGCACCGGCCACCGCAGCCAAGCCCTGACCAGTCATGACTGAGCCAAAAACATTCAGTTTCACCACGGATTTCACAGATATTCACGGATGACCGCCGAGGGAAATACCAGCCGAATTCCTCCCCATTAACTGATCTCCCAGAGGGCAGTAAAGGGGTCATGCTGTACTATTTACCTTCCTGCGCACCAATCCATGCGTTTGTAGACGTAGGTACCTCAAGAGGTAAATGCTACAGCATGATTCCTTCTGAAATCCCGATCGCGGCTGATTTAGCCCTTCGCTTTCCTCGCGACCAAATATCCGTCTCAAGGCCCACGGGGCGTGGGTTTCTGACGAGCCAACGCCTGCGGCCTGCACCTTGCCGATAAATGCGCGCCCCGCCGGTCGTCAGGGGCGAGGCGCGCGTTCCAAAAGACAGCGTCGGGCTTAGCGCAACACTTCGATACCGGCACCGAAGTTGATGTGGTAGGCGGTGCCGTCAGCCACGAGGGCGGGCACGGATTTCACACCGGCGCGCTCCGCTTCGGCTACGCGCGACTTGTTCTGGCCGAGGTGGACGATTTCCACATCATAACGCGTCCGGTCGAGCGCGTTGGCGACGTTGGTTTCGGCGGCGACGCAGACCGGGCATCCGGCGTGATAGAAGATGGCTTTTGTTTTCATGGATTTTTCGTTCTTGGTGGTTTCAGGCTGTTGGCTGGAAGCTCCGTCAGTGTTCGCCGACGGCTCAGCGGACATTATGCCACAACCCGGGCAGGCGGGAAAGTAGGCACGATTGGGTGGGGAGGGTACCGTTTTGTTTCCTAGTGCAATGCACCGGTGTCTGCTGCTATCGTCAGGTCATGCCAGTTAAAGCAAAGCCGTTGAGCATTCCTGAGCGCGCCGCCTATCGCCGGTTGGAGGACGTAGTCGGTTGCAAGTGGTCGACCGCCGTGCTGGGCGCTATCGGGCGCGGCGTGACGCGTCCCGGGCAGTTGGAACGATTCATCCCAGGTATCTCCACCAAGGTGCTGAACGAGCGTCTGCGCAAGCTGCTCGATTACCGGCTTGTCACTCGCCGTGAATTTCGCGGCAAGGTTCTTCGGGTCGAGTATGGACTCACCACCACCGGCCGAGAACTCTCCGCCATTATCGAGCAGATCAGGAACCTGGATGAGAAACATGCGCCGTTGCCCACCGCAGTCATGGCGAAGAAAGAGGCCCAACGGGCGAATGGAGTGGGAAAAGCGGGATAATACGTGAGAAGCTAAGGCCAGCTCCAGCGGTTTTCATCGAGAGCCGGATAACGGGGTCAGGCTTTGTAGTTTGAGCCGGATAACGGGGTCAGGCTTTGTAGTTTGCAGTTGACGGCCTCGTGGAGAACCTGAAACGGGGTCAGGCTGCGGAAATTGATATTCCCAGCCGGTAGCCGGACCATCAGAATCGCTTGTCGTAGTCGGCATGGGAACCGATCCACTCCCAGACGAATTCGTTGCCAATGAAGCGGCCGATGTCGCGATAATTATCTCCAATCCGTACCGACCAATCGGGCTTCCCGATGGATTTGCAATGCAGCGACGCGGCCAAGCCGGTGGCAGGGGCTGGATTAGGATCAGGCCGCAGATAATGATGTTCGGCCGACTTCCGCACACCGCGCGGCCACGATTTCCAGATTGAAGCCCAGGTCACGTTGACTAGATTCCCCACCATGACCCTCGCCAACTTCCCCGAGCTCACCAAGCTCCCCAAGCGCCAGCGGATGAAGCTGGCCGAGGAACTCTGGTTCTCGGGCGTGGACGACAGCCTGCCAGCCCATCCGGTCCACAAGAAGATCCTCGATGAGCGTTGGACCGCCTACAAGTCAGGCAAAGTGAAACGGATCACCTTGCCGGAGTTGGAGCGACGTCTCACCCGGTCGGGAAAAGCCGTCCCGTCGAATTCCTTGAGCCGGTTGCGCCAGACCTTAACTACGCCCGGGATTTCTACGATTCCTGGCTCACTGGTGGAGCAGACACATTTTCCATCCGCTTTCGTGAGGCGGTGGCTTGGATCGAGTGGAATCCGGAGCAATTCCCTAAGAAACACCGCTTCTTCCGTCGGGCCATCATCCGCCGGACATACTTCGGCATCTACTTCGCGATTGAGCCCACGGTTACCACGGTGTTAGCTTTCTGGATATGCGGAATGATCCTCGAGTGATCCGATCGCTGCTCAATCTGCGACTGCCCAAGCCCCAGAACTGATGTTCTCAAAACCCGGCATCGACACGACCGGAGGCGAAGCCAAAACTAAGTCCAGCCCATGAGCACCCTCCCCGACTGCTTCTACTGCCGCAAGGATCAGCGGTTGCACGACCTCATGATCGAGCTGACCCCGCTCCAAGTCTCGACGCTCTACCTCTTCAAGGAGCAGACCTACCACGGTCGCTGCATCGTCGCCTATAACGGCCACGTCAACGAGCTCTACGAGCTGCCGGACGCCGAGCTGGCAAAATTCACGCAGGATGTGGCCCGCGCCGCCAAGGCCATCCGCACCGCCATGGGCGCGACCAAGATCAACTACGGCGCCTATTCTGACAAGCTCCCGCACCTGCATGTCCATCTCGTGCCCAAGTATGTGGACGGTCCGGCCTGGGGCACGACCTTCACCATGATGCCCGACCCGAAGATCCTGCTGTCCGCCGAGGACTACACCGCCCTCGCCGCCAAGATCCGGGCCGCCTTGGGTTGAACAAACCTGCCGACCAGAATCCATGCACCGCTTCATCCTAGCTGCCGTCACCCTCCTGGCCCTGGCGCCCGCTACGAGCCGGGCCGCCGATCCGCCGGCAGAGATGGCCGCGGCGGCCACAGCCTGGCTGCAATCCCTCGACCCCGCCCAGCGGTCGCAGGCCGTGTTCGCCGTCGGCGACGACGAGCGCAAGAATTGGCACTACGTGCCGCTCGCCCGCCAAGGGCTGAAACTTGGGGACATGAACGACGCCCAGCAGGCCCTCGCCCGCCAGTTGCTCACCGCCGGCCTCAGTCAGCGCGGGCAGTTGCAGGTGGAAGCGATCATCGCGCTGGAGAACGTGCTCTTCGCCATGGAGGGCACCGCCCGGCGCAACCCTCAGCTCTACTATTTCACCGTGTTCGGCGCGCCGGGTTCCGCCTCGCCTTGGGGCTGGCGCGTGGAGGGACACCACCTGTCGATCAACTTCACCCTCGCCGACGGCCGGCTGGCCGCGACCCCGTTCTTTTTCGGCGCCAATCCGGCCGAGGTGCGCATCGACCACGCACAAAAGGGTCGCCGGGCCTTGGCCACAGAAGAGGACCTCGGCCGCGCGCTGGTAAAGTCATTCGGTGCCGACCAGCTCCGGGTGGTCCTAATCGCCGACCGGGCCCCCCCGGAGATCATCACTGAAAACAAACGGCAGGTGTCGCCCTCCACTCCCGCCGGCCTGGCCTACCCGCAGATGACCCCGGACCAGCAGGCCCAACTCCGCGACTTGGTGGGAGTCTATGCCGGCCGGCTGCGCCAGGAGGTCGCCGAGTCCGCGACGCGGGAGATCGCCGCGGAGGGCTGGGCTGCGGTCCACTTCGCCTGGGCAGGCGACTTGGAGAAAGGTGAGCCTCATTATTACCGCATCCAGGGCCCCGCTTTTCTCATCGAATACGACAACATCCAGAACCAAGCGAACCACATCCATACGGTCTGGCGGGACTTCGCCGGCGACTTCGGCCGCGATCTGCTGTCGGAGCACTACCGGCGCGACCACCCCACCGCCCGTTAGCCTTTGCCCATGCGCCTCATCATCCTTGCCCTCGGTATGGCCGCCACCGCTGCGGCGGCCGAGCCGACCTGGCATCTGTCGCTGCAGCTGCACAGCCTGCACGAGCACACCACGGAAACGGACCTGACGAACAACACACCCGGCCTCGGGCTGATGCGCGTGACAGAAAACCACTGGATCGCCGGCGCCGGCATTTTCCGCAACAGCCTCGCCCGCACGGCCGGCTACGCCTATGTGGGCAAGGAGTGGCCGATAGGGAAAATCCTGGTCGGAGGCATCGCCGGGGTGACCCATCGCTACAATTTCAACAACGGCGGCCTCGTGCCGCTCGGTGGCGTGCTTGTCACCGTGCCCCTCGCCGACCGCTGGGCGCTGGACCTGATCGGCATTCCGCGGCTCAGTGGCTACACCTACAACACCCTGCACTTCGCGGTGCGCTGGCAGTTCCGCTGAGGCGCTGGGGGAACGGCCGCCCCGGTCCCTGGAACCTCACCGCGGGGTCACGATCTCGAGTTTGACCCGGCAGCCGAGTTTCGCCGCGGTCCGCGCCAGCGTGGTGAGCGTGAGCGAGGTGTTGAGCGGATCGAGCACGCGGTTGACCGCGGCCCGGCTCGTGCCCAGCGAGCTCGCCAGCTCCGCCACCGTCAGGCCCAGCCGTTCCATGCGCTGCGCCAGCGCCGCTGCGATCACGTGCTTCATGGCGCTGGCCTCCACGTCGCCATAGACACCTTCCTCGCGGAGATATTCGGTCGATGTCGTCTCGAAGCGCTTCAATTTGTCCTCTTTCATGGTTCAAACGTATCAATATAGATACATTTGGACAACACTAAAACTTTCGGCCAAAGATTATTTCACGTTCACCACTTGCATAAAAGGGCCGATTGCAGCGGCTTGCCCGGGGCTTCCTGACAACTTCAGTCCGCTCACGAAGATTTTTCTGGCATCCGCCGCCGGAGTTTGCACGCTGCGCATTGCATCAGGAAAGGATCTACTGGAAACAGTCGGTTCTGCCAACCGGGTCTAGGAGTGATCACGGTGGTTTCGAGTGGCGCAAGTCACCCGGATGTGAGGGCGGTAAAACGCCCTAACAAAAAAACTCCTCCTAAAAAGCGAAAAAGCCGCCTGATGCCCTCAGGCGGCTTTTCGTTTTTCAGGAAAAACCCTGATGCGCGAACGATTAACTAACCATCAACCGCTCACGCATCATGTCCACCAACCTCATCACCCTCGCCTCGCTGCGTATCAGCGAAGCGAACCCGAACCACCACCTCTGGAACAACAACGGAACGTGGTTCCTGCATTACACAGTCTACCCGACCCCCTTCACCAAGGAGCGCATCCGCCGCTCCCTCGGCACGAAGGACGTCAAGCTGGCCCGGGAACGCCGCGACAACTTCTTCAGCCACCTGGCGAAGCAGTCCGCCGCCCCGGTCCGCACCGGCCAGGTCGCCGTCGCCTGAGCTTTACGCCATAGAAAATCACCGGAGGCACGCCGCGAGGCGTGCCTTCTTTTTTGGGCCGGTATATTCCGTGGGCCAGCGAGCTTGCTCGCGCAGGGCGTCTCGTGGCGCGAGCAAACTCGCTGGCCCACAATGAGGTTCCACCTCACGGGATCCGCAGCTGCATCCCGACGCGGAGCGTGCTGGAGCCCTGCAGCACATCGCGGTTGGCCTGGAAGATCTCCTGCCAGCGGTTCGCGGTGCCGTAATAGCGCATGCTGATGCGGGAGAGTGAATCGCCCTCGGCGACCGTGTGCACGCGGAACTCGGCCGTGCCGGCCGGGGCGGAAACCACCGGCCGAACCGGCGCCGCACCACCGGTGGCGATCGCCGCGGCGGGGGTGCCGAGCCGCGCGGCGGACGCGATCTGGTCGAGTGTGCTCTGCGCCTGGTTGAGTCGGGCGGCCAGCGCGCCGTTTTCCGTGCGCAGCTGGGTGATGATCGCCACGCGGTCGCGATCCTGCAGGGCGCTGGCTTCTGCCAGCCTGGCCTGCGCCGTGCGGGCAGTCTCCAGGTCACGACGCAGCTGGCCGAGCTGGGCGGTGACGGCGTCGATGTTCTGCTGGGCGCCGCGCTCGGCCTCGCTGCGCATCTGCTCGGCGCCGCGCACGTTTTGCGTCAGGCGGGTGATGTCGGCCCGGTAGGATTCAACCAGGCGGCGCATGTCCTCGCGCTCCAGCTCCAGCCGGGCATTGGCCTGCGTCAGCTCGGCCACGGAAGAGTTGTGCGACTCCGTGGCCTTCTCGGCCTCGACCGTCCGGCCCTGCAGGGCCGCGAGCTCGGCGCGGGCTTGGTCCGCCGCAGCCTTGTGGGTCGCCGCCACGGCCAACGTGTCGGCGTTGTCCTTCTGCAAGGTGTCGATCTCCTGCTGGGCCTTGACCAGCTGGGCGCCCACGGCCTCGAGCCGTTCCTGCAACGCCGCCTTCTCATCGGTGAGCCCGGGCAGTGTGGTCGCGATCTGGCGCGCTTGCTCCAGCTGCTGCCGGAAGGCCGCGCGCTCGGCGGCCAGACCCTCGTTGTCCACCGTGAGTTTCTGGTTCTGGCGCTTCAGCGCCTCGCCGGCTGCGGTGAGTTCGCGGACCCGCGCCTGCACCGCGTCAAATTCCTCCTTGTCCACCGTGGGTGACTCGGACTGCTTCGCGCCCAAGAGGGCACGATTGGCCTCGGTGAGGGACTTGTTCGTCTCGCGGGTGCGGGTCAGCTGGGTGGCCAGCGTGGAGACCTCGCGGGCGGAATTGCTGCGGTCCTCCTCGATCTGGCCTTCGAGCTCCTTCACCCGGGCCTGCAGCGTGCTGATCTCCATCCGGTAGGCGTCGGGCTCCGTGGCGTTGACGGCTTGGGACTGCGCGGCCAGCGCTGCCGCGGTGCTCTTCTTCGCATTCTCCAGATCCTGTTCCAACCGGTCATTGGCGCCGGTCAGCTCCGCCACGGTGGCGGTGAGCTTTTCTACCGTCGCGTTGGCCTCGGTGAGGTCGGCCGCCAGCTTACGACTGTCGGCCCCGCCGCGGGTGCCGGCCGTGGTGGCGGCTGCCAGCTGGTTCTCCAACTCGACCACCTGGGCCTGGGCCGCGGTGAGATCACGCCGGTTGCCGTTCATGAATGCGGTCAGCTGCTCGCTGTCGCGGGTCAATTGTTCGTTCTGGCGGCGCAGTTCCCCCTCCGCCGCCAGAGCCAGCCGGCTGTTTTCCTCGCGCAACCCGGCCAGGCCCGCGGTCTCACCGCGCAACTTCACCAGCTCTTCGCGCAAGGCCACCGTTGCGGCCGAACCCTGGCGGGCGGCGGCCAGCTCCTGCTCCAGGCCATCGTTGGTTCCGGTCAGATCGGCCACGGTTGCGCCGGATTTTTCGAGCAGCTGGTTGGAGATAATCAACTGGCTCTTCAGATCATCGAGCTCGGCGCTGCTGCCGGCGGATTTGCGGGCTTCGCGCAAGTCGCGTTCCAGCGCGGCCACGCGAGCCTGCGCCTGCAGGAAGCTGCGGCGCTCGCCGGCCGCCTGGTCCGCCAGCGCCAGTTTCTGCTGGGCAAGCTTTTCCGCCTGCTGTTGCGCCTCCGCCAGCTGCTGGCGGAGGTTGTCGAGTCCCGCGGTGGCGGGTTTGACGGGGGCCGGGACCGCCGCGAGGGCCTGCTCGGCCTGCGCTACCCGGGCGGCCAGCGCGCGGTTTTCCGTGGCTGCGGCCTCAAGCTGCTGCTGCGCCGCGGCGAATTTCTGGCGCAATTCCGCGAGCCCGGAACTGGCTCCATCGGCGAGGACCGACTTCTCGTTGACGGTCTGTTCCAAGGAGCGGCTCCATTTCTCGAGCGCGGCTTTTTCGGCCTGCAAAGTCGTGACCTGGTCCTGCAACCGGCCGGCCAGTTGCCGGGCCTCGGCCAGCCCGGCCGCCCCGCTATCGTCCGCCACCGGCTTCGGCTGGTTTTCCAGCTCCGTCACGCGGGCCGCGAGCCGGCTGTTTTCCGCCTGCCAGCGGATGACATCCTGCACCGCCTGCTCCGCCTTGGCGGTGAGCTGCGCGAGCTGCTCCTTGGCGGCGGAGTCGTCGACGGCCGGCTTGGCCGCCTGGTTGCGCAGGGCCCGCAGCTGGCGGTTGAGCGAAAGGAGTTCGCGCGTGGAGCGTTTCACCTCGTCGTTGAGCCGCCCATTGTCGCGCTGAAGGTTGGTCAGGATGGCGGATTGTTCGCCGCCGCTGGCGGTGGCCGGGGCCCCTGACCTGGCGGCCAGGGCTTCCTTCTCCTGCTGCAGCCGTGCGTTGCCTTCGGTCAATTGCTGGTTGGCGGCCTGCAGCTGGGCGAGCGACTCGGTCGCCTGTACCAACTTCGCCGTCAGGTCGCCGACCTGGCTTTCATAGCGGGCAACATCAAGCGCGGGTGCCCTCGTCGCGGGCGCCGCGCTCCGGTTGCGGGCCAGGTCCTGCTGCGCGTCGCGGACCTGGACGCTGAGCACCGCGACCTGACGTTCCGCCGCTTCCTTGTCGGTGGTGAGGGCCTGCACCAGTGCGGCCAGCCGCGCGCTTTGCGCACGCAGTTGTTCGATCAGGTTGCCGGTGTCACCGCCCGAGGCGATCTGCTGCTCCAGCCGGGCTTTATCCAGTTCAAGGCGCTGGTTGGCCTCGGCAAACTGCGTGTTGGCCTCGCGCGCCTGCTCCAGAGCACTCATTAGCTCAGCCACGCGGGCGGGCGGCGAGGAATTGGCCGGCGCGGCGACCGGACCGCCCGGGGTCGTCGCGGCGGGCGTCCCCGGCGCATGGCCGGAACGACGGCCCGCAAGCAGCCCGGCGGCGGTGGCCCGCTGCTCGGCATTCAGGTCCCGGGCCACAAAATCGCGCGCGGCGGGACTCGCGCCATTTTCCACGGCGAGGCTGAGCCACACCCAAGCTTGCACCGGATCCTTGGTTAGGCCGCCGCGGCCTTCCGAAAACAGAAGACCGTAATTGTTTTGGGCGGCCGCGAAGCCCTGCTCGGCGGCAGCCCGGTAATAACCGGCGGCCGCGGCCTCGTTCTTCGCCACGCCGCGACCATCCTCGAGCAGCAGGCCGAGGTTGTATTGCGCGCGGGGCAACCCGCGGTCGGCCGCCTGCTTATACCAGCGCGCGGCCTGGGCCTCATCCTTCTTCACACCCCGGCCGGCCTCGTAGGCCAACCCGAGGTTGAACTGCGCCTCGGCGAGGCCTTTCTCCGCCGCCTGCTTGAACCAGAGGTTAGCCTCGAACAAATCCTGCCCGACCCCGCGGCCGGCGGCATACATATTACCAACATTAAACTGCGCCGCGCCGAAGCCCTGCTCGGCCGCCATCAGGAAAAGCTTGAAGGCCTGGCGCTCGTCGGCGGCCACGCCGTGACCCTGCTCATACGCCAGCCCGAGCTGGTATTGGGCCGGGGCAAACGCCTTGTCGGCCGCGCGACGGAACCAGCGCAACGCCTCAGCGTGATCCTGTCTCAGGCCGGCCTGCCCCTCGCTGTAGGCGCGGCCCAGCATGGTCTGAGCCTCGACGTCAGCCTGTTCGGCCCGCGCCCGCACTTTCTCCAGATCGAAGGCCGGTTGCGCCCAGCCCGACAGCCAGCCCAGCCCGGCGAAAAGCGCCGCACCGGCGAGCACTCTTCCCTTCTTCGCGGTGGCTTGGAGACGGGTGGGCGGAACGGGATAAGGCACGGGTTACGTTAAGGAGAAAACCCTACACGGGAGCAAGGCTGCATCGACCATCCCGTGGATGATTTTTTTGTCTGGCGGACAGAACGTCGCCAGCACGCCTGACAGCCGGGCCTGACCGCCGACCACGAAATAATACGGACACAGGCGGAGCCGACCCGGCTTCGCCAAGGCATCCACCTTTGCCTGGCCTAGGGCGGAGGAGACGCCGGCTAGGCCATCCTGGGGCGGTTCGTAGAGGGGATGCTCGACCTTCTTCGGCTTCCGGTATTCCTGCAGGATGTGCAGGTTGGTCGGCGCCAGTTGCAGGGCCTGGTCGATACCCTGCTGCCACTCCTCGCGCGAGCAATCGCTGCCCAGCACGACGCTGCGCGAGCCCCACGCGGTCTCGTGAAAGCCCGAAATCTTGATGATCAGGTCGCGTTCCTTTTGCGACGCGGCCGCGAGGTCGCGCCAGTCATTCAGCATCCGGCCGCCGATCCGCGGGCCGTCGAGCGCGGCGCCGGGCGGCAACGGCACCGGGTCCATGATCCACGACTGCGGGATGAGGGCGCGCAGCAGCTTCAGGCTGCGGCCGCTCAGGGTCTCGGCCCAGAATTCGGCGAGCCGGTGATGGTGGAACAGCGCCAGCGCCAGCTTCTCCTCTTGGAACGGGCGCATCGGCGGCGCGATGGCCACCGTGCCGTTGGCCCACGCCTCCAGGATCTCGCGCCCGACCTTGACGTTCGCCCAGTCGAAAAGCTCGAAGAAGCGGTAGATGACGTCGATCTTCTCGGGCGTGCCCTCCACATCGAAAAACAGCTCGCTGCCCAGCGGGAACACGTCCTCCGGGCGCAGGCAGAACACGCGCTTCCCCGCCCGCTGCAGCTGCTCCGCGAGCCACTGCATCTCCGGCCGGTAGGTCGCGGCCTCGTCGCTCACGAGGATGGCGATGAGGGGATTGCGCACCGCCGGCCGCAGCGCGGCCAGCGATGCGTGGAAATTCTCCACCATCGCGCCCCCGTGGCCCAGCACAGCCGGATCCGTGTCGCCGCCGTAGAGCTTGTTGAGGAAGGCCGTCAGGCCGATGCCGCCGGGCACGGAGTCGAGCTCCGTCAGCGCGAAACCGTCGTCCGTCAGCAGCAGGTCCGGCCGGAGCACCGTGGGGAAAGCCCCGCGGTTCTTCGGGTCGCGCGCATGCGCGACGAGGCCAGCGGGCTTGCCGCGGTCAAGGTAGTCGGCCACCCAGGGCGCGAGCAGCGGCTTGTTGCGGAGGAGATTCTTGCCCGCGGCCGAGCGGAGGTAAAGCGTCTCCAGCGCCGTGTGAAACTCGAGGCACGCCGTGCCGATCGCCTCCAGCTCCGTCACCTGCGCCGGCGTCAGCGGCCAGGCCGCGGGCGAAAGCTGCCAGGTCTTGTCCTCGAACAGCGACTGCTCGGCGAACGCGGTGCGAAGAACTTCGTAGGGCAGGTCAGGCATGATGGAGCCCGCTATCAGAGGTCACAAATCAGAAAGGGCAAACGAACAGTAAAGCCGGCGACGGCACCTCAGGCGCGCAAGGCCCGGTCCAGTTCGTCGAGCACCACCTTGAGCACGAACACCATGCTGACCACCGCCGGCGGCGACGGGCGCGACGCTTTCGGCAGCTTGTCCAGTCCTTCCATCACCCCGCCGGCCAACGCCTGCAAAAGTCCCGGCTGCCGGCAACCACCCATCAGCCGCTCAAAATCGCTGCGCGACAACCGGCCGGGCGGGCGCAGACCGTCGTCCGCCGCCGCCATCGCCGCTTCCATCGTCGCGAAATGCAGCGTCGGAGCCCGGACGCCGAAGGGCACAAGGGCAAACCAAGCCTGCAGCAGAAAGGTGATCAGGACGCTGAATTCCGTGTCGTTCATCTGCTCGCTCACCAGGTCCCGGGCATCGTCGATGAGCGTCGACCCGGAGCGATCCAGTTCATCCAGGCCGTCAGCGGCCCGGTCTAGGGAGTCCATGACCGCCTGGAGCCGCTCCAACGCCTGATGAAGTGTCAGCGGGGCACCGGTCAGAACCGGCGCGGCGGGCCGGCCGGGCTCGACCGGCAATCCGACATCATACGAATCGTCGTCGTCCTCCGTGAACCGCCCATCGGCGGCATCAGCGGCATCCTGCATGGCGGGTCGCACCGGCGGAGGAGGATAATTGATCTCGGTCAGGCCCAGTTCCCGCAGCACCGGGTTGATGTCATCGGGCGCGGCCGCTCCGCAGGTTCCCCTCGTCCAGTGCGCGCACGTGGCCCTTCATGATGTGGAGCAGCTTCGGACGGAGCGAGGGGATCGCCGCCGCTTCGCGCGGTGTCCGGCCATCGAGAGCAGGAATCGGTGTATCCGGCAATTCCAAGGTCAGCTGCATCCGCAACTGGGCGCTGTATTCGTCCAGGGAAATCCCCGGCGGCGGCCCGGGTATGCGCGAGGACTGCATCTCCAGCCTCATGGGCTGCTCCAGCAGGCGCGGCGGCACCGCCGCCGGGTCGACCGCCGGATCCGCCGCAGCCACCCGCGCGCCGAGATCATCGCGCCGCTCCGTGACGAACCGCACCCGCGGCCCCAGGCGCGCCTCGAAGCTTTCGCGCAGGCCGGCCAGCCGGGCCGCACCCATCGCCTCCACCCGCCACTGCTTCGGACCCAGCAGAATCCGGCCCCTGACCCGTTGCGCCCCCGGCTGGGTCGGCCCGGCGTCGGCGGCGACATCGTCAAACCAGACCATCGCCTGCTTCATGCCCTCGGCGCGCTCCTCGGGTGTCGCGTCGTCCGGCGCGACCGCTGGATCAGCGGTGAGCGCCTTGCGGCACTCATTGAATGACTTGTTCAACTCATAGGTGGCGGCGCCGAATTGCGCGTCCAGGCTGGCAAACATCAGGCGGCGTCTTTCGAGCGCGACCGCCGTCAACGTCTCATCGAGCCGGACAAAGTTCTCCGCCAGCCACCGCGCCCGGGGCGCCCCCGGCACCCGGGGTCCACCGAGATGGGCCACGCACTCCTCCACCGCCTCCAAGGCGCCGATCGGCCCCATGTCGGGCACCAGGATCCCTGTGCCCGAAAGGCGCCAGAAGTGCGGCAACGGATAGGCCCAAGTGAGGATGGTGGCAAAACGTACCGCGCGCGACGCAACACTGCGATCCACCAGCTGCAACACGCCGGCAGACGGATCCAACAGATCCACCGCCTCGATGGTCCGATCATCGACCACCGAACGGATTTCAAGCAGAACCACGCGCATCCGCATCTTCGCTTGAAGGAGCACGCGCTCGTCATTCTTCAATCCCGGGAGACCGGCCCGCTGCCAGCGCTCGGCAAAGGTACTGCCGTCAGCCGCCGCTTGGAAAAACAGCCGCATGACGCTCGCGGCATGAAAACCATGGCCCGGGTTGCACCGCGCCGCCTGCGCGACGGCGTCCGCCGCTGTCGCGTCCTCCGCGAGCAGCCGGTTGACGGTCGTTTTGTCCAAGCGGCCCTCTTGCTCCAGCAGGACGTCGTATTGCGTGAGGGAAAACGGATTGAAGACGCACATGGCAGGACACGCGTAGCGACTGTGACGGCATTCCCCGCATTCGGCGGAGGTGATTTCGCGGCCGATAGCGGGGCAGTGGCGGCGTTTAGAGGCTTGGCCCATGTGCGTGGTGTTGAAAGGCTGGTCCGGTTGAGGCTGCGCGGGTGCAGCGAGCCGAAATCAGGCCGGACTCAGTCATCTATCTGGATGTCCTTGTTGCGGTGCCGCGGGCAGCCGGCGCGGAGCCAGCCGGTGATGAAGCGGTCGAGATCGCCATCGAGCACGGCCTGGGTGTCGCTGGTGCTGACGCCGGTGCGGAGGTCCTTCACCATCTGGTAGGGTTGCAGCACATAACTGCGGATCTGCGCGCCGAAACCGATCTCGCCCTTCTCGCCGTAAAACTTGTCCATCTCGGCGCGCTGCTCGTCCTGGCGCCTTTCGTAGATGCGGGCCTTCAGGACCTTCATGGCGCTGGCCTTGTTCTTGATCTGCGAGCGCTCGTTTTGGCAGACGACGACGATCCCCGTGGGCGCATGGGTGAGGCGCACGGCGGAGTCCGTGGTGTTGACGCCCTGGCCGCCCTTGCCGGAGGAACGGTAGACGTCGACGCGGACATCCTCCTCCTTCACCTCAACATCGATCTCCTCGGTGATCTCGGCCACGACGTCGACGGCGCAGAACGAGGTGTGGCGGCGCTTGTTGGAGTCGAAGGGGCTGATGCGCACAAGCCGGTGCACGCCGCGCTCGGCCTTGGCGTAGCCGTAAGCGTTCTCGCCCTTGATGAGGATCGTCGCCTTGGAGATGCCGGCCGTGTCGCCGGGCTGGACGTCCATCAGCTCGACCTCGTAACCGCGGCGCTCGCACCAGCGGGAATACATGCGGAAGAGGATGTCGGCCCAGTCGTTGGACTCGGTGCCGCCGGCGCCGGCCTGGATGCTGAAAATGGCGTTGTTGCGGTCGAACTGGCCGGTGAGAAAGGACGCGATTTCGAGCTTGTCGAGCTCCTCGGCCATAGGGGGAGCGGCGGCGTTGAGTTCCCGGGCATATTCCTCCTGCTCGGCGGGCGTGGACGCCTCGATCAGCTCCACCATCACGGCGGCGTCATCGAGCTTCTTGTTGAACGCCACCAGGCCGCTGATGGTCTTCTTCAGGCCGTTGAGTTTGGCGATGTGCTTCTGGGCCTTCTCGGAGCTGTTCCAGAAATCCGGGGCGCCCATCTGCGCCTCCATGGCCTCTATCTCGCGTTGTTTTTGTTCGACGTCAAAGAAACCTCCATAAGTAGCCGGCGCGCTTCTTTAGGTTGTCGAGGTGGGAAAAGGTTTCGGGAGCGATCATGGACGTCCCTACCCTTGGCAGCGGGGCGCCCTCCGCAAGCGGAAAGTCGCCCCATCCCGCCAAGAAAAAGCCGCCCGGGATGCTCCGGACGGCGGGAAGATGGAAACTGCGCGGCGGCTCAGGTGAAGGTGTTGGCGAACCATTTCTGGTAGTTCGCGCCCAGCAAGGGAACCGGCTTCTGCTCGCCGCTCGCCGCGGCGATCAGGCCCATGACCCAGAGCACAAGGAACCCGAGCCAGCCGACCAGAACCGCGAGCCAGCCGATGATCGGGATGAACGCGAGCACCATGCCGGCAACACTCAGGGCGATGGCGCTGATGATCAGGCCCAGGCACTGGCGCAGATGAAAGGAGCCGAGGGCGGTCTTCTTGTTGCTGTGCATGATCAGGGCGACGATGAAACCGATGATCGTCAGGTAGCTCAGGATGGCGACGGTGCGGTCTTCAGTCGCGGGCGCGGCAGGAGGCGGAGTGTCGGACGGGTTGGACATGATTGGGATGGGTTGAGTGTGGTGGGAGTGACCTATAATGGGCAGCTTGGAGACCCATCCGGGCAAGGTCAACGCCCCGCACATGGGCAGATGGACGAGGGCACCGGGGGGAACCAGTCAACCCCGCAGCGTGCCAGCGGCTTGCTCAGTCAGGAAGCTGGCATAGGTCTTGGCCACGCCCTCGCGCACGCCGACCTGGGCGCGCCAGCCGAGCGCGGTGAGTTTCGAGACATCCATCAATTTGCGGGGCGTGCCATCGGGCTTGGTGGCATCCCAGACAATCCTGCCCTTGAAACCGACGACCTCCGCCACGATCTCCGTGAGCTCCTTGATCGTCACGTCCGTGCCGGTGCCGACGTTGATCAGGTCGGGCGGGTTGGTCATCCGCAGCAGGAAGGCGCAGGCGTCGGCCAGCTCGTCCACGTGGAGGAACTCGCGCTTCGGCGCGCCCGTGCCCCAGGCGGTGACCTCGGCCTTGCCCGCCTGCTTCGCCTCGTGGAACTTGCGGATGAGCGCCGGCATCACGTGCGAGTTCTGCAGGTGATAGTTGTCACCGGGGCCGTAGAGGTTGGTCGGCATCGCCGAGTGGTAGAGCACCTGACGGCCGTTTTTCCCATCAAACTGCTTCCGATAATATTCGCAGAGCTTCAGCCCGGCGATCTTGGCGATGGCGTAGGCCTCGTTGGTCGGCTCGAGCGGTCCGGTAAGCAGACTGCTCTCGGGCATCGGCTGCGGGGCCAGCTTCGGGTAGATGCAGGAACTGCCGAGGAAGAGAAACCGCTTCACCCCGGCCGCGTAGGCGCCGTGGATCGTGTTGTTGGCGATCGCCAGGTTGTCGTAGAGGAAGTCCGCCGGGTAGGTGTTGTTGGCGTGGATGCCGCCGACCTTGGCCGCGGCCATGATGACCGTGTCGGGCTTCTCGGCGGCGAGGAAGGCCGCCACCGCCGCCTGGTTCGCCAGGTCAAGTTCCTGCCGCGAGCGCAGCAGGAGCGTCACGCCCGGCTCGGCGCGGCAGCGCCGGACCACCGCGGCGCCGACCATGCCGTTGTGTCCGGCAACGTAGATCTTCATGCGAACGGCGCCTTGGAGGGCTCACCCAGCGCCGCGATCTGCGCCTCGCGCTTGGCGAGCGCGAGGTCGGCCTCGGTCATGATCTTCACGAGCTCCTTGAACTTCACCTTGGGCTCCCAGCCGAGCTGCCTCTTGGCCTTGGCGGGATTGCCGATAAGCAGCTCGACCTCGGCAGGACGCTCGTAGCGCTGGTCATACTTGACGTATTTCTCCCAGTCGAGGTTCAGCAGCCCGAAGGTTTCCTGGATGAATTCTTTCACGGAGTGGGTCTCGTTGGTCGCGACCACGTAGTCGTCGGGTTTGTCCTGCTGGAGCATGACCCACATCATCTCGACGTATTCCTTGGCGTAACCCCAGTCGCGCTGGGCATCGAGGTTGCCCATGTAGAGCGACTCTTGCAGGCCCAGCTTGATGCGGGTGGCGGCGCGGGTGATTTTGCGCGTGACGAAGGTCTCGCCGCGGCGCGGACTCTCGTGGTTGAAAAGGATGCCGCTCGAGGCGTGCAGGTTGTAGCTCTCGCGGTAGTTCACCGTCAGCCAGTGGGCATACATCTTGGCGCAGCCGTAGGGCGAGCGCGGCCAGAAGGGCGTCTCCTCGGTCTGCGGCACCTGCTGGACCTTGCCGAACATTTCGGACGAGGAGGCCTGGTAGAACCGACACTTCTTCACGAGGCCGGCCTCGCGGATGGCCTCGAGGATGCGCACGGAACCCAGGCCGACGACGTCGCCGGTATATTCCGGGATGTCGAAGGACACGCGCACGTGCGACTGGGCGCCAAGATTGTAGATCTCGTCCGGCTGGAGTTCATAGAGGAGCTTCACCATCTGCACAGAGTCGGCGAGGTCGCCGTAATGCAGAAACAGCTTCACGCCGTTGACGTGCGGGTCACGGTACAGGTGGTCGATGCGGCTGGTGTTGAACGTCGAGGCGCGGCGGATCACACCATGCACCTCGTAACCCTTGCTGAGCAAAAGCTCGGCAAGATAGGAACCGTCCTGGCCGGTGATGCCGGTAATCAGGGCTTTTTTCATGAAGTGAACCAGCTAGAGGGGTATTGTTCTCGCTGGCAAGTCGGGGTTACCCCAACGCGGCCAGCAAGCGTTCCAGCTCGGCCTGCTTCGCCTGCTGGTCGGCGAGCTGCTTGCGCGCGCCCTCGAGCACCGCGGGCGGCGCCTTGCTGACAAACGCCTCGTTCGCCAGCCGCGCCTGCGTGCCGGCGACGTGCTTGGTGATCGTCTCGATCTCCTTCTTCAACCGCACCTTCTCCTCGGCCGGGTCGCCCTTCAGTTGCTTGATGATATTCCAGGAACCGAAGGTCGTCACCATGGCCGGGGCGCTGGGCGACATCACACCGCGCACGACCGAGCCGGCGCCCATCATGCGTTTCAGCTTGGCGAGGTGGGCGTCGAGGATCGCCCAGTGGGCGTCGGTCGTCTCCACCACGAACTCGGAAACCTTGCTGGCGGCCTCACCGTGCTCGGCCTTGAAGGCACGCACCTGCGACACGACCGCCTTGAGCTGCGCCACCTGCGCCGCGGCGGCCGGGTCGAGCGGCAGTCCGCGGCCGGCGAGCTGGGACGAATTCTCCAGGTGCGTGTCGCGCATGAGAAATGTGCCTTCGGCGCCGTAGCCGAGCAGGTGCCAAAGTTCCTCGGTGATGAACGGCATGACCGGGTGCAGCAGCAGCAGCGACTGGCGCAGCACGAGGTCCTGGATCGCCAGGCAGTTCGCTCTTGTGGCCGGGTCCCCTGGCGCGCCGGAGTCCTGCGACGAAGGCGGCTGCAGTTTCGATTTGGAAACCTCGACATACCAGTCGCAGAAATCATTCCAGAAAAATCCGTAGAGCGCCTGCACGGCCGCGCTGAACTCGAACTCGGCGAAGCAACGGTCCACCTCACGCGTCGTGGCGAGGAGACGGTCGAGAATGGCATGGTCGTCAGCATCGAACTTCGCCGGCTCGATGCGCGCGAGGATGGCGCCGGGCGATGAGTTGTCAGCCATGTCGCCGCTCATCTGGCGGAAGCGGCAGGCGTTCCAGAGCTTGTTGCAGAAGTTCTTGCCGCCCTCGATGCGGTCTTCCTGGAACCGGATGTCCTGCCCCTGCGGCGCGATCGACACGATGCCGAAGCGCAGGCCGTCTGCGCCATATTTGGCGATCAGGTCGAGCGGGTCGGGGGAGTTGCCGAGCGACTTCGACATCTTGCGGCCCTGCTGGTCGCGGATGATGCCGGTGAAATAAACGTTCTTGAACGGAATCCGCTTCTCCAGCGGCTGGCCGGGGTTGGTGAACTCCAGGCCGGCCATGATCATGCGCGCCACCCAGAAGAAGATGATGTCCGGCCCCGTCACGAGCGTCGTGGTCGGGTAGAAATAATCGTAGCCGGCCTTCGCCATCGCGTCCTTGTCCGGCCAGCCCAGCGTGGCGAAGGGCCAGAGCCAGGACGAGGCCCAGGTGTCGAGCACGTCGTCCTCCTGCACCCAGTTGGCCATGTCGGCCGGGCCCTCAAGCGAAACGTGCACTTTCTTCGGGTCGGCGATGTCGGCCTCGGTGAGCGTCTCCTTGTCGAGGCCCTTGGCATACCACACGGGGATGCGGTGGCCCCACCAGAGCTGGCGGCTGATGCACCAGTCCTGGATGTTCTCGAGCCAGTGCAGGTAAACCTTGGACCAGCGCTCGGGGTAAAACTTGATATGGCCGTCGCGCACCGCCGTCTTGGCCTCCTCGATGCGCGGATACTTCAGCCACCACTGCCACGTCAGGCGCGGCTCGATCGGCACGTCGGCGCGCTCGGAATAGCCGACGTTGTTCTCGTAGGGCTCTTCCTTAACCAGCGCGCCGCTCTCCTTGAGCAACTCGGCGGCCTTCTTGCGGGCGGCAAAGCGGTCCAAGCCCGCCAGCTCCGGGCCGGCGAGCTCGTTGAGCTTGGCGTCGGGCGTGAGCACGTCGATCGGCGCGAGCTGGTGGCGCTGGCCCACCTCGAAATCCACCTTGTCGTGCGCCGGCGTGATCTTGAGCGCGCCAGAGCCGAATTCCTTATCCACGGCCTCGTCGGCGATGATCGGGATCTCGGCGGCGGGGCCGATCGGGCGCTTCACCTTCTTGCCGATCCAGGAAGTATAGCGCGGGTCGGCCGGATGCACCGCGATGGCGACGTCGCCCGGGATCGTCTCGGGGCGCGTCGTCTTGACCTCGATGAACTGGCCGGGCGCGTCGGTGCGCTCGTAGCGCACCTGGTAGATTGTGCCCTGCACGGGCTTCATGATCACTTCCTCGTCGGAGAGCGCCGTCAGGCTGACCGGGCACCAGTTGACCATGCGCTTGCCGCGGTAGATGTGGCCCTTGCCGTAAAGGTCGACGAACACCTTGAGCACGGCCTGCGAGTAGGCCGGGTCCATCGTGAACTGCGTGCGGCTCCAGTCGGCCGACGCGCCGAGCGCCTGCAATTGCTTGAGGATGATGCCGCCCTTCTCGTCGCGCCAGGACCAGACCTTCTTCAGGAACTCCTCGCGGCCGAGGTGGTGGCGGGTCTTCTTCTCCTTGCGGAGCTCGCGCTCCACCACGGTCTGCGTGGCGATGCCCGCGTGATCGGTGCCGGGCAGCCAGAGCGCCTCGCGGCCCTCGAGCCGGGCGCGGCGGATGAGGATGTCCTGCAGCGTGTTGTTCAGCACGTGGCCCATCGTCAGCACGCCCGTGACGTTGGGCGGCGGGATCATGATGGTGTAAGGCGACTTGCCCGGCTGGACCTTGCCCGCAAACGCGCCCGCTTCCAGCCAAGCGGCATACCACTTCTTCTCAACGTCGTGTGATTCGTAGCTCTTGGTGATCGCGGCCATGGCTGGTAGGTAGCCGGGCAGTGAAAGGGCGGCACCCTTCCCTGACAAGCCGCTTCGCGCGGAGGAGGGCGGAGCCCGCGCTTTCATGGCCGGAGCACCCGGGAAGGCAGGAGCGCCGCCGCGATTTTGATTTACCGGCAATTGGGATTGGCCCAATGCATAGGAAAGGAGGCTATCGACATGGCTAAACAAAGACTCGCGGGTTTGCGCGTTCTCGTGGTGGAGGACGAGGCCCTGTTGCGCCGGCGCTTCACCGCCTGTCTCGAGGGTCTCGGGGCCGAGGTCACCGCGGCGGCCACGCGCCAGGAGGCGGAGAATGCGCTGGGCGGCGTGGAGTTCGACGCGGTCCTGCTCGATGTGAACCTGCCCGACGGCCGCGGCACGGATTTGCTGACGAAGAAAAAGATCCCGGCCGCCGCCGCGACCCTGGTCATGACGGCCGAAGGCGGCGTCGCCGGGGCGGTGGACGCGATGCGGCTCGGCGCGATGGATTACCTCGTGAAGCCCTTCGACATGGATGAGCTGCCGGTGCGAATCGAGCGGGCGAAACGGACCCAGCACCTCCGCCGCGCGGAGGAATTCCGGCAGAGCGAGCATGCGGGCCGGGCGGGCGAACCGGAACTGGTCTTCGGCCGCAGCCTGGCCGCGGTGGAGACGCAGTTGCGGAAAATCTCCGAGGCCGACCGGCGCCGGACCGGGCCCCTGTCACCGGTGCTGATCGAGGGCGAGACGGGCACGGGCAAGACGGCCTTCGCGCGCTGGCTGCACCGGAACGGCCCCCGCGCGGAAAGGCCCTTGATTGAAGTCAATTGCGCGGCGCTACCCGAGGCGCTGGCCGAGTCGGAATTGTTCGGGCACGAACGCGGCGCTTTCACCGATGCCACCGCGACCCGCATCGGGTTGCTGGAAGCCGCGGAGGGCGGCACGCTGTTTCTCGATGAACTGCCCAGCCTCAGCGCCGGGCTCCAGGCGAAAGTGCTGACGGCCATCGAGGACCATGTCATCCGCCGGGTGGGCTCCAACCGGGCCCGGCCGGTCGACGCGCGCATCATCGCGGCGACGAATGCGGATTTGCGGAAATCCGTCGCCGAAGGGCGCTTTCGCGGGGATCTCCTGCAGCGGCTGGACTTGTTCCGCGTGAGCATACCGCCCTTGCGCGAGCGCGGCCAGGATATCATCCAGCTGGCGGAGCACCTCGTGGCCAAGATCAGCCGACAGTATGGATTGAAAGCGGGGGCGATTCCCGAGACCGGGCGCCGGCGCCTGCTGACCCACCCGTGGCCGGGCAACGTGCGGGAACTCGCCCACGAGATTGAACGGGCGCTCGTGTTTGGTGAAGGTGGCGCGAACCTTGAATTTGCGGCCTTGTCCGCCGGCGACAATCGGGCCGGCCGCGGCGGCGGGTGGATGGATCCGCATTTCATCTTTCCCGAAACTGGATTCTCCCTGGAAGTCGCGACCGATGAACTGATCGCCCATGCCATGCGGCAGAGCGCGGGGAACGTGTCCGCCGCGGCGCGTTTACTTGGTGTTTCGCGGGATATTGTGCGCTACCGGCTCAAGCCGGATTCAGCCAAAGCGCAAAATGGGGAATAGGCCCATATTCGGGGCGCCGGCCTGGGTGGCCTTGCCCAATCCAACCATTGGAAAAAAGAAGGGGATACATGGATTTGCCTGCATAGCAATGCATTGAGAAATCAGGAACCGGTGGCACAGTAGCGGCTAGGTGGATGTATTCCAGAAATTCAAACCATAAACCTCAGCCACCCCATCCCATGAAAAGCAAACTCCTCCCTGCCCTTCTCGCCACGCTGGCCCTCAGCCTCGGAGCCATCCCGGCCTCGGCCCAATCTGCGGCTCCCACCCCCATGATCCCTAACGATCTCGCCCGGGTACTCGGGCCCGAGTTGCAGTCGATCATCGCGTCGCACCGTGATGCGGCCAAGGCGCTCCTCGAGCAGCGCAATGTCACCTTGCAGGCCCTCAAAAACGCGACCCCGGCCCAACGGGATGCCATCATCGCGGACCTGCGAACCATCATGAAGGCGCATACCGCGGACCAGAAGGAACTGGCCAAGGCGATCCGCGATGCGATCAAGGCCCGCCGCGACCAGGCGAAGAAAGGCTGACGTTTCCAGCCGTTAGGAAATCACTCGGGCGCCCTGCCAAGGGGCGCCTCTTTTTTTATTGTTGGCTTTTATCCGGGCCGGCGGTTCCAAGATTGACCGGTGGGCGCCACCTCGCGCCACCGCCCTCCCCCGGCCCGAAAGAAAAATTACCCTTTGTGCGAACCGGCTGGTTCCACCAGCCTTGCTCCCGATTCCCATGCCCCAAACCCGCTATATCCTGGTCACGGCCCTTCTGCTGGCGAACCAGGTGGCGGCGGCCGACCCGGACGCTGAGGCGCTGAGAAAACTGGAGCAATTGCTCGCCCTCCCCGACTGGAACGTGACGACCACGCTGGGCGCCGGCGCCGGCTACCGGGACAATCTGCTGCTGAGCCCGACGCAACCGGCGGCCAGCGGATTCGCGCGGGGCAACGCGGATGTCATGCTCCTCCGCCTGCCCGCAGGAGGTTTTGATGGTTACGCCTTTTTCAGCGCGGAGGAGACCCGTTATTTCTCGACGGCGAAAACCGACCACGAACGCGCGGTGTTCCTCCTGATGGAAGCCCGCTGGCAGCCCTCGGCCGCTTGGAAATTCAGCCTGCCGGTGCAGGCTTACCATGTCGACCAGGTCGTCGATGTCTCCGCCACGGAGGCCGTGCTCGACACGGCGGAGCTGAAGGTCACGGGATTCACCGCGGGTCCGACGGCCCGCTGGAATTTCACGCCCGGCTGGTGGGCCGAGGTGAAGGTCTCCGCGCGGAAGGACCACTTCGCGGACGACGTCGACGGCTACCTGGAAAGCGAGGGGTTGCTGCGGATCGGCCGGGACTGGAAGAGTGGTTCCGGGTTCCGCCTGGCTGGAACCAGCGGCTGGCGAGACCACGACTCCCGGCCGCAGTATACCCTGGGCGGCCGCCCTCTTGCCGGCACGCACCTGAAGTTCCGGCAGAATGAAGCGAGCGCCCACCTGGAGCTGGTCGCGGACGAAAAAAAACGTTGGCGGACCAAGCTCACTGCCCAGGTGGAGCAAAACCGGGACAACGGCAGCGGCTACTTCGACTTCAACCAGCGGCGCTTCGCTGCCGGCCTGGACTGGCGTCAGGATCCCTGGGCGGTGGAGTTCACCGCCAGCATGGCGTATTATAATTTTCCGAATCAGCTGGTGGGCATCGGCATCACGCCCGAGACCCGGCACAAAAACGACTACCAAGCCGGCTTGGAGGTCACGCGCCGCCTCACGCCCTCACTGTCCCTCAAGGCCAGCTACGAATGGGAGCGGGCGCTTTCGAATGACGACCGCTCCCGATTCCGGATCAACACGGTATACCTGGGCCTGCAGTGGAGCTGGGACAATCTCGGGATGACGGACCCGGCCAGATGAGTTCACGCGCACATCCGGGCAAGGTGGCGGTTCTTGTGCTTCTGGCGATTGGCGGAATGCTCGGGGCGGCCGTGGCGGGAATCACATGGTGGCTGCGGGCCGATCTGCGGGAGCAAATCCTTCACCGGGAAGGCGAATCCCTGTACGCCGTTGCGCTGATGCAGCAGGCGGTGGAGAAGGATCGGGCCGGCGGGCCGGGTGCAGCAACGGATCCCGACCACCTCGTGCTCACGGCGTTGCAGACTTCGCGTCTCAGGGGCGTCCTGGGCGCCCGGGTATTTGACCGCGCCGGCGGGCTGCTTGACTCGATGCCGACCACGCTCCAGCTCGCGCCGCCCGGCCCGCCGGAATGGGCTGAGCTGCGCGCCCTGAAGCCGGTCGTGCGCTTCAACCCGGTCGGCTCCCTCGGCGGTCTCTATGGCATGGACGCGGACCCGCGCGAGTCGGCCCCGCTGCTCAACATCACCGTGCCGCTGCATGGGGTCGGCACGACGGTGATCGAGGGCGCCGCCCAATATGTGATTGATGGAGTGCCGATCGAGCAGGAGTTCCGGCTGCTAGATCGCAAACTGGCGCGGCAGGCCGGGCTGGTCTGGCTGCTGGCGACCGGCGCCGGCGTGGCGGGCGCGGGCTGGATGATCCAGCGCCTCGCGCGCGCCCACGCGGAATTGAGGGCGCGCACAGACGACCTGGTGCGCGCCAACCGGGAACTGGCCCTGGCGGCCAAGACCTCCGCGCTGGGCGCAATCACCGCGCATTTGATGCATGGCCTGCGGAATCCAATCGCGGGACTCGAGGCCTTCCTCAAGGAGCAAAGGCAGAACGGCCCGCCCGCCCCCAGGGGGGAATGGAACGAGGCCACCGCGGCGGCGCTGCGCCTCAAGGACATGGTCAATGAAGTGGTCAACCTGATGCACGACGAGCACGCCGGCGCGGCCTTTGAGTTATCGGGCCGGGAGGTGCTTGAAGCCGTCGCCGCCCGCGTGGCGGCGTTTGCCGCCCAGCGGCAGCTGCGCGTCACCCTCGTGACGGAAGGTGAGGGAAAGCTCACCAATCATCAGGCGGGACTTATCACCGCCATCCTGACCAATCTCACCCAAAACGCCTGTGAAGCGCTCCCGCCGGGATCCGGCACGGTGACCTTGAGGATGAAATCCTCCGCCGGAGGCGAAATGGAGTTTGGCGTGGAAGACAACGGCCCCGGCCTGCCCGCCGAGGTCAAGGCGCGCCCGTTTGAACCCCGCCAGAGTTCCAAACCGGGCGGAGCGGGCATCGGGCTGGCGATCTGCCGGCAATTGGCGGCGCACATGGACGGGAAACTCCTTCTCACCGCGACGGGCCCGGCCGGCACTTCATTTTCCCTTTTGCTTCCAAAGCAAAACTCGCCTAGGCAATAACCGGTTCCATCTTCATGCCCCTCAAATACGCCGGCCGGTCTGAAATGAGGCCCACTCCCTTAATGCGCATACCATCCATACGGCGGCTAGTCGGGCCTTGGCTGGCGGTTTTCCTCGTGTCCGCCGCCGTGTGCCCGGCCCAGACGGACGGAAGCAGCAAGTGGGCTTTCCTGACCAGTGGCATTGTCTACAGCTCCCCGATGATCGGCCCCGATGGGACCATTTACGCGGGGTCGGAGGGCACGGTTTCCAGCCAGAGCCGGCTCTACGCGATAAACCCCAATGGCTCGCTGAAATGGCAGTTCGCCGGGGCGGACGACTGGATCGACTCCACGCCCGCGATCGCCACCGACGGCACGATCTACTTCGGTTCGTGGAATGGCCGGCTCTATGCCGTCAACTCCGCCACCGGCGCAAAGAAATGGGATTTCCTGACTGACGGCTACATCGCTTCCTCCCCGGCGATCGCCACCGACGGCACCGTTTATATCGGCTCCGGCGACCGCGCCCTATATGCGGTCAATCCCGACGGCACCATGAAATGGAGCTACCCGGTGGCCGACTGGGTTGATTCCTCCCCGGCCATCGGCCCGGATGGCACCATCTATTTTGGTTCCTGGGACAGCGGGGTCTATGCCCTGCGGACGGACGGCACCCTGCGGTGGCAGTTCACCACGGGCAAGCAAGTGACCTCATCGCCCGCGATTGGCTCGACCGGCACGGTTTTCGTCGGCTCGGAGGATGGCAAACTGTATGCCCTGAACGGGACCACCGGCAGCAAGCTCTGGGAGTATGCGACCGGGGCCGCCATCAGCGCCTCGCCCGTGCTGGGCGCGGATGCGACCGTTTACGTGGGGTCCATCGACGGATATTTCTATGCGATCAATGGCGCGACGGGTGCGCTGCAATGGCGCTTCAATGCCGGGGCCGAGATATATTCCTCCGCGGCGGTGCGCGCCGACGGCACCATCCTTTTCGGCGTCGGGGACAAATACGTTTATGCCCTCAATGCCAATGGCACCCAGAAATGGCGGATGCTGACGGGAGATTTCGTGGATTCGTCACCCGTGATCGGCCCGGACGGGACGATCTATGTCGGGTCCTACGACAACAAGCTTTACGCGATCAACGGCAACGGCTCGGCGGTTGCCTCCGCCTCGAACTGGCCGCTGTTCCGCCTTGATGCCAGCCGCCGCGGCCGGACCGCGGCCGAGACCACCCCCACACCCACCCCAACTCCCACTCCTACGCCCACGCCCACTC
>Ga0163153_10002325_pt1 | contig 28094 bp, 25 predicted proteins | sample OliLakLV19MP6IB1_FD_148629 | JGI IMG/M metagenome (GOLD analysis project Ga0163153, IMG submission 148629) | Freshwater microbial mat bacterial communities from Lake Vanda, McMurdo Dry Valleys, Antarctica - Oligotrophic Lake LV.19.MP6.IB-1 | ecosystem: Environmental > Aquatic > Freshwater >...
ACACGACAAAGGCATCCATGCCCCCCCGCAGCCTTGCCCGGCCTCCGCCGGGAAGGAGGCGACGCATCCGGCGTCGCGACCGATTGGTTGGCAGCGTCACACGACAAGGGCATCCGTGCCCCCCGCGAGCTTGGCGGCACGGGCAACCCCGAGCCGCGGTGAACCTCAGCCACCGAGCACGGCCGACAGGGCAACCGACCATATGGCGGTATCATGGCGAACTTCCATGAGGTTCTTGGGGGAGGTGATTCATGCCGACCGGCTCCTCAGCATCTGGGCTGAGAGGGGCGGCACACGATCATCCCGCTGGACGCCTGGATCTCCACGCCATTGCGCTTGTCCGAGATGAGGTGCCGGCAGCCGAGTACGTGTTTAAAGAGCCTGAAGAACATCTCGATGACCCACCGCTGTCGGTAGTTCTCCGCGATCAGTTCTCCGCGATCAGTTCTCCGCGCTCAGTTCCGCCGGAAGGTCAAGCCTGTTGGTCACGATCACTGTGCCATCGACAGCAGTGATCTCTGGCGTCTGCTGCTCGGCCATGCGGGGCACAATACCGGCGTAGCAGCCATCGCGCAAGCTTACCTATCTCCACATGCTTGCCACCAAAGCCCCTGATGCTGAGGAGCCGGTCGGGGGCACGCGCAGGAGCCGAGGACTTTTGCGCGGCCAAAAGGCGCACCATCATCCACGAGAGCACACTCGCAAAATCCGAAGGCTCGCGAGCATGTCACCGCCGGCGAACCAATGCGGCTTGCGTCGGAAACCCATGCATCAACCGTGCCGAACACGATTGCCATCCCTGGCCCCCGCGAGCTTGGCGGCACGGGCAACCCCGAGCCGCGGTGAACCTCAGCCACCGAGCACGGCCGACAGGGCAACCGACCATATGGCGGTATCATGGCGAGCTTCCATGAGCTTCTTGGGGGAGGTGATTCATGCCGACTGCTGACGCGGTACGCGGCTCATACGTTCTCGCGCTCGATCAAGGCACGACGTCGAGCCGAGCGATCCTCTTCGATCGCGCCGGGCTTCCTGTCGCCACGGCTCAGAAAGAATTCACGCAGCACACCCGGGAGGCCACCGGGCCCGACGGCGAAGATCTTGGCAGCGTCGAGCATGATCCCGAGGACATCTGGCAAAGCCAGCTCGGCTGCGCCCGCGAGGTGCTCGCCACGGCCGGAATCACGGCTGCCGACGTGAATGCGATCGGCATCACCAACCAGCGGGAAACAACGATCCTCTGGGACCGTGCCACCGGGCAGCCCGTCGCCCCCGCGATCGTCTGGCAGAGCCGCATCTCCGCGCCCATCTGCCGCCGCCTCGAGGCCGCCAGACACGGTCCCGAAATTCGCCGCCGCACGGGGCTTGTTCTCGATCCTTACTTCTCCGCCACCAAGATCGTTCACCTGCTGGAAACGATTCCCGGCCTCCGCGACCGATGCCAGCGCGGCGAAATCCTCTTTGGCACCGTCGACACGTTTTTGCTGTGGAGGCTTACAGCGGGCCGCGTTCACGCGACTGACATTACCAACGCCAGCCGCACTCTTCTTTTCGATATCGGCGTGCTGAAATGGAGTGATGACCTCTGTCGCATCTTTGATGTGCCGCGGGTAATGCTCCCTGAAGTGCGGCCTTCGAGCGGATTTTTTGGAGTGGTCGATCCCACGCTCCTGGGCGCCGCGATCCCGATTACCGGCTGCGCGGGCGACCAAGAGGCCGCTGCCTTCGGCCAGGGGGTTCAAGAGCCCGGCGATGCCAAGACCACTTACGGCACCGGCGCGTTTCTTGTGTTCGCCACAGGTGAGTCGATCGTCGAAAGCTCCCGCGGTCTGCTCACCACGCCGCTGTGCTCAGTCGGCAACGGTGGTCATCGGCCCGCGCCGGCCTACTGCCTCGAAGGCTCCGTCTTCGTGGCGGGAGCGCTCGTGGGCTGGCTGCGGGACGGCCTGGGCATCATCGATCACGCCGCCGATATCGAGCCGCTCGCGCGGAGCGTCGAGTCGAATGGCGGCGTCGTGATCGTGCCGGCGCTCACCGGGCTCGGCGCCCCCCATTGGGACCCAACGGCCCGCGGCCTTCTCATTGGCCTCTCGCGGGCGACCCACCGCGGGCATGTTGCGCGAGCGGCGCTCGAAGCCATGGCGCTCTCCGTCGCCGACGTCGTCGAGTGCATGCAGGCTGATGCCGGCACGCCCCTGCGCCGGCTCCGCGTCGATGGCGGCGCGACCGCGAACGATCTTCTCATGCAGATCCAGGCCGACATTCTCGGCGTCCCCGTTGATCGGCCCGCCGTGCGGGAAACGACATCCCTCGGAGCGGCCCTCCTTGCCGGCCTGGCGACAGGATTTTTTCGTGACACCCAGTCCGTTGCCGCGGCCCGGCAGATCGAGCGGACGTTTGAGCCCGCCATGCCGCCGCAGGCCAGGGCCCGGCTCGTGGCTGCCTGGCGAGACGCGGTCGAGCGAAGCAAGGGCTGGGCCGTGCCGCGGTAGCCGGCGCGGTATCCTCAACGACGTTCCGACCGAGCCCGCGGAGACCGAAGAATGCGGCTGGCCGTCACCGCCTTTGTGATAGTCGCAGCCATCGGCGCGGCGGCGGCACCACCATCGGCCGAGCGAACCGTGGCCGGCCTCGACGCCGCGGTGCATGCCTCGTGGACCCGCGTTCCGCTTCGCGACTGGACGACACGCGTGACCGAGCTTGCAGGGCGACCAGTCATCCTCGACCGACGGATCAATCCTGACCTGCCCGTCACGCTCGTCGCCCGCGGGGAGCCGCTGCGAGACATCCTTGACCGGGTCGCAGCCGATGCCGGTGCCGCAGTGGACGAGCTCGAGTCTACGATTCGGATCGTCCCCACGGCAGTGGCAGGTCGCGCGACCCGCGCCGACCACGACCGTCGTCTTGGCGTCGCGCGAACAGCGCCCGACCTTCGTCGCCGGCTCGTTGCCACTGCGCCCTGGACATGGCCCACGGCTTCGCGGCCGCGCGACCTCGTCACAAGCCTCGCGGCCTCTGCCGGCCTCGACCTCGAAGGCATCGACACGGTTCCACACGATCATTTTCCGCCGGCCGAGCTGCCAGGGCTCTCGCTCGCCGAGCGGCTCGATCTCGTGCTCGCCCACTTCGACCGACGGGTGATCTGGGACGGACGAACCGGCAAGCCAGCCGGCCGGATCATTGCCATCGACGCCGAGATTGCTGCCGCCGCGCACGCCGCAGCGAATGGACCGAAACCCCGGTCGCCCCCAACGGCGAAGCCCAGCCGCACGGTCAAGGTCCGCGACGAGTTCACCCTGAAGCTCGAGGCGCCGCTCGATCAGGCGCTCGCGGCGATCACCCGCCAGCTCGACCTCGAGCTCGAGCTCGACGTCGCATCCCTCGCCGCCCGCGGCATCGCCCCCGGCGAAATCGTGCGGGCCGACGTCGTGAAGGCATCGCGTGAGGATCTCTTCAACGCGATCCTTGGCCCGGTCGGCCTCACGTGGCGGCTCGAAGGCCGACGGCTGATGGTTTTTGCTGTTGATCCCGCCGGGAAGTGAGCGATGTTCACCGTGGGTTCACGACCACTCCTCCACTCCATGCCGTGGCGTCGCGCTGTCCTCGTCGCAACCATCGGCGTGATATCAATCGCCACGATCCCTGTCGGGTGGGCGGCCGAGTCACCCCAAGCTCGCGCCGCTGCGATTCGCGAACGCGTCGCTCTCCAGCTCGAGAAACCGTCGGTTCATGACGAGCCGGAGGCTATCGACCACGCACTCGCCGACGCAGGCGTTGCCGAGGACACGATCGTGGCGTTCCACCACGCGGTGACTCAGGCCAACCTGCCGAGCATGACGGGCACTGTGGACGCGTTCCTCTTTTTCACCCGCGATCCGCAGTGGCTGGCGCTGCGGCAGCACTTCTGCGAGTTTCTCGAGCTTCCTGATGTTCTCGAGCCCAATGCCGCCACGATGCGGCTCCTGGCCGACTACGACGGCGTCGCCACGTTCCCCTCGGTCACCGAGCTTTCGCCCAAGGCCGCCGCGGCCTGTCGGCATTTTGGCGAGACGTCGTGGGGCGCTGCCCTCGAGTTTCCGGGGGTGTCTGAAATCACGCCCGAAGCCGCTCGAGCGCTCGCTCCGTGCCCGGCCCTGCTCGTGTTCCCCAATCTCCAGAGGCTCTCTGCGGAAACCGCCAGCGGGCTCGCCCAGCACGAAGGCGTGGGGCTTGTCCTGGGTGGTCTGACCTCGCTCGATGCCGACGCGGCCGCCGCCCTCTCGAAGGTCAAGTCTGAACGTGGGTTCCTCCTGCCCGACCTCGTCACCCTCGATTCCGTGCCGCTGGCCAATCGACTCGCGCTCCAGGACCATGCGTTTCTGCCGGCTGTGAAACGCCTGAGCCCCGAGATCGCCAAGGCGCTCCGGGGAAACGACGGCGGCGAGCTCGCCCTGCCATCGCTCGAAGAGATCCCGCCCGACGTCGCGAAGGAGCTTGTCGGTGCGGGCTACTACTGGCTCGCGCTTGGCGGCGCCCCCACGCTCTCGCCCGAGGCGGCTGCCATCCTCGCCGAGCATCACGGCCAACTCGTGTTCCCCGGCCCTGAACCATTTTCAGCCGCGGCGGCGGCGAAGCTCGTCGGGCACCCTCACGCGATCGTCCTGCCGCATATCGCTGCCTTGCCGGCCCATGTCGCGCGAGCCCTCGCTCCCCACGAAGGCCCGCTCGTGCTCGGGGGCGTGACGCACCTGACCGTTGACGACGCGGCGGCGCTCGCCGAGTACAAAGGGGCCGTCGTACTTCCCGCGATCGAACGACTCACGCCGGAAGTCGCCGCGGCGCTCGCGCCGCGGATGGAAACCATCGGGCTGCCAGGCCTGATGTGGATCGATGCCGAGACGGCTGCGGCGCTTGCCGCCCACGGCCGCGACGCCTTGGCTGTTCCAGGCATCACGTCTCTGCCACCCGACGTCGCGAAGGCGCTCGCGGCGTTCAAAGGTTCGCTTTCCCTTCCGAGCGTCACGTCGCTCAGCGTTGACACGGCCCGCGCCCTGGCCTCGCACCGCGGAATGCTCGGCCTCGGATCGCTCGACGATCTTGACCCAGCAGTGGCGACGGTGCTCGCGCAGCATGCTGGCGGACTCGATCTCTCCGGCGTGTCGAAGCTATCCGCGGAGTCGGGCAAGGCGATCGCCGCCACGCCCGGATTGCTCGAGCTCCAGGGCGTGTCCGAGATCCATCCCGAGGCCGCCCGCGCCCTCGTCGCGCGGACCGACCCGCTCGAGCTCAACCAGCTGATGAATACCGCGCAGATCGACTCGCTGGCGGAGGCCGAACTGCTTGTCAAGCATTTCGACGACCTCACATTCCAGTTGGTCACATCGCTTACCGGCCCCGAGTCTGCCGACATCGCCCGCATCCTCGTGCGAGCCCGCGGCAAGCTCGAGTTTTCAAGCCTCGAGCGAATTTCTCCGCGGGCGCTCGAGGTGCTTCTCGGTCGCCCTGGAATCAAGCTCCCCACGCTTGCCGAAGTGAAGATCGTGCCCGAGGCCGGCCAGCTCGGCAACGACGACTTTGTCGATCCGCGTCGGTGAAGCCGGCTGGGCGGTCAAGGAGGCGCTGATGGCGATCGTCCTGACTGTGAATGATGACGTTGAGCCGTTTGAGCGGCCCCCTTGTCACCGGGCCGCCCCATCGCAAACGCGCCGTTGAATGACGTATCCGTCGATGAGCGTGGCAGCTCTGTAAGCCATCAGGAGCAGGATCGCCCAATGACCCGCAGTCCCCTCGCTATCTCGAGGGCTTTTATGCGAATCGACAAACATCATCGCCCAATGACCCGCAGTCCCCTCGCTATCGCGAGGGGCTTTTATGCGAATCGACAAACATCATCGCACCATCGCGCAGTCCCCTCGCTATCGCGAGGGGCTTTTATTGGGACACGGTTTGAGTCCGTTGGACGCATCCGCGAGGGGTTGCCCGAGCCGCGGCGGGGGCAACTTCAGCCGCACTCGGCCAAGGTAGCGCTCATGGCAATGACGACCGTGCTGCTACCGGCGAATCTGACGGCGCGCCGCGGCGAGATTGCGGCGGGATGGCTCGTGCTTCGGATCGTGCACGAGCGCCTGCTCGTAGGAGTGAATTGCCTCAGCGAATCGTCCCTGGCGGGCAAGCGCCACGCCGCGATTGAACCATGCCTCGACGTTTCGAGGATCGTGCCGGATCGCCTGATCGAAATCGAATGCCGCCTTGCCCGGCTGGTCAACCACGAGATACGCGAGGCCGCGATTGAGGTAGGCCAGCATGTAGCTGCGGTCGCGACGAATCGACGAAGCGTAGGCATTGATCGCTTCGAGCGGACGGCCAAGCTCCATGAGCGTCAGCCCGCGCCAGAGCTCGGGCCGTGGGTCGTCATAGGCGATGCCCGCAGCCTCCTCGAAGTCTTCCATCGCGATGCCGTAAAGCCGGAGGTGGAACCACGCTATCCCACGACGGAGGTAAAACTCCGGATCCTGGGGGTCGAGAGCGATGCCGCGCGAGAGCGCGTCAACCGAACCCTCGAAGTCACCCAGCCGCCGCGATACGACGCCAAGGGCGAGATACGCGATCGGGAGCTGTGGATCGATCTCGATTGCCTCGCGGAGCTTGGCACGCGCCTCCTCATACTTCCCATCGCGGTCGAGGGCTTCGGCTTCGACGAGAATCGCCGCGGCCGGCGATGCCTCCGCCGAGCTGCGATCAGCCTCGCTCGGACGCATGGTGGGTCGCGCTGACGAGCCCTCCTGCAACGTGGCGTCGGGGAACGGGACCGGCAACTGCGGTGCAGTGCGAGGTGTCGATGGCTCGGGGATCGGAACAGGCACACGCGTGGGCGTGGGCGATGGGCGTGGCGATGATGTCCCGGGACCGAACGGATTTAACTCGTCCGCAAACGGATCGTCGTCTGCGGCCGCAGCCGGCTGGCGGGCCGCCGCGGGCTCGACCACGTATGGCACAGCGACGAGCGCCAGGCCGCAGACCGCAAGGAAGCGGAGCGGGCTGGTCGGCCGCGTCTGGTGTCGGGAAATGGGCATGGCGTGTCTGCTGACGGTACGTCGCTTCAACTATCGGGCAATTCTACCCCACGTGCCGAGCTGGGCCGGCCGTTCTCCTCCCAACCGATCGATACCGTACCGACCCGGGGGGTCGTGCCGATCGTGACGGATTCGGAGGGCAACGACCGGGCCATTACGCGGGATCTCCCATGAGACTACCGATCCGCTCCTCGATGCCCGATCGAATCTGCCCGGCAAACATCGTCACCATCCCAGGGAGCTCGAGCTGGATCACGAGCTGCGAGACCTCGACTTCAATTCTGCTTTGGAGGTCCATCCCCAACACGACGACATCCACCGCCATCCGGTCCTCCGTTTCCCATGCGGCCTCGAGACTGCTGACCTTGTCGGCATAGTCTCGTCGGGCACGCTCGACGGCGGCATCAAGCCGACGACGCACCTCGGCCTTCTCCAAACCGTGCGGTACCCGCACTTCGAGTGACTTCACGAAATCGATTCTCCTGCTGGGATGGCGGTCGAGACGGCGCGACCGATGCCCCCGAGTTTACCAAGGGCAAACACTCGTGTCCGATCAATCCGGCCAAGCCGGCCACCCGAACAGGCGGCTGACCGAACCCCCACAACGTCCGCCCCGAGATCGAACGCCAGCGGCACCTCGGCTGCCGTGAGTTTTCCAGCCACCGCGAGGGTGAGCCCCGCGTCCCTCGCGCGCCCCACCCACTCGGCCACATCGGCCCGAGAGGCCGTCCCAAAGAGCCCCGGACCAGCCTTGTCGAACGTGTCCACGAGCACGGTCCGCGCTCCGGCGTTGGCAGCGGCTGCGATAATTTCGTGAGGAGGTGGTGCTGACGCGGCGTGCCAGTCGGCGTACGCGACGGCCACCGTCTCGACGCCATGGGGCATGCGATCCGCAAGCCGCCGATAGGCCCCGATCCACGCGACGCTGCTGAGCCCGGCCGGGCCAGCCTTCACCGCGACGGGACGCGCAGACCCGTTCAAGCGGGCAAGCACATCGTCAAGATACGCCGCGATCACCGTCGGTCCGTCAGTGAGCTCTCCGCACGCGAGCGTGACCGCGGCCCGGCCCGCCACCGCGATGATCGCTGCTGCCGCGACGTCGGCGTCTGCTCGCCCCAGCGGGCCGTGCTGCGGTTCCTTGATATCCACGATCGACGCGCCCGCCGCGGCGACGATCGCGGCCTCCGCTGCATCGCGCACACTCACAAGCAACCCGTGTCGCCAGTCGGCCGCCGCCGTCGCGCTGGCAGCAAGGCTCATCGGCCTTCCCCCGCAGCCACCTCACGCTTGGCCTCGAGGAGTCGCGTGGCCACGGCTCGGACGCTGTCGATGGAAAGCGGCTCACACCACCGGCCGTCGATCACGATATGGCCATCCTCCCACGTGCCCCAGGGCCTGAATGTGTATCGGTGGTGCCACTGCGTCGCCCGTTCGGCAAGCCGCACGACGAGCGTGCCCACACGGAACCGCGCCGCATCGGTCTCTTCGCCGGGTCGCACGATCGCGTCCGACCCACGGAAGATGCACTCGATAACTTCGAGTGGCACCCGCTGGAACTGGCCCGGCGCGAGCCGCACTTCGAGAAACAAGCCCGCTCGAGTGAGCCGCGGCCGCGACACGACCCATGTTGCGATGGCAACGTTGGCCACAACGAAGACAGTCACCGCGAGGATCGCGCCAACAATCCATAGGGAGAGCCCGCACACCGCCGCGACCGCCATCGCGGCAGCCCCTGCGACGCTCACGATCACGACACCGGCCACGCCCGGCCGAATGTTGCCCCGGAGCCACACCTCACGCTGTGCATGGACCGCTTCGAGCGTCACCTGCGCCACTCCGCTTTCGTCAAACACCCGGCTGGCATACATTTTTGCGGTCGCGAATGGAGAGCGGCCGCCATCGGCCACCCGCCACACCTCGCCGCCCGCCAGGACGCCATGCACGATCTTCCTTCCCACCACGACGCGGCCGGCACCGCCAGAGCCTCTGCCTCCGTCCGAACACTCGTCGGCATCGGCCTGGCCCTCGCGGCCTACCTCGCCGCCGCCGCCGCGGGATTGCCCCAGCATGGTCGTGATTTGCTCGTCCAGACACAAGCGGCCAGCCACGAATCGCATGACGGCAAGGCTCCTGACGATCACGAGCACGCAGATGATCACGACGCGGCCGCGGCCCACCCCGCCGCCGGTGCGGCCCCGCCGCTCTTTACGGTGCTCCCATTCGTGATCCTCCTTGGCGTGATCGCCGTGCTGCCCCTCGTGCCGAGTCTCGCCCACTGGTGGGAACACAACTCGAGCAAGCTTCTCGTCGCTTCGCTCTTGGCGGGCGTCACGCTTGCCTACTACATCTTCTTCCACAGCCATGCGGTCGAGCTCCACTTCCCGGCGCATGACGTCGTCGCTGCGGCCGAGTCTGGGCCATCCTGGCCCACGGTCGCTGCGGTGCTCGTCAACGCCCTCTTTGCCGAGTACGTCCCTTTCATCCTCTTGCTCTTCGCGCTCTACACGATCACCGGTGGCGTGCGGATCGAAGGCGACCTCGAAGCCACGCCCACGGTCAACGCAGCCTTCATCGGCATCGGGGCGCTCGCCGCGAGCTTTATCGGCACGACCGGCGCGGCGATGCTCCTCATCCGCCCGCTCCTCGAGACCAACAAGCAGCGGAGGCATGTCGTCCACACGGTCGTGTTCTTCATCTTTCTCGTGTGCAACTGCGGCGGCTGCCTCTTGCCGATTGGCGACCCACCGCTGTTCCTCGGCTATCTCCAGGGCGTGGATTTCCTGTGGACCCTGTCGTTATGGCCGATGTGGCTCTTCGTCAACGCGACCGTCCTGGCCATCTATTGGATCTGGGACACGCTCGTTGCCTACCCTCGCGAGTCTGGCCGCGACACGGCCCGCGACCACACGACCGCCAGGCGGCTCGTAATCTCGGGGCTCTGGCCCAACGCGCTCCTCATGATGGGCGTCATTGCCGCGGTGGCGCTGCTCGATCCTTCGAAGCCGATCCCCGGGACCGCGTGGCACCCGTGGATCTATCTCCGCGAGGTGACCCTCCTGAGCCTCGTGGGCCTCTCGCTCCTCCTCGGATCGGCTGATGTCCGCCGTCGCAATGGCTTCACGTACTCCGCCATCCTCGAAGTCGCGGCCCTCTTCGTTGGCATCTTCATCTGCATGCAGCCGGCGCTGGCCCTGCTGAACGAGCGGGGGGCTGATCTCGGCATCAGCTCGCCGATGGGGTTCTTCTGGGTGACCGGTGCGCTGTCGGGCGTGCTCGATAACGCGCCGACCTACCTCGTCTTCTTCAAGACCGCCCAGATCAACCCAACCGACGGGCTCGAGGGCATCGAAGCTGCGCGGCTTACCGCGATCAGCCTCGGGGCCGTCTTCCTGGGGGCCATGACCTACATCGGCAACGGCCCCAACTTCATGGTCAAGGCGATAGCCGAGCAGTCTGGTGTGCGGATGCCGAGTTTCTTCGGCTACGTGATGTACAGTGCCTGTATTCTGCTGCCCGTCTTTGCCGTGGCGTCATTCCTGTTCCTGTAGTTCCCAGTCAGCCGTCCGTGAGCAAATCGTCTCTTGACGCTTGAAAGTGAGATTCGCGACTCCGGGCCAACGAGCCCGGAGCGGAGTAACGAAAGTAATGGAAAGCGGTTTGTCAAAGCTCAATAAAGCACGCGGTCCTTTTGAAGTCATCGCGACCGAATCCTGTTTCCGCGATCTCGCGGACAGGCTGGGCGATGCGTCGTTCGTGGCCTTCGACACGGAATTCGTCTCGGAGCACACCTACCGCAGCCAGCTCTGCCTCCTTCAGATCGCGGCGCCGGGGATCCTCGCGGTGGTCGATACGCTGGCCGTTCGCGAGATCGACCCGTTCTGGCGGCTCCTCACGGAACCGGGACGGAAGACCATCGTCCATGCCGGCCGCGAAGAGATGGGTTTCATTCTTCACGCGATTGGCGACCGGCCTGCCGATCTCTTCGATGTGCAGGTGGCTGCGGGGCTCGTAGACCACGATTACCCCGCGGGGTATGCCGCCATCGTCCGACGGTTCCTAGGGGACGAGGCCTCGAAGGGGGAGACGCGCACCGACTGGCGGAAGCGGCCGCTCACCGACGCCCAGCTTGCCTACGCGGTCGATGACGTTCGGCATCTCGAAGAGCTTTGGACGAAGCTCGATGCCAAGCTCGCCACGCTCGGTCGCACCGCATGGATGGCCGAGGAAATGGCCACGTGGCAAAACGACGTGGAAGAATCGTTCGTGCGAAAGCGGTGGCGTCGGGTGGCGGGGCTGAGCGGTCTGTCACGCCGTGAGCTGGCGATCGCCCGCGAGCTCTGGCACTGGCGCGACGCTGTGGCCGCCGAGCGAGACATGCCGCCGAAGCGGGTGCTGCGAGACGATCTGATCGTGGAGTTGTGCAAACGAAAAAACGCCGACGAGCAGCAGGTTGGGGCGGTGCGGGGCATGCAACGGTCAGACCTGCGATACATCATGAAGGGGCTCGCCGCCGCGATTGAGCGGGGCCTCGAGTGCCCGGAGGACGAGCTACCGGGCGGCGAGCGGCACCGCGCCCCCCCGTCGCAATTGGCCATGCTCGGTCAGTTTCTGGCCACGGCCGTGGCGGGGGTCTGCCGGCAGATGCAGCTTGCCCCGGCCCTCGTGGGCACGGCATCCGACATGCGGGATCTGCTTGCCTGGAAGCTCGGGTACGGCGACCCAGACCATCGGCCGCTGTTGGCTGCGGGCTGGCGGAAGGAGGTGGTGGGCGACCTCGTGGACGACCTCCTCGCCGGCCGCGCCTCGCTCCGCATCGGCGACATCCGCGCCGCCGACCCGCTCGTGATCGAACGGCACGTCCACTAGGCTGACGCTCCGCAACGCTGCGAGGAAGCCTTGCCAACGCAAAAAATCGATTCTGGGCTTTTGCGAGACCTCGCCGAAGACTTCCTCGACGAGGTCGCCGGCGAAGACGAAATTCCGGCGAGCGTGCGTTCGGACCTCGTCACGTCGCTTGTTCGGCAGTGGGCCACCTACGACGGGCACGCGGCACTCTTCGCGGGCGAGCGACTCATATTTCTCTCGCTGGGCTATACGCCGCTCGGACGGCCGCGCATTGTCCCGAAACCCGCTGCGATAAACTGGCTGATCGGCGTGATTCGGGGGCGCAAGATTGACCCCGAACACTTGCCCGATATCGTCGAGCAACTCAATCGCGGCCAGAGTGCCGAGGTCACCAGCGAGGATGGCGACCCCCTTCGGCTCTGGGTGAATCCGAAGGCAGAGTCATGTGGCGTCGAATTGCTTTCCGACGGCCCGCCACTGACGTTCACCGAGAGCGATTGCCCCGCGATCGCGACGCGGTACCTGCTCTACAGGTTCGGGGCCGAGCTTGGCGACGACGAGATCAAGGCGCTTGCGGCCTCGGTGGCGAAGCAGTGGAACGAGCATGACGGCCACGCCTCCGTGTTCGCCGGCCCCCGTGAGGAGATTCGCCTCAGGATCACGACCCCGACAGACGGCCCGTGGAAGCTCGACATACAGATTCTTCCCGTCAAACTGGATACCCAACTGCCCGAGTACGGCGTGTCGTCCGGGGAGATTCCGCGGGTCATTGCCCAGTTCAATCTCGGCCGCCCGATCGAGTTACGCCCGGAGAAAGGGCCCCCTATCGGCTTTGGTATGACCCCAAGACCAACTGCCTCGAGACGACGCACCCTGACGCGGTTCCATTTTCCGCGACCCCGCTTTCGGCTCCGTCGTCCTGCCCGAAATGCTGCGCGTTCCTGGCCTCGTCACGGACCGGGAAGAAACCGAAAACCTGTCCGCTCTGCGGGCACGTGCTGTAAGTGAGGGCCGGCGGGCCGTCCCGCGCCCCGCCGACACCTGAGAAAGCCATGCCGAAGCAGAAATTCGACTCCCGCACGCTGCGAGGCATGGCTGAAGACATCGTCGGTCAGATCGTCGACGACGGATTCTCCGTCGGAGAACGGGCGGATCTCGTCACGTCACTTGTCCGGCAGTGGGCTACCTACGATGGCCACGCGGCGATGTTGTTGGGTGAAAACGCCTTCTTTCTGGAGCTTGGTCACACGCCGCTTGGAAGACCCAGTGCCCACTCCGAGCCAGGACCGAAGCTGTGGCTAAGGCAGGTGGCCATTGAGTGGAATGTCGATCTCGATGATCTCGTGGATGTTCGGAACCAATTGAACCGGGGGCAGAGTGCTGAAGTTGTCACAAGCGATGGGCTCCCGTTGCGACTCTCGGTGAACCCCTCTGAGCGAAAGTTTTCGGTCGAACCGCTCGGCCCCTTGCCGCCACCGCTGGCCGGAGGCAGGGACTATCACAAAATTGCCCTGAACATCCTGGTGCCGCGGTTTGCCGCCGACCTCGGCCCTAAGGAAACTGAGGCCCTGGCTGCCTCGGTGGCACGACAGTGGCAGCGGTTCGACGGCCACGCCTGTCTTCTCGTCGGCGGCCGCGAGCAGATCCACTTCAAGCTCACGGAAGAGGCTGGGGGCGGCTGCCATGTCCAAGAATCGGTCTATTCGGTCAATGTCGGCGGGCTGCTGGGCCCGCTCGGCGTTGCGGCTGCCGATTTTCCGTCGGTGATTGCCCGGCTGAATCTCGGCGAAACGGTCGAATACCGAACCCCGGACGGCGTTCCTTCCCGTCTGTGGCAGGATCCGAGAGACCGCGCCATCCGCCGACAGCCGCTCGACGCCGTTCCAGCAGCAGCAATGCCGCTGGCCGTGACGTTATCCTGCCCGAAGTGCTCGGCGTTCGTGTCGCCGTTCCAGGACGGCAACAGGCCCCGCACCTGCCCCCTCTGCGGGCATGTGCTCTGAACGGAGGAGCGGTCGCTCGTCCACGGCTGCCGTGGGCCTGCGGATGGTCAAGGGTCGTGGGCGTGGCGACGAAGAAGGGTGCCAAAAGAGCTGTCGGCCGGGAGTTTTTCCATCCCGAGCATGTCAACATTTTTGGCGTGTCGCTCACGTTTCTGCGGCATGAGAACGAGGAAGTCGGCATTCCACATCTCCTGGCCCAACGGTATTCGGATCGCCACGGTGTACCGGCCACGGCGCGCGCTCGACATCGCGATGGTCAAGCCGCTGGGCCTGGGCGGTGTCAACGACGCCGGACGACGTCGAGGATCTGCTGGCGCAGCACGCCTCCGGCGGATCGGTGCCCCGTTGAGGTAGCCAGATCGCGGGCCATGTCGGTACGCTGCCGCCATGAAGATCTTTCGCTTCCGCATGCATCGCATGCCTAGGTTGGTCGCGGCGATTGGCGCCGGGCTGCTTCTTGTCACGGCCATGAGCCACGCAGCCCGCGCGGCCGATGATGCCCGCGACGGAGACTCACCGGCGCCTCCCGAAAACCCGCTCGTCGAACTGGCGACCATGGAGTATCGGCCCATCGCACCCGTGACGGGGCCGCTGCGGCTGGCAGGTTCCTCGACGCTCGATCAGGCTGCGGCCTTTTGGGCAGACGGCTTCATGAAGGTTCACCCGAAGGCCGTCGTGACAATCGATCGCACGAGTACCGATGGCGGCTGGCAGGCGCTCATGGACGGCAAGGTTGACGTGGCACTCCTGAGCCGCGTGATCACGGACGACGAAATCGCCGCCGCATCCAAGAATGGTCGCAACCCCGTCGTCATCGCCGTGGGCTTCGACCAGCTCGTGTGGATCGTCCATGAAAAAAACCCCGTGGCCGGGCTCCCATGGAACCCCGAGACAGGCATCGTCCCCGCCGGCGCGAAACGCGACGCGATTCGCTGGTCGGCCTGGACCGACGCGGGGGAGCAGGCTGCGGTGCCGGTGACGGTCCACGGGTCTGAAAAGGGATCGGGGACGCGCCGCTACCTCGAGCGACTCGTCGGCGGTGAGGCGGGCTGGCCCGGTTCGATTACGAGCCATGATTCGATCACGAAGGTGGCTGAGGCCGTCGCTGCGGATCGCGGTGGCCTAGGCCTCGTGGGCATAGCCGTGGCGGGCCGTCCGGGACTGCGTCAGCTCCCGCTCGACATCCAGCCGGGCGTGATCGGTGACGTTCCAGGATCGGAGCGAACGCCGGATTTCCGTCCGCTGTATGTCGCCGTCGTCCCGCCCGCAGAGGGCGACTGGCCGCCGGCTCTGCGTGAGCTCGTCTCGTACATCCTGAGCTTTCCGGGCCAGCTTGACCTGGCCAAAGACGCCCTTGTGCCGCTGTCCCGCGGCGAGATCCATGCCCAAAAGGAACGGCTCGGCTGGCCGGTAGAGCGATGAACATAGCCATGTGGCAGCGGAGCGTTGTGATCGGATGCGTCCTCATCGCGGGCGGTGTTGCCACTGCCGACGACATTCGCACACGGGATGACGCCGCATGGGGGTCGCAGGGAACCCAGATGGCGTATGCCCAGCCAGCTCCGCCCCGTCCAGGAGCGTACCGCCTCGGCATCAACGTGCAGAACTCACCCGTCGGTGTCGAGGTGATCGAGGTAGGAGCTTCCTCGCTCGCGAAGTCGGCCGGCCTCGAGGTCGGGGACACCATCGTGGCCGTGGCGGGCTACCAGGTGGGGTTCGTGGGTGAGCGACTCTTTGATCTTGGTGACGAGATTGCCCGACGGATCGACCCGTCGGAAAGTGTCACGCTTCTGGTTCGCAGTACTCGCTCCGGTGCCCTCGCAAACGTGCCGGTGCGGTTTGCCGCAGCCTCGCGGGCTGTGTCGGGCCGGCTGCTCTCCGACGGCAGCGCACGATTGCCGGCGTCAGGCGTCGTCGTCGTGCGGGTGCTCGATGTCACCTACCCGCAGTGGCAGGACGTGGCGGTCGTGCAGACACAGCTTCCCGCAGCCCCGTTTCCAATGAGCTACCGGCTGGAGCTCCCTGCCCTGACGGCGGGTCACCGATACGCGCTCGACGCCCGCGGCGAGCACGGCGGGCGGATCGTCATGCAGAGCGGCCAGCCGACACCGCTGGCTTCCATGGACCGTGATCAGAAGGTCGATCTTGTGCTCGCGGGCGCGGCATCGACTGCGGCCGCCCCCACGTCCACCAGCATCACCGGAATCGGCGGCCTCGTCCGTGTGAACGCCAGCCCGAGTCCGGCCCTTCAGCCCCGCGACCAGATCGACCAGTGGATCCGTAGCTATCTTGGCCGACCGCCACGGGCCTTCGAGACGGAAGTGTGGCAGGCGGAGCTCATGCGAGGCCGGTCGCTCACGAGCGTGCAGGCAGGGATTCTGAGTAGCTCCGAGCTCTTTGAGCGAACAAGCCGAAGCCCAGACCTCTATGTCGCTGAGGTTTTCCGGCTGTTGACGGGCAGTCAGCCCACGCCAACGCAGTTTGCCGACCTGCGGGTTCGCTATGAAAAAGCGCTCGGTGTTCGCCTGCAGTTCGTCGGAGGGCTTCTCCAACCGCCGCGGTAGCACCACCTCGGCTGGCGCCACCACGATTTCACATCGGGTTTGCGAACAAGGGATTTCGTGGAGACACTCGTGGTCGGTCGGGGGAGATGCTTGCTTCCCGTCCGCCCTTCCCGGTGCCGATTGACTCCACCTCCTGACATCGCCGATGTGAGTCTGCCTTCAGGCGGCCTGCCGATGACGGCGTTCGAGGAGCACATGCTCGTAGACGACAGGCCCTCGCATCCGATGGTCATCGTCGCGCGGTTGGATTTCACGGGGCAGGCCCCTGTGCCGGCGTTGGCTTCGGCCTTCGACCGGGTGATTCGCGGCGAGCCGCTTTTGACCGCCCGTGTCGCCCGGCCCCGCTTCCGACGGCGGCGCTGGCTGCCTGGCCCGCTGCCTCTCCTTCACACGTCGAACGCGGCAAGCCCTCCAGGGCCTGCCGACATGCCCATTCCGCGGCTCGATCCGCAGCACGGGCCGATGATGCATGCGGAAGTCATCGCGTATCCCGAGGGCTGGTCGATCGTGCTTGCGGTCCACCACGCCGCATGCGACGGCCTCGGCCTCGTCGGCTTTATCGAACGCTGGCTGCTTGCTGCGGCGGGCCAGGAGAGCCGACGTCCGCGCGAGGCGGCCAACGTCGTCGCATGCCTCCGGGCCCGGGGCCGCGTTGCGGGATCGTGGCGAGGCTTCCTTCGTATGCTGCCGGGCCTCCGCGTTGGCCTGGCGGGGGTGCGGCAATTCATCGCGAGGCGCGTGGTTGGGCTCGGGGGCCAAGCCGCCGCAACGGCAGCGACCGGTGCAGAACCCTGGAGGCCGACGATTCTTGTCGCCGCCATCGACGCCGCGACGTATGCCGAGGTCGAGGCCCGCGCCAAGGCCGACGGTGTCACGGTGAATGACCTCCTCGCCGCCGCCTTCATCACGGCGATCGCCGACGCCGCTGATGATGCCAGGGATCCGGCGATCGGCGACGGGTGGGTCCGCCTGAGCGTCCCCACGAGCCTGCGGGCAAAGAGCGACTACCTGCTTCCGGCGGCGAACCGCGTAAGCATGGTCTTTCTCGACCGGCAGCGGGAGCAGTGCCATGATCGCCATGAGTTGGTTGCGGGCATCCATGCTGAGATGGAGCTCATTCGCGTTCACGCGCTGGGGCACATCCTGCCGATGAGCCTCGAGGTCGGGCGCCTGGCCCCCGGCGGCCTGGCCCGCGCGGCGAAGAACACAAAGCCCCAGGCTACGGCCGTGCTCTCGAACCTTGGCCGTTGTTTCCACAGGTCTCCACTGGCGGATGACGATGGAAGAATTCGAATCGGTGAAAGCCACATGACCGGCTGGTGGATCGTGCCCCCGGTGCGGCCCGGCACGCCGCTGGCCGTGGCCACCCACGAAACATCTGGCCGTCGCACGATCGCTGCCCATGTCGACACCGCGGCGTTCGAGCCCGCCGCCGCGGCCGTGACCCTCGCACGGTTTGCCGAACGACTGCGCGAATTCGCCAGGGCGTCACCCCCGTCGGTCAATGTCGCGCCGGAGATGCTGGCGTCATGAGTCTCACCGACACCCAGCTTGCATGGATCGTGGCGGCCGTCGTAGGGAGCTTGATCGTTCCCCAAGTCGTGCTGACGGTCTGGTTTGTCTGGATCGTCCGCAGCCGCACACGGGCATCGTGTGAGCGGCAGCGCGACCGCGAGACGGCAGCGACGGTGCCGGCGGAAGTCGTGCTCTGCCTGCGAGGCTGTGACGCCACGCTTGGCGAAGTCTTCGCCGCACTCGCCCGGCAATGCCACCGCGATTGGCGGCTGCGGGTGATCGTTGACTCCACGCGTGACCCGGCCTGGGAGGCCGCCCACGCTGCCGTCCGCGCGCTCGAGGGCCGCGGGGCAGCCTGGCGCCAGGCGACGATCGAGCCGCTGGCGGTCCGTCCCACGACAGGCTCGCTCAAATGCGCGTCGCTCAGGCAGGCCCTTGAGTCGCTCGATCCACGCACGCGCGTCATCGCGCTCATCGATGCCGATTCCGTCGTGCGTGAGGAATGGCTCGTGACGCTCGTGGACGAGTGCATGCGGCCAGGCGTGGGAGCCGTTTCTGGCAATCGCTGGTATGACCCCGTTCACAACTCGCTCACGGGCACCATCCGCATGCTGTGGAACGCGGGGGCGATCGTGCAGATGGCCGCGTTCGGCATCCCCTGGGGTGGCTCCCTCGCAGTTCGACGCGAAGCGATCGACGCCACCGGCTGGACAGAGATCATCCGCACGACGCTCTGCGAGGATACGTCGCTCGCCGCGCCGCTGGCCCGCGCGGGCTGGCAGTACCGATTTGTGCCGGCGCTCGTGGCCGTGGACGAGGACGACGATGTGGCCCTCGGCCCGCTGACCCGCTGGATTGCCCGCCAGCTCCTGACGGCGCGGCTGCACCACCCATCCTGGCCCCTGGTCGCGATGCACGGTGTATCGACGTCCCTCTCCATCGGCGTTGCCTTGGCGTTCTGTGTCGTGGCCATTGCACGTGGCTCCTGGGGGGCAGCCGCGATTGCGGCGGGCGCCGTGGTCGCCTACGAGGGAGCCTCCGCCGTGCTCTTCCTGGCAATTGCATCTGCGGTTCAGCAGGCGGTCGTCGCCGCAGGTGGCCGAGTCCGGGCGGTGCTGCCCGGTCGGACCCTCTGCCGTATGGCGCTCATCCCCATGACCCAGGTCGTCTACGCCGTAGCCACGGTGGCCGCCCTCACGACCCGCTCGATCGAATGGCGCGGCATCATCTATGACATCGTGCAGATTGCGGGCCGCAAGGCGGTTCAGGTTCGTCCATCAAGTCACGCTGCCGATCAGGACACGGCCCGCGCCGGTGACACCGCCACCGGGTAGCCTCCGAGCTGCTGGGCCAAGGGCGACCCGGCGGCTGTTGCCGTTCGCGGCCCGGCGTGCACCGCCGCAGCAAGTTCGTCCACGGTAAGCGTGTAGCAGGGAAGCCTGTGATCCAGGCCGCGTTCCAGACACGCCGATGCCTTGCAGTCGCGTCGAATCGTCCAGCTTCCGCCGCCCGCGCCCACCACATCGATCCCGATCGTGGCCGGAGGGCTCGCTGCAGCACCTCCTGCGACCGCGCGGGCAACCGAGAGAAGCTCTGCCGGCTCGAGGCTGCCGAGAAGATCGGCGCACCAGGTTTCGATGACCGGCCCCCGATGCTTCCGTTTGCCCCATCGGTCGGCATCGCCATAGGCAAGGAAGCGGTGCAGCATCGGCTCGTCGATGATCGGACACGGCAGATCGGGAGTCAGTTCCGCGAGCGTGGTCGTCTCGAAGACCGGGTCGGTCTGTTCGTAGGGTTCATAGAGCGACTTCCCGCCGTAGGCAGCCGACTCAATATCGTTAAGGTCGGACGGCTTCCGCGATCCGCAGAACTCGACGCCCCCGGAATTGAGGTAGCTGCTTGTGAAATCGATGAGCTGCCGGATCGTGATGGGATTCTCAGGGGCGAGGTGGATCGTGCGGCCTCGCGTCTCAGGCATCCCCAATAGCCGTACCATCGCTTCGGCCACCCAGTCGACAGGGATGAAGTTGCGCTGCTCGTCGCCCGTCATGGCGAGCCGGAGCGACACCTTTCGGAAACCTGTCTCGTCCGCCGGAAGGCTCCGCACGATGACAGTCATGAGCTGGAGCATCGCCATCATCCCGTGGTAGGTGCTCGTGGCACCGGTCCGCGAGTCACCGACGATGACGGCAGGGCGGAAGAACGTGGGGCGATCGAGAAAGCGCGCGGAGCGGACAAGCGATTCAGCCTCAAACTTGCTGGCCTCGTAGTCGTTGCGAAACCCGTGGCTAGCGGTCGCCGGCGCTTCCGGGATCGGCCCTGGGGCCAAGCCGCAGACATAGGCTGTGGAGACATGATGAAACTCGCTGATTCCTGTCCGAGCCGCGAGGTCAAGCAGGTTCCGCGTGCCGCCAACGTTGGTCCTCCACGGCTCGGCCTCCCTGTCCTTTCCGATGAACTCCAGGGACGCCGCGTTGTGCAGGATCGAGTCGCAGGCCCGCCGCACCCACTCCACTTCGGCATCCGCGAGGCCGCATGAAGGACTCGTCAACTCCCCTTCGATCACGACCGGGCGAGGAAGGCGATGCCCGAAGGTCTCCTCCTCCCTGGCCAAAATCGCTTCGATCCGCTCGCGACCACTGGCTTTGGATGAGGGTCGAACGAGCACGGCAAGCTGCCTGCCCTGATCGAGGAGTCGGGCCATGAGCTGACCACCAAGGAGGCCCGAAACACCGGTCACAAAGAGGTGGGACATTCTCTATTTCCACGAGGAAAGATGGCGAGGAGGGCGAAAATGCAGGATTCTCACAATATAGACAAGCCGCACCGTAATTTCCGAGCCTTGGAGTGTCAATAACCGCGGCCCATCAGCCAAGACGCGAAGAATCGCGATCTCTTGGCAGGACCGCCACGATCGTCAGTCTCTGCCAAGGCGTGGTATGCCGACCATGCCAGCAATCCGCGGGTTCGACAGGAGGGCCACCATGCCCAGGTCGCAGCCCTGATGCGGTCACTTGGTATTCCGCACCGATGCGACCCTGGCCGCTACCGGGCCCACGGCTGGAACAGCGGCTGAGTGCCAGGCGGCGTCTCCTGGCTCGTGTCGGGAGGGCCGTCACGGGGGCAACGTGCGTTAGACTCTGCTCGGCTCTCACAAAGGGCTCGTTGTCCGTCATTCGGAAGCACCCCATGCATCGTCGCACGCTTTTCCTGGCAGCCATGGTGCTGGTCGCCGTGGGGGCCGCCGCGGCCCACGCCGCGGATGCGGGCCGGCCGAACATCATCATTATCATGTCGGACGACATGGGCTACACCGATCTCGGCTGCTACGGCGGCGAGATCGCCACTCCAAATCTGGATGCCCTCGCTGCCAAGGGGCTTCGCTTCACCCAGTTCTACAACACATCTCGCTGCTGCCCGACCCGGGCAAGCCTTCTGACAGGGCTCTATTCCCATCAGGCCGGGGTTGGCGACATGGTCAATGACTACGGGCATGATGCCTACCGTGGCGATTTGAATGATCGCTGCGTGACGCTTGCCGAGGCGGTTCGTCCGGCCGGCTATCGGACGTACATGGCTGGCAAGTGGCACGTCACGAAGCATGTCGGCCAAGACGGCCCGAAAGACAACTGGCCGCTCCAGCGCGGTTTCGATCGGTTCTACGGCACGATCTCCGGGGCCGGAAACTTTTTCGATCCTCAATCGCTCGTCCGAGACAACATGTTGATTTCGCCGTTCGATGACCCCGAGTATCAGCCCGACACCTTCTACTACACCCACGCCCTCAGTGACCACGCCGTGCGGTTTATCCGCGAGCATGCGACGGCGCAGGGAAGCACACCGTTCTTGATGTATGTCGCGTATACATCACCTCACTGGCCCCTCCACGCTCTCCCTGAAGACATCGCGAAGTACCAGGGGAAGTACGACGCTGGTTACGAACCCGTCCGCCGCGGTCGGCTGAAGAAGGCGATCGAAGCCGGCGTTCTCTCCAAGGATCAGTCCCTCTCGCCAACGGTCGGCAACTGGGATGCCATCCCCGACAAGGAATGGGAAGCGGCCGGCATGGAGGTCTATGCCGGGATGATCGACGCGATGGACCAGGGCATCGGCCGTCTCGTTGGCGAGCTTGAGAGGACCGGCCAATTCGAAAACACGCTCATCCTCTATCTGCAAGACAACGGAGCCTGCCACGAAACCAACGGCCGCACGGCCAAAAAAGATCATCCGGATGGCCCGCGGCCAGAGCAGCCGACTTTCCCGCCGGTCAGCCCAAAGGCGGTCCTCGAGCGGAACTTTTTTCCTGTTCAGACGCGGGATGGGTTTCCGATTCGGATGGGCCCGCACGTGATCCCGGGGCCCGGCGACACCTACCTCGCCTACGGCCGCAACTGGGCGAACGTGTCGAACACTCCCTTCCGCGAGTACAAGCATTGGGTGCATGAAGGGGGCATCAGCACGCCGCTGGTCGTCTCCTGGCCTGCAGGCATCAATTCGCACCATGATGGCGTGGTCGTCCACGAGGTCAGTCACGTGATCGATCTGATGGCGACGGTGGTCGACGTCACCGGAGCGACCTACCCGGATGCGGTCGACGGCGTGGCCATCCACCCGACGGAAGGCGTGAGCCTCCGGCCGACATTCGCGGAACAACCGCTCGAGCGTTCCGCCCCGCTTTTTTGGGAGCACGAGGGCAACAAAGCCATCCGCGACGGCCGCTGGAAGCTCGTGGCGAAGCACGGCCAGCCGTGGGAGCTCTATGAGATGACGGCCGATCGAGCGGAATCCCGCGACCTCGCGAAGCAGAAGCCAGACATTTCGAAGCGGCTCCAGCACGCATGGCAGGAGTGGGCAGATCGGGTCGGTGTGCAGCCATTCCCTGTCGCATCCAAAAGAACGCAGAAGAAACCGATCACGACACCGCCAGCGACTGGTTTGCAGAGACACCAATCATGAGCTCCTTGGGATACATTCTCGCGTTTGTCGCGGCCGTCCTCTGGGGTCTGACCTATTGCCTGGATGAGCGTGTGTTGGAGAGCCTCTCCGTCCCCAAGCTCTATTTCCTGCATTCACTCTGCGGAGTTCTGGTCGCAGGCGCGATCCTGCTGTGCCAGGGCAACTCGATCGGCAGCTTGCTCCACATCGACCGGGCCACCATCAGCCTGCCGCTGGTAGCCGTGACACTCGTGACCGCCACAGCAGCCGCATTTGCGATCCTGGGCTCGATCCAACTCCTGGGAGCGGGTACGTCGGCGGTCCTCGAAATCTCGTACCCGCTTTTCGTGGCCCTCTTTTCGGTCCTCCTTTTCCAGGGCCAACTGGAGCTCCCCCTCGTGATCGGTGGAATCTTCATCTTCATCGGATCGGCCATCATCGTGCTGGCCTAACGACAGCCTGACGACCAACGACGGTTCGGGTGCTCGTCTACCTGGAGCGATTCCGGCCTTCCTTGCCGAAGGCCCCTCCTGGTGGCGACAAGGCAGACCGCGACCAGCAGGTCACATGCTGGTCGATGGCCGGCAATGGCGCGGCGAGTCAGCGTCTCACGGAAGCGAGACACTTCTCACGAACCGACTGGTTGGCGCCACGCTACGAGCAACTCGGCATCCACCCGATGCCACGACGGCTCATGAATTGTCAGTCCACCTGTCGGTAGATTCCGAAGTTTGCGACGGCAAGTGCCTTCAGAAAGACTGTGAGCGACTCTCCAGGCATGATCCCGATGGTGTAAATAGAAAGCCTTCGGCTGCGATTGGCTTCGGCCAAGACCTTCACGATCGCATCCGGAGCGACCAGTTTGCCTGTCGTTGGCTCGCCGTCAGAGAGGAAATAGATTGCCTCTGTGTCGAACGTAAACGCTGCCTCGATCGCGTTGAAGGAGGCTGTCAGGCCACCCGGAACGAGCTCGGCGACAAACGACGACGCGGCCCGCTTGGCAGCCTCATCGGCCGGGACGAGCGTTGCCCGCCAGGCCACCGGAGCGTCGCTGAAGGCCACGACGGTGAAAGCGACAGTCTCCGGGAGCCCGCCGATCGCGGTCATCAACTCGCGCTTCGCGGAATCCATCCGCGATCCGGCCATGCTCCCCGAGGTGTCGATGACAAACACGACCCGGTCGGCATAGAGGGGAATACCGTAGTAGGACGTGACGTCATCGTCGGCGAGGATGCGGGCCGCCTGCACATCGATCGAGTCGTGAAACTGGAAGGTCGCGCTGCTGGTGCGCCACCATTCCGCCCAGCCGGCCGTATCGAGTCCGTGCCGTTTGCCACTGACTGCGGTGAGATAGGCCACGACGTCGGCCCGAACCTCGCCGGAGAGCGACGGGAGGATTTCCACGAGTGCTGCTACCGCGTCTGGACGTCGGATCGAGATCAAGGCCGCCAGGATCCCGCGACGAAACGAGAAATTTCGGGCGAAGGATTTGGTTTCGCTTATTCGAACGAGCAACCGCACCGCGTCGGCGTCGCCCCGTCGCGTCATCTCTGTGGCTGCAACCCAGAGCAGACCGGCGGCACGGCTGCCTTCAGCCGCCTTATCGTCAAGCCATTCGAGAGTCTCCGAGCCCGCTGGCGAATCAGGACGCGACAACAGGGTCACGGCCAGCGGCTCGGCGATGGCTGACGCCTGTTTGGCCGACTCCGATTTCACGATCACGAGCATCCGCCGAGCGGCCTCGTCATCAGCCCCCATGGCCATGAGCGCTTCGAGGGCCGCTTGCTGAATGGCGGGAGCCGCCTTGCTCCGGCCACCGATCGCGAGCACCTCATCAACGGCCTGCGCCGTCGGTGTGGCAGCGAGATCGTGGATGGTCGCCACACGCACCGCGACCGCCGAAAGTCGGCTTGGCTTGGTCGAATGCCGCGGCGCGGCGAGATCGGCCGCCACGGCCACGCTCGCAACACCCACGACCACGATTCCCGTCCAGGCTCCCCGCATCGTAGGATTCCTCCGAAGGGCACCAGCCATCGACTCGGTCGTACGACCAGACCTTCTATGAGCCTACCCAAGAAAGCGGGCCACTTCATGCCGCGGCGAGCTCGCTCACCCACCGGCCGCGGAATCGCGGGGCCGTCCCGACATGAGGCTGGCGGCATCCTGATGGCCGCGGTGATCCTGGCTTTGGCAACGGCGCTGCGTATGGATACCCACGCGGCCGAGAGTCACGTGATTGACCGCTCGTGGCCGGCAGACTCGGCTGCATGCCGTCCGGGTCGATTCCAGGTGCCCGGGGTCGCGCTGGCAGGCGACGGCAGCGTCCTTGTGCTCACCCGTGGCGTCAATCACTGGATGCCCGGCATGGCTCCCCCCCGACACAAGCTCGTCGCTTCCCCTGTGTTCGACGTTTCGGCCACGGGGGACCGCGCGCAGCCAGGTCCGGGCGCCCGCACCTTCGTGATGCCGCACCAGATCGCCGTGGATCGACAGGGCCATATCTGGATTGTCGACGCGGGCCTCCACCGAGTCGTCGAGTTCGATAAAGAGGGTCGGAAGGTCGGCGACCTTGGCGGTCCGAAGGTGCGGTTCAACATGCCGACCGATATCGCTTTCCTCTCCGATGGCACGTTCGTCGTCGCCGATGGCTACGGCAACAGTCGAGTGGTGAGGTTCACTTCCGATTACGAGGTGGTCGCGTCATGGGGGCGACGGGGCGGCGGTCGAATGGAGTTCCAGATACCACACAGCGTGGCCGTGGATGACCACGACCGAATCTACGTGGCCGACCGCGATAACGACCGCATCCAAGTACTCACGGCCGACGGCGTGTTCCTGGCGGAGTGGAACGACGTCGGCCGGCCCCTGACGGTCCGCTTCGCAGCAGGATCGGTGTGGGTCCTTTCAAACTTCGATGCCGGCGCAGGGATCGTCCGTCGGTTGACGCCTGCTGGTGAGGAGCTTGAGTCCTTCCACACCCTTCCGCCGGGTGACGGGGGCGACTTCGAATGGCCACACGGTCTCGCCGTGTCGGCCGACGGCGCCGACGTGTACGTCGGCTTCGCGCTCACCGGGCGTCGCGTGCAGCGGTATCGCCGCGTCGCCTCTGGCCCAGGGAGCCCGTGACGTCGCGATGACCACGCGCGGCAAAACGCTCATGCTGGCAGTCATGGCGTTGGCCGCGCAGGCCCATGCCGCAAATGCGGACCGGCCGGCTACCGCTCGTACACCGCCGGCACATGGCACGTCACGAAGCATGTCGGCCAAGAAAGATCACCCTGATGGCCCGCGGCCAGAGCAGGCGAACTCCCCGTCGTCATCAGCGGCCTCTTCATCTTCCTTGGGTCGGCCATCATCGTGCTGGCGTGGGCTGACCTATCGGCCGTAATCGCATCTATCGCAGCCGCGACAGCCCGGCAGCGACTCGGAACCGATTGAGCGCGGTCCAGGCTGCGGGACATCGCTTGAAGAGCTTGAGGAGTTGGGTTGCGGTCACGCCAAGGACGGCCGCGGCCCGCGGCATGTCAAGGCGGTGGGTATGCAACTGGTCGAGCGCTTCGGCGATCATGATGGGAAAGTCGTCGTGGCTGGCGGCCACGACGACCTGCTGGCCACGAAGCCGCGACTTCCAGCGATCGGAGGGCCCTGGGCTGGGTGGAGTGCGATGCTCGATCGCTAGCGCGAGCCGAAGCCGAGCCAGCGCCACGCTGCGGTTCTCGGCCTGACTTCGCCGCTCGGAGGCCTCGGCGGAGATACCCGTCGCCCTATGAACGAGGATGACGGCCGTCTCGGTCTTGTTGCGATGCTGGCCACCGGGCCCCGACCGCCGTGTGCGAGTTTCGCTACACGCGTTGAGAATCGCCGCGGCCGTGAGGCTGGCTGGATGCTTCGCAATGAGCCGTGACACCGGAGCTCCCATCCCTCAGAAACCGGAGACTTTTGCATACCTCAGGATCGTACGAGAAAACCGATTCACACGGCAACGAAAACGAAAAGAGATCGCCGTGGCAACTCGAAGGGAACGGATATCATGGTCATTCACCACGGAGTCAATCCCATGCTCGCCCCCCTGCTTCACACCTGGACCATGAACCTTGGCTATGCGCAGCGGCTCGTCGCTGAAGTCCCAGACTCAGGCATGGCGGTTCAGCCCGCCCCTGGAATGAACCATGCGGCGTGGGTGCTTGGCCATCTCGCGTGTACGGCCGACATGCTCGGCGGCATGGTCGTCGCCAAGCCGGTATGTCCGCCCGAGTGGACCGTTCTCTTTGATTGGAATTCGACCCCATCGAACGACGCAAGCGCGTACCCGTCGAAGGCCACGCTCCTGAAGGCCCTTGAAGACGCGCACGCTTCAGTCGCCGCCGCGCTGCCTGCAGTCCCGGCTTCCCGTTGGGCTGAACCGACGCCACTCGAGGCCGTCCGTGGATTTCTTCCGACGCTTGGCGACTGCTTCGTGTTCGTCATGGCGGCCCATGAGAACATACATCTGGGCCAGATCTCGGCCTGGCGGCGAGTGCAAGGCATGGGTCGCGTGTAGCCAGCCATCTCGCGGCCAGGCGATTGGGCAGCCACCGCGGCGCGAACATCATCGCTCGAAGACGGCCTGCCCGGGTCCACGCCGGTCAGCAGCAGCCCGTGTCGCCGACCTTACACTTCTCGGGAGCCAGGCACGCGGTGTGCTTGGTGCCAAGGTAGAAGAGGAGCCCGGCCGGCGTGACCTCCATGCCACCAATCGGGTACTGCGAGATCACGCCCTCTTCGTACTCGACTTCCACGGGAAGATCGTCTGATTGCAGAAGCGGTCTTGCGACCCGCATGATCGCCGCCAGTTTCGTGGTCTCGAGCCGATGGTCGATGTCATTCGCGACCCACACCTGAAGGACGCATGCCTTTGTGGACCGCACGGTGCCACCACAGTCGATGAAGTCCTTCTGCACCCGGCCCACCTCGGTGATGTGGTAGTGCACCGGGACGAAAGACTTGTCCGGCAGCATCCAGTGCATCGTCTCGCCGGGGTGGCGGTCGAGGACACTCTGAAACTCATCGACGGTCATGGGCAGATCCTCACGCGAGAAATCCCCTGCAGCCAGCGTCCGTCACCGCATGCAGCACGCGCTCAAAACGGAGGGCACGGGAGTCGAACCCGCAACCGATTACTCGGCATCTGATTTCGAGTC
>Ga0163153_10002326_pt1 | contig 28090 bp, 28 predicted proteins | sample OliLakLV19MP6IB1_FD_148629 | JGI IMG/M metagenome (GOLD analysis project Ga0163153, IMG submission 148629) | Freshwater microbial mat bacterial communities from Lake Vanda, McMurdo Dry Valleys, Antarctica - Oligotrophic Lake LV.19.MP6.IB-1 | ecosystem: Environmental > Aquatic > Freshwater >...
GAACTGATCTTGGGCCACCGCGATTCGGAGTGGTGCGGGCACGCGCCGATTTTGGAGGAGGACATTGCCTTCGCCAACCTGGCGCAGGACGAGTTGGGCCACGCGGCGCTGTGGTACCGGCTGGTGGAGCAGTTGAGCCAGGCGCGCCCCGACCACCTGGTGTTCTTTCGCCAGGCCAAGCACTATCGCTGCGCGCAACTGGTCACGCTGCCCAAGGGCGATTGGGCTTACGCCATGCTGCGTCAATTTCTGTTTGACGCGGCCGAGGCGGTGCGGCTGCCTGGGCTAGCGGCCAGCCGGTATGCGCCGCTGGCCGAGACCGCCGCCAAAATTCAAACTGAGGAGATTTATCACCTGCGCCACACGCGGGCCTGGGTGCGGCGGCTGGGGCTGGGCACCGAGGAGAGCCACCGGCGGATGCAGGCCGCGCTGGACGCGCTGTGGCCGTATGCGCTGCAACTGTTCGTGCCCCTCACGGATGAGGCGGCGCTGACGGCGGCCGGGCTGGTGCCCGCGGCGGCGGCGATGCAGCAGGAGTGGGAGGCGCTGGCCGGCGCGACGCTGCACGACGCCGGGCTGGTGATCCCGGCCGGGGCCGAGGCGGTGGCGCAGGACCGGCGCGAGATCGGGCCGCACTTGCCCGGGCTGCTAGACGAGATGCAGGCGGTGGCGCGGCTCGAAGGGCCGGAGGTGGGCTGGTGACGTTCAACGCAGAGGCAGTCTGGCAAGCGCTGCGCGGCGTGATGGACCCGGAGATTCCCGTCGTGTCCGTAGTCGAGTTGGGCATCATCCGCGCCGTGACCATTGCGGGCGGGCGCGTGACCGTGGCGATGACGCCGACCTTTGCCGGCTGCCCAGCGCTGGCGGTCATGCAAGCGGAAGTGGAAACGGTAGTCCTGGCGCTCGGGGCTGAGGCGGTGGAAGTGCGCCTGCAACTGTCGCCGCCGTGGACGACGGATTGGATTGCCGAGTCAGCGCGCGACAAGCTCAAAGGCGTGGGGCTGGCGCCGCCGGTCAAACACGGCGGGCTGATCCAGCTCATCCTGACAGAGGCGGCCACCTGCCCCTACTGCGGCTCTACGCAAACCGAGCTACGCAATTCCTTCGGGCCGACGCTCTGCCGGTCAATCTATTTCTGCCAGGCGTGCCGGCAGGGGTTTGAGCAGTTCAAGGCATTGTAGAGGAAACCAGGCGGCAGGCGGCAGGCGGCAGAAAACAATGAGCGGCTCCTAGGTAAATAGGGCCGCTTGCAGTTTAAGCAGGAAAAATTAGAACGACGCGATGGCGGCGGCGCGGTCGGTGTGGATCTCGAAGAACTGGGCCATGCCGGAGGTATCGAGCACGCGCATGACGCTGGGCTGCGGGCTGAGCAGCTTTACGCCCACCTGGCGGCCCTGTTCGATGTCGCGGCCCATCGTGCGGAAGGCCGTCCAGCCGGCTTCGGGGTCCGGCGGCTGCTTGCCCTGCACCAAAACGGCGGCGCTGTGCAGGGCCACGAGGCCGGCCGAACTGATATAGGGCACGTCGCTCAGGTCGAGCAGCACGTGGCTGGCGCCGGCCGCCACCTGGGCGCGAGCCGTGGCGATTAGGGCCTGGTAGGTTGAGGCGTCCAGGTCGCCGTGGACGGCCAGCACGGTCACGGGCACGCGGCCCTGGGCTACTTCCACTGTCACGTTCATCGCACAAACTCCTTACGCAGCGGTGGCCGCGCGCTTGACAAGGGTCAATTCATTCTCGCCCGACGGCAGCCGCCGATAGCGCAATTCATCAACCATTTTGCGACTCAAGTATATACCAAGTCCGCCGACCGGCCGCTGCTCAAGGGGCACACCCAGGTTGGGGTCGGCCCGGGTGGTCGGGTCGAAGGGCGGGGCCTGGTCGCGCAGCCGTACCGTCACGCCGCCGCCCTCGGCCCGGCAACGCACCTCGATCTGGCCCGGCGCGCCCGCGTAGCCGTGCAAAATAATGTTGGCCGACAGCTCATCCACCGCCTGCACCAGGTCGTCAATGGCGGTGGCCGTCAGCCCAAAGTTGACGGCGGCGGCCTGCACAAAGCGGCGGATGACGACGAGAAAGTTGACGTCGGCCGAGATCAGCAGCGTCGCCTCGCCGGCGTGGGCAGAATCAAGCATAGCGGGTCGCGATCATGGGCGCAGTGTAGCGCAGAACGATGGGGGCCGCCACAGCCGGGCCGATACCGGCCCAGTCGCACCCATGCTACAATCCGGCCAATCCCGGTAGCTGTTTGCGCGCGGCGGCGCTTGCCGACGCCCATAGGAGTCCCATGAGCCACGACACTGAGTTACCCGCCCCATTGTTGGGCCTAACTGCCCAAGAGGCCACCGACCAATTTGAGGCCCTGCAAAAGAAGCTGGTGCCCCTGTGGAAGTCTATCCAGGCCATGAACCAGGACGAGCAGACGATTGTAATCGTGCCGTCCATGAACATTGACACCGAGTTCACCGCCACCGAACTGCAAGCCTACGAAGAGCGCTTCCTGTTCCTGCTGCTGCTGCTGCGCCAGCCGCGCGCGCGCGTCATCTACGTCACCTCGCAGCAAATCAACCCGGCCATCATTGACTACTACCTCGACCTGCTGCCGGGCGTCATCGCCAGCCACGCCCGCAAGCGGCTGTTCACCGTCGCGCCGCTCGACGCCTCGTCCCGGCCGCTCAGCCTCAAGCTGCTCGAGCGCCCGGCGCTGATCGCCCAGATCAAGGCGCTGATCCCCAACCCAGACCGGGCGCACCTGGTGCCCTACAACACCACCCAGATGGAGCGCAACCTGGCCCTGCGCCTGGGCATCCCCATGTATGGGGCCGACCCCAAGTTCTTCCCGCTGGGCACCAAGAGCGGCTGCCGGCGCATTTTCGCCGAGGAAGGCGTGCCGCACCCGCTGGGCGTGGAGAACCTGACCAGCGCGCAGGCGGTGCTGGACGCGATCAAAGGGATGCGTAAACAGAAACCCGGCATCCGCCAGGTGCTGATCAAGCTGAATGAAGGCGTGTCGGGCGAGGGCAACGCGCTGATGAAGCTCGAAGGGCTGCCGGAGCCGGGGAGCGCGGGCGAGACGGCGGCGCTGGAAGCGCGGATGCGCGAGATGCAGTTCGAGCTGCAGGGCACCACCTACGAGCATTACGTCGGCAAGCTCAAAGAGCGCGGCGGCGTGGTAGAAGAGCGCATCATGGGCACCGACTTCCGCAGCCCCAGCGTGCAGTTGCGCGCCACGCCGCTGGGCAAGGTGGAAATCCTCTCGACCCACGACCAGGTGCTGGGCGGGCCGAGCGGGCAGAGCTACATCGGCTGCCGCTTCCCGGCCAACACCGAGTACGCGCCGTTGATCACGCGCGAGGCCGCCAAGGTCGGGGCGCGGCTGGCGAAGGAAGGCGTGCTGGGCCGGTTCGCGCTCGACTTTGTGGTGGTGCGCAACGAGACCGGCGCGTGGGAGATCTACGCGATTGAGATCAACCTGCGCAAGGGCGGCACCACCCATCCGTTCCTCACGCTGCAATTCTTGACCGACGGCAAGTACGACTCGGAGACCGGCATCTTCACCACGCCGCGCGGCGAGCGCAAGTACTTTGTCGCCAGCGACCACGAAGGCTCGCCGACCTTCCGGGTGTTCACGCCCGACGACCTGTTCGACATCGTGGCGCGCCACAACCTGCACTTCGACATGGCGATCCAGAAGGGCATCGTCATGCACATGCTGGCCGCGCTCGGCACGCACGGCAGCATGGGCTTGACGGCCGTGGGCGACACCCACGAGGAGGCCGAGGCGTTGTACAAGAAAGCCGTGGCGGTGCTGCACGCCGAAGCCGACGCGGCGCTTAAGCGGTAGCTCGTCCGCAACGCTAGTCTGGCTGGGGCGCGGACGCGGGCCAGTGCAATTCAAGCGGCCGGCTGGAAGGTTCCAGCCGGCCGCATGTACTTCGGGGCGCAGCTCAAGGAGAAGTTGACGATGAAATGGCTCTTTGGCTCGGTCTTTGGCATTGTGGCGGTGGTGTTGCTGCTGATCGGCTGCCCGTTCATGGCGGTGGCCGGCGGGTTTTACTATTTCGTTGACCTGCGCACGCAGAATTGGGTGGCCGCCTCCGGCACGGTGACCGGGATGAGCCAGAGCGAAAGCACCGACTCCAACGGCTTCACCTCCACCACGTATTGCCCCGATGTCGAATTTACCACCACCGACGGCGTGACCATCGAAGTGAACACGAACGAATGCTCCAGCCCGCCCGCCTACGACACCGGCGACCCGGTGGACCTCAAGTACAACCCCGCCGACCCGCACGAAGTGCATCTCAAAGGCGGGGTGATGCAGACACTCTCGTTGGTGTTTGGGATCGTCTTCGGCGGGCTGGGGGCGCTGCTGTCAATCGGCGGCGTGGTGCTTGGGCTGATTGGGATTATCGTGGTGGCGAGAAGGGGATAGCGGACTGGCGACTTGGAACGACTGATTTTTGACTGACACACACAACCGGCAGGGGCGGCACGTGAGTGACGGCTCCGCCTGCATGTTTAACTACAGGCCAAGCTTCGCTACTTGACCCACCCGGCTGGCGCCTGGTCGGCCAGGCCGGTGAAGTCGTTGATCCAGGCGGAGGTGCCCTGGAGTCGGTGGTTGACCGGAGGCTGGAGGTCCACCATCTCGCCGGCGTAGCGTTCAAGCTGCTGGGAACGCTCGTAGGCCTGCACCCACACGCAAGGCATGGCGGGGATGACTTCACAGTGGCCGTTAGCCCGCACGCCGCCGCACGGGCCGTTGCGCAGGTTTTTGGGGCAGGTCATAGGGCAGGTCATGCCGGTGCTGTGCAGAATACATTGTCCACACATCCGGCAGTCGAAGAGCGCCCCTTTGGTAATTTCCTCGCCGCGCACGAATACCGCCTCCACCACGCCGCCCGGCCGCAGGAAACGGCGGACGGGCCGCAGCAGGTTTTGGGCGGCGTCGTAGGCGGTTTCGAGCAGGCGGGGATAGTTTTGAAGCCAGCGGAACATCTAACCCTCCAAGGCTAGGCAGGCTGCGACGCACGGGGGCGCATCGCTTTCAACCAGCCAAGCCCGCGCCGCCACCCAAGGCACGGGCGCTCTACAACTCCAGTCATTTTACACCCAGTCAGCGGCTCGCTGTCAGGCCTTCGGCTTGCGCTCCCAGGCGTGACGCAGGGCGGTCAACTGGCCGAGGTGCTCGTTGTCGTGGTTGACGATGACCTGCACTTGCAGCGCCAGCGTGGTCGGTCCGGTGCGTTCGTGTACGGCGGGGCGCGCCCAGTCGGCGGGCGGGAGCGCGGTCAGGAAATCGAGCAGGGCCTGGCGGCTGGAGGCCAGGCGCACCAGAGCGTCGGCCGGGCGGGCGTTGTCGTCCGGCGCGGCCACGGTCGGGCCGATATAGATCACGATCGGGTTGTCTTCCTTGGCGATGCGCTGCAAGCGCGTTAGGAAGTGCGGGTCGGCGGCGGCCAGGTGGGTGATGACCTGCGGCGCGTTCCACTCGCCGGGGGCGGGCGACCAGCTTTGCGCTTCGGCCGGCAGCGCGGCCACATGGGCGGCGGCGCGGCCGGGCACGGCCTGAAGCGTTTGCAGCAACGCGACATACTGGGGTGGCAGGACGGCGACTTTGGGCATGGGCGTTAACCAACCAGCAACGGGCAGGCAGCCTTGACGCTACTGCCCCTCAAACAGCGGCAGCGGCCGGCCGAGGCCGCGTTCCAGGGCCAGCGTGTACACAGCGGCGGCGGTGGCAATGTCCCACACCGACAGGCCGTGCGACTCGAAGACCGTGAGGTCGCCGGCGGCGGTGCGGCCGGGCCGGCGGCCCCCAACGATGTCGGCCAATTCGGTCACGCGCTCCCACGCCAGCGCGCCCTCCGCCACGGCGGCCATCAGGTCACCGGATTCCAGCTTGGATTGTTCCACCGAATCGGCGGCAATGCAGGCGGCGCGCTGGAAGGTCTGCGCGTCCAACTCGCGGCGGCGCAGGTGGTTCGAGCCGGCCGCGTTGATGTGCGTGCCCGGCGACAGCCACGCGCCCTCAAACACCGGCTGGGCGCTGGAGGTCATAGTGGCGATCACGTCTACCCCCTCGGCCGCGGCGCGCGGGTGGTCCACCGGCACGAGCGTAGCACCGACCTGCGGCTGCATGGCGGCCACGAAAGCGGCGCGGCGCTCTGGGTCGCGGCTGTAGACCTGGACGCGCTCGATGGGCCGCACGGCGCAGATGGCGAGCAGTTGGGTCGCGGCCTGCCCGCCCGTGCCAAACAAGCCCAGCGTGCGCGCTTCGGGGCGAGCAAGATACTTGGTCGCCACACCGCTGGCCGCGCCGGTGCGCACCCGGCCCAGCCAGTCGGCTTCGATGAGCGCCAGCAGCCGGCCCGTGTCGCTGTTGTAGAGCGGCACCAGAAAGTCCGTTTGGCCGCCGAAGGTGGTATAGGCCTTCAGGCCAAGCACATGCAAATCTGGCAGGGCGCTTGCCATCAGGTGCAGCAGCCCGCCCGGCACGGCCACCCGGCGGCGCGAGAGATTGGTGGCGCTTCCACTCGCCAGTCCTTGAAACGCGGCCTCGACGGCCGTGAGGGCCAGCTCCATCGTCAGGACGCTGCGGACGTCGCGTTCGGTGAGCAGCGTGACCATGACAGCCGTTAGACCTCGGCGTCGGGCGGCAGCGGCACGGGCGTGGGTGTGCGCGCGGCCCGGGGCAGCCTCCAGATCAGGATCGCGGCCACAATGGGCAGGAAGGCCATCGCGCTCATGGCCGACTGGAGGCCGTATTGATCGGCCAGCCAGCCGAGCGTGGGCGCCGCCGCGCCGCCCACGCTGACCGACAGGCCGATGGTGACCCCCGACGCCACGCCGATGTGATTGGGCAGAAAGTCCTGCCCCATGACGACCAGGCTGCTGCCGGGCGCGGCCACGATCAGGCCGAGCGGGACGAGCAGGATGATGGCCGGCAGCACCTGATGCGCCGACAAGAACAGCAGCAGCACCGGGCAGACCGCCAGGGTAGCCCACAGCGTCAGCCGGCGCGTGCCGACGCGGTCGGCCAGCCGCCCGCCCATGAGGACGCCCAGTAAGCCCAGCCCGAGGTACAGCGCCAGCGCCACGCCGCCCTGCCCCGGCGACAGCTTGAGCACGTTGACCCAGTAGAGCGGCAGAAATGTATTGAAGCCGAAGAAGAAGATCGAGCGGAAGATGAGCGCGGCCGACAGCACCCAAAAGGGCCGCCAGGCGTCAACCTTGCCATCGCCGGTCGCGACGGCGGCGGCCGAGGCGTGGGCATGGGCCACGGCAAGTTTCGGTAATAGTCGCTGCTGTGAGATCAGGACGATGGTGAAGAGCACGGCCGGCACGAGCAGCGCGATGGTGCCGGCCGTGCCGAACCGCTGCATGAGCACGGTCGCCAAGAGCGGGCCGAGCGCAAACCCGGCCGTGCCGCCCATGGAAAAGACGCTCATGCTGGTGGCCTTCAGGCGGCCGGAAACGGCGTGCATGCCGCGCGCGGCCTCCGGGTGGAAGGCGGCCACGCCCAGCCCACTGACGACGAGCGCCAGCAGCATCAGCGGATAGGTCGGCACGACCCCGATCAAGCTCATGCCCAGGCCGGCAAAGAACACCCCGGCCGGGATCAGCCAACTGGCCGGCACGCGGTCGGATAGCTGCCCAAAGACCGGCTGCGCGATAGACGAGGCGATGGTGGCGGCGAAGGTCAGCCCGGCGGCCTGGGCATAGGTGAAGTGGTGGGCCAGCGTGAAGTACGGCAGCAGCGCCGGCAGCGCCCCCTGGTTGAGGTCGGTGAAGCCGTGTCCGGCGGTGAAGATGGCGATAGCGCGACGATGCATGGCGAGGTTAAGGACTCGGGTGAGGGTGGATTGACTAGGTTGTGATTGTACCCTGCTCCGGTCAATGCGCGGAGTGTTAGAAGACGATGACGCCCCGCGCGACTGCGCCGTTGAGCATATCCGCGTAGGCCGCGTTGATGGCCGTCAGCGGGTAAGTCTTAGTGATCAGCCGGTCGAGGTCGAGCCGGCCCTGGGCGTACAGGTCCGCCAGCAGCGGGAAGTCGCGAGCCGGGTTGGCGCTGCCATAGTAACAGCCGGTGACGGTCTTCTCCTGGCGCGTGAGGATCGCGCCGGGGAAGTTGGTGCCGCTGCCCATCGCCGTGATGCCGGCCAGGATGACCGTGCCGCCCGGCCGCACCGCGTCCAGGCACTCCTCCTGCACCGACGGCACGCCGATGGCCTCGAACACATAGTCCGCGCCGCGCCCGCCGGTCAGCGCGCGGATGGCGGCGGGCGTGTCCGGCCCGGCCAGCAGCCCATCGGTCGCGCCGAACTCGCGGGCCATCGCCAGCTTGCTTTCCATGCGCTCCACCACGATCAGGCGGCTGGCCCCGGCCAGGCGTGCGCCCATGAGAATGCTCAGGCCGACGCCGCCCGCGCCGTAGATGGCGACACTGCTGCCGGGGCGGACGTTGACGGTATTGAGCACGGCCCCCACGCCGGTCGTCACCGCGCAGCCGATGAGGGCCAGCACCGCGAACGGCACCTCCGGCGGCATGACCACGCAGCAAATTTCCGGCACGACGATGCGGTCAGCGAAACACGCCAGGCCGCTGAAGTGATAGACCGGCTGGCCGTTCTTGGACAGGCGCGTGGTGCCGTCGAGCATGGTGCCGGCCCACAGCGGGCCGACATAGGTCTCGCACAGGCTGGGGCGGTCATGCAGGCAATAGAAGCACGCGCCGCAATTGGGCGCCCAACTGAGCGCCACGTGGTCACCCGGCTTGAGGCGCGTGACGCCCGCGCCGACCGCCTCCACCACGCCTGCGCCCTCGTGGCCGGGGACGACCGGCAGCACGTGCTTGGTCGCGCCGGTCATCAGGTGCCAGTCGCTATGACAGACACCGGCGGCGACGACGCGCACCTGCACCTCGCCGGCCCGGGGCGGCGCGAGGTCAAGCGTTTCAACGACGAAGGGCGTGTTAGGTGCGTACAGCACGGCGGCCTGAGTTTGCATGGCATGTCCTCAATCTACACAGGTAGTGTCACTAAGCGCCTACGTCAGAATAGGGCGCTGGTCACGCGGCGCCTCGCGCGCGCCGTCGGTGTCGGCAATGGTGACCAGCACGCGCCCCGCGCCCAGCGCCAGCCGGGCGGTCAGCGCGGCGCGCAACTCGGCGGCGGCCTGCGCCCCGCGCACGAAGGCGAACAGGCCATGCCCGGTGAGCGCCCGCCCCCACGCGGCGGCTCCGGAGGCGGCCATGAGCGCCAACACCTCGTCGTCCCCGGCGGTGGTCGGCAGCGGCGGCAACAGCGCGGCGTTCAGGGCGTGCAGCGCCAGCAGCGCGCGGCCGAAAGCGGCCAGGTCGTCGCGCTTCAGGGCGGGCCACAGGTCCGTGTCCAGCAGGCGGCCGGTTTCGGCGCTCAGGCGCGGCGCGGCGGCGTGCAGGGCGGCGGCGCGTTCCGCCTCCAGCGTGAGCGGCGCGTCGTTCAGCAGGCCGGGCAGATAGAGGACAACGGCCCAGGCGGCGGCGCGGTCGGCGTGCGCCAGCGCGTGGCGGCGCAGCGGGCGCACAAACTGGCCGGGGCCGGCGGGCGGCTCGACCACCAGCGCCCCACCCTGCGCGTAGGCCCACAGCGCCAGCGCGTGCTCCGGTGCCAATTCCAGTGCGGCGGCCAGCGCGGGCGCGTCGGTCGCGCGGCCGGCGGCCCAGGCCAGGCCGTAAACAGTGCACAGGCTGAGCAGGGCTTCGGAGCCAAGCCCCATCAGCGCCGGCGTGGCGAGTTCGACTTCCACGTCACCGGCGGCGGGCAGACCGGCCGCTTGCTGGTAGCGAGTGGCGGCGGCGTAGGCCACGTCCGCGCGCGCCCCGGTGACCGAGAGCGTGGCGGCGGCCTGCGCGAACAAGTGTGTGGGCGGATGCTGCAAGGCCAGCCCCACCTGGCGCAGCGCCCCGTCCTCAGCATAGGCATAGCCGAGCAGCAGGGCACAGGGGCAGCCGATTTCAAGCAGCATGGGCAGCGTTGGGCCTGCGACGACTCATTGTAACAGCCAGGCGAAGTGCATCGGTGCTATTTGGGACTCGTTCCCACTTCACGCAGTTGCGCCAGCGGGATGTGACACAAGATGTGGTGCTCGTCCCCGGCCGCCTGCCAGGGTGGCGCGACTTCCTCACAGATACGGCCGCCCTCGGGCAAGAGCGCGCGGCGCGGGCAGCGCGTGTGGAAGCGGCAGGCGCTGGGCGGGTGCAGCGGGCTGGGCACCGGACCCTCCAGCCGCAAGTGCGCCTGCGCCACCGCCGGGTCGGGGATCGGCACGGCCGCCAGCAGCGACTCGGTGTACGGATGATACGGCGGGGCATAGACGGCCTCGGCCGGGCCGTACTCCACAAACTGGCCCAGGTACATCACCGCTACCTGGTCCGAGAAGTAGTACACCACGCTCAGGTCGTGCGAGATCAGGATGAGCGTGGTGGCTTGCTCGCGTTGAATCTCAAGCAGCAGGTTCAGCACCGCCGCCTGCACCGACACGTCCAGCGCCGATACCGGCTCGTCGCACAGCACGAGTTGCGGTCGCCCAGCGAAGGCGCGGGCAATGCCCACGCGCTGCTTCTCGCCGCCGCTCAGTTGGCGCGGCAGCCGGTCGTAATAATACTCGTCGAGCTTGACGGCCCGCAGCAGCCGGATGACCTCGGCCCGCACTTGGGAACGCGGCACGATGTGGAAGCGCCGCAGCGGGCGCTCTAGCTGCTGGCCGACCGTGTAGGCCGGGTTCATGGTGGCCTCCGGGTTCTGGAAGACCATTTGCAGCTCGCGGATCAGCGCCGCATCGCGTTGCGCTACCGGCGCGTGCAGATCAACCCCCAGGAACTCCACCGTACCGCCGGTCAGCGGCTCCAGGCCGATGAGGGCCTTGACTAGCGTGCTCTTGCCCGAGCCGGTCTCGCCCACAATGCCGAGCGTGCCGCCGCGCGCCAGGTCAAAGCTCACGCCATCCACGGCGCGGACGAACTGTTGGGGGCCGAGGCCGAGGAACGCCAGGGGCGAGTTACGGGGGCCGGGATAGTACGCCTTAAGGTCGTTGACGCGCAGGATCGGGCCGGCGGCCAGAACAGGCGCGGCGGGCGGCGGCAACTCGAGGTCGCCGGCCGGCACCCAGGCCCCGGCGTCAATTTCCTCGGCGAACAGACAGCGCGAGGCGTGCTCGGCCGTCAGAGCGCGCAGGTCGGGCCGCTGCTGGCGGCAGGCGTCGCGAGCATAGTCACAGCGCGGCTCGAACACGCAGCCGGGCGGCAGTTGGCCGGGGGCGGGCACGCGGCCCCGAATGGGGTACAGCCCGCTGTTGGCCTTGCGGCGGCCGAGCTTCGGCAGACAGCGCAGCAGGCCCTGGGTGTAGGGGTGGCGCGGGTCGGCAAAAATCTGCGCGCACGGGGCCAACTCGACCAACTCGCCGGCATACATCACGCCCACGCGCTGGCACACGCGCGCCACCACGCCCAGGTTGTGGCTGATGAACAGGATAGCGGTGTCGAAGTCGCGGCGCAGGTCGGCGATCAGGTCGAGCACGGCGGCCTCGACCGTCACGTCCAGCGCGGTAGTCGGCTCGTCCAGGATGAGCAGGGCCGGGTTGTTGAGCAGTGCCATCGCGATGACCACCCGCTGCTGCTGGCCGCCCGAAAGCTGGTGCGGGTAGCGCCGCAGCACCTGCTCCGGGTCGGGCATGTAGACCCGCGCCAGCATGTCCAGGCAGCGGGCGCGGGCGGCGGCCGGGGTCAGGCCGCGATGGACGGTCAGCACCTCGGTCAGTTGGTCGCCGATGCGCAGCACCGGGTTGAGCGAGGTCAGCGGGTCTTGATAGACCATGGCGATCTGGTCGCCGCGCAGGCGGCGCAGCGCCTCGGGCGTGCGGCCGAGCAGCGACTGGCCCTGAAAGCGAATGTCGCCGCCGGTGATCTGCCCGTTGCGGCCCAGGTAGTTCACCAAGCCAAAGGCCACGGTGCTCTTGCCGCAGCCGCTCTCGCCCACCAGGCCCAGCGTCTCGCCGCGCGCGATGGCAAACGATACATCGCGCACGGCCGGCACGATGCCCTGGCGCGTGGCATAGCTGAGGCTGAGGTGCTCTACCTCAACGACCGGCGGCTCAATATCGGCAGGCGGTGGCGTCTGGTTCATGGGCGGCCTAGCGGTAGCGGCTGGTTTCTTCTGACCAGCCATCGGCCAGCAGGTTGAGGCCGACCACCAGCGTGGCGGTGGCGAGTGAGGCCCACAGCGCGTCCCACGGATGGCCGGCCTGAATGAACTTGCGCCCGGCGTTGACGATGCTGCCCCAATCCGGCGAGGGCGGCGGCAGGCCCAGGCCCAGGAAGCCGAGCGTGCCGATGGCAAACACGGCGTAGCCCACACGCAGCATGGCGTCAATCAGGATCGGGCCGCTGGCGTTGGGCAGAATCTCCACGACCATGATGTACAGCGCGTGCTCGCCGCGCGTTTGGGCGGCGGCCACGAAGTCGCGCGTTTTCAGGTCGAGCGTCAGCCCGCGCACCAGCCGGGCGATCCCCGGCGCGCCGGCCAGCGTGATCGCCAGCACGACGTTGGCGGCCGACGGGCCAAGCGCGGCGATGATGACCAGGTACAAGATGATCTGCGGGAAGGCGATCAGCGCGTCAATCAGGCGGCTGAGGACCTCATCCACCAGGCCGCCGAAGTAGCCCGCCACCAGCCCCAGCGCGATGCCCACCAGCAGGGCCAGGCCCACACCCAGCGGGGCCAGCGTGAGGATGATGCGCGCGCCGTAGGCCAGCCGCGCCCACAGATCGCGGCCGTTGCGGTCGGTGCCGAGCCAATGCGCGGGCGCGGGGCCGGTCAACGGCGGGCCGACCGACTCGCTGAAGCTGTAGACCGCCAACCAGGGCGTGGGCGTGTAGCTCCGCGCCCCGGTCCAGCAGGCCGGGGAGATCACGCAATCGTCGGCAAAGACGGCCACGATGACCCAAAAGCCCACCAGCAGCGCGCCCACCAGCGCCAGTCGCGATTGGCGCAGCACGCCCAGTGCGCGGCCCAGGCGGCGCGGGCCCACGGGCGGCGCGTCAGCCATAGCGGATGCGGGGATTGAGGAAGGTGTAGAGGACATCGGCGGCGAGTTGGGTGACGACGGCCAGCAGCACCAGCACCATCGTGGCGGCTTCGAGGCCAAACACGTCTTTGAAGAGCGCAGTCTGGAGGATAAAGCTGCCCAGGCCGGGATAGCCAAAGATTGACTCGACGATGACGATGCCGCCCACCAACCAGTTGATGTGCAGCATGATGACGGTGATCGGCGCGAGCAGCGCGTTACGCAGGGCGTGCCTGACTACCACTCGCCAATAGGGCAAGCCTTTGAGGACTGCCGTGCGGATATAGTTGGCGCGCATGACCTCCACCAGGCTGGCGCGGGTGATGCGCATGACGTAGCCCAACTCGACCAGCGTCAGCGTCAGGATCGGCAGCGCCAACATGCTGGGGTTCTCAAAGATGGCGGTGTCGCTGGAAAGCACCACCGCCCCCGGCAGCCAGCCCAGCCAGGTGGAGAAGATCAGGATCAGAAAGACGCCGTTGACGAACTCGGGCGTGGCGGTCGTCACCAGGCCGAACAGCGACAGCAGGCGGTCGAGCGGCTTGCCCTCGTTAAGCCCGGCCAGCAACCCCAGCGCCAACGACAGCGGCATGATAAACAGAAACGCCAGCCCGGCCAGCAGCGCGGTATTGCGTAAACGGCTGACCAGCGTCTCGATGACGGGCCGGCGCGTGAGGAACGACACGCCCGGGTCGCCGCGCAGCAGGCCGAGTTGCAGCGGCAGGTAGCGCACCGGCGCGCCCGGCACGCTGATCCACCCCGCGTCGGTCAGCGTCAACTCGGCCAGGTTGCGCCCCTTGACCCACATGGCGGCGCGCCCGGCGCGGTCTACGCCCCAGAAGGTCAGCACGCCGGTCGCGTCGGGCTGCCAGGCGTCGGGGCCAAGCGCTGCCTCGTGCTCGCTGCCGTCTGGTTCACGCACCACCCGCAGCATCGTCTCGCCGTCGAGTGAGTAGTGCTGGTAGTATGCGCCGGCGTCACCCACCTCCCACCAATCGGCCCGGCCGGTGGCGGCGTCGCGCAGCCGAGTGACCGGCCGGCCGATGAGGCGGGCGGCCTGCCAGTCGCTGCCGATCATCCAGCGCAGGTAGCGCGCCAGGGCCGGCTGGTCGAGGCCGTTCTGCGCGTTGAAGGATTTTTCTTGGTCGGGGGTGATGGTGATGCCCAGCGAGTGGCGGGCGATGTTGCCGGGGGCCAACTCGCTGACAGCGAACACTGCGATGCTGACGATGAACAGAGTCAGCAGCGTGAAGGCGAGCCGGCGAAGCCAAAAAGTGAGCATGGGCTAGGCGAGCGCACCTGACGGCCAAGCGGCCGGCCGCCTCACCGGCGCGCGCTGCACAGGGCGGCGCGCGCCGGCATTGAGGAGCGGACGGCTAGGCCTGCTTGTCCGGGTCGTACCACACTTCGCGCCACAAGTTGTAGGCGGTGGGGTGCGGCTGCACGTTTTGGAAGGCGGGGTTCCACACATCCCAGAAGTTCTGCCACCAGGCGACGGCGATGGAGCCGCGGTCGCGCTGGATGACTTCGAGCTTCTCCATCAGCGCGCGGCGGGCGTCAATGTCGAGCGTGCCCTGCGCTTGCAGCAGGAGTTGTGAGAACTCGGCATCTACCCAGCGGCTTTCATTCCAGGCCACCGGTTTCCCATCCGGGCCGGCGATGTAGGCCAGTGGCAGCAGCATCACGGCCAGCGGCCGGTGGGTCCAGGGCGTGATGCCCACCGGCGTCTCGGTCCAGATGTTCCAGTAGGAGTCCACCGGCATGCTGTCTAGCTCGATGGTGATGCCGGCGGCGACGGCGTCTTGCTGCAGCGTCTCGGCGTAGGCGACCACATCCGTCCAGCCGCTGCCGACTGAAATCTTGAAGGTCAGGTCAGGCAGGCCGGCGGCGGCCAGCAGGGCGCGCGCGCCGTCCGGGTCGTACTCGGGCACGTCCAGCGGCGCCCACTCGGGATGGACGGGCGAGACATGCACGTCGTGGCCCAGCAGCCCCTGGCCGAAGTAGGCCTGGTCGAGAATCTTCTGGCGGTTCTGAATCTTCTTGACGGCGCTGCGCACGTCGTTATTGTTCCACGGCTCCAGGTCTACCCGGAAGCGCAGCACGCGCGACTGGGCGGTGCCGACCGCGTCCACCCGAATCTTGGGGTCATTGCGCAGGGCCAGGTAGCTATCAACGGTCGGGGAGTAGATGGTATCCACCTGGCCGCCCTGCAGCGCGGCGACGGCGGCGGTCTGGTCGTTGCCGAGGTCTATGTGTACGATCTCATCAATATAGGGCAGCGGTTGGCCGTCGGAGCCGTTCTGCCAGTAGCCGTCGCGGCGCACGGTGCGGGCGCGCTCGCCGACCTTGTACTCGGTCAGCACCATCGGGCCGGTGCTGGCGTTCTGGCCGGTGCTGATGTCGCCGTCAAAGCTGGGGTGGACGATCTGGGCCGGGTAGTGAAACAGGCTCTCGGGCACATCCAGCTTGGGGTTGTCGAGGTGCAGCACGAGGGTGTACTTGTCTTGCACTTCCAGGTTGGCGAGGGTCAAGAAGCCGGTCCACAGGGCCGCGATGGACGAACCGGTGTCGGGGTTAAGCCACTCGCTGAAATTGAACTGGATGTGGTCGGCTACCAGTTCCTCGGTGTTGGCCCCATTCTGATACCATAGGATGCCCTGGCGCAGCTTGAGAGTCCAGGTCTTCAGGTCGTCGCTGGCGGCCCAGCTCTCGAGCAGGTACGGATGGGTGATGTTGTTCCGGTCCGTCTCGGTGAGATACTCGTGCACGGCGCGGGTGATGTTGGCGTCGTAGCCGATCAGGGAATAACGAGCCGGGTGGTCAATGGCCTGCACCTGCGTGCCGACCCGAATGACGCCGCCGCGCTTGATCGGCGCGGCCGACGCGGTGGGTGACGCGGCGGGCACCCCGCAGGCGGCCAGAACGTAGGCGGCCGAAGCCCCGGCTCCCAGCAGCGTGGCGAGGCGCAGAAACTCACGCCGGCTCAGGCGGCCTTGCTTGAGCTTGGCCTGCGCGTCGTACACGCCGGGGTGAAACGGGGGCTGTCTATCCGAACGGGCGGTCATGTCGTTCTCCTTGCTTGAGGCTGGCGGGGTGAGTCACTACCGACCTGACCAGTGTTGGTCACGATTATTATGAAATAGATGCTGGAATGCATCATAGCGGTTTTCGGCGCGAGTGCAGGTGCAGGGTGGGGGCGGGTGACAAAGCGACGATCGTAAGGGCCACGGGTAGGGCCGGCGCGCAACGCAAGCGCTGGCTTGCGCCCCAAGCGAGGCTTCAGGTAATCTATACTGGTATGGGCGCTGAGTCAAGCAAAACTGACGGTAAACAGCGAGGTGTACACATGGAGCGTAACCTTTCGTACTGGTTGGCGACTGCGCCGGAGTGGCCGGACACGCCCAGCGCCCTGCCCGACCGGGCCGAGGTAGTGATTCTGGGCGCGGGCATCATGGGCGCGGCGACGGCCTATTGGCTGGCGCGGCTGGGGCAGCGAGCGCTGGTGGTCGAGCGCAATCCGGCTCCCAGCGCGGGCGCGACCGGCCGCAATGCGGGGCTGCATGTGCCCGGCGCGGCGGAGGGCTACGCCGAGACGACCGACCGGCTGGGCCGAGCGGCGGCGCGGGCCATTACCCAGGCGACCGAGAGCAACCGGCAACTGCTCGAAGCGGTGCTGGCGAAGGAGGAAATTCAAGCCAGTTACGCCCAGGCCGGCTTTTTTGCCCTGGCGGCGGCGGGCGACGAGGCGGCCCGCGCCCAACGCAGCGCGGCGCTGCTGCGGGCCGACGGCTTTGCGGCCGAGTGGCTCGACCGGGCGGCGGCCGAGGCGGCTTGGGGCACCCGGCTGGGGGAACAATTCACCGGGGCCTTGTTCAACCCCAGCGGTGCGGCGCTGCACTCGGCCCGCTACACCCAGGGCGTAGCGGCGGCGGCCCAGCGGCTGGGCGCGCACTTCTGTTTCGACACGACGGTGACGAGCGTCAGCGCGGCTGGCGACGGGTGGCGGGTGGCAACGACAACGGGCACGGTGCGCGCGACGCAAGTGGTGGTGGCGCTGAACGCCTGGGCGGGCGACCTGTTCCCACCGCTGGCGCAATTACTGCTGCCGGTGCGCGGGCACATCCTGGTGACCGAGCCGCTGGCGGGCCGGCTGCGGCCGTGGTCGGCCAACGCGGGGTTTGAGTACGGCCAGCAACTACCGGATGGCCGGCTGCTGATCGGCGGCCGGCGCAAGAGCCGGCCCGACCGCGACGAGGGCTATGCGCCCGCACCGGGCCAGAACGCGCCAGCAGTGGAGCCGGCCGTAGTGGCCGCGCTGGAGGCCGTGCTGCCGGAGATCATTCCGGCGGCGGCCGGCGTGGCGACCAGCCAGGCCTGGGCCGGGGTGATGGACTTCTCGCCCGATCATCAGCCGCTGGCGGGCGCGTGGCCGGGGCGCAGAGGGCTGTGGCTGCTCGTCGGGTTCAGCGGGCATGGGATGCCGTTCTCGCAGGTGCTGCCCTACGGCCTGGCGGCGCAGATCGCGGGCGCGGACGGGCCGGCGGTGCCGGAGGCGTTTGCGCCGGGGAGGCTGTTGGGATAAGGGACTCGACTTGGACCCAGTCACCCTCAAGCCTCGCCCGTTGCGCCTGCCAGCCTTTTTCTCTTTCTCCTTCTTTTTTCTCTCCTTGTTCGTTATAATGCGCGCGTTACGACATCGCGCCCCCCATTTCTCTCAAGGCCAAACCCCCATGACCCGACCAGAAGATTTTATCCACGGCAGTTCGAGGCCGAGCGAACTGCGCATCACCGATATCCGCGCGGCCACCGTCGGCTGGAACGGCTGGCGCTTTCCCATCGTGCGGATTGACACCAACCAGGGCCTGAGCGGCTACGGCGAGGTGCGCGACGGTGCCAGCAAGTCCTTTGCGCTGATGCTCAAGAACAGGCTGCTGGGCGAGAACCCATGCAACCTCGACAAGCTCTTCCGCAAGATCAAGCAGTTTGGACATCACGGCCGGCAGGGCGGCGGCGTGTGCGGCGTCGAAATGGCGCTGATGGACCTGGCCGGCAAGGCCTATGGCGTGCCGGCCTATGCGCTGTGCGGCGGCAAGTTCCGCGACTACGTGCGCGTCTACTGCGACACGCCCAACGAGCCGACCGGCGAGGCGATGGGCCACCGCCTGAAAGAGCGGATGGAGCGCGGCTTCACTATGCTCAAGATGGACGTGGGCATTGATGCCCTGTTCGGCGTCAAAGACACGCTGGGCTACCCCGGCGGGCTGCTCAACCATGAGCAAGATGGCACCGCGCCCGAGCACCGGCTGAATGTGTACGAGATCGGCCACCCGTTTACGCATGTGCGCCTGACCGAGAACGGCATCAACCAACTGGCGGAATACGTCGGTAAAGTGCGCGACATCGTCGGCTGGCAGGTGCCGATTGCGGCCGACCACTTCGGCCACATCGGCGTAGACGACTGCCTGCGGCTGGGCGCGGCGCTGGAGCCGTTCAACCTGGCCTGGCTCGAAGACCTGGTGCCGTGGCAGTACACCGAGCAGTGGGTGCAGCTAGAGCGCGGGCTGCGCACGCCCGTCTGCACCGGCGAAGATATTTATCTGAAGGAAGGCTTCCTGCCCTTGTTGCAAGCCCACGCCGTGAACGTGGTGCATCCTGATATGGCGACCAGCGGCGGCATCCTGGAAACCAAGCGCATCGGCGACCTGGCGCAGGAGTACGGCGTCAGCATGGCGATGCACATGGCCGGCACGCCCATCAGCACGCTGGCGAGCGTCCACTGCGCCGCCGCGACCGAAAACTTCATCGCGCTGGAGCATCACTTCAGCGACATCCCCTTCTGGGGCGACCTGGTTGACGGGGTGGCCAAGCCGATCATCCAGAACGGCTACATCCCCGTGCCCGAAGCGCCGGGATTGGGCTTTGAACCCAACCTGGACGCACTGCGCGCCCACCTGGCGCCCGAGGACCAGGGCTTTTTTGAAGAGACCAGCCCGTGGGAGCGCGAACGCAGTTGGGACCGCTTGTGGTCATAACCAGCGCCCACGCCAGGCAGCGCGGAGGATAATCAACCATGCGGATTACGAAGGTCAGAGCCATCATCACTGCGCCCGAAGGATTGGGGCTGGTGATCGTGCGCGTGGACACGGACGTGCCCGGCCTGTACGGGCTGGGCTGCGGCACCTTCACCTGGCGCTGCACGTTGGTGGCCCAGGCCGTAGACGAATACCTCGACCCGCTGCTGCGCGGGCGCGACCCCAGCAACATCGAAGACTTGTGGAACCTGATGATGGTGAACAGCTACTGGCGCAACGGGCCAACGCTGAACAACGCCATCAGCGGCGTAGACATCGCGCTGTGGGACATTAAGGGCAAGGCGGCCGGCGTGCCGGTGTATGACCTGCTGGGCGGCAAGTGCCGGCCGGCGGCCATGTTCTACCGCCATGCCGACGGCCGCGACCCGCAGGAAGTGCTCGACAACGTGCTGCGCTATCAGTCCGAAGGCGCGCTGGTGGTGCGCTGCCAGCTCAACGGCTACGGCGGCAAGATCAGCCCCAACTGGCAGGGCGACTTTCCGGGCACCTACTACAACCCGGATACCTATGCCCGCTCGGTGCCCAAGCTGTTCGAGTACATCCGCGGCAAGATCGGGTTCGACCTGTTCCTGCTGCACGACGTGCACGAGCGCCTGGCCCCGATTGACGTTATGCGGCTGGCGAAGGAGTTGGAGCAGTATCGGCTGTTCTTCCTGGAAGACCCGCTGGCCCCGGAACAGGTGGAATGGTTCCGGCGGCTGCGCGACCAGTCGGCCACGCCGATTGCGATGGGCGAACAGCACGTCAACCCGGTGGAGTGGCGGCCGTTGATCGTGGAGCAGTTGATTGACTTCGTGCGCGCGCACATCACCTCGATTGGCGGGCTGACGCCGGCGCGCAAGATGGCGACCCTGGCCGAGGTCTACGGCGTGCGCACCGCCTGGCAGGGGCCGGGCGACGTGTCGCCGCTGGGCCACGCCGCCAACCTGCACCTCGACCTGGCCTGCCATAACTTTGGCGTGCAAGAAGTGCATGTCTTTGCCGAACAAACGCGCGAGATTTTCTCCGGCCTGCCCGAACTGCGCGACGGGCACGTCTGGCCCAACGCCAAGCCCGGCTTCGGCATCGAGATGGACGAGGCCAAAGCGGCCAAGTACCCGCTGCCGCCGCTCAAACCGATAGAGTGGACCCAGACCCGCTGGCCGGATGGGACCGTATGGACGCCCTAACCCGCCGGGCCGCAAAGGGCAACAGCAAATGCGCATAACACGTGTCAAATCAATCCTGACCGCGCCCGACGGCATCACCCTGGTGGTGGTCAAGGTCGAGACGGATGTGCCGGGCCTGTATGGCCTGGGCTGCGCGACCTTTACGCAGCGGGCCACGCTGGTGGCGCGGGCGGTAGATGACTACCTCGACCCGCTGTTGCGCGGCCGGAACGCCGCCAACATCGAAGACCTGTGGCAGATGATGCGGGTCAACTCGTCCTGGCGCAACGACCCGGTGCTCAACAACTCGATCAGCGGCGTAGACATGGCGCTGTGGGATATCAAGGGCAAGGCGGCCGGGATGCCGGTCTACGACCTGCTGGGCGGCAAGTGCCGGCCGTCTGCGATGGTCTACCGCCACGCCGACGGCCGCAGCCCGCAGGAAGTGCTGGAGAACGTCCAGCGCTACCAGGCCGAGGGCGCGCTGGCCGTGCGCTGCCAGATGGGCGGCTACGGCGGCCGGGTGAAAGACGTCACCGCGCTCAACGCCCGGCCCAGCGCCGCCGCGCCGCAGGCCACGCACCGCCGGAGCGCCCTGGACGCGGCCGCGAGCGAGTTTCCGGGGGCGTATTACGACCCCGACGCCTACGCCCGGTCGGTGATTGACCTGTTTGACCATGTGCGCGGGCAGATCGGGTACGACTTATTCTTGCTGCACGACATCCACGAGCGCCTCGCGCCGATGGACGCGATCCGCATGGCGACGGCGCTGGAGCCGTACCGCCTGTTCTTTCTGGAAGACCCGCTGCCCCCGGATCAGATTGAATGGTTCCGGCGGCTGCGCCAACAGTGCGCCACGCCGATTGCGATGGGCGAGCTGCACAACCACCCGCTGGAGTGGCGGCCGTTGGTGGTCGAGCAGTTGATTGACTTCATCCGCGCGCACATCTCGCAGATCGGCGGGCTGACCCCGGCGCGCAAGCTGGCGGCGCTGTGCGAGGCCTACAACGTGCGCACCGCCTGGCACGGGCCGGGCGACGTGTCGCCGATTGGGCATGCCGCCAACCTGCACCTCGACTTGGCTTGCCACAACTTCGGCATCCAAGAAGTAATCTTCTTCGGCGAGGCGCTCAAAGCGGTGTTCCCCGGCACGCCCGAACTGCGCGATGGGCACTTGTGGGCCAACGATCAGCCGGGCTTTGGGATTGACCTAGACGAGGCCCAGGCGGCCAAGTATCCGCCCGCAGCCCTGACGCCGATTGAGTGGACCCAGGCGCGCTGGCCGGATGGGACGCTGTGGACGCCCTGAGCGGATGTCTGATTGTGGATCGGTGTGAGTAAGCGGAGCGGTTAGTTCAATCGGGGCGAGTGGTAGCGATCAACAATCACAACGGGTCAGCCGGCATGCCGACTGGCCCGTTGTTTTTGTGGTGAGGCCGTGGTGGCCCTTGGCAAACAGCGTGATCGAGTTAACGCGCGCGGCCTGAAGCGTGGCGACGAAATGCGCGGCGTCCCAGTCGGCCCCCATGTCTGGGATGGCGGGCGAGGTGTGGAAATCGAGATGAACCTGGCGCCGGGGAAAGGGGGGAGGGGTCAGTGGTAGCAGCCCTTGGCGGTGTGTTGGGTGAGGCCGGCAGTATAGCGCAACGCGCAACGCGGGACGGGGACTCACGGGAAAACCGGGGCCGGCCGGCTTAGGGCCAATAGTGAGGTCAAAGGCTGGGTGCGAACGCGGGCAGACAAAATGACCGGGGTCCAGTTACATGGTATACTTCAAAGTAGATTGAACTAATTAGGACTGGAGTGATTATGACTGTATTCGCACACCCCCCGGCTATTCTGCAATTGTTGGCCCATCAGGTGCGGTGGCAAATTGTCATGGCGCTGGCGCGAAGCGACCGGCGCGGGCAGGAACTGGTCCAGTTGCTACAGCGGCCTCAGAACCTGATCTCCTACCATCTGAAACGCTTGCTGACGAACAAGGTCGTAAAGGAACAGCGCAGCGCGGCCGATGGGCGGGATGTGTATTACAGCCTGGACCTCAATCAGGTGCGCCACCTGTACACGGAAGGCGGCCAGGCGATTCACCCGGCGCTGTCTGAGCCTGTGGCCGGCCCAGACGCGGACGCCGCCGCCAGGCAACTCCAGCGCCCGCTGCGCGTGTTGTTCTTGTGCACGCACAACAGCGCCCGGTCACAAATGGCGGAGGCTATTCTGCGGCGCCTGGGCGGCGGACAGGTGGAGGCGCATAGCGCCGGCACAGAGCCGAGCGAAATCCACCCCTTGGCCCGGGAGACCATGCTGGCACGCGGCCTCCCGATGGATGGGCAGCGCTCCAAACACCTCTCGGAGCTGCGCAGCCAGAAGTTTGACTACATCGTGACGGTCTGCGACCTGGCGCGCGAGACGTGCCCGATTTTCCCCGGTGACCCCGAACAAATCCACTGGAGCTTTCCCGATCCGGCCGCCGTGGAGGAGCCGCACGCGCGGCGGCGGGCCTTCGAGCGCACGGCCACCGAACTGACCACGCGCATCAACCACCTGCTGCTGCTCATCAACCGGCAGCGGCAGGTGGGGCGGCCACGAACCAGCGCCAAAGACGCCTAAACCAGCATGACCAGCTTGTGGCGACGGGCGGCGGCCGAGGGCGTGGGCACATTTGTAATCGTGCTGGCGGCCTGTGGGGCGAAGGTCGTGGACGGCCAGACGGGAGCGCTCGGGCATGTGGGCGCTGCCCTGACCTCCGGTCTGGCGGTCATGGTGATGATTGCGGCCGCCGGCCATATTTCGGGCGCGCACTTCAACCCGGCCGTCACGCTGGCCTTCGCCCTGACGCGCCACTTCGAGTGGCGCGCGCTGCCCGCTTATTGGGGCGCGCAACTGTTGGGGGCCACTGCCGCCGCAGCGACCGTGCGGCTGTTGTTTGGAACTGGGAGCGACCTGGGCGCCACCTTACCATTCGGCAGCGCGTGGCAGTCGCTCGGCTTGGAAATCATCCTGACGGCGGTGCTGATGTACGTCATTACGGCGGTCGCCACCGACGCTCAGGCGGTGGGCGCGATGGCAGCGATTGCCATTGGCGCGACGGTGGCCCTCGGATCGCTGTGGGGCGGGCCGGTAAGTGGCGCCGCGATGAATCCAGCCCGGGCGCTAGGGCCGGCCCTGATGGCGGGCGTGTGGCAGGCGCATTGGGTCTACTGGGTCGGCCCGCTGGTGGGCGCAGCGGTAGGCGCCGCGACTTATCAAGGGCTGCGCACTCCGCCAATGACTAAGGCTCAGCCGCGTTGAGCTAATGGTTAGGCGACCGGCCCGGGGCGGGTGTATCATGCACACTGCGAGCGGGTCACCTCAACCGCCGCCTGGGGCCGCGCAGTGAGCCAGGAGCAGGCAGCATGGCAACCAAAACGATTGTGTTCGTGCACGGCGCGTTCGTCACCAAGCATAGCTGGCAGCCGTGGGTAGAGCGCTACCAGGCCCACGGCTACAACGCGCTGGCCATCGCCTGGCCCGAGCGCGACCGGCCGGTGGCGGCGCTGAAGCAGGCGCACCCCGACCCGGCGCTGGGCCAAATTTCGCTGCAACAGGTGCTCGACCACCACATTCGCCTCATTCAGGGGCTGGCCGAGAAGCCGGTCATCATCGGGCACTCGCTCGGCGGGCTGCTCACGCAACTCCTGATCCAGCGCGACCTGGGCGTGGCCGGCGTGCCGGTAGATGCGGTGCCGCCGCTGGGCATCATCCCCACCCAGTGGTCGTTCCTCAAGGCCGGCTGGCCGCTCATCAATCCCTTCATCTCGGCCGGGACGCCGTACTACATGTCGTTCCCCGAGTTTCAGTACGCGTTTACCAACGGCCTGCCGGAGGCCGAGCAGCGGGCGGCGTATGACCACCAGGCGGTGCCCGAGTCGCGCCGGATTGTGCGCGGCAGCTTGACGGCGCTGGCGAAGGTGGACTTTATGAAGCCGCACGCACCGCTGCTGTTCATCGCCGGCGAGAAAGACCACTTCATCCCGGCCGGGCTGGTGAAGGCGGCGGTGAAGCGTTACCAGGCCGGGCCGTCGCTGACGGCGCTCAAAGAGTTTCCGGGGCGCAATCATTACCTCATGGCCCAGACCGGCTGGGAAGAGATTGCCGACTACATCCTGGTATGGCTGCGCGGGCAGAAAGTGCTGGCGGGCTGAGGCGCGCGCCAGAAAAGATTATCACCACGGGCGGCAGTCACCGGCGACTGCCGCCCTTTTTGTTTGCCGGTGGCAACTCAAGGCGTCACCGGCGCTTGAAAGAGCGTGCCAATAAAGTAGCCTGCCAGCGCCGCGACGATGCCGATGACGGCCATCTCCACGCCGCTGCGGAACGGCCGGCCAACGGTGTGCCGGGCTTTGTAAAACCCCACCCCAAATAGCGCCAGCGCCGAGGAAGCCAGCGCGACCGGCACCGCGACGCCGAGCGGCAGCAGCAGAAACGGCACCAGTGGGATGAGCGAGCCGATGATAGCCGAAAAGCCCACCACCAGCGAGATGCGGAAGGCATTGGTGCTCTCGATCGGGGCCAGCTTGAGTTCGTTGCGCATCATGATGTCAACCCAGGCATCCTCGTTCTGCGTCACCTGCGCCACGGCCCCTTCGAGCAATTCCCCCGACAACCCCCAACCGGCAAAGATGCTGCGCACCTCTTGGGCTTCGGCCTCCGGCATCTCCTTAATCTCGCGCCGCTCGCGCTCTAGCTCGACGCGGTAGTGGTCGTGGTCGGCCAGGGTGGAGGTGTAGGCCACTGCGCCCATCGAAATAGACTCGGCAAAGGTGGCCGCCAGGCCGGCGGCGATGACGATGCGCGGGTCGCTCGAGGCGGCGGCGACGCCCAGGATGACGCCCAGCGTATTGACCAGCCCATCTTGCCCGCCCAGGATGATGTCGGCTAACGAGGCGGAGGGCGGCCGGGCTTCGAGGTGCATGGCCGACGGCCGAATACCTTTCGGCAGGTGCGCACGCGGTGCGGGTGCAAATGATGGCATACGGGTCCTTTCGCTGGTAGCGGGGAGAAACGGCCTGTGAGGCCTATGCCTCATTTTAAGCCCGGAGACGGGCGCCGGGTAGTGGCAAACATCCTGCCGGCGGCGGGGTGACAAACAAGCCAATATCGAGGAAGTTTGTCACTGGGCGCTCGCGGCGCGGCGCGATAGCATTTAGGCGTAGGCAGACTCGAGGCCCACAGACCCGGAGGCAGTATGCAACTGACGCGACAAGCTGATTATGCGGTGCGAGCGGTGCTGTACCTAGCCGAGTCCGCGCCGGCCGAGCGGGTGACCACGGCCGCAGTCGGCCGCGCACAGCACATCCCGCTGACGTTCTTGACCAAGATCATGGCCCAACTCTCGGCCGCCGGTCTGGTGCAGTCCACGCGCGGCTCGCATGGCGGCGTGGCGCTGGCCCGCCCGGCGGCGACACTCTCACTGCTGGATATCGTCGAGGCCATCGAGGGGCCGGTGCAGTTGAACGCCTGCGTGAGCGACCCCAGCGCGTGCCCACTGGGTGCAAGTTGCCGGGTGCAGGCGGTATGGTGCGCGGCGCAGGCCGACCTGGTGGCGCGGCTGAAGGCGACGACCTTTGCCGCGCTGGCCCAGCCGCGCCCGGCGGCGCAGTTAGTAGACATGGCCGGTTAGGCCGCCAGCCGCACAGCAGGCTGGGTGGTCGGTAGGCATGTGGTACAACCCGTTGGTCACCTGGCTGCTGCGTTCGCCGCTGCGCAGGCTTATGGATCGCAGCACGCTGCTACTCACCTACACCGGGCGCAAGTCCGGGCGGTCATTCACGCTGCCCATCAGTTACGCCCAAGACGGCCGGCGCCTGCGCTTGATCACAGCCCGGCACAAGCCCTGGTGGAAAAACCTGGGCCACGGCGCCGAAGTTACGGTCTGGTTGCGGGGCGAAGCCCGAACCGGCCGGGCCGGCCTGGTAACGTTGGAGCGCGAGGCGCGCCTGGCCGCTATGTTAGCCGTTTACCGTGGAATGCCCCACCGCCTGGCCGAGCACCAAGTAGACGGCAGCCTGCTGGTCGAAATCCAGCTCCAGCCGCTGGCGTGCGCCCGCCGGCTGGACCACAACCTCAACGCGCAGGAATAACCTGACAACCCACAAGGAGCACTCTAAAATGACCAACCAACTTCAAGATTTCGCCGGCAAGGCAGCGATTGTGACGGGCAGCGGTTCGGGCATCGGCGAGGCCGTAGCCCAGATGCTGGCGGCGCGCGGCGCGCAGGTGGTGTTGGCCGATATCAACCTGGCCCAGGCCCAGCGCGTAGCCGAGGCCATTCGCGCGGCCGGCGGCGCGGCTCAGGCCCTCGCCACCGACGTGGCCGACCCGGCCGCCGTGGAAGCGCTGGTGCAGTTTGCGGTGCAGACCTACGGCGGGCTAGATGTGGCCGTGAACAACGCCGGCATCGGCGGGCCGCTCGCCCCGACCGGCGAGTACCCGCTCGACGGCTGGCGGCGGGTCATAGACATCAACCTGAACGGCGTGTTCTATGGCCTGCGCTACCAGATCCCGGCCATGCTGGCGCGCGGCGGCGGCGCGATTGTCAACGTCGCTTCCATCTTGGGCTCGGTCGCCACCGCCAACAGCCCAGCCTATGTCACCGCCAAGCACGGCATGGTCGGACTGACGAAGGCCGCCGCGCTGGAATACGCGGCGCACAACATTCGCATCAACAGCGTGGGGCCGGGCTACATCTTGACGCCGCTGCTGACGGCCGCCCTGGACGAGCCGACCTTGCAGGTGATTGCGAACATGCACCCGGTGAAGCGCCTGGGCACCAGCGCCGAAGTCGCCGCGCTGATCGCCTTCCTGGCCTCGGAGGCGGCCTCGTTCATCACCGGCAGCTATCACCTGGTGGATGGCGGCTACACGGCCCAATAGGCACCCGTCCCCCGCTCTCCGCAGTCCACCGCCCTCCCCGCGCCGGCACTCGCGCCGGGAGGGCGGAGTCGTTATACTGTTCCTATGAGCGCTGAACAAATCGCCCGCGTGCGCGGCCTGTGCGACGGCCTATCCGGCAGCACCGAGAAGGTGTCGCATGGCGAGCCGACTTTCTTCGTAGATGGCCGGGTGTACGCCATGTTCGCCGACAACCACCACGGCGACGGGCATATCGCCGTGTGGGTGCCCACGCCGCCGGGGGCGCAGACCAACATCATCGCCACCGCGCCGGAGACGTACTTCCGGCCGCCGTATGTCGGCGCGCGTGGTTGGGTGGGCATCGAGCTTACCCGCGTCAACGACGACGCCCTGCGCTTTCACCTCACCGTGGCCCACGACCTGATTGCCAAGCAGCGCCGGCCGGCCGCCAAACAGTCGCCCGCCAGGCCTGGCCGCCCGGCCAGCCGCCCGCCGAGCACACCAACCGGCCGCCGGCGCGCCCGGTAACCCTCACCACCTGCCCCCAACTCGCCCGCCCCGCGCGCCGTCCCCTTCGGATGGCGCGGTTGCGTTTAGGCCGGCGAGACACCCGGGCGGAGGCCATCCGGCTGGGGGCCGTGTAGGCCTCAAACGCAAAAACGCCCGAAACCCGGCTTGTGCCGTCTCGGGCGTTTTTGTGAGTTTTCGCCGTTCAGGTGGCGAGGAATGGACTTGAACCATCAACCAAGGGCTTATGAGGACTTTACGGCTTGGGTAGCACTCCCCTGCTCGTATTCTGCCATTTCGCGAGCAAGGGCCACAACCTGTGCGACCATCCATGGCCCCTTGGCC
>Ga0163153_10002330_pt1 | contig 28051 bp, 17 predicted proteins | sample OliLakLV19MP6IB1_FD_148629 | JGI IMG/M metagenome (GOLD analysis project Ga0163153, IMG submission 148629) | Freshwater microbial mat bacterial communities from Lake Vanda, McMurdo Dry Valleys, Antarctica - Oligotrophic Lake LV.19.MP6.IB-1 | ecosystem: Environmental > Aquatic > Freshwater >...
ATAGCACAGGCTCACTCGATGAAGCGTCGTTTGCTGCTGTACTTGGCACGGCCGCATGGACGATTCTTGGAAACACAGCTATCAACCCTGCGACAAATTTCTTGGGGACAACAGACGCTCAACCTTTGGTGATACGAACGCTGAACACGGAACGCCTTCGTGTTCTTTCTACAGGTGAAGTCGGAATTGGTACAGCGTTGCCACTTGCAAACAGCAGGGTAACACTTAGTGCGGTTGCTGCGACTGCTGGTGTGGGCTTGAACGTCGACATGACGGGCACTACAACGTCCAGCGGTATTGTGGTCAGAAACATTGGTAATACAGGCGCAAGTGATGCTGGTATTCTTTTAGGAAGCACCGCCAATGGTACTGGCGCAGGAATTCGCATTGGCAGCATTGTCGGACTTAACGATCCCGATCTAGGTATCGAAATCGAAGCAAGCACGAATGGAGTAACCTATGCTCCAACTAATACCGGAAACGGTGTAGGGTTCCGCGCAGGTACGTCTGCAGGTAGCCGTCCGCGCATGGGGGTTGAAACATACGCTCGCTCATCTGGGGCATCGAACGGTGTTGCAATACTTGCTGATGCGAATAGTACTGGTGCATCAACCGGTATTGGCGTTGGTGCATTGGTTTCTACCTCTGGAACGACAGGAAATCTGTGGCCATTAGTAGTAAGTAGCGCTGATAATCGCGATGTTTACCTTGGCTCTACAGTGGCCGACCTACCCGCATCACTTGTAACAACACTCACTGGTACTGCCAACGCAAGCATTACACGAATGCACAGTGCACGCTTGTCAGGTACACTTACAATGCGTGGTACCAGTACAGGTGTCACATCGTTCACAGCAGGTGCCCAAGGCGCAACAAACATTGCCTACACACTACCAATTGCAGCACCGGCAGCAAATGGGTATGTCATGAGTAGTACGACAGCTGGCGTTATGTCATGGACCGATCCGGGTGCACTCGGAATTCTAGAAGAAGTAAGTGGGGTCTCAAACATTCGTCGACGTGCAGCATATGTGCAAGGCGGAATTGTGGGTACGCCGGGTACTGGTGCAATCGACCTTCAGGGTAACAGAGCAGTTATTACCCAAACGGCAACGGGAAACTATTCTGGCGTTCTTTCTGGACGTGATAACACAGCAGCAGCCATATACTCTGTGGTTGGTGGAGGAATCTCTAACAGCATCGGCAGCAATGACAACTATTCCGTTATCGCAGGCGGCGATGACAACGACATTTCGGCATCATCAACACGTGCTTTTATCGGTAGCGGTGGTACGAACGTAATGACGGGTTCGGACTACACCGCAATTGTTACGGGTCTTTCTAACAGCAGTACTTCTTCTCTCCGCTCGTTTATCGGTTCGGGTTGGAATAACAGGCTAGTTACTAGCTCGAACTCGGCAGCAATTGTATCGGGTCAGGACAACACTCTCACACAAGCAACACATTCGTTCATCGGTGCTGGTATCACCAACACCATGACAAATTCTAACTATGCAGCTATTGTTTCGGGCAACACCAATACAATTGCGAGTTCTACGAACGGGATAATTGTAGGGGGCTCGAACAACACTGTCCAAACAAGTTCTAACTACTCTGTTATTGGTGGCGGTCAGGACAACATTATAACATCGAGTACAAATGCATTCATTGCTGGTGGAGCAAGCAACTCAATTCTCACTGCAGGTAATCATTCGGCGATTTGGGGTGGACGTAATCTTACAATAACGGGTTCTCGTTCCGCGGGTTTTAACAGTGGAACGATGGCAATGACAATTGCAACCGACAATGTCGTTGCCTTTGGTAGCACAAACGTTTGGCTCGCAAACAATACAAACACCCCGTCTCAATTGCGCTTTTACGAAGCACAAGCAGGTGCGGGAACCTTTCCTGGTGTAGGTACGAACTTCTCAGCGTTCCAGGCCGGTGCACAGATCGCGGACATAACTTACACACTTCCAATAGCACTACCACCTGCAAATAATTATGTCCTGGCTACAACAACAGCGGGTGTACTTAGCTGGTTTGACCCTGCAGGTCTTGCGGGCTGGGCGCTTACGGGAAATGCAACAACAACTGCCTGGAATGGCGCAGCTGGGTCATTCCTCGGAACGACCAGCACGCAGCCCCTTACAATTGCAACTACGAATGCCACGCCGCAGGACATAACGTTCTTTAGTGGTGTTAGTGGAGCTACGAAGAGAATGGAAATCGATGGCGCGACGGGATATGTGGGAATTGGAAACATTACTCCCGCCGCGTCTATGGACATCGACGGTGGACTTGTGGTGCGTCCACCAGCAAACGTTGCAGTCGCAGCCAACGGTCAGACAGTCACGCCTGCTAATCGCAGTTATGTGGTTCTCGATCCAGGTGTCGCGGCGCGGACAGGATTGATCTTGGCAAACGGACTTCAGCCAGGGCAACTACTGATTCTTCGAATTCTTGAAACGGCGACAGGGTCGGTTACACTTCCGGATGTCGTTGGAAGCAACGTAGACCTTACGGGTGATTGGGTGGGTGCTGCAAACGACATTCTATCGCTAATTTGGACAGGGACGGACTGGATTGAAACCAGCCGTTCAAACAACTAACTAAAATGAGAGAATGCTGATGGCCCCTCACCGTCACCATATCGCCTCTACACTGATAGTCGCTGCGCTTTTGACCCATTGCGCGCTGACAGTAGTGCATGCCCAGGATACGGATATCCGAACCTTCCAAGGCATTCGGTTTGAACGTCCGCAAGCTCCAAAAACATATATCTCGATATCACCACCGTTGTCGGCTATTACGCCACCATACACGTTGATGCTACCGCCCGACCTACCAACGTCAGGCTACTTTCTACAAACCTCGGCTGCGGGACCCTTTCAGCTCTATTGGAGCCAAAGTCCATCCTCCTCTCTTGAACTTGTCTCGGGTACAGGATTAAGGCGACCTGCAGGCGCCACAGAAGGTGGTGTTGTAGGTGGCACCGCGTTCTATTCAAATAATCTTCAGGGTAATAACCTTAGCGGTGGTGGAGCTTCAGGTAGCAAGTCGACGGTAATTGGCGGTGCGGGAAATGCGACCTCGGGGTATCAAGCAGCAATTGGTGGAGGGTACTCGAATGCCGTTTCTGCAACACTCGCCGCCGTTATCGGCGGCAACGATAGTAGAGTAAGTGGATTTCGTGGTGCTATACTAGCTGGAGAGGATAACCTTGTGTCGGGGAACACATCTGTCGCTCTTGGTGGAAATGGTAATACACAGAGCGGCAACATCGGCTTCATTGGAGCCGGTGAAGACAATGTTGGCTCAGGCAACTTGAATACGGTTTTCGGTGGCAGGTTAAACACCAACTCTGCCAACATTGGCGTAATCATAGGTGGGTATGGGAACATGGTTTCAGGTAACCGCGCAATCGTACTTGGCGGTACAAACAACACCGCTGCTGCAAATATGGGAGCAGTCGGCGGCGGCTTGTCAAACAACGTAGGTACTAACTCTAGCTTTATCGGTGGAGGTGCCTCGAATACTTCGACGGGCGCGGCCACATCGTCGCTATTGGGAGGTGGCAGCAACACCTTGATCGGCTCATACCCTTCAATTGGTGGTGGACAGTCAAACTCCGCATCGAGCAATCATTCCACAGTAGGTGGTGGACAGTCTAATGCAGCGACGACTGGAACCCACGTGACGTCGTTCACGGGACAATCAAACAGCGCCACCTCGAATCATGCTTCGGTTCTAGGCGGTTCTTCGAACAGTGTTTCAGGTCTGACTGCAGTGGCAATCGGCGGAAGGTCTATGACAATCTCCGGACAGAACACTCTCGGTATGAACGGCGGAGCGACTGCAATGTCGATCTCTGTTCAAAACATGGCAGTTCTAGCGAATATGAACATCTGGCTTGCGGACAACGACAATACGTCGGCATCACTCCGGCTGTTTGAGGCGTACAACGTGAGTGGTTCAATCGTAGGTGCAAACATCAACTACGTTGCGTTTAAAGCACCAGCTTCAACATACAACGACTACTCGAACTCCTACACATTACCAGATCGTGTTGGTATAGGGCTCCGGTTCCTTTCAGTTGCGACGTCGCCAGCTCCGACAACCACTGACGGTACTCTTGACTGGATTGCAACCCCAACGTATGATGTTGTAGCACACAATTCAGCAGCAGCAGGTGCATTTCCTGCAGGTACCGATGATGCTGACATCATTCGAGTCACATCAACAGGAGCGGCGGCTGCTCGCATCATGACATTTCGAAATGGTGTGACGAATGGTCTCGTAATTACAGTTCGATTCTCTGGGGCCAATGCAATTCGCGTGAGAGACGCTGACGCGAATCTCGACCTACAAGGCGCAGTCGATTTTGACATGGACGCCAACGATACACTCACACTTGTCTGGGATGCAGCAAGTACGAAGTGGATTGAGATAGGAAGGACGGTACAGAACTAATGAAACATTCTAAACTTCTTTTGCACGTTGTAGCCTTGGTTACATTCTACGCTTTGAGTGCGGTGGCTGTCATGGCGCAATCGTATACGACATTTCAGGGCATTCGCTTTGAACGATCGGCTGCACCTGGCACGTTTATTACACTTACGTCTCCGACCTCGGCCATCACTCCGTATACGCTTATCCTCCCACCGACAGCTCCAACGACGGGTCAGGTGCTGCAAGTCACGGGCTCGGGTCCGTATCAGCTCGGCTGGACGTCGAGCTTTGCATCTGTACTAGAGGTTCTTGTTGCAGATGGCGGGGGCCTACGCCGGATTTCATCGAACAACGAAGGTAATGTTGTCGGTATGCCCGGTGCATGGGCGAACGATTTTCAAGGTAGTCGTAATAACTCCACACAAACCGCAAGTGGTGACTATTCACTTATCGGCGGTGGAGAAGACAACACGGCGAGTGGGAAATATTCGTCTGTGATAGGCGGCTATACAAACACAGCAAGTGGATTGTATTCTGCCGTAGGTGGTGGAGAATCTAACACCGCCTCGGGTCAGGGGTCGGGTATTCTTGCAGGTGCATTCAATACAAACGCTGGTACAAATGCCGTAATCGGAGGTGGTCAGACGAACACCATTGGTGCTGGCGGTACAAATGCATTTATTGGTGGCGGCCTGCAAAACACGGCATCTGGTATCAATAGTGTTGTTGGAGGAGGAACGCTCAACAACGTTTCGGGAGCGTATGGCGTAATTGCAGGTGGCGAAAGCAACGTCGCATCAGACACAGGAGCGTTTGTTGGAGGCGGCCTTTCGAATACTGCTAGCGGAAACCGATCGGTAGTGGTGGGAGGATCGAACAACGTTGCATCAGGTTCGAGATCGTTTATTGGAGCTGGTGACAACAACACCGCTTCAGGCCTAATGTCCGTTGTCGGCGGAGGACTATCGAATACTGCTAGTGGGCCGTACGCTGCCATCATTGGTGGACAATCGAGCACAGCATCCAGCAGTCACGCATTTGTCGGCGGTGGTCAAAGTAATAGCGTGTCAACAGGTACGCATAGTGGTATCGGTGGTGGCCAAAGCAACGCCGTCACCGGAGGTTGGTCATTTATCGGTGGCGGATCTACGAACAGTGTCAATGCAGACTACAGTACTATCCCTGGCGGACGCAATATGACGCTGGCTGCGGGTGCTACGGGTTCTTTTGGATTCAATTCCGGCTCAACAACCATGAGTGTGTCTTCGCCGAATTCATTTGTGTTAGGCAATACCGACCTATGGCTTGCTAATAACGACAACACGCCTCGTGAACTTCGATTCTACGAAGCTTACAACACAGCGGGAATTTTCCCTAACTCAGCAAATTATATCGGCTTCAAATCTCCGACAAGTACAAACGGCAACCTGAACAACGTATATACATTGCCTGACCGCGTTGGTCTTTCTGGGCAGGCACTGCGCCTTGCCTCGGGTGCAACAACAACGGCAGGAACCCTTGAGTGGGCGGAGACGATGACGGCAACAGTGGGTACAGTGAATGTCACAGCCGATAACCAGGCAATCACAGCAGCTCAGGCAGACCGTGTCACGTTTCTACGCCTCGACGGCAACGATGTACCTGCAAATAGAACCGTGACTATTCCAAACGGTGTTATCGATGGTATACGCCTTGTCATTCGGTGCATCGCGGGTGTAGCCGGTAACGGTGTACAACTCGTCGACGGTGCTAATCTCGTTTTAAACGGCGATGCAAACCTTCAGGACAGCGATGCAATTGTTCTGATGTGGGATAACACAAGCACTGTGTGGGTGGAATTAATGAGAAGCGATAACTAGGACATTGAGAAACACACAACGCCATATCGCGTGTTGCATCACAGCGCTTCTTGTCTTCTTGACTTGCGGCGCTTTTTCGGCGTCAGCTCAAACCCTTGTCAACAACGGTGCGATGATTCACATACGTGAAAACGCACTCGTTGTCGTGAACGGAAGTACAGAAAACAAGGCTGGCGAAATCCGCGTGTACGATGGTGCAGTAGTGCGCTTCCGCGGAGATGTCACGTTGCGGTTCGGTGGATTGTACATGGAAAGAAACAGCCTTGCTGTCGTTTCAAACAACCTCATTGTTGAACTTGACGCCGTGCTTTGGCGGTATGCCCCAGGTACGCTGGACGTTGAAGGCACGATTATCAATTATGGTCAACTGAATAACGAGGGAGAGATCAACATCGGTCGGCCATGATACGCTCTTTACCATATCGTACGATGTTTTTAATCGTTGCTCTGATTGTTTTAACTCTCTCGGCAACGTCGCAGCATCTTGAGAACAATGCCTCAGGCCGCGTAAACAACAGTGGCACCATTCGGTTTAAAAGTGACACTGGGAAATTCAAGAACGCAGCCCCTTACACAGCAATAACGAATTCTGTAATAGAGTTTACTGGTACGGATAACCAGTTTACAGACCTTCTGGGTCTCGACAAGTTCAGTACGGCACTCGGTCAGGACCGCACTTGGCGCGTGCCCGGACTCGTGCGCTACAAGCGTACTGGCGGCTCGCAGCAATTGCACGCGCGATCGTATACCGATCTTGAAGTCGCGGATGACGCCCAAAAGCTCATCCCTGATAGTGTTCTGGTAGGGGGCTCGTACACAATTACGGCTTCGGGTCCTCGACAATACACCGGAACGTTTTTATACGACGGAACGCTACCGCAGAACATTGCTTCAGAAGTGGGTCTTAGTGGTAACGTCGATCGTTATCACCATTTGACATTGTTGCTTGGTCCGAAAACTGTACAACAGCCCGACGAAGTGCGCATGGATGGCGTATTTGAGAGCGATTTCATCTCACCGCTCGATGTTGAAGGAGATTTCTTTTGGGGTACTCGTTCGGTTGCACGTGCTCCAATTCGCGTCGTACTTGGCGGTCAGTTAACCACTGGATCTGATATCTCAGAACTGCATGCGAATGTCGATGTCGTCGAAGGCAAACTGATTGTTGCGGATGACTCCGACACCGTGTCTATTATGCCCAATGCTGTGTTAGCAATTCATGCATCAGATCAGGCAGAGTTGTTTGTAGGTCGTGCAACACGTGTTGATGTGTACGGTGCATTTACTAATCGGCATGCACCGTTAACAAACACAACATTCGAGGCATCATCGCTGGTTCATTACGCGGGTGGACCTCAGTCTCAGCAGACGATACAAGCAACAGCCTCGACGCATCCTTATGGCAATGTTAGAACTTCGAACGGACTGAAGAATGCAAGTGGCGATGTGTACATAACATCGGCATTGTCGGTGAATGATTCGAACGTTGTAATGATACCGCATACGATGAGTCTTCTACTTGGTGATGCATCGTATACCAACAACGTAGAGGTTGTTGGTGCCTTCAGAAGACAGCTTACTGGTGCGTTGCTCGACGAAGCTTACGTCTACAACAACGAAGAAACACATCTCCGCTTTAGAACCGTACCTGAGAGCCTCACACTTGATGTGCGTCCGAATACTCGTCCGAATGCATACGACCCCTTAACCGACATTCGCCGTAAAGTGACAGTCACTGCATCTGGAGAATGGATGGCCACGGTACGAGTTGGATATAAAGTGACAGACATGCCCGCGACCTGGGCAACATCGACGACAGAATCGCTTCTCAAAATGTACAACGCGTACGGCCCTCCCAACGAACGTGCGTTGAAGCTCACTCCTACGCTTCCGCCGACGTACGGACGTCGTGCCCTGGCACAGAGCACCGGAATAGCGTATCTGGAGCTGTTTGGATTAAGAAGCACCGGACCTGACAATATTCGAGTGGACAACGGCAATGACATCCTGCTCCGTGGTAGCCGTGATGTATTACGAGCAATCGCATCCGGACGTTGGAGTAATCCGTTCACATGGGATGAAGCTCGTGAACCCGAGCCTATCGATCGTGTGATTATCGATGGCTTCAACGTACACGTTGGATACATTCGCGCTAACGACAACTATGCAATACTTGAGCTGTATCCTGATAGTCTTGCATCTGCAGTAACTGTAAACAATACACCCAATTCTGCGCTGTTATTTGGAAGTACCGACACGTTCAATACGTTCTCGTTTGTACCGCTTGGTAGCGTGAACATTGCGATTCTGCGCCAAGCGGCTACAAACCCACCGATGATGCTGCAGGACATCACAGCCGCGAACGTCGAAGGCGGGCTGATTGTTTATCCGAGCTCTACTGTAACGATGCAGAATCTAACTGTAGGTCTAGGCGCAACTGTCTTCAATGCAGGTACGCTGCAAGTAGGCACGCCATGATGAGTAATCAGCCTTACAGGTTTTCGGCATGCCTCTCTTACATAACAAATACAATCATTTGCATTGCTCTTGCATTTGGAACAGCGCAGCAGTTACCTGCTCAACAGCCAAGTGTGCTGAATAGTCAGGGAGTAATTTATAATACTGGCGTTATAAAAATATTTGGGGATGCTTCTCTACCGCAAGACACAATTCTCGGACGTGTTGAATATTTGCGAAATCGTCCACTTGATACGCAGATGGTTGCACACACCACGTATTTTGATGTGTACTTCGAAGGCTCTTCGAAGAAGTTACTTCGCGATATCTCAAGACCACTTGTTTCAGCGAACCTCTTCTCATCAGCAGATACTAATACAATCTTTGACATGCTCGCGACCACGCGCATCGAAGTGCGCGGCACTGTTCGTCACGATGGACTCATCAATCCCGGTCAGCGTTTTGGTCTAATGCGCATGAACGGGACGGCATTACAAGACGTATCTGGCCAAGGCATTATACCAGTTGCTGAAGTAGACAACGCTCAAGGCATCCAGGTGACTCGGGGTGGCGGCCTACGAATTGCAGAACGATTAGATCTGCAGAACGGACGTGTCGACAATACCGCAAACGATAATCTTCGCCTCAATCGTGGTGCGTGGATCTGGCGTAACGATGGCGGATCTATGTCCGTTAGTCCGGTTGTAGACCAACGAATGAATATTCGTTACTACGGTGTTGCGCCGCAGTTAGGAGGTCCCGAGCTCGTTCAGTCAACAACAGAACTCGGAATCCTTCAGCAGGATAACACACAAGGTCTTACGTTGCCATGGGACGCATGGGTGAACGACTCGCTAATTCTTCGTGGACACATTTTTACTGAAGAATCGGACACTGTTCGCCACACCCTTTTCTTCAAACCATCAGCTCAGCCATTGTATGTGGTAGGTACCGAAGAAGTGAATGGTACTCTTGTTCGCACTACTGTTTCTGCTGGACAGAATATAGTGATGAACAACAGGCGCACTTCGCTTCTGTTCGCAGACGTTGCTGCACGCGGACCCGTTGAACGCGTATCCTTACGCGTGAAACCCCTTACCATCCCTGAACCAGTACCTGTTGGTGCGGACAAGGTTAAGCGGTATTTCCAGTTTGAGGCGCAAGATGTCGCGGGTGCAAAAGTTGCTGACAGTTCGTTCAATGTGCAGTTCGGATATGCGTGGCGTGCACAACGTCGCGACTCCGCCGAAGGCGCCGTTGAAGAGACACCTGGTCCACTTGTGCTCAAAATAGATTCTCTCTCCCTTGAAAGATTTATCGTAGACAAGTATACAATAGATGGTATTTCGGCGCTACCGACTCAGAGTGACTCGCTTTGGCGGTTTTCAACTGCAACGAACATACAGAGTAGCGGCGATTTTGCGATTGGTCTCAGCACATACGCAACGATCTGGGTCCTCCGGACAAAACTCTTCCTCGAAGGAGCAATGCGTTCATACCCCGAACGCATCTCTACTGTAATGTCCGCTGATCTCGTGGCGAATAGCCTATTGCCAACAACTCCGCCGCCTTTGTACCCCTACACACTCGATCCTTCGCGCAGTTCGATTTCGGTTTCTGTAATGCCCGATTCGATTGTAGACTGGATACTAGTAGAGTTTAGAACTGGTACGAGTGAATCGTCGGTCGTACACTATCAGACAGGTCTCCTTACATCGTCGGGTGTTATCGTAGACCCATCGTCTATGCTTCCTTTGCCTGTGCGAGGGATCGCACCCGGGCAGTATCACATTGTATTCCGTCACCGTAATCACCTTGCGGTCATGACAGAAGACGCGCAATTCATTTCGCCAACCTCACAGGGTGCAATGCTTGATTTGACTCGTGGCATTGGTGTCTTTGGTGGTGCCTCAGCACTTAAAGTGCTCGGACTACTATCGGGTCAGCGACTGTTTGGTCTTGTTGCTGGCGATGTAACGCAAGACGGCACAATTGCCCGTGACGATCAGAACCGAATTTGGGATAACATATCTCACGAAGCGTATACAACGTTTGATACAGATCTCGACGGCATCCTATCTACACGGGACTGGAATTTGTCATGGAACAACAGAGGACGCAGCAGTGCCGTACCTCGCTAGATTCCTTCTGATAGTGCTAGCGTGTATTACGTTCGCAACATCTTTTGCGCAGGACACAACCGTACAGGCAAACATTGTTGTGACGAACCTGTTCGATCCACGTCCGGATTATCTTGTATTTGAGATTGATGTGAGGCGCGTTAGCGATCAGTGGTTGCTCTGGTCGGATGCTACAATACGCCTTTGGGCCAATGAAGGTTTGGGGGTTGTTTCACTCGATTCTGCGCAGTATTCCATCGCGTACGTCCCAGGTACAAGTGTATTACCTGTGGGCACATATGCACCCGCAGCTATGAGCGCGTATACCATCGATCCACAGCTTGATACAACGTTTGTTACGATTGCAGTTCATGGTCCAGACCAATCTGGATCTGCATTTGCGATTCCGTTGCGCGATTCACTTTATAGACTTGGCAGATTCGAGATTCGACGCCTTGACGGTGGCAATGCTCCAAGTTATCTGAGCATCGTTGATACACGGGGTTATCGATATCAAGCCAATGCATTCAAGATGGATCATGATAGCGTCACAGGTTCTGGTGCCGAACGTGAAGTTTGGTATCAACTTGACGACAATGTTGAAATGAACACGATATACTCGATTACCCAGCGCGGGGCGCCGTGTTCGGACCTTACAATAACAGAATTTACTGGTGAGTATATTGGAGATCTGAGGGTACGACTGAGGTTTGTTGCTGAGTGCGAGATGTACACACGTGGCTATTTTATTGAACGTGCGATCGTAACTCAGGTGGATCCCGCCAATCTCTCATTCGAGCCGTTACCAAGTCTTACGTATACGACTAACCCATTACTCGTGGCGTGTTCGACGTGTGTTAGTCCGACCATCTATGAGAATTTCATCGACGACGTGTTGTATAGACGGACGCTCTATGCATACCGAGTAGCTAGTGTTGCAAGAAACTCCGATGTCATTACATATCACGACACGATTTTCGTACGGGTACCGAACGCGATCATCTCTAATGCCAAACTCCTAGAGAACCCCTTCAGAGACCGCACGACCGTCCAATTCAATATTGACGATCGACTAACCCTTACCGTCGCCGCATACGATGTAGGTGGACGACTCATTAGTTACCTCAACGATGAGAAGGGTAATCCAATCATTAGCCGTGAGTATCCTCAGGGCGCTAAGTATGAAGCTAAGTTCGAGGCTCCTGAAGTGGCTTCGCAAAGCATGTACAACATCGTCTTCCTCGCAGTCCCCATTAACGATCGCTCTGTTGAAGATCTTTCACGAGTCGTGATCAAAGCGCAATTGTTAAAGTGAGACGAGCGCTCTCTCATCTCGTCGTTCTCTTGTGCTTTGTAAGCGGTACCATAGCTATGCTCTCGCAAGGCTTCAGCACGAGCTCAGGAGATGAAGTTCTCGATTCTAGTGACTCGCTTGTTTTACGAGAAGAATGGTGGGTAGGCGGTAACATATCCGCTTTTTACCAACAGAACTTCGGTACACTAACCGTTCAATATGTTGGCAGCGATGCTCCAGGATCGGTGCGCCTAAATGCTAACACGCAAGGGGGCTATGGATATGGGGCAGGAATGGGGCCAATCGTCGAGTATCGTCCGTTTCGGTCGCCTCTAGCCTTCGGACTCATGCTTGCTGGGGAGGTTCGAACGATTCAAAGCACATCGAATACACCAGTTTCAAATGATATTTACGCCTTCAACGCTATATTTGAGACCCATTTAACGGCATGGTATGCTACGGTGGCACCATTCGTCCGGTATCAGGTTTCTCCGGCTGGGGCCTACATTTTCGGTGGAATTACAGTTGATGTTCCCGTTGTTATTGCCGATGTTTACGTGTGGCAGCACGAGTTACCAGTTGAGACTCCAACGGGTAGTGAACCTGGACGTGCATTGACGAGCATCAAGTTCAAAACAGAGGCTGACATGCGAGTGAGATTTGGGATGCAGCTGGGGGTTGGACATGACATCATGGTCGGACTTTTCGGGTATAAAAATCAGTTAATATCACCGTATTTCGTTTTACAGGGCGGTACGCCTATTGTTGCGTCGCCAACTGCGCTGAACGGCTTCATCGCACGCGTTGGCTTCATTTGGAAATACGGTTTTTGAAGATCGCACCTTACACCACTAGTGCGAATTGAGGTCACAGTTAGAGCCCCGGCTTGCCGGGGCCTTGCTGTATAAAGGGGAGTCGTAATAGTGGGACAGTGCGAATTGAGGTCACAGTGAGCCCCGGCTAGTCCGGGGTTTGCTGTTTTTAATAAGACCTGCTCGACTATCGGGATAACAAGACTATGTAATTGGCTGCAAGGCTATGCAACAGGTTGCAGGGCGACCTTAAAGCAGGCACCGGTCGTTGCGGTCTGCTCGTATGAAAGAACAGCCTGAATTCGCGAAGCCATGCGCTGCGCAAGGTACAGTCCCAAGCCGAGCGATTCTTCGCCACCTGTCGGCCTTGTACTTAAGCGAGAATACTTCGTGAAGAGTTTTGTTCTCTCGGTTTCAGGGATTCCAGGTCCTTCATCAATTACTCGAATCGACGGAGCCGATCCGCCGGTTACATCCATGGTAATCATGGTGCCGGGCGGTGAAAATTTGATGGCGTTCGAAACGAGGTTGTCGAGAATGGCTTCGACAATCGAAGCATCGCCAGATGCCCAGGCTGACTCTTCATGTAATACTCGAAGTGTAGTGTCTTTCGATTCCGCACGCGTTATATGACGTTCAACAGCCCTAAAGGAAAGCCGTACGAGGTCCATCGTCTCGTTCTGCAGGTGTTTTGAGCGCCCATCTTCGCGACTGATCTCGAGGAAGGCATGCACCGTCGCTTGCATACGAGTTGTCGTCGTCAGCAGGTCGCGGCAAATCGAAATCACATCATCAGAACTTAGCTCTGTAAAATGCCCTATGACTGTTTGAAGCATGGAACGAAGGTCACCCAACGGATTACGCAGGTCGTGGGCAGCCACTGCCATAAACTCGTCTTTCTCCGAGATTAGATCAGCTAAATCTGCATTATCCGATTGCAATTGAGAGACCTGAGCGGAAAGCGCTGTAACCGCCGTCTGGGCGGTGGCAAGCTCACTTCTTAACGCGTACAACTCAGTCTCTTCAGTAGCTACGCGACGCGCTTGCTCGCCGCGTGAAATCTGTTCCTGAAGGAACGAATTGCTCTCTGCGGCAAGTGCTACAATGGCTTCTGCATGCAGATCGAGTTCGGCCTGTGCATGGGCTAGCTCCATGAAAACGGTCTGTATGTCTGCCTGAGCATGAAGGTCTCGATACAGAACAAGTGCACGTTGTAAGTAGGGGATTGCACGTTGTGGCGCACCCTGGCTTCTGAACAAAACACCAAGTTCGAACAACCAGTTTGCTTCATCAACCGGAAAAGGCTGGGTAGTTCCAAGATCAACAGCACGTTGAAGCAGAGGTAACGCTTCGTCGAAACGGCGTTGCTTGCGGTACAATGACCCAAGCTTGCCTGCAATCGGACCCTCTATATTTGTCAGCATCATTCTATTGGAATACTCCAAAGCTTCAATGAGTGCGGTCTCGGCACTCTCGCTATCGTTGAGTTCGAGGTGCACACTTGCAGCAGCTACCAGACAATGGGCCATAACGGCAGGCGTATTATTTACGGAGGCAGCCTCTATGCCTTCTCTAAGGTGCATTCTGGCGCCATTACCCTGACCCTGGCGGGCGAATAATACCGAAATAGTGCACGCAGTTTTTGCTAACTCGTCAGACTGCTGTTCATCGCGAAAAATAGCAACGGCTCGAAGGAGGTAGTCTAACGCCCTATCGATCTGACCGCGTCGTAAGAACGAATCAGCATTATGAACGAAGATCCGGGCAAGACCAACCTGGTCTGCCACATCCTCGAGGACGCGCAGTGCATGCGCATACGTCTCATTCATGCGTTCTACGTCGTCTAATGCATCGTAGGAGTATGCCAGCATCGTCCAAATGCGGGCTGCCAATTCTGAATCTTTAATCTCACTTACGAATGCCCGTGCTGCCTCAAGGAGTTGAACAGCGTCCCTATGACGACCAGCTCGAACCCACAGAGCCCCTTGCTCAACATCGAGCAGCGCCTTACTGGTGGGAGATGTGGTGGCAACCGGACGCGCCTCGTCTATCCATGCCTGCGCGGCGTCGGTATTAGCTTTAGTGGCATGTTCGGCGAGTAGTTGATAGAACAGGATGCGATCTGCGGGGGCAGCAAGGCCTCGGGCCATGGTTACAGTCTCTTCAAGAGCATCCGCAGCACGCACTGGGTCATCGCCGTCTAGCAACTCTTTGCGCAGGCGCGCGCGAATTGCGTAAACCACCCCTACGTCTCCACTCACGCTAGCCCCCATGAGTGACGGTGCGATCAATGATAGTGCCCATACTATTCGCGTAAGATACGGTATGTAATTGACCTATTCATGCAGATTCTAAAGGTGGTTCTTTGGTATATTTGGCCGCTTTTTGATCCCTCCTTAACGAACAGACGGATATGTATGGGCACGTCCGCCCTGTTGTTAACACTTTTCATTCCGCTAGTAGGGTCACTCGCCCTGCTTTTCATCAATAGTGATGAAAAAAAAGCGCTGAAAATCACGGCTCTTGTCGTGTCAATTCTAACGTTTATCGCTGCCCTAGGCATGCTTCCGAATTTCGATCGAAGTACGGCCGCCATGCAGTTTTCCATCTCTCAGCAGTGGATTCCGGCATTGGATGCGGGATTCCGTATTGGCATCGATGGCACGTCGCTCCTACTTCTTCTTCTTACGACATTCATGATGCCCATTGCGATTCTGGCATCATGGGGTCCGATTAACAAACACGAAAAGCTTTACTACTCGCTGCTGTTATTGCTGCAGTTCGGCATGACGGGTGTGTTTATAGCGCTTGACACGTTTCTATTCTACGTTTTCTGGGAGCTTATCCTCATACCGATGTATTTCATCATCGGCGTTTGGGGTGGTAAGGACAAGATCTACGCTGCGATAAAGTTCTTCCTGTATACACTGGTTGGTTCGTTGCTAATGCTCGTTGCCATTATCTGGCTAGGATTCTTTGCACAGGGTCTCGGAGCTGGCTTCACAACAGACTTGATGAAACTGAAGCTTATCGGACCGCAGATACCACTTGAATACCAGATCTGGCTTTTCCTCGCGTTTGCCTTGTCGTTTATGATTAAGGTGCCATTGTTCCCATTGCATACGTGGTTGCCCGACGCACACGTGCAGGCGCCTACGGCAGGCTCTGTAATACTGGCGGCTGTGTTGCTAAAGCTGGGGACATACGGACTCATTCGTTTCAATCTTGAATTGTTTCCGCAGAGCTCGGCAGAGCTAGCCGGTCCTATTAGCATACTTGCAGTCATAGGCATCGTGTATGGGGCTCTGGTGGCTATGGTCCAAACCGACATCAAGAAGCTCGTTGCCTATTCATCGGTTAGTCACCTCGGCTTCGTAGTACTTGGAATTTTCTCGCTCACAGTCGAAGGTGTTCAAGGTGCTGTGATTCAGATGGTTAACCACGGACTTTCTACAGGAATGCTCTTCTTGTGCGTAGGTGTGTTGTACGATCGTAGACACACACGTGAGATTTCTGAGTACGGAGGTATTACCAAGGTGATGCCCCACTTCGCAGTGCTCTTTGCAATCGCAATGTTTGCAAGTGTTGGCTTACCAGGACTCAACGGCTTCATTGGTGAATACCTAACACTTGTTGGCGCCTTTACAAGTCCGTTTTTAAACTCATGGGCATACGCTATTGTGGCTTCAACAGGGGTGATTTTTGCCGCTTGTTATCTACTGTGGATGTTTCAGCGTGTCATGTTCGGCGCGAATGACAACCCCGCGAATCATCATCTGCGCGACCTGAATAAAATCGAGTACTGGCAACTCGTACCCATCGTCATCTTCATCGTATGGATTGGCGTCCAGCCCCGTGTCTTTATGGATCTGTCGGAGAAGAGCGTGCGCGCCGTCGTCGAGTCGGTCGAAAATGTTAAGGGCTTCAGCCGCACCAAATAGGAATCTGGATTCATGAACATCGACATCTTCGGATCCCTTCCACTCATTGTCATCTGGCTCGCGCTGGGTGCAGTGGGTATTGTTATCCAGGCATTTGTGCGCGAAAACACGCGCCTTGTATTCGGGTATTACGTTGGCACGTTAGCAGTGACAGCATTGCTTGCTATTGTTACTGCTGGACACAAAGGCTATGCGTTCGAGGGTATGATTACGCTTGGCGGCTATGCAAACTATTTCGATGTGTTGTTCTGCGTTACTGGCATGTTGACGATGTTCGCTGCGCGCCCCTACTTACAACGCGAAAACGTTGAACTGGACGAATTCTATACATTGTTAGTATCGTCCGTCGCTGGCATGATGCTTATGGCGCATGCCAATAGTCTCATAACACTCTTCATTGGCATCGAGTTGATGTCGCTATCATTTTATGTGCTCACTGGGTTCATGCGCACGAACATTCGAAGCGTTGAAGCCGCGTTGAAGTACTTCCTGCTTGGCGCATTCTCGACAGGCTTCCTAGTGTATGGAATGGCGCTTGTTTATGGTAGTACCAACTCTCTTCAGTACGACGTTATTTCAAAAGTGGTTCTTGGTGGTGGAGTGTTCTTTCCAGCGCTGTTCGTCGTTGGTGTAACGCTGTTGACTGTTGGACTGAGCTTTAAGATTGCTGCATTTCCATTTCACCAATGGGCTCCAGACGTATACGAGGGTGCACCTACTGTCGTGTCGGCGTACATGAGCACTGCAGGTAAGGCCGCTGCATTTAGCGCCTTCATACCTGTGTTTGCTGCCCTCATGCCAAGTGGAGCCGTAAATGGCGCTCTTTCGAATCTCCCGCTCATGGTTGCAATCATTGCAGCCATAACAATGTTGCTCGGAAATATCACTGCAATTGCTCAGAGCAACGTGAAACGTATGCTTGCATACTCGTCGATTGCTCATGCTGGCTACATGCTTATCGGTATCGTCACTGGTGGTATAGCAGGACAAGATGCTATCGTGTACTACGCAACAGTGTATACGTTTATGCAAATGGGAGCGTTTGTCATTGTTGGTTTGCTCGAGCGAAACAACGAACACTTCCTGGACATGAAGGATTATGCCGGTCTGCATCACAAACAGCCAGTGCTTGCTGCATTGATGGCGATGTTCATGTTCGCCCTTGCAGGCATTCCACCGTTCGCAGGATTCTTCGGAAAGTACCTGCTTTTCATGACTGCTATCGAATCTGGGTACACCTGGCTCGCAATCGTTGGTGTAGTCTCCTCGGTGATTTCGGCGTATTTCTATCTCGGACTAATTGTTCGCATGTACTTCCAGGACCCTTCAGGAGAGCCCCTTACAGCAAGACCAGGATTAGCAGGCATTACACTTATTGTGAGTTCTGCGGCTATTATCCTACTCGGTGTCTTTCCGCAGGTCTTGTTGAACATTTTTCATTCGTGGTAACTGCACGGAGGAAGCGTTGTCTCCGTCTGTAACTTGCCCCACACAGCAAGGTCTCTTGGCAGGCATGAATCACAACGCCTTACATCGGTTCGCATTTATTTTCCTATGCCTGCTGCTACACGCAGGCATTGCTGTTGCACAGCCAGACGTAGACATTTATTGGGACGAAACAGATAAGCTTGACACGGTCATCGACTTCGACGTCACACTCGAAGGGTTTCCTGTATACCGAACATTTACAGTTCGCAATCGATCGCCCTATTCGGTCACAATACCGCTTAACCTCGACCCCTTCTTTGTTATTCTGAATACACCCGATGTTGAACCCTCGCATCCGCGCAAAGAAGAGTTCGGTGCAGATGATGCGTTGCCGTTTGTTATTCCCCCCGATTCGACACGATCGTTCAGATTAATATTCAAAGCGTTCAAAGACAATAGTCTTTTTCCTCCGGACACAATTGCAGAGGCTCGTCTATTTCTCAAGATTGTTAAACTCGGAGACAATACGGGTCCAGGTGTAAGTAAAGTATTTCTTTTGCGAGCACTAAAGACAACACATCCACTGGCGTCAACAACTAAAAGACTTCCCTTCGATTCGGTATACGTTCATCCGAATCCCGTACCAAGTCTCAAATACAGAATCCGAAATGTTTCGCAAGCACCTATTACGATCGACACGCAGATTTCTCGACCAAGAACTCAGATAACAACCCAACAGCCCGAGCTTCGAGTAACGACATTTTCACAAGTGATTTTCGCTGGACGTGACTCTATTGAGTGGACGGCTGTTTATGAACCTGAAAATCTTGGATTTGACAGCTTGGATTTCATCGTCCGCTACAAAGCCACCGATACATCGCCAATCGATTCTGTAGTGGTTGGATTATCGGGAGTTGGCGTCGAGCAACGCATCAAATTTGATAAGGCAGAAGGTGTTCCAACTGCAATTTTCTCGCGCGACACAATAGGAGGCATTGTAGTTGACTTCCTAGAAGTTCCTGCCAACGGCTCGAGCGTTGTGGGCACCATCGTCATTAAAAATGATGGCAATCTTAACCTTGGTTATGATGACGAACGTCACGTTGGACTGGTGCGCGACACACTTGCATTTCCGATTCGACAACGCTGGTCAGGGGGCCGAGGAGGGGGCGCGGGACGCGGCGATTTCGACACGTTGACCGTAGCGTTTTCGCCCACATCCTCCGGTGATCATCGTTCTGCATATGTGTTGACGACGGACATCAAGCGGAGAAACATCAAAGGCATTCCCGATGGTGCGAACACGTTTACTGTTTACCTCCGTGGTTTCGGACAACGTCCGCAGCTGCAGGTGCCTGCATCTATTGACTTCGGAACGATTGTACATCTACCTGGCTGTGCCTCGAGAAGCGAACGAACATTGCGTGTTGCGAATGTTGGGAATGCACTACTAAAAGTGGACTCCATTGTCATCGCACAAGGAACAGGAGCTGTTAGCACGAACGCTGTGAGCTTTACGGTTAATCCCGGCGGGTCGACTGACCTCTTGCTGACGTATAACTCTACAGAGGTCGGAGCCGATAGTGGATTAATTACGTTGTTCACCAATGCGCTTACGAGTCGTGTCGAGGTAGTGTATCGTGCACAGATTGTCCCACGCGACTCAACCTTCGCATCGTTCCCCGCACGGATTACTTCACGTCCAGGCTCGCGTGTTAGCATACCTCTGATCGTTGATGGTGCTTCTGTGGCGCTAACAAACCGAACGGCGTTCACCGCTACATTCAACCCGTCGTTGCTCAAATTCGAATCCATTCGAACTCAGGGAACAGCAAGTGAAGGCTCGATTACAGTACAGGCTACCGAATCTCCTAGAGGTGTTGTCAAGATCGAGCTCGATAAAAACGGCAACTTCGTACCGCGCGACACCTTGGTCTACCTTGTGTTTAACACGTTTCTGGGAAGTCAGATATCTTCAGAACTTGCATTAGCCAATTCAACAACAACATTTGGAAATGCTGGTTGTGTTTCAGTACTCGATGTGCGCACGACATCCGGATTGTATGCTCTCGACTCAATCTGCGGACTGGATTATAAAACCTCTGGTGGAACACTTGCAATTCAAGCTGAAGTGTTTCCAAACCCTGCTTCAGAACGTGCCTCGATTGCACTGGTTGTAAGCGACACAACAGAAGTGAGTGTCACAATGCGTGACGCTCTAGGCCGTAGTGTGCTGCATTTTCAGGCAGAAGTGTTTTTACCGGGATCGTATATCATCCCGCTTGACTTGCACGGACAGCAAACAGCTACGTATTACGTGGACGTGCGATCGACTCTTTTGAATCGTACCCTACCACTGGTAGTGAGACAGTGATGAGTCGTTCGGGCACGCTTGTCTACCGTTCGGGTTTCCTTGCATTCCGTTTAGGTTTTCTTGTGCTTGCTTTGTGTCTTGTAGCACAGAGTTTTTCTGCGCAAGGATTTGATTGGCAATATTCTGCGCGAGTACCATTCGAGAGCCCAATCTTGTTCTATGGCTTAGAAGTGTCGAGTGGGTACGGTACACACTTTGCGTCGCTCGACTACCTAGAAAAAGGTACATCCTACACATGCTGCACTTATGATCGAGGCAGTGGAATGCCATTCGGCGCAATGATTGCGGCTGATTATTGGTTATTGCCGGAAGTAAGTGTGCAGGCAGGGATTGGCATGGCAATGCGGAGCGTGACATTTACGAGCGACCCTCAGAGCTTTCCGCGTGTGGATCATTCTACGGTTACCGTCGTTACCTCAGAGTATGTTTTTACTGGCACCATCACGTATGCCACGTTGCAAGGTGCTTTACGGTATCGAATCCTGGGCACTCATCTGAACATCGGTGGTGGACTGAAGTTGATGGTGAAGCTAGGCGAAACGCAAACCCAGATTGACAGAGTGATTAGTCCGGACAATTATTTCTTTAACGGCAATCCTCCGTCAAAAGAGAAAGATCTGAAGCCCACAATTCTCGACGATGCCAGTGTGTTTGTTTTAGAACCGTTTGCATCGGTAGGCTACGACTTGACCATACGTCGTGGTATGTACCTTACACCCACGATAACAATTGGAGGGCCTATAACTAGCCTTTCGAAAACGCAACCGTGGCGTGCACTCGACCTCGGAGTAGGCATCAGACTCATGAACGCTTTCTAGCCCCTTTACAGACCCTTACCAGTGTACTATATTTGCAGTGACTCCGTCACAGCGACAGACTCTCAAGTACGACAACGAATATTAATTGGAGAACGTAGCATGGTTCGGTTTTTAACTCTGACGTTGACGCTTTTGGTCGTCTCATTCACGCTAGTTTTTGCTCAAGCAGCTAAGCTTGAGGTTGTTGGTGGTGACACGTATGACTGGGGTAAGGTAAAGCCACCCAAAGAAGGTCATCTTGATGCCACAATCAAGATGAAAAATACTGGCGGTCGCGAGCTTAAGCTTATCGAAATAAGGCCGGGCTGTGGTTGTACAAAGACAGATCCCGACAAAATGGACGTAACGTCAGGTGACGTTAGCACAATGGGAGTAAAGTTGAACATTAATCCTTCGCAATCTGGTCAGATTGTGAAGAGCATTACAGTGCGTTGGGGCGATAAAGAAGGTATTGCAGCGCGCGATGAGTTTCGCAAGAGTGGAACTGCAGTTCCTGCTGGACTCGACACGAATGAGTCGACCTCTTTTGTTACTCTTAAAGCCGACATTCAGCGAGCACTCGTACTTGGACCAAACCAGTATTTCAATTTTTCTGAATTGAAGATTGGCCAAGAGGCAACATCAACGCTCTTTCTCTCGAACAACGACACACAGCCGATAACGGTTTCTGACTTCGTTACCGATGGTGGGCTTGTGGTTAACATTACTGACAAGCGCGTAATCAATCCAGGTGAGAAGCTTGAGATTGTTGCACGTATCGTTCCTCAGATGAAGGGTCAGGTAACAGGCGGACTAAAGTTCATGACTTCGACACCAGAAATGCCTACAATGGATATCCGCGCATACGGAAATGTACCGGAACCAACGTCGCCTGTATTTCCTAAGGGTGTTAAGTAAGCTTTAGGTCTTAAGTAAACAAATACGTCAACGCTGTGTGACCTTCGTGGTTACGCAGCGTTTTTATTTTGCAGGTAGTGTAATCTCCCATTGCCTTCCACGCTCTGGCGAAGGCAGGCCACGGCCAAGTATCCACGGGTTGAGAAGCTTTACCTGTCTGTACGTCGTTCCGTTTGCACGTGCCCAGACTGAAAGGTCAGCGACGGCATTTTTCTCAGAGACTTCGCGCGTGGTAGAGGCTTGGTAACGCTCTTCTGCCGGAACAATAATGCCGAATTGGGCAGCATTTTCCATCAGGTATTTCACCATGATGATGCGGAGAATGTATCGTGACGTTTCTTCGTTTAGGTAGAGATTGTAAAATTCTTTAGTGCTCTGAAATTCACGGTGGCTACTGAAATTGGTGTGTCCCATATTGTACCCTGCAGCAGCATTCGTCCACGAGCCATTACTGTCGTAACCATCTCGCAGATATTTGAGTGCTGCAACCGTGCTTTTTTCTGGTTGCCTTCGTTCGTCAACCTGTTCGTTCACGATTAGGCCCATTGCTTTTGCAGTTGCTGGAATGAACTGCCACAATCCAACAGCGTCTTTTGGCGACTTAGACATGTACAACGCACTCTCAGCGACTGAAACATACTTAAGATCGTCGGGCATTTTCTTTTCGCGTAGTAGCCGTTCGTACATGGGGAAGTACCGCGCAGAACGCTTTATGTAAAGAATGATCTGTCCGGGTGATTGGACGTTGACATAAAACTCGCGTTCAAGCCGTTCGCGCACCTCGGGATCGTTCATTGGTACCTTCTCACCACAGAAGGAGAGTTCGGTTGGTAGTCTCCATTGACTTATGCTCAGCGTATCGCCGTTGTTAGCGGAACTACTTCCTGGTGAATCGTTCCCGCACGTTACTGCAATTGCAATCGTTGCGACAATCAGAAAGAGGATTGTAGATCGGTGCATCACACCAGCAACATTGTTCGTGTACATAGCGCATGCTCTCTAGAGTCGTTTGTAGCAAGGAATACAATTCCGCCGCGTTCTCGTTGCAGTGTTATTTCATTATCGACGATGCGCCGCCCTTCGTCGTCCATCGTAACAGATGGTTCGTCTAGCAGCAGCAGTGGAGGATCGAGATGCACAGCAAGTGCCAAGATCATACGCTGGCGAAGTCCGCTAGAAAACGTTTTGATGTGGTCGTCTTTTCGTGTTATGAGTCCGACACGCTCTAGAACCCGTTCGTCAGCTCTGGATTGACTCGGCAAGCCACGCATCGCCGAATGTATTGACAGTAATTCAAGTGGTGTGAATTCTTCGTACACCTGAAGATATGGCGCAACTAGTCCCGAAGACAGTGGATGCGCATTGCGAGGAATCTCAGAAGTGCCAACATGAAGCTTCATGTATCCACTGTCAGGTCTAAGCACCCCTGCAATCATTCGTACGACAGTTGATTTGCCACTTCCGTTTGCTCCAAGAATGCCAATGACTTCGCCGCTAATGGCAGAGAAAGTAAGATTGGTTATAACCAATCGCGACGTAAACGCCTTGGAGAGACCGTGGGCTTCGAGGCTAACTGTTGACATTAGCGCACAACAATCTTGTGAAGAGCTGTTGTGCCGGCGCAGTCGACGTTCAATAAGTATATGCCTGGACGCAACGATGAGGGTACGTTCCAATTCACAACGATGCGCGTGTCGTCTAGTACCACTGGTGCAGTATCAGAACGTATTGCTACCATTGAAGGGATGAGCAGTGTTACTGTTGCCACGTCGCCCGGCAATGCCGACGGAAGAGGTACTGAGAGAATTTGCTGCGTACCATAGACGATTGGCAGCGGATAGGGCGATTCCGTGCGTTCTGTTTGCACGCCTTCGATCTGAAAGCAGATTTCCGCTGGGCTCACGCGGACTCCCCATGAAGAACCGTTTAAAGGTGTGTCAGAACCCGATGGTGAAGCCGTAAGAGTTACTGTAAATGGCGTAACACTGTTTAGGTCGGAAAGAATCATCGCGCTTGTATTTGGCCACGTAAGTAATATAGTGACGCTAAGCGGCAGATTTGGATCGACGACAGACGGAACGCTAAACCGCATTGCTCGAACATCGTACGGCTTAAGTATGCCACTTACAACATCCGATGGCACTTTTACACTTTGATCGACATAGAGGTTGATTTCAGGTAGCGAGTCTGCAAATGGAAGTATTGGATTGGTCTTACCCCTCGAACCAGTACGATATAGAACTCGGAGCGCATCGCAAAACATTTGTTCTAAAGGGACACCCTCTGCATCACATGCGTTGTCTAGCGCCTGAAAAGGTCTCTCGCCCAACGCAATGTGTTCCCATGTAGTTCGCAGGATGTGCTTGCCCTCGTAAGAATGCAGAACAGCCCCGTACCAGCCCCATGGATACCCATTGCCAGCCCCAGGCGCGCTGAAAGGGAAGAACTCTGGGTTCTTTAGCAGCTGCGCCATGTACGTTGCCCAGTCGCGGAGAGCAGGCCATACAGCTAGTTCCATCCATGTCGAGGTCATCTCATAAACCATCGGCTGTAGCGGTGGCACCCGCGACACTCCGTACGCTCCAACCTGAATTGTATGGTGCAACTCGTGTGCGGTGGTCACGCGAAGTCCGTCAATGCCAGTTGTCACAAACACCCGCTGACCGTGCACGTTTCGGTCATCCGGACTAAAATCGTTGTCGACTTCGATCCAAGATGTGTACCGTTCGAGTGTACCAAATGCGATCTGCTCGTCGAAATTTGTTATACCATACCATCCATTACCAGTAGGACCAGCCTTACTTAGGTCGAGCAAGTAGACATCAATTGCAGCGGAACCACCACTAAGACTATCGGACGGAGGAGGCAAATAGCCCAGCGTACCGGTTTCATAGTCCCAGGCGATTTCTAACGAGCGAACTGCTTCTTCGACATAATCGGGAATGCCTGTGCCATCGTCGTCGGTAGCGGGCACAGCATCCACGCCAGACGTCGTGTAATGCACCCGTACATGGCCGGAGGATGATTCGAGAGAGAACGGCAGACTGGGACGTGTCTGTCCCGCTATCAGATTACCACGCGAGTCTATTCGCGTAAAGTTCTCGATGAACCCACAACGAACATTCGGCGCCTCATGGGCGAAAAGCGATGTCTGCAGAACTAGAAATAAAACGACGCCCACGTAAGGGGCTATAAAGGGACTCAACCGAGGCACGGTTAGCGGAACATTTCTTTTATCATGCCCCATGTCTTCTTGATGCCGCTAACGTTGTGGTTTACACCGATGGTGTTTGAGTACACAAACGATTTATCAGCGCGGACAATCTTAAGACGATATGTAAAGTAGTTGCGAGAGACCGAACCGTCGGTGCCATCACGCTTACCAAAGGCTTCGTCATCCGTGTAGGTGTAGGGCTGATTGCTACCCTTAGCTGTGACTGTTGATACTTGCCTAAATATCTGATCGTCACCGGCGCGCTCTAGTTCGTAGGTCGTCACATCTGGTTCTGCAGCCGACTTCCACTCAACCACGATAGCATTACCGTTTGAACGGGCTGTGAAGGTTTGAATGGTGACCTGTACCGCCCAAGCTACGAGGCTGGACAATACCAGGACAACTGCAAATGTGAGAACTTTACGCATTGAGATCTAAGATAAGGAAGATAGAGTGAATCGCCACTGCGGACTGACTCAGCAATCAATTGTTTCAGGCCCGCACCTGTGGGTCAGGCAAGCCTTGTGCCGAATTGGAAGCCTGAATGGTCAGGGCTCCGGACGGACAGGACGAGACTACACTTATCAGAACCTGCGATTCTGTCCCATCGGGTTTAATCCACGGATTGACTCTGGGATTGAAAACCTCTGGAAGGGTTCTAAAACACCTGGCAGAGTGCTGACAAAGGTCGGGTTTCCAGACAATTGTAACGTCGCCGTTGCTATAGTGCTTCTCGATGCTCATGGCTCTTCCTCCTTGAACAAATCGCTTAGTGTGAAACTACGTCCCAATACGTTTCGACGAAGTCCGTTAGATTGCAGATAATTGCTTTTAGCCCCTCAAACACAGTGAAATTTATCCACAACATCATGTTGGCGGTACTAGCGGTTTCCTTTTTGGTTTCCGTTACCGCCATGCCTGTGCTTGCGCACGTCTGTAAAGATGTTGTCGAAGAATCCTGTACCGTCGATTGCTGCAGCGACGATCAGCAAGAAGATCCATGCTGTACCGAAATCGTTTCAGTTACGCGGCTAGATTGTGAGATGGTAAAGGATGCTCATGCGCCTGAGCCAAGGATATTCGAGTCGCCTTTGACAATCGTGACCCCGCCTGACGCAATTTTATTTAAGTCGGACATTATTCGCAGTCGGGTTCACCTGTGTTTTACCGGACCTGACCCTACACCTGCGAGGCTCTGCGTATTTGTGGTCTAGAGTAACAATCCAACAACTCATGTTGAATTGCTTTACTCTATTGGATAAACCACAATGCGATTATTATTGGTTGGCCTGATTCTCATGGTTCCTTCTGTTCTGTTTGCGCAGGATGTAGGTGGACGCATCGTTTACATCGAAACAGATGGCGCAACTCGTCCACTAGCTAATGCAGTTGTCTCGTGGAAAGGATCTACGAAGGGTGTCTACACCGATACAGCTGGAAAATTTGTTCTCGCCCGTGCGGCGGGCTATGACACACTCATCGTTAGAGCCGTAGGATATGCACCTCTTGTCGTTGCAGCTATTACGCGTGACATGGTTCTTACGATGGAGCCCATGACCTCGGCCTCTGTTGTCGTCGAAGCCGACCAGCCTACCATTTTAAGATCAACAGAGAAGACCGAGTTTATCTCTCAAGACCAGCTGAGGCAGGCTGCCTGTTGCTCGCTGGCGGAGTCGTTCGAAAAGAGTCCGAGCGTAGAAGTTTCGTACAGCGACGCGGCTAGTGGTGCGCGCCAGATTCAGATGCTAGGCCTTCGCGGTCTCTACACTCAGGTGTTGATCGAAGCGGTACCGATGCTACGCGCTCTTGAAATGCCATACGGGCTCGAGCATATCCCTGGACCGTTTATGGAATCCGTTAGTATTTCAAAAGGGGCTGGCACCGTAACCAACGGCTACGATGCCATAACGGGCCTCATTAATGTGTGCTACCATAACCCGCGAACAGCACCTACACTTTTTGTGAATGCATACGGCAATACACAATCGAGAGCCGAGCTAAATGTGTACGGGGCACAACACGTTACGGATGAACTTAGTACGATGACGATGTTGCACGGACGCATTATGCCGCAGGCATCTGACCAAAACACCGACGGCTTTGCCGATCAACCAACATTCAAACAGTTGAACGCGGTACATCGCTGGTATTTCAATAATGATGCAATAGAATGGCAGCTGTTTGTTCGTGGTTTCGTAGACAGCTACGAGGGCGGCCAGATTGACAAAGAGGACAGAGACTCAACAAGTCGACTTTACTCAATCAAGACTGACCTCAAGCGCCTCGATGGATTTATAAAATTTGGTTTGTTAGATCTGTGGGAGAGCATACCAGGCAGCGGAATCTCATTTGTTGTTGCTGGAGCAACACATGAGCAGCGTTCTG
>Ga0163153_10002331_pt1 | contig 28044 bp, 45 predicted proteins | sample OliLakLV19MP6IB1_FD_148629 | JGI IMG/M metagenome (GOLD analysis project Ga0163153, IMG submission 148629) | Freshwater microbial mat bacterial communities from Lake Vanda, McMurdo Dry Valleys, Antarctica - Oligotrophic Lake LV.19.MP6.IB-1 | ecosystem: Environmental > Aquatic > Freshwater >...
CCAGGGTCGTATGGGAGATCCTGGACTTCTCTGCGACCACGTACAGGGCCACCCGGTCGCGCTCACCCGTGCCCGAGTGGTTATGCAGCCATCGGTCGAAGATCGTGAGCACCGGCATCGCCGGTACTCGCCCCTGCTGGAGCGCCTGTGTCTCTGAGTTGGTCATCGCTGCCTCCTGCTTGATGTTCCAGGTCGATGATTGTGATGTCGGCGTACGCCTTCTCGCCGTAGATCTTCCTCGCATCCCACCACGCCACCTGCCTGTCGTCGACCCAGACGACCTTGGTGAGCGCATCGCCGATGGCCCGACACAGCTTGTCGGTGTCGCCGGGTGCGGTGTGCCAGAAGGGCGCGTCGGGACGAAGGCCGCGCTCGGGGTTGTTGGCCACGTAGTGCTTCTTCGGACGGGTGAACGCGAACGTCACCACGACTTTAACCGGCCCCGTGAGCAGCGGCACGTCGCGTCGGGCGAAGCCGATGGTCTGTGCCACCTGCGTGCGCCAGGGGCCCACGCGCTTCGACGACTCGCCCCCGTAGGGGTTCTTACTCCCCTGGGGGGCAGGCGCGCCGAACACGCGGATAGTGAACACGCGGATGGTCTCAGTTGAGATGGGACACCTCGGGCTTGGTCTCTTCCTCGGGCCCAACCTCGATGAGCCCGCTCGCCCGAAGGAAGTCCACCACGTTGCTGCTCTGCTGCTGGTCTATCGCGTCGTTCGCCTGCCGCATGACCTCCTGCTCCTCGTCGGTCGCATCAGGGATGCGCGATGAGATGTCTGCGATCAGCGCCGCCGCCGCCGGGCGCGCGCGGGGCTCCAAGAGCCCGAGCAACTGGAGCCCGGCGATCACGAGCGGGCCCGTGCGCAGGTCGAGTGTCACGTCTACCGGCGTCACGCCCTCGGGCGGCACGCCGTTCTCGACGAGCAAGTCCATGTAGCCGATGTACTCGTAGGCCATCCTCGCCGCCTCGGGTAGGAGGTCGAGGGCGCGCTCGCCATCCTCCTCCAACCACCAGAGGAGCGGTACCCCAGACTTCTCCACGAAGTCTTCGCGCGCGGACTGCACGGGTGCCTCGTCTGCGATCCCCCACTGGGGATCTGTCGATGATTCTTCCACTGCGGTCACCTCCCGGTGTCGATGTCTGATTGTAGCGGTGTGTTGAGCCAGTCGTTCAGCCCGGCGATCACCGTCTCGTAGGCGGGGATCGTGGCATTGGCCTCGTACAGTTCTGCATCCACGAGGCGCTCCTTGGCGCGGTCGATGGTCTCGTCCCACACCTCGCCGCCGTTCTCCGAGTCGTCCGGGACGCGCAGGGAGATCGTCCGGCGCTTGCGCCGTTCGTCACCCTTGAGCCTCGGCCGCTTCTTGCCGCCTCGAGTCGAGCCCGGCTGCGGATTCAACTCGCCCCGCTCGGCGAACTCCTTGAGCCCGTCGTGCTGGTCGTTCGACTCCCAGTACGTCCACACGCCGCCCTCGAGCACGATCTTGGCCTTGGCCGCCTCGATGATGTTGTGATGCGGGCGGCAGAGACCGATGGCGTGAGGCACGGGCCCCGAGACCCACCCCAGGCCACCCACTTCGGTGACGCCCGCGTTCTTCCCGAGAGCCTCGACGGCCCCCTCGTACGAGTTGAACGTGATCGACACGAAGTACGAGTCGCCCCCGATAGCCGAGCGCGGGAAGCAGTGGTGCGGATCGTCGGTAGCCTCGGTGCAGTCGGGCACCGCGCACTGCTCGTTGATCGGGTACGTCTCGGCTGCGACCGCGACCACCCTGCGATTCTTGATCGGCTTGATCGCGGTCATCCCGACGCCCTCCCGTGCACGATCTGCCCGCCATCGGGCGAGGGCTTGATCGCATCGAAGAGCGCCACGAGCGGGTCGTACCCATCGTCAAGCTGCTCGACATCGAGCGGCAGGTTGCGATTGCTCGTCGCCTTGTGGAGCACTGACACGAGAGTCGCCCCGGTGTACTTCTTGCCGTCCGACGTTTCGAGCGCGAACATGCCGAACCGCTCGGTGACCGTGAGAGTCCTCATGCGAAGAGCCCCCGCAGGATCATCACGGCCAGCCCCCAGAACGCGAGGCAGAACGCGATCCCTGCAAGCATGACCCAGTTGAAGTTCCTGATGCTTCTCACTTGAGTGCCTCCTTGACGCCCTCGAGCGCCTTGTAGGTGCGCAGCACGGCGAGGAAGTCGTCGTACGTCGCCTTGGCCTGCTTGAACTCGTAGTGCCCGCTCGCGGTCACATGAAGCACTGCCCGCCAGTCGGTCGGCTCGTACCCGCACTCGACACCGCCGCCCTCGTACGCCTCCAGCTGCATGAGGTGCGTGGGGTAGATGCCCTTCGATGTCTTGAGGTCGACGAGCCCCTTCGTGCCAGCCGGGATGGTCGTGAACTTCGGGCCCTTGACGAGCGGCTCGCCCTTCTGCGTGAGCGCCTTCGCCATCAGGCGCACGGACTTCGTCACCCTGCCACGAAGGTCGTACCGTCCAGCGAACCCGTGCTCGACCGATCCCACCGCGATCTCCTGGCCGCCGGTCTCCCAGGCGTCCCCCATGTCCTCGCAGAACGCACGGAGTCCCACGATGTAGCCGTGCTCCTCGGGCGGATAGTCGTCGGGGTTCGGCAGGAGCCTGAGCCCGGCCCACGCCTCGAAGGCGTCGTGCGCGGACTGCCCGCGCGTGCCCGCGCTCGACAGCACATGGTTGACGGTCAGCTTGTTGAACTTGAGCGCCTCGAGGAGGGTCTCCTCGGTGGCGTACTGCCATGTGGCGTTCACGTTCACGAGTAGCGAGCCGTCTTCGCCCTGCACGACGTGGCCGGTGTTCCACAGTTCCAGGATGCCGATGGCCCCGATCTTCATGCCCCACCACGGGAGCGCGGGCTTGTCGAGACATCCGAGCACGGTCGTCACGCTCGGCACCTCGACGAAGGGGTCAAGGTGGTCGATGCCCTCGGCCTCGTCCGCTCCGACCCTGCGCAGGCTGTACCCGCGCTTGACGCCCGCCTTCTTGTCCTCGACGAAGTACGCGATCTCGATGCCGCTCGGCGTGAGGGTCAGGGTCTTGGGCTCGGGGGGCGCTATGGGAGCCGCCCCCGTCTTCGTCGTCATCGTGCTACGTCCAGTCGATGTCGTCGACTGGGGCGGGCTGCGGTGCCTCCGCTGCGGCGTCCTGCGCCACAGGGACGCCCACCACGACTCCCGGCACCTGTGCGGCCACCTCGGCCGCTGTCGTCGGGAGAACGGCTCCTGTGGCCACCACGGGCTGCCCGACTGACGGGAGCACCTGGCCCTGCGTGCCGGTCTGGAGCACCGTCGGCCCTGCGGCCTCGGGGGCCTCGTGCGACCGCGCGCTCTTGTAGAGCCGCTTGGTCAGTTCGGCGTGCTTCTCGACCGCCTCCTCGAACGCCTCCGGGCCTGCGCCCGAGAAGAGTGCCGCCACGAGCGTGGCCGCCGAGCCCTGTGCGCCCATCTTGGAGATGCGGGTCTTGTCCGCTTCGGACATCCCGCCGCGCCCGCCGCCGCCGCCGGGGCGACCGCCGCCACCGCCGAACCCGCCGCCCGGCCCGCCAGTGTCAGGCGGAAGAGCCTGGCCCGGAGGTGCGAAGGCGTGGATCGAGCGGTTCGTGTACTGCCCGTTCTGCTTCTCGCTGGTGCGGAGCCAGACCTGCGCGCCCGTCCCTGCGAAGGCGTTGAGCGCGGTGGCGATTGGAGCCTCCCACACCTGCCTTGAGACCCCGTCCGAGCACGCCACGTCGTACACGGTCTTGCCCGTGGAGAGATTGCGGACGGTGATCTGGATGATGCCGAGTTGTACGTCCATGCGATGAGCCTCCCGACTCGTAGTTGCCCCGTTAGTGTACATGGGGGTTGATCTGGTTCGTGAAAGCGGGCCGAGCCCCGAAGGGCCCGACCCGGTTTCGGTCTTACGCCAGGTTGCCCCGGATGTTCAGTTCCTTCTCGCGCCGGACGATGTACTTGCGCAGCACACCGGAGGCGAGGGCGTTCTGCGTGACGTTCTCGTGCAGTGCCAGACGCTTCAAGCGCCGCCACTCCGAGCGCGTCAGATCCTCAGCGGGGGACACAATCGACATGGATAATCACCTCCCTCCAGTCTCGTAGTCATCAATCCAGATGCGCTTGTGCGCCTGGAGACTTGGGTACCACTGATTCTTCCAGTGGCCCTTGGCCCCGTGCGGGCGGGTAGACCATCCACCACCGCCGAGCCCGGGACGAATCCGGTTGAGCAGGCCCGCGATCCTACTGTCGGGCCGGAAGCGAAACGGGCTCAGAGCCCATCGGAAGAACACGTCGATACGACGGGGCGCGAGCGCGGTCTCGATGTTGATAACGGGCTCGGGGAGGAATCCCTGTTCGGTGAGAATCTCGAAGATCTGGGTCTTCTCTGACGGCAGGAGGCCCCAGAACTTCTTGTCCAGCTTGAAGTTGGGATCTGGAATAGGGCCCACGCCATCCTCCCACTCCCATCCCACCCGATGCGGGTCGAGGAAGAGCCGCACACCTGGCTCATGGCCGCTGTCGACGAGCCACTGGTCGGTGTCGCGCACCTCCTCATCCCACTCTATCAACTCCATGCGCACAAACTCCGCGTACGGAGACCATTCAGGGGAGGGCTCACCGTACCCGAGGTCGGGGGCCCTGTCGTGTATCAGGGCGAGTACGCTGCGCATCATGTCAGCAAAGTCAAGGCCGCGAGGGTGGTCTTTCCTGACCAGATCCACGGAAATGTAGAAACGATCCTCGTAGATCTCGACGTAGGAAGCGGGATCGTTCTCGTCCCGTAGCTCGACGCCCGTCTTCTTGGCCCACCTGCGCTGCTCCCTGTTCACTTCGAGCCTCCCGACTCTCTCGTGTGTCCGTTGCTGTGTACAACGCTCGCCTCGAGGTACGTATTCCCGGTGTCGCGTTTGGGGTCTCGATGTCATGCACGAACGAGCGTTTTCCGTCGAGGTGTTCGGTGATGAACACCGGATATGCAAGACGGCGCAGATTGTGTGCGAATCGGGATTATGGTGCTCGCGAATCGGGATTATGGTGCTCGCGAATCCGGAATAGCTCGCTCTCCCCCCTCTTACGTGTAGAGACTCAGAAGAGTCTCTTTGGGGGTTTCTACGTGTGTTCTTGCGAGCGCCGGGCGTAGCGAGCACGTAGAGCGTAACAAGCGGTATTGGCCGGTTCGTGAAAGCTACACTGGAGGCATGGAGAAACGAGACGACACAGCTGTGTATACGTCCCTGATTCAGGAGGCGCGCGCAGCGATTGACTGGGCCCTGATCGAGGCGGGCCACGCGCGACACAGTGGTGGCCACCGGCACTGGAACGGACGCGAGCCCATCAGGCTACGTCGTCGAGGCAAGACGCGGCGCGGCATGTTCCTGCTCGCTCGGTTCGAGCGACTCTTGAGCATCGAGCGCCCCGACCTCATCGGCAAGATCGATGTCTGACTAATGTCCACAAAGAAGCGCAACCGCCGAGCCAGGTACAAGGTGACAGACGAGTGGCAGACCTGTCCGGACTGCTCGGAGCGGGATGCAGTCTCGTTCACCTTCGGGCACCTCTCGCGCCGAGCGATGGAAGACCCAACATCCACCGAGACGGGCGAGCCAGTCATTTCGTTTGCGAGAACGGAGAAGGGGCTAAGTCGCACGAGGGGCTGTGAGACGTGCGGCGTCCCGGGCGGTGTTTCAGGTATGATACGAGAGCGTGTTCGTGTGATCTTGTAGGGAGTACGACTGTCGCTGGCTCCCGGACGTAGGCTGGAGGAGCCGATGGGGATTCGCTCTCACCCGAGACCAAAAGGTCTCACGGGCGGTGCCCCCTCCCTGCTCTGTCCGCACGATGTACACACGCTTGGGCTTCACCCTCCTCCTACGCTGCCTGCTCGAACCGGCGAACCAGCTTGACGCTCGAGACCTTCCTGCGCTGAGTGCGCGAGAGGGTCTTGAGCACGTCCTGCTCGGTCTTCGAGCGATCACACTCGACCACGATCCAGTCGCCGAAGCGGCCGGTGTCGAGCGTGACGATCCACTGCACCTTGTTGCCGTATCGCCTCTTCGGCGTCGGCTTGGGCCCGAGCGCCTCCATCAGACGACTTCTATTGCAATGGACGCCTTCATCGCGACGTAGACCCGCGCGCCCGCCCCGTTGAGCGAGGTGGGTGGAGTGATGTCTGTCCTCAGGGCCGCATCGTGGTATTCGCGCGTTGCGTTGCGAACCGCGAGCGCCTCGTTCTTGTCGAGCACGAGCGTGACGTACGGCTCGCCCGCGACCTCCCACCACCTGCCTGCCTCGATGCGCGTTGCCTTGGCCATAGTTCCCTCCTTCGTAGTTGGCACCAGGTGGCACCGTGGGGAGCCGCTCGCGCGGCCCCCGATGCTACCCCCGGAATCACATGTCGGCCACCGTCTTGGCCCGGCAGCCGTTACCGAGTGAGACCCATCCACGCCGGGGCGCGTCCGCTTGTGGCAGTCGCTCCGGGGATGGGCCATCCTTGGCCTGCTTCTTCGGACTGTCGTAGTGGAGTCCGGCCAGGCGCTCACGCTCTCGCGTGCGAACACTGTCGTAGTCCATCACGCGAACCTCGCTGCGACCGCTCGCATGAAGGCAACCGCCTCGTCGATGTTGGTCATCCGGCCGTCGGCCGCGTGCGCCTCGATGGCGTTGGCGACTCGCGTAAGGGCCGAGTTGGCCGCGCCATTCATCAAGAAGTCCTCCGTCGTGACCTTGACCGAGTGCTGCCGATCCGACTCGCGCATGGCGATGGTCGGCTTACCGTCCGTGTGGATCATGTCGTCCTCCTTCGTAGGTGTGAACCCTGGGCCAGGAGGGGGAAGCGGCCCAAGTGGGGCGAGATTCGATTCTCGCACGTCGTCCCTTGTCGGGCTGGCTCTCTGTTGGCCTACCCACGAGGATGATCCGCTTCCCCCTCCTCCCAGGATACCCAGCGCCGGTATCGAGCCGGTGTAGATTCTCTCCACTGGGTGATGCTGCTCGGTCAGGTCAGACGATCTCCTCGCAACACGACCCGCAGGTCTCGTTCACGGGGTGTCGACCGCTCCAGCGGTCGATGAGGTAATCCTCCTGATGAGGCGTCAGAACGACGGCCGGGTGTCCCGCGAGGAACTCACGGACGTGCTCGCTCGCGTAGTCCCAGGTCTGCTCGCCGCTGCTCTCGTCGAGCGAGTGGCGGCTGATCGGGCGCAGGTCGGAGCTATTGCTCAGGCCCATATCGACCTTCTCGATGGTCAGTGCCGATGTCTCGGCGATTGCGCACTCGCGGCAGATGATCTCGCCGTCACCGAGGTACGCGATGGTTTCGCACTGGTAGCCAGTAAGCATGATGTTCTCCTTCGGTGGTGGTGTTCGGTTGAGCACCGTGGAGCCTCCCTCGCGGGAGACTCGATGCTGCTCAGGTCAGCAGAACGCCTGCGTGCACCTCTAGGTAGGCGGCGTGCATCCTGTCTCGCTGCTCGTCGGCCTGCGCCTTCGTGGCGTGGTGAGACGTGTACAGAGTCACGCCGTTGACGCTGACATTGACGCGAAAGGGCTTGGCCACGACGCCGATGCCTGCCACGTCGAGCACCACGCCGCTCTGCACCCGCGCCCCGTTGACTGCTGCGCTGTTCTCGCTCACGAATTGCATGATGTTCTCCTTCGGTGAGGGGCGGCAGGATTGCCGCGCCTTCATGGATGCCCGACGTTCTCGCACGGGGTCACTCGGAGATGAGCAGTGCCCGTTACGGCCGAATCGCCCACGAGGCAGATGAACTGCCGAGCAGGCCGTGCAGCGCGGTTGGCGCAGGCATTTACGCTCACGCCGGGCATCCATGAAGACGCCCGGCCGAAGCCGGACGCCCTCAGTGGTGGAAGGTGCTCAACAGAGAGCACGGCGCGGCCTTCGGGCTTGCCTACTCTCCACCATTGTGGCCACGCCGGTCTATCCTCGGGTCGCCGTCGTGCCGTGTTACCGCTTCGCTCACCATGCCGCTCTACGTAGCGCGGCTCGGGTCTCACTCGTGCATCCTTCGTTCAGGGATCGCCGGGTTGGGGCTGGGAGGCTCAGTCGTCTAGTGCGACAGTCGAGCCTCGATCAACGTCTCCGGTCGTGGTCGTTAACCGTCAGGGATGCAGTCATCGCTCGTCCGTAGTGGCTCTTCGCGGTGCCATGCTCTCAGTTGAACACCCTCCACCTTACGAAGGAAGGAGGGTGAAGCCCGCGCTCACGGCTCATCACCGTGCGGGAGAGGGTGCCAGTGACTCTGGCTTCTTTGGCGACTAGCGCCTTCACACCCTCCGTACCAGTTCTGCGATTCCGCTTCGCTTGGCTGGCCAGACCCGGACATTACTCCGATCAGTACACACGTCAACCCCTCGGGTGAAGAGTTTACATTACCCTTACAATTGGAGCGACCCACCGATGCACGCATCAGAGCAGGCCAGACTCCTCCGCGAGGCACGCGCGCCATCAGGCCCAGGCCCAGGGACGATGGCCGAGGCGGACGCACTCGCGCTGATCGACGACGCGCGCCGGGCAGAGATGTACCCACAGTCCAGGCGTAGCCACAAGGCGCGCGCCAGGAAGCACTGGGGCAACCGAGAACACCAGCTGGGGGGCTGACAATGGCCACGCGGAAACCGGCCACCACGACTATCGCGACACCGAAGAAGCCCAGAGGGGAGAAGGGTACGCAGGCTACGGGTGGAGAGAGCGAGGGGGAAGCCCCGAAGGGTACGGAGCCGAGTCGCACGTTTGGAGGGTTGACTCCGAGTGAGGCCGTTGCGCTGCGGTGGGAGAGAGAGCGTGCACGCCAGGCGGAGGACGCCGAGAGCCAGGCCCACGAGCGAGCCGACGAGGCGATCATCGTCAGGACGACCGTGCAGACCGGGGCGATCATCAGCCGCCTCGCGGCGGACGCGAAGAAGGGGAACACGCAGGCCGCCAGGGAGCTACGCGCATGGCTCAACGAGGTGCAGGTCGAGACCGACACGGACGCGAGCAGCCTCGACAAGCGCACGAGGCAGGCGCTCATGGCCAGGCTCCTCGACGAGGTGGATGAGGAGGCACGGCACAAGCGGTGCGTTGCGGGGCCTAATGGGCGCTGCGTGGTCTGCCACTCATCCCTTGAGCAGGCCAACCCCACGACATCGCGTACCCAAGTCGACACCGAGGCTGTACATGCAAGGGGAGAGGGAGAGGCAGGGCTCGACCTTGCAGACGTGTCCGCGTCGCGCGCGCCCGTTCCGCGCGGAACGCGCTAGGGGGGCCACCCCCGCAAAGTTTCGGAGTCCCGGCTCGGGAGACCGGGGGGCCCCTGTTTGCGCCACAGCAGCACACAGCCGTAGATACGCACTCGGCAAGGTATTCCTGCCAGAAAACTTGACAGACCCGTACATGCCCGGAGCATCGGCCGGGAGTGCGGTACACGGGGATTCGACCCGATGACGAAGCCCCCGTGCGGTGCAGTCGCCTCCTTTGCCGGGGGTTGGCTGCGCCAGTAAGTGTGTCTACAAGCTGGGCCCAGAGCGATTCTGTGCCCACAACGAGGAGCGTGATTCGATGGGCGTCGTCAGTAGACTGCGTGGGAAGTCGAGGGTGGAGATGATCTGCTCGGTGGGCGAGTTGGTGGCCGGGAGGAAGTACGACCTCGCGAAGCCGGTCGCAGACGAGATGATCGTCAAGGGCTACGCGCTCGGAAGCCTCGCGAAGACCTACACGCCAGAAGAGGTGCAGCAGATGGTGTCGAACACGCAGGTGCTCAGTCATGGCTAGTGCCTTCTACGACATCGGGCTAGAGAACTTCTCCAAGGGCCTGATCGACCTTTCGGGGGCCACGGTCAAGGTGCGCTTGCTGCGCGTCTCGGGCTACGTCTTCTCGGCGGCGCACGCCTCGATGACCCCTGTTGCTGGCGCGGTCGGCACAGATCCGACTCTCGGGACGAAGGTCTTGGCGGGCGGTACCTTCGACGCAGCTGATGCCGTCTGGGCTGCGGTGGGCGCTGGCGCTGCCGTGGACTGCTTGGTCGTCTACAAGTTCGTCACGAACGACGCAGGCTCAACACCTATCGCGTACCTCGACGGGTTCAGCGTGGTGCCAAACGGAGGGGATCTCACGGCGCAGTGGCAGGCCACCACGCCCTGGATCTTCAAGATCTGATGGCACTGGCCAACGACAGCATCCTCGTCACCCCCGGCTCGGGGGCCACGGTCGCGACGGAGCTAATCAGCGGCAAGGAGCATCAGGTCATGGTGCAGGCCGACTCCTCCGGGCACATCGTCGGGACGCTCCCGACGTACTTCTACACGACCCCTTCCGCTGCGGCGGGCGCAAGCAAGCTGTACTTCGACCTGTTCAACGCCGTTGGGTCAGGCAAGATCATCGACGTGCGGGGACTCTGGATCGTCCCGGCCACCGATGTCGCGGTCGTCGGCGCGCTCGGCGTTAGGTTCGACCTATTCCGCACCTCTGCGGTCGGGACAGGCGGAACCGTACACGCCTACAAGAGCGCAACCCCGAGCATTGCGGGCGGCAACATCACCCCCTCGGACACGAGCAATGCGGCCCTCCCTGCGGGGGTTACTGCTCGCCACCTCCCAGCAGGAGGCGCGACGATCAGTGAGTGGCTGCTCGCCACCTACAGTCCGGGTGAGGAAGCGGCCACCTCGATGGCGCACATCACCCAGTACCAGAACATCCTGCCGTACCTCACCTGGGGTCAGCGTCTCGCGCTTCGCGAAGGACAGGGCATCCTGATGAAGCAGGGCACCGTCGCAGGTACGGGCAACTTCGGCTTCCTCGTCGCCTTCACGCTGGAGTAGGCCATGAGCCTGCTCGTACTGCTCAAGGGCAGTGGGGGAGGTGCCAGCCCTCAGACCGTCAGCATCACAGCCCTGGGCGCGTCCCCCTCCTTCGGGACGACGAGTATTGCTCCTGGCGCGGCCTCGTTCTCCGTCGTCGGCAAGTCGTCGGCGGCGTCCTTCGGGACGGTCACGATCCAGAAGGGCAACGCCAACTTCTCCGTTGCGGGGAAGTCCTCGGGGGCCCTGTTCGGGAATGTCTCCATCGTTGCGGGTAACCGCAACTTGGTCATTACAGGCAAGACCTCGGATGCCGTCTTCGGTTCGCTCGCCGTCGCCCCCGGTGGTGCCGCGGTGGGCCTCGGCGGCCTCGGCTCGGCTGCTGCCTTCGGCGTCGTGTCTGCATACGCCCCTGCGGTGACGGGGGATCTGGACTTCGTGGGCGCGGCGACGGCCGGGTACGAACTGCGCTGCTACGAGAAGGCCAAGCAGCTGCCAGACGAACCATCAGAGATGGTCTGCGTGTACGTGAAGAGCCTGCGGGGCTCAGACGGCACCACGGGCGAGCACGAGTACGTGTGCGGAGCGGGCACCAACCCCTCCGTGACGACCGCCAAGGTCACGGCCCTGGCCTCGCTGAACGGCTTTCGGCGCAACCGCTACACGGGCTCCCCGACAACGACCGGGGCCCTCGTTCCGGTGGCGTTCCTCGACGGCACGATGCCGGTGCTCGATGTGACCTAGTTAGTGAATGGTACGATCTGACTGTGGCTACACCTAGAAACGATATTGTTCGGCTGCGGCTGACGACCCTGGAGAAGGAAGCCTGGGGGCGCGCTGCTGGCGGGAAGGGCAAGATCTCGGAGTGGGTCAGATCGGTCTGCAACGCTGCGGCGGCAACCGGCACCGCTCCGAGTCCTACTGAGGAGACGACCATCGCGACCCCCTCCTCCCCGCGAGTCCGCGTGTACGACTCCCCTCAGCCCTCGGCCTCGGTGAAGGGCGGGTGCGCTCGTGCGCATCATCATCGCTCGGGCTCGTACTGCGGGACGTGCAAGCAGGTGCAGAAGTGAGGCACCGGGCCTTCGAGTACATGGGGTTCGTGATCTCGATGCTCCTGGTCGCGCTCTGGGTCGCGTTCCTGCTCGGGTGGTTGGGGGACGACCTCGCTCCTAGGTGCGGCTACGGAAACGGGCGCTGCTGATGACCCCGGAGGACATCGACACCCTGCGGAACACGGTGCGCGAGGCCCTGCGTTGCTCGACACTCGGTGACACGTCGATGAACGTGGTGGCCGCCGAGGATCTCGATGACCTGGTCGCCATCGCGAAGGAAGATGCGGATGGCTGCGACATGTGCGCCCAGTACCTCGATGACGCCGGTGCTTCTGACCTCGATGCCCGGAAGGCTCGCGCACGGGTGGCCGAACTGGAAGGGGCGCTAGCCGAGGCAACGAACGCTGTCGCGCACCTGAATGGAATGGTGAACTGGAGGGACTTCGGAGGCGACGACGGGCAAGGTCACTACGAGGGGGATTATCGGGCAGCACAGATACACGACGACGTTCTACGCTGGCAGTCCCTCGCTTCCCACGACCCGAAGGAGGGAGCAGCATGAGCGCCCCCGTCTACATGTGCGGCACCTCCCCCCAAGAGCGCAACATCCAGCACGGGCTTACGCTGGTCAGGGTGGCGCGCGAACTCAGAGGGTTCGTGGCAGGCGAGGACGTACCAGACGACCTCCGCCGTGACATCGACATATTGGAGTCCGTAGGCCGCTGGCTCGCGACCGCACAGATAATCGAGACGCCCCACAAACCCCGTCAGCCATCACCGCGAACACCCGCACCCTGGGAGACCTCAGCATGAGCAAAATCGACGCCCTGGCCGACACAGTAGCGCGCCTGCAAGTCGATGTGGCGACGTTCAAGCAGGTGGCACATTTCCACGCAGCACGAGTGGCCGAACTAGAAGCGGACAACAGGGCGATGCAGCAGGAAGCTGACGAGACGGAGGCCGAGCGGGACGCCCTCGAAGGGTTCATGGGCGATGTCTTGGCCGGGTGTGACATCCAGCGAGGAGCACGCCTATTCCGCCAGGTCGAGGTTGTCATCGGCCCTGGGAAAACTCGAGCCGAGATCCGGGTGGCCGCATTGGAGCGGCGGGTGGCCTCACTTCTGGCCCAAGGGACGTGGTGATGAAACGCTACCCCACGCGAGAGGAAGTCATGGCAGCCGATCCGCGCGACGACGAGAACGAACTCCCCACCGAGTACGTGCGCGTGGTGCGCTGGCGCTTGCACCAACTCGTCAAGGCGGGCGTCCCCTACGACGACGCGGTGACCATCGCGAACGACCGCGAGCAGGACTACTACGTGGTGATCGGCATGATCTCGCACGGGTGCGACCCGCAGCTGGCAGCGGAGATCGCTCGATGACGTTCGACGACGTGTGCGCTGTGCTCGTGACTCGCGGTGACGTGGACATGTCCTTCGCCAAGGATCTCCCCTACGGAGAAGTCGTCATCCACGACAACTCGAAGCACGCCCTCGACAGCAAGGTCTACGGGCGCTACGTCGCGGCAGAGCAGAGTGAGCGGCCCCTCGTCTTCTTCATGGACGACGACGTGCGCTTCGTCGGGCACCGGGAACTCCTCGACGCCTACGAGCCCGGCAAGATCATCTCGAACATGTACGACGAGTGGATCGAGTCGTGCGGCTACTTCGATCTCGCGCTCGTGGGGCTCGGGTCGATCATGGACAACGGTCTCTGGCGGGCAGCCTTCAAGAAGTACGAGGCGGCCTTCCCGCACGACGACCGCTTCCTGCTCGACGCGGACTTCATCTTCGGCACGCTCACCCCGTTTCGGCGCTACGACTTCGGCCACGAGATCCTCGACATCGCGAGCGACGAGACCCGTCTCTGGCAGCAGGAGGGTCAGCTGGAGGGCAAGTGGCGCTCGATCAAGCGCGCGCGCTCCCTGCGCAGCTGCACGTTGGCGATCCTCACCAAGAACGAGGAGGACAACATCGGCCTCGCTATCGCCTCTAGCGGGCCCTGGGTCGACTCGGTGACGATCCTCGACTCGGGCTCGATGGACGGGACGCGGGCTGTGGCGCAGAGGTTCTGCGACAACCTCGGGATCTCGCTGCACTGGTACGAGAGTGAGTGGGAGGGCTTCGGCAAGCAGAGGAACTGCCTGCTCGCCCTGGCCCGCGAGCACGGCGACTACATCCTGATGATGGACGCCGACGAGGAACTCGTCGATCCAGGCCCCCGGCCCGAACTCGCGCCGGACGCCTTCATCCTGCACTACGAGGGCCCGGTCGACTACGGCCAGCCCCGGCTACTCGCCTCGCGCTTCCCGTTCGCCTTCGACGACGTGGAGGTGCACGCCGCGCTCGACACCGATCACGCGACCTTCGCGGCCACGGCGGTCGACCTGACCTCGCCCCTGATTCGACATCACGGCTGGGACAGGGCGGCGACCAAGGAGCGCATCGAGGCGCAGGTGGAGGGACTCAGGAGGCTCCTCGACGAGGGGGTCGACATCCCTCGCCACACGTTCCTCCTCGCCAAGGCGTACGAGGGGCTCGGCTGGCACGGCGACCCCGACGCCTTCGACCAGGCGATTAGGTGTTACAAGGCCCGCCTGGCGGTACCTTCCGAGGACGAGGAATCGTACTACTCCAGGTATCGTCTCGGGTGCCTGCTCGCGCAGCACCGCAACCAGTTTCTCCCGGCGGCAGAGCAACTGCTCATCGCCTGGGAGAATAGGCCAACTCGCAACGAAGCACTGCGGGCCCTGGCGCACTACGCGACCGCTATCGCGGACGCAACGCCGTACCCCGAAGGTGATCTCCTGATCGTCCACCGGGACAGCTACACTCACAGCCCAAAGGAGGGCAGATAGATGGCAAGGTTCGGATTCGGTAGAAATGGTGGGGCCACCCTGGGCGACGTTGCAGATGCCCTCGGCGGACAGGCGCTCGGTTACTCGCCCCTCACGTACGCGATCTCGCCTGCAAAGGCCGTGGTCGACGCATCACTCGGGCGCGACTTCGCCTTCAAGATGGTGGCCTCTTCGGCCGTCAAGGTGGCGAACCCGACGAACGCAACCCCGGAGTCGGAGGTTGTCTTCCACGTCACGGGAGTCACCACGTTCGGCACGATGGTGTTCGACACGCTGTATCAGACCACGGCGGCGTTCGCGACGTTCTCCACCGGCAAGACGAAGAGCATCGCGTTCCGCTGGAACGGTCTCAGCCAGAAGTGGACTGAGATCTGGCGCACGACCAGCAAGTCAGGCTGACCGCGTTTCGGGCGGGGGTGACGCTTTCGAGGCGGCCCTCGCCCACTCACGCGGTTCGTGACATGTACACTCTGGGAGGAAGATGGCACGCGAAATATCCCCACTGGTAGGAGTCAACGTCCACCTGGCGCTACGTCGCAGGCAGGACGCCCTGGATCGCATGGAAGGCGAGAACAACGCCCTCCGCTCCTCTGGCTTCAACATGGACGCTGCGGGCCAGCCGTACTGGGATCGAGCGACGTGGGAATCGTACAAGCAGAAGTTTGGCCACTACCCGTTCGGGCCCGAGAACAAGCCCGACGGCGTGGCAAGCGCACCGCCGTGGGTCAAGGCGCTCTGCGGCATCCGACTCAACCCGGCCGAGCGCATGGGGCACGTCCCCGGATGATCGCCTGGCTCCGTATCGTGTATCGGTACATGTTCGAGCGGAACCCCGGCGAGCGCACCATCGACGACGAGATCTGGTCTTGAGGAAGATCGCCATTCTCGGCTCGCGCAAGTGGCACGACGCCGAGCCCATCATCTCGGCACTCGAGAGCGTCGAGGAGCCCTTCATCCTCTACTCGGGTGGGGCTCCTGGGGTGAGCACCATCGCCGAGCAGCACGCGATCTCGTGCGGCATCCCCGTCTGCTCCCTGCGCCCTGTCGAGGTCGACTACGAGACCTTCGTCGTCGAGGAGTGGCGGATCAGGGACGGGCATGGCCGAATCATCCGGCACCCCGAGACGTGGGCCGACTGGAAGAGCGCGGCAGGGTATCGCTCCTGGCTGATCTCGGAGCGTGCGACAGAGTGCATCGCGTTCTGGGACGGCTACTCGATGGGCACGAAGTGGGAGATCGAGTTCTTCCGCTGCCACATGATCGAGCCGACCATCGTGAAGCCCGCGCCGTGACCGGCTGGCACAACCAAGTCGGCGAGACCTTCGTCGAGCCCAAGGGCTGCATCGGCCTGGTCATCGCCCAGAAGTTCCCCGAGCCCGACCTGATCCGCACGAGGATCATCGAGGGCGTCTCCCGCGTGCACCCCGATACGGTCTGGGTCATGCGGGACACCGAGCGCAAGGGCCACGCGGCCTGCATCGCCTACGAGACGTTCCGCGAGATGGACATTGAGCCCGCGCTCGCGCCGCTCGTCCCGTACTGGCAGTCGAAGGGCCTCGTTGTCCAGGGGCCCCTTGCCGAGGAGGAGCGGTCGCGCGAGCACCTCTACTCCTACGACTTCCGCGCCCGGATGCGGGACGCCGAGATCCGCCAGACCTGCGAGCGCGTCATCGTCTTCCACGACTCGTCGAGCGGGGTCACCGCCGACTGGATCGAGTACAAGGACGGCGGCACTGACGTGTGCGCCGCTAAGGTCTACGTCGTAGAGCGTGGCAAGAAGAAGAGGCCCGCGCGCAAGGGAAGGAAGCCCCAAGGTGTGTAAGGAATCGTACGAACGCGGACTCGGGAAGGTGTACAGCTATGCCATCACAGGACACGTATCACAAGGATCACCCGGAGGCGAATCGCCCTCTGGCGAGGCAGTTGTCCGACGAAGAGGCAAGACGGCTCGGGATCGAGCGTCCGGCGCAGTCGGCCGCAGAGCGGCGAACCGCGCGGCCCGTGCGGAGCGCCAGGGTTCAAGCCCTGGCGGCAAGTCTCGCAGTTGATGCTGAGGCCCTCGCGGCCCGCATCCCCGAAGACACGCACCGCCGCTTGAAGTACCCAGTGTTCGAGACCGAGGAGCCTGATGGCACCGTCTCGTTCAAGCACGACCCGCAGATTGTCGAGGGGGTCAAGAGCCTCCTCGCCACTGATCGCTCCTACGAGGACATCGAGCAGAACGCTCCGACACCTCGCAGCGAGTCCGGTCGCTTCACCAAGTAGGGGTAAAATCCTCTACACTCCGTAGGAACCCCAAGCCAACGCCACAAGGAGGCGCTCAACATGGCTACTGTCACAGATCTCGCGTCCGTCGCTGCGGCTACCGCTGCGGCGGTCGGGTATTCGTTGCGCGAGTACACCAACTCGGGAGGAAAGAAGATCGCCATTTTCTCCAAGCGCCTTACGGGCCAGAGCGGAACCTCGGGCCAGTACATCGCCGAGTTCGGTGGCGAGCACGCCACCGTCGCGACCACGGCGCGCACAAACGCGCTGGCAGCACTCAACGCGGCTCGTCGTCATCGCTACGCGGGTGCTCCCGGCCTGCCCTCCGGCGCGACCACGGTGACGTGGCCCGACGGCGCGGCGACCGTTCCTGTCGTGGACGCGAACTGACATGGCCACCATCTCAACGCTCGCGAGCATCGCAGCTGCCACGGCGGCCGGATACAAGTACACGGCCTGGGAGGGCATCGACAGCGTCCAGCGCGTCCAGCTGGACATCCCCGTCACGGGGCCTGATGGCTCGGGTGGGATCTTCTACGCGCTGGGGGAGAGCACGTCGCTGACGACTGCCAAGACGAACGCACTCGCGTCACTCAACGCCAACCGGATGCACCGCTACGCGGGCTCCTCGGGGGCTGCGAGCGGGGCGACCATCTCGGACTCCGTCCGGGGCAACACCCTCGTCAAGGACAAGACATGAGCGACATCGACGACATCACGGGCGTGAAAGACGCAGGGTGGCGTGTCTTCAAGGAGGGCTCGGCGTACGTGGCCGAGAAGTACCTCTCGCTTCCGGGCGCGTCGGCAAGCACCCTCACCATCAAGGCGGACTCTCGTCACGAACTCGTCGAGGCCGTTGCTCTGCGCGAGCAACAGCTTGGCCCGAGCCCGGGCGAAGAGTTCGCCGACGTGACATGGCCGGACGGCTCGCAAGTCACGTCTCGGGCCCACGCCGCAGCGCGCATGGCTGGCGTCCCCCTGGAGTCCCCGGTCGTGGACGAGCCCCTCGACGTTGTCGCAGAGGACGACGAAGAGGAGGCAACTCCGGCTGCCGAGAAGCTGGCCGAAGAGCACGATGTCTTCACCAGCGACATCGATGGCTCAGGCCAGGACGGCCGCGTCCTCCGGCGGCACCTACGACTCGTCGGCGACGTAGAGGAGGCTCTGGAAGCAGAGTCCCCCAAGGAGTGAGGTAGGTGGCGCGCTCGACCGCCCTGAGTCGGGCGCGTCTCCACCTCATCGAAGACCTACGTCTGGCCGAAGTCAAGGAGGCCGCGTGGGATGACCCGAAGCCGCTCATCGCCGAGATCAACGCCTTCGATCCGACGACGATGGAGCACTTCAAGTTCACGATGTATCCGTCGGACGCCGACCCCTTCTGGCCCAACCCGCACGCCGACCCTCGGGCCGTCAACGGGTGGCTCTTCCAGGCGGCGGTGGTGGACTGGCTGATGGGGAAGGAGTCCACGCTCTTCGAGCTACTGGAGTCGTGGAGCCCCAACTGGCAGTACGACGAGGAGGCCAAGGTCTTCCTCATCCTCAAGGCGAGGCAGCTGGGAATCACCTGGCTCGTCATGGCCATCGAGCTATGGCACCTGCTCTTCAAGCCGGGCTCGAACTGCGTGGCCTACTCGTACAACGAGGAGCAGTCGAAGAAGCTGATCGTCCGCGCCTGGCTCATGTTCAACTCGATCCCGGAGGCCCTGCGCTCGCACGTCGAGGTGATTACGCCTTCGCGTCACGACGAGCCCTCAGAGTGGATCAGGGTGCGGCACAAGGAGAGCGGACTCACCTCGACGATCCAGTCCCTCCCTGCCACCAAGAAGGCCGGGCACGGCGACACGATCACCTTCGGGCTGATGGACGAGGCCGCCTACCAGGACTACTGCAAGCAGATCTTCACGGCCTGCCTCCCGGCGACACAGCGCGGCAACGCGCGGCTCGCCATCGTGAGCACGGCCAACGGCGTCGGCAACCCGGACACCGAGGAGGGCAACTTCTTCTCGATCCTGTACCAGACGCAGCGCAGCCGCAAGATCTCGTTCGCCTTCCTGCCTTGGAACGCGGAGCCGACTCGAGACGAGAAGTGGTACGCCGACCACGCCATGAAACTCGGCGAGGTGGATCGCAACCGGCAGTACCCCAAGAACGAGGCGGACGCCTTCATGCTCTCCGGCGCGCTCTTCTTCGACCGTGACGCGCTGCGGTTCTACCGCACCCAGGTGCGCAAGGCGGGGATGGTGGGCCAGTTCGTGCAGCGGGGGATCAGGTCGGCCGAGTGGATGAGCCTGCGCGACGGCATGATCGCTGTCTTCGAGAAGCCGGTGACTGGACGAAAGTATGCACTTTGCGCGGATACATCCACCGGCCGCGGGCAGGATTACACGAGCATGGGGATCATCGACCTGGAGACCGGGGCCATCGTCTGCGAGCTACACGCGCGCATCGAGGCGTCACGGTCACACCTCCAGGCGTTCTCCCTCGGGCGCTGGTACAACGACGCGCTGATCTGCGTCGAGCGCCAGGGCGGCTACGGCGAGGCCCTCATCACTCTCCTTCGCGACGGAGCAAACGGGCTCCCCCCGTACGCTCGTCTCTACCGGCACATGGACGCGACCAAGGGCAAGCGCCCCATGTCGGAGTCCATCGGTATCCCGATGGGAGCTACCGTGCGACCGGGTATCGTCAACAACCTCGCCGACTGGATCAGGCAGCGCCTCTTCCCGTGGGTGTCCCAGGGTCAGATGGACGAACTGGGGACGTTCGTGTATCACACCGCAGGCGTAAGCCCCGCAGCACTTCAAGGATCTCACGACGACCGAGTGATGATGCTCGGGATGTGTGCTGAGATGTTCCGACAGTTCGGCCGCCCCCCCGCCAAGAAGGCGCGACGGGGCTCCAAGTCCAAGTACGAACCGCACCCCTCAAGGAGTTCAACATGAGCAGCATGATCCCACAGCCCCCTCCCGAGATTCAGATTGGCGGCGGCGGCGGCCCTCCTCCAATGGACGGCGGCGGCGATCCGGGCGGCGGCACCCCCGGGAAGATCGACATGGCGGAGGCCAAGAAGCATGTGCTCGCCGCGATCCAGAGCATCGAGGCCGCAGCGGTGGCCGAAGGTGACCCGCAGGATGAGGCGACCCTCAAGACGCTCGCGGCCAAGCTGATGTCGATGGTCGGGGCCAACCAGGGTCTCGAAGATCAGGCGATGGGGGCAGGGCCGGGCGTGAAGCTGATCCGCAAGTCGACTCAGCCCGAAGTCTGAGCCCACGATGTCTGACTCGACCGCCCTCGTCGGAGCAATCCTCGGGAAGTACGACGAGGCCCTCCACCACCACGACTACTTCACTCGTCTCTACGAGAGGCGTGAGCGTGCGTATCGCGGAGTCAAGGAGCGGATCGGGCGCGAGAAGTGGAACCATACGCTCAAGCCCCCGCACGCCTTCAACCTCCTGGAGACCGTCGTCGCGTCCCAGACGGAGATGGGCCTGCGGTGGGATGTCCGCCCGAGCCCGCACTCGCAGGCCAAGCCCGACGAGGCGGGGCACATGCTGGCGATGGCGGAAGATGTCAACGATCTGATCCGGCACGAGGATCGACTCGACGGGATGGATCAGAAGCAGCGCCCACTCTTCCTCTGCGACGGCATCGGCGGCCGGGGCATCGGCAAGAACTACTGGAACTACGTGCCGGGGATGACCAAGAAGCAGGGCGTGCGCGAGGTGGACATTCATGGGCCCAACGACGAGGTGATCGGCACCGTCCCGACCATCGTCGAGATCCACGAGGAGGGCATCCTCCGCGACCACTCCTACACGGAGGTGGTCGACCCGCGCGACTTCGTCTGGCACGAGTCGGCACGCGATCTCGACCCGCGCGCGCCGGGCGGCGCACAGCACGTCACGCACCGATGCTGGTACTCCTTCGAGCAGTTGAAGGAACTGGAGAAGATCGGCTTCGTCTCCAACATCGACAAACTCAAGGAGACCCGCAGCTTCACGGGCGAGTATCAGGATCGCGACACTCAGGTCTTCAACATCGAGCGCACCAAGGATCTGATCGAGGTGCTTGAGCACTGGTGGTTCGAGGATGGCGAGATCTGGTACGCCTGGGTCGCCAACCGCGACACGCTCATCATGCCGAAGACGGCCAACCCGTTCTGGCACGGGGAGTACCCCTTCTTCATGGTCACGTCGATGCCGCAGCCGTTCTCGCTCACGGGCACCTCGACCATCGAGTTGATCCAGGACTTGCAGGAGATCCTCTGGGAACTCGGCAACCAGCGGCTCGATACCGTCGAACTCATCAACAACGCGATCACCCTGATTCGGGGCGACGTGGATGACCCGGACGCCTTCCAGCACTACCCGGGCGCGCGCTGGGAAGTCGATGACCCCTCGCAGGTGCAGTGGCTCGCGCCGCCGTACCAGATCGCCGAGGTGTCGCTGTCGGCCGAGAGCAAGATCATGTCCGATCTCCAGACGGTCACGAGCGGCGCTCCCTTCGCTGGGGGCGATTCGTCGTCGGTGCAGAACAACACCGCGACCGGCGCGAGCATCGTGATGAACGCGGCCCAGCGCCAGCTGGCGACCCGCAAGTACCAGGCGCAGTTCGGGCTCGTGAAGAACGAGAACATGAGGCTCAAGAACTGCCAGCAGTTCCTCACCGGCCAGCGCCTCGTGCAGGTGCTCGGCAAGGAGGGGGCCGCCGTCTTCAAGAGCATCGACGTGCTCGCCATCCAGGGAGAGTACGCCGTCGAGTTGAAGCCGATGGGCGAGTCGGACATGCGCCAGGAGCGCCGAGCCGAGGCCACCAGCTTCGCGCAGTTGATGATCGGGTTCGCCCCCATCGCTGCCGCCTCTGGCAAGCCGCTCGACGTGGAGGCGATCATCAAGTGGTTTGCGGGGAAGTGGGACATCGACTACCCCGAGCGGTTCTTCTCGAAGCAGCCAGCCGCCATGGGCGCGCAGGCCGGGCTTCCAGGAGCAGGATCGGGCCCCGGAGATCCTTCCGGTGCACCCGGGGCCCCAGCACCTCCCGGCGGGGGCCCGAACCTCGGCACGACGAGCGAGACAGCCGTCGATGCCTCCAAGCCGTCCGCGAGTGGCGGCCTATCCATGTCCCCGCAGGTCTTCATGCAGAGAGCAGCGGCTCTCTCTGGCGGGGCTCAGGGAGGATGATGTAGGTGGCAGAGCGAGATGAAGTGGCGAAGGCCGACCAGATCGTCGATCTCCTCCTCAAGGAGAACCCGAAGATCCATCAGGTCGTAGCTGACGCTCGTATGTTCGACGGCCTGCGTGAGCAGCCCGGATGGCAGCGCCTCTACTCGATGGTCGTTGCCAAGCAGGACAAGTGGATGCAGGAGATCTCGAAGAGGCTGATGGGGCCCAAGAAGCGGTGGCCCGACAGCGACGAGATCGCGTATCACCAGGGCTTCTTTCAGGGGGCCCTCTTCGTACTGGCACATCCCGAGTACGCGGAGAAGAATCTGGAGCGTTCTGCGCGTCTCGCGTGGAACCTCTACGGGGATGACAACGACCAACAGGAGGCAATCCTCTGATGTCAAGTATCGCAGAAGGTCTTTCGGTCGGCGGCGAAGATGGGGTCAACCCCAACGACGCGCGCGGGTTCGAGAAGATCATGGAAGGCAAGGGCGTTCCGAAAGAGGAGGGTGAAGGCGATACCCTCTCGACGGACATCCGCTCGGGCCTGACAACCGCAGCCGAGCCCGGAGCGGTGGCCGAGCCCTTCACGCCGAAGGACACCTCGCCCCCCGTGGCACCGGACACCTCGACGGGTACACCTGCCGTAGAGGAAGATCCCGAAGTCGCAGCACTGCTCGCGAAGTACGGTGGCGATCCGCTCGCCGCCCTCAAGGCCGCCTCGGCGGCACAGGGCGTCATCGGTCGTCAGGGGCAGGAGTTGGGTCAGACGCGCGAGGAACTCGCCGAGATGCGAGGACAGCTTGCCGCGCTCATGGCGACCCAGAGCCAGGCCCCAGCTGGCCCGGTCTTGTCGCAGGACGAGATCGAGGAGCGGGCGCAGGATCGCATCCAGCTGGTCGGCTACCACGACGCCGCCACTGAGGCCGCCAACGTCGCAGCCGCACAGGGCGACGAGCGTGCCTACCGGACGATCTTCGAGCAGTGGAACCTCGAAGACCCGTTCGCAGCACAGACGCACATCGCGGACTTCCGCGCGTGGCAGAGGGAGCAGGCCGCAGTGGCCTCCGCTCCGGCCGCCGCCGCAGAGGAGCCGTGGGTCGCAAACGCTCGACAGCAGGCGCAGGTAGACGCGCTTGTCTCGGGCCTCACGATGATCGCGCCGGAGTACGGTGGGCCCGAGGGGCTCGCCCCGCTCGCCGAGCACTTCGACGCGGCCTTCGAGTCCCTTCCCTCGAACGTCCAGGAGATGATCTCGTCTTCTGACACCGAGGCCAAGGCAGCCGGTCTACGGATCTTCGTGGATCGTGCTACACTCCTGGCAGGTAAGGCTCCGGCAAGCGCCGCCGCCCCGCCGCAGGAACAGGTAGTCCCCGCATCGGTGGCCCGAAAGCTGGCCGGTGCGGCAGTAGCATCAGGTGCGCTTCGGCCAGTGTCGAAGAGCACCGAAACTCCCCAGACCCGCGAGGACGCCATCAAGGAGTTCAAGCGGGAACTGATGGAGACCGAGACGACCAACGTCGCATCGGGCCTCACGTTCGGCAAGTGAGATACCCCCATCCGACGGTCGTGCTCAAGCACCGGGAGCGGACACCCGAAAGGCCCGCTCGAAGTTCCCAGGTCTGACCCGTAACCTCCAGCTTCAAGGAGTCAGATCATGGCCGTAGGAATCGTCCCCGGCGTCGAAGACGACAACACCATCCTCGCGAACGAGCGCGTAATCGACATGGATGACGTGATTGCGTACCTCGACCCGGACACATCGCAGTTCGTGACGATGCTGATGCGTGTCGCACGTCGTGCTGCCGAGTCAACGAAGGTCGAGTGGCTGGAAGACGAACTCTTCCCGCGCCTCTCCAGCGTTGCTTCTGGTGGTGCAACGGACGCCGCGAACATCACCGTCGCCACAGGTGAGGGTGCCTACTTCCGCATCAACGATCTCGTGCGCAACGCCAAGACCGGCGTGGCGTTCAAGGTGTCGTCTATCGCGGGAGACATCATCACCCCGTCTGCCAAGCTGGGGCGCATCGCGTTCTCGGCGCACACGGCAGCCGACCAGTTGCTCATCATCGGCAACGCAAGCCCACAGGGTGCCACGCTGGGCACGCGCCTCATCACGAAGCGTGTCGCGCAGTACAACTACACCGGCATCCAGCGGAACCCGTACGGCTTCACCCGCTCGCTCATGGCATCGCGTCTCTACGGAGGCCCCGAGCCCATGAAGGAGCGGAAGAAGAAGGGCGTCGAGCACAAGCGCGCCATCGAGTACACCCTCTTCTGGGGAGTGCGCTCGCTGGACACGTCTGGCTCGCACCCGACGGGCACCCCGGGTGGGCTGTTCGAGTACGTGACGACCAACGTCCAGAACACCGCAGGTGCGCTGACCAAGACGCTGCTCGACACGTATATGCGTGGCTTCCTCCAGCACCAGGGGGATCAGAACGGCATCCTCTTCGTGTCGCCGGTCTTCGCCCAGGCGGTTTCAGGCTTCCTCCGGGATGTCTGGTCACCGACCACGGTCGAGACTCGACTCTGGGGGGCTAAGGTCGACGGCTTCATCTCAGGAGCCTACGGCTATCAGGTGCCGGTCGTCGTGAAGCGTGACTGGAACGACTTTTCCACCTCAAGTTCGCAGTACGGTGGATGGGCGTTCTACGTCAACATGGACAACATCCAGCTGAACACGCTCCGCAACACCGAACTCCTCAAGGATCGTCAGGCGAACGACGCTGACTCCTACGACGAGGAGTACTTGACCGAGTTCACGCTCAAGGTCAAGCAAGAGCGCACGCACGGCATCATAACTGGAGTCACAGGTTAGGTAATGGTTCCATGTGATGGTGATGAGGTGGGGGCCCTTCGGGGCCCCTGCCTCTTTCTCATTCCACCGAGCAGGAGGACGCACCATGAGGGCCATTAGCCCTATCGGCAACTACTCGATCCAGTTGATCGAGGCCAAGGTCAAGCGCGGCATGGACAGCACGGGCACGGTCGTGGAGTACAGCGACGGCGAGCCCGTACTGGCTCAGTTCCACCGGGGCGGTCTAACCGAGTGGGAGCAGATCGAGGCGATGGAGTCGTTCGACTTCTCCGGCCTCCCCGAGGGCATCAACCCCCTCACCCGAGTCTCGATGTTCGACTCCGAGGCGTTTGTCGAGCGGTACTCGAACACGCAGGAGCGCGAGCACAAACTGCGCGACATCGACGAGAGGCTCACGTACCTCTCTGGGCTCTTCCCGTCCGAGTTCAAGATCGTCGAGAAGCCCTCGGCGGTTTCGCCGTGGGCCAAGTACGACGAGACGCCCATCGAGGACGTGCTCGACGACAGCGGATCTGTCGTGACCCCGGGCATCTACACGATGCAGTCCTACACGGGGATCTCCCCGCAGGACATCCGCCTCTACGAGGTGGAGAATCTCAACCGGCCCGAGGTGGTCGAGGCGATGGAAGCCCTCGAAAACGCCCAGGCCGGGCTCGCGAACGTCACGCAGGAAGACCGAATCTCGGTCTCGCTGTGAGTAAGCCCCCACGCACCGCGCCCACCCTCTCGACACGCGATGTCGGGGGGGTGCGGCGGCTGGCGACACACAGCGCCCGCAAGCCGGACTGCACGAAGTGTGGGCACCACGATCACGTCGTGCGCATGTGGCACGGACGGATCAAGATGTGGGTCTGCACCAAGCACTACCCCATCACCAGCACCAAGGCGAAGGAGGCGACGATGATGCAGCGCCTCTTCCACAAGCTGCCCGAGCCGGAGACGGTCGAACTGACCGACATCCTGCCCAACCGTAAGGCCCGTCGAAGGAGGGGATGATGCACGAGAAGAAGAAGGACTCCCCGGACAAGAAGGCCCTCCTACTCGCCGCGCTGACGAAGTTCACCGGCAAGGGGAAGTGATCCGCGTGGCCATCAAGCGTCATCAGAAGAACCGTGCGCTCCGCCGCGCGCGCCAGGGGGACAAGATCAACCTCGACTCCGTAGGCCCTAAGATCGCCGCAGGGCTGACCCAGGGGGCATCTGCGGAGGAGGCGTTCGCCGACTACCCCGTACAGCAGCACGCCGACGGGGCCGCTCTCGCGAGCGCCCTCGCCCAGGAGCCCGAGTACGTGGGGCGCGTCCCCGCCTTCCAGGCCGTCCTGCGCGACGACACCAACTCGGTCTGGCAGGAGCACGACGGGCGGCTCCAGCGCAACGTCATCGCGTCCGTGAAGCCCGAGGTGTTCCAGGCGCTCCAGTCTGGGTACATGTGCCTGCGCTGCTACGAGCCCCAGGAAGAGGGGTTCCCCGACCAGTGCGACATGTGCGGCTACCCGATGCAAGAGCGGCAGATCATGGATGTCGCGATGGAGTTCCGTGGCCAGGATCACGTCGGCCCCGCCCTCCCCATCGGCCGGTACCTCGACGAGCAGGACGAGCGCGTTGAACGCTCGCAGTACGAGGCCGACCGCCAGGGTGGCAAGAGCCCGATGAAGTCGATCTCGCGCCGCATCCTCTCGCCGGGTGTCAAGCGTCTACGCGGACTCACGGGTAATGTGAAGGTCGACGACGCGATCATCAAGGCGTCGGAGAAGGTGATCTCCGATGGCCCGTAAGACGAACCTCGAACGCCCGAGCAAGCGCAAGCGCCAACGCGCAGGCCGGGCAAAGGAGAGCAGACGTGCCCACGCCGCTAACCGCAAACACGATCACGCCCAGCGTGCTCTCTGAGAGCAGTGTCGATCTGCTCGCCGGAACGTACCCCGCGAGCGATACCTACCCTGGGTCGGACGTGTACCCAGGGCGAGGCACTGATCTGACGAACAGCACAGTCACCTCCAACGTCCTGGCAGCGAGCGCAGCCTGATGGCCTACACCAAGCGATACGCGGGCGGGTTTGTCAACAAGCCCACCCTCACCACTCCCATCGACTCGACGTTCCTCAACGCCGTCGAGACCGCGCTACTCGCGCTGCTCACGGTTGACGGCACGGTTGACGGGCAGGTCTTGCAGTGGGTCAACGCGAGCACGCGCTTCGGCCCCGCGCTCCTCCTCAACAAGAACGTGGACGCGGCAGCGGCAATCGACTGGACGAAGCTGGACACGGTGGGGAAGGTCGTCAACGCCTCGGTCGCAGGCGCGGCGGCCATCGCGCGCTCCAAGCTGGACTTCGGCTTGGGTCTCGTCAACGCAGACATCGCCACGGCGGCAGCAATCGCGACATCCAAGCTGGACATCCAGTACGGGACTACGTTGCCCGCCGCTCCCTATGACAAGCAGCTGGCGATCCTTGTCGACTCGATCACCGTTCCCACCTACCAGTGGATGTTCCGATACAACTCGGGATCGTCGAATGCCGACAAGTGGGAGTTCGTTGGCGGCGCGCCCGCGCGGCACACGGTCAACACGAGCGAGACCACCGCCTCCACGACGTACGTGAACCTCACGACGACGGGGCCGACGTTCACGATTCCCAGGGCCGGGGAGTACCTTGTCCAAACGAGGACGGCCTCCTTCAACAGCCTCTCTGGCTCAACCAATTGGCATACCGTCAAGGTTGGCGGTGCAGCGGCCTCCGACAATCAGGCGGCGCAGTTCGACTTCGCCACGCTCAACAAAATTGCAGCAATATCTCGTTCGCAAGATATAACTTTCGCCGCCCTCGACGTGTGTCTCATGCAGTACCGCACCTCCACAGGTACCTCCACGACCTCGATCCGACACATGATGGTCACCCCCATCCGAGTCAGTTAGAAGGAGGCGCGCAATGAACCGTGGCCAACTCGTCTTCGAGACATCCCGCTCGCTCGGGCTCGACGACACAGCAGCTTCCGACGAACTGATCCTCATGCAGCGGTGGTTCAACCGTGGGATCGTGGACATCCTGGAGCGCACGCGCTGCTACG
>Ga0163153_10002332_pt1 | contig 28034 bp, 22 predicted proteins | sample OliLakLV19MP6IB1_FD_148629 | JGI IMG/M metagenome (GOLD analysis project Ga0163153, IMG submission 148629) | Freshwater microbial mat bacterial communities from Lake Vanda, McMurdo Dry Valleys, Antarctica - Oligotrophic Lake LV.19.MP6.IB-1 | ecosystem: Environmental > Aquatic > Freshwater >...
GCGCCAGCGCGATCATGTCGGTGCGGTCTTCAGGGGAAAGAAAGCCGGGACGAATCATGCCCCCAGACGAATCCAAAAATCGGCGGGCCGCAACAAGTTTTTCGGATTACCGCGGATTCAGGGTATAGAGTCGATAAGCGCGACATCTGGGCCACCATGTGTTGTAGAATGCAGCCAGAGGGGGTGACAAGCCCTCGACGCACGACATAATCGCCCGGGGATGTGATTCGAGTCTGGGCGTTAAAAAACTATGGCCGTTGCCACTCAGACAGTCGCCCGTGTGTCGAAGAAAACAGTGTTCGACGCGCGGGTCAGACTGGGTTCAAGAAACAGAACGACGTTTTGGATCGTGCTGGGAACGCTGGCGACGGTGCTGTCCGTTGCTGCGGCTGCCGCCATTCAGATCCGTAAGGACCATGCACTGGCCCTGGAGCAGATAGAGCGCGAGGCCAAAGTGTTCGTGGCGGTTTCCGGCGTTGTTGTGGGCAGTGCGCTGGACCGGGCACAAGAAACACTTGTGCGGGTGATCGCGGCAGCGCCGGGCACAATGGCCATCAGCGCGGACCCGGCGATCATCAACGTCATCGCTACCGATTTGAATGGTAATGTGTACTGGGATCGCAACGGTGTTCCAGGGGAGCCGCGTCAACTTAAAGACACCGCTCTGCTGCAGCGCCTTATGGCCGCGCAGGAGGGCACGCGCTTCATCGCTGGAAAATTCACCGACAATGAATTCGGCAAGAGCCCGCTGGCGCTGGCGATTCGGGGGCAAACGTTGCCGCAACAGCTGTATGTCGCGCTGATCGATCCGGCCTATTTGACCCGCATGCTGGAAAATCTTCAGGGCAGCCGCAGAGGCAGCCTGGTCATCACGGACGGACACTCACGTACAATTGCGGGGACGGCGGTCGACCCGACGTTGCTGAGCGTGTCGATCAGCTCCCTGCCGGCCAGTATCAGCACGAACCCCACATTGCGCTACATATCCGGCGACGGCTCTAATTTTCTGGCAGCTGCCCGGCTAATCCCCGGATATGATTTGCGTCTGGTGTCTGTGGCCCGCGCGTCGGATGCGCTGTCAAGCTGGTACGACTCTATGCCGCTTTATTCTATCATGGTGTTTGGTCCAAGCCTTCTGGGCGCCGCATTGGCCTGGGCATTGCTCAATCAAATTGAGCAGACATCGCGCTCTGACTCGGCGTTGCGCCGAACTGAGGAGCGGTTCGAGTTTGCCGTCAGCGGCGCTAAATGCGGCATCTGGGATTGGGATTTAAGCCAAAGGCGCATGTATTGGTCGGGGGCCATGAACGCCCTGCTGGGCAGAGGCAAGCAGCCGCGTATCATGGAGCTGTCTGAAGTCGACAGTTTGGTTCATCCTGATGACCGTGCGATCATGTCATCGATTGAAGCGGCAGCCAGAAGCGGCGCGCAGAGCTACGACGAGTCCTTCCGCGCGCAACATGCGGATGGTCACTGGGTGTGGATCCGGGCGAAAGGTCAGGCGTACCGGACGATCCGCTCAGACAGCGCGAGGCTGTCGGGGATTGTCATCGATGTCTCGGACCAAAAGAGCGCTGATGCGCGCGTCTCGACGGCCGAACGCGTGCTGCAGGCGGCTTTCGAGCATGCGGCTGAGGCCTTTGTACTTTGGGACAGAGACAACAAGCTGCTGCTCTGCAATAAGCGTTTTCTGGAATTCTATGGACTCGCAGATGCCAAAGTAGGCGCCGCACGCGCAACTCTGATGTCCAGAGCGGTATCGGCCGATCAATCTGCTGCCGGACAAAGCCCGGACCTCCTCGACTCGCGGGGCGCGACCAGCACGATTGACCTGCAACAGGCCGGCAATCGCTGGCTCCTGGTCAGCGAGCGGCGGGTTCTGGACGGCGCCAAGATCATGGTGGCGACCGACATCACGGCTTTGAAGCAACAGAAAGATGAGCTGCAGTCGTCGCGCAATTTGCTTGAGGCGCAAACCTTGAAACTGGGAGAGATCGCAACAACGCTGGAGGGCGAGAAAACCCGCGCCGAAGAAGGCAGCCGGTCGAAATCGGAATTCCTGGCCAATATGAGCCACGAATTGCGCACGCCGCTGAACGCGATCATTGGTTTCTCTGATGTGATGTTGAACGAAATGCTGGGGCCGATGCCGGGACGCTATGTCGAGTATGCAACCGACATCCATCGTAGCGGCCAGCATTTGCTGCATCTCATCGATGAAGTGCTGAACATGGCACGCATCGAGTCAGGCGGGCTTTCGCTGGAGTTGGAGTCTGTTGATATTGGGCTGCTCGTTAATGAGGTAGTCAAGTCGATTGAGCCAAAGGCGCAGGAGTCTCAACTTTCGCTGCGGTTGAACGTGGCCGCTACACCTCAGGTGCGCGCAGACAGCTGTGCCGTCAGGGACGTGCTTTCGAACCTGTTGTCCAACGCCATCAAGTTCAATGCGCCGAGCGGGTTTATCACCGTTGAGACGCGCATTGATGGGGACTTTGTATCAGTTTGGATTCACGACACTGGAATTGGTATCGCCGAATCCAATTTGTCGCGCGTGGTCAAACCTTTCGAACGGCTTGAAAAAGCCGCCAACAGCAACAAGCGCGGCGGCACCGGATTGGGTCTTGCCGTATCGAATGCGCTGATTGAAATGCATGGAGGTAAACTGGTGCTCGAGAGCGAAGTTGGCGTTGGCACCAGTGTTTACTTCACATTGCCGATCGCGAGCGCATGAGCGGGCCGCTGCCTGCTCGCTGGACAAATGCTATAGGCCAGAGAGAGGTTTTATTGGGGCGAGACACGGTGCAACGGATGGCAGAAATATACCTTGCCGAATTGGACAGCGTGATAGAGGCAATCATTGCGGCCTTGCGTGAAGGTGATCTGGCGACTGCAAGACGGGCCGCGCACCATTTGGGAGCCAATGCCGGATCGCTCGATTTTATGGACCTCGCCGATCTGGCGCAGCGAGTTGAAGTCTGCAGCCTGCATGGCGATCAAGACGGTGCCCTGCAGACGCTTCAAACCAGTATTCCGATTGCCCAACGCAGCGCGTCGCTCTTGCGAAACCATTTTGGACTTGTATGAAAAAACGCATCCTCATCGTTGAAGACAATGCACTGGTGCGAGAAATGTACCGCAGCGCTCTGAAACCGCTAGGAGCGGAATTGCTGGAAACGCAACGGGGGTTGCTTGCGGCGGATATTGCCAGGCGCGAGCAGCCGTCGCTGGTTATTCTGGATCTGGTTTTGCCGGATATCTCAGGCCAGGAGGTGCTCAAACTCATCAAGTCAGCGCCGGAAACGGCGCGAATTCCTGTGCTGGCGGTGACCAATTCCGCCACGGCTGGCGATGAAGCTTCGTTGAAAGCTCTTGGCTTTGCGGGATTGATCACCAAGCCGGTCAACATCAAGGCATTTTGCGATGCAGTAGCAAAATTTGTCGCGCCTTAATAACTTCTAAGGCTTCAAGCGGTTAACACCCCATCAAATCTGTGTGGTCATGATCCACCGGATTGCATGGGTGGCAGACTTGGACCTTCGCTGCGCATTATTGGTTTTAGTGTTGTTGGGGTCCGGCGTTTCTGCCGCCGGCGAGGTGCCGCGTGTTGTTTTGGGGCTGCACGACAGTCCCCGCAACGCGGCCGCTGATACCACTTATCTTTACAACCTTGCCGAAATGCCACTCAACCATCTTGGATTGAAACTTGAATATCACAACCTGCGCCTTGGTGTTCCGTCGCTGGGGAAGAGAAGCGACGTCAGGGGCCTGCTGATCTGGCTCAATGACGGACGCGGGTTGCCGCTGCAGCGCCTCACGGACCTGGTCCGCGAGGCAGTGCGGCAAGGGGTTCCGGTTGTGTTTGTCGGAATCATTCCCAGCGGACATGACGACCGGGGCAAAGCTATCTCGCTGGAGGATCAGAACCGGCTGCTTGAACTCGCCGGTGTTCGCACGGGTGGAGGCTACTCTCCGTATACGTACAATCTAAAGGTCGCGGTCAAAGTTTCCTCTTTGGTTGAGTTCGAACGGAAATTGCCTCTGCCGCCGCCCGCGACCGAGACCGTTGCGCCCGTGTCGGCGCTGGCGCAAACGTTGCTGGCGTTTGACCGGCCCGGCGACGAGGCCGCGCGCTTGCATGCCGTCATGCTGACGCCGCAGGGCGGGTATGTCGCGGCAGGGTATACCCACTACGAAGACAAAAATGGCGGTTCCCAGCAATGGTATTTGAATCCATTTGCGTTTTTTGCAAAGGCCTTTCGCACCCATGGAACGCCCATAGCTGACACGACGACGATTGCCGGGCGCCGCATATTCTACAGCCACATCGACGGCGACGGTTGGGGCAGCGTTTCGACTGCCGACAAGTATGCCGGGCGCGGGGTCTACGCCGCCGAAGTCATCCTGCGCGAAGTGGCAAAAACCTATCCTGCCCTGCCCGTCACGGTCGCGCCGATCGCGGCCGACATTGATCCTGTATGGGCCGGTACTTTGAAAAGCCAGCAGATCGCGCGCGGTCTCTTCGCATTGCCCAACGTCGAGCCCGCAACACACACCTATACCCACCCCTTTGAGTGGGCGTTTTTTGGTCTAGGGTATCGTGCAGCACACGAACTGACCTATGTAAAAAAATACTCACGAGTTCGTATTGTGCCCGGAATTTTGCCTCTGTCAAAGCGGGAGACCGTAAAGCTTAAGGCTGAGTATGATGCGCCGCGCGCGTATGGTGACATTCCATTCACGCTGAAACGTGAAATCGAAGCATCGACCGCCTATATCAATTCATTTTGCCCACCGGGTAAGCGCGTGCGCCTGCTGCAATGGTCGGGCGATACGTCTCCTTCTGAAGAGACAATTGACGCGGTCATGAAATCGGGCCTGCTGAACCTGAATGCGCGCGACACGCGCTTTGATGGTGTGGCTCCGTCCTATTCTGCAGTGTCCCCGGTTGGCAAACGTGCCGGCAAGCACATGCAAGTCAGTGCCAGCCACGCCAATGAGAATGTTTACACCGATTTGTGGAAAAGCCGCTTCTTCGGCTTCCGGTTTTTGAAAACGTCTCTCGCCAACACTGAGCGGCCCATCCGGGTGAAACCCATTAACGTCTACTATCACATGTATTCGGGTGAAAAGCAGGCGAGCCTGACAGCGCTGAAAGAGGTTTTGGATTATGTCTCGGTCCAAGAGATTGCGCCGATTACCGCCTCGCATTTTGCGGCAATCGGGCAAGGATTCTACAGTGTGAAACTCGTTGAAACGGCGCCGCAAGCCTGGCGTGTCGAAAACAGAGGCGCCTTGAACACGCTGCGGTTCGATGCGGCGGACAAGCTTGACGTGGACTATGACAGGTCTGCCGGCGTTCTCGGCTCGCGTTTGAACGGAGACGTTTTGTACGTTGCACTGGATTCCGCCGTCAAAACGCCAATCCTGGCCTTGAGTGAAAATCTCAACACCGGATTGCAGGCCCCTCGTCTGGTTGACTCTCGCTGGGTGATAAGCGGTTTGAACACAGGGCACAATGCGGCCAGTTTCAATGCGCTGGGTTTTGGCGCGGGTGAAATGACGTGGCGTGTTTCGCCTTCGGCTGCTCGCGAGCAGTGGGAAGCGCGGCTGGACTCCGGGCCGTGGGTGACGGCGGTTGTCGATGCAAAAGGCCTAGTGCAGTTTCGCTTGCCATCGGGCGCTGAAAACGGCGTGCGTGTTACGATCAAGCGTACGAATTTGAGGCCTGCTTTGTTATGAACAAATGGTTGCTCGCGGGGCTATTCATCGTGACAGCGTTGAGTGTGGGAACTGCCATTGTGCCGTCCGGGCTCGAGCGCGCCTTCATGTCACTCTACGACAAGGAATATAACGCCGCGCAACACTCGTTTGAGGCGCGCTGGCTGAAGGGTGATCATTCGCGCGAGGTCGCAAATGCACTTTCCGAACTTCTGATGCGCCTTGGCGACGCTGATCGCGCCAGTGAGGTGCTGCTGACCTTCGTCAACGAGAACCCGGGTGATGGCGCGGCACTGGCCCGGCTGGCGGAGATTTTTCGTGATTCGCAACGGCGGGACAAGCATATCGCGACACTTGAGCGGTTGTGGGTTCAGAAAAAAGACCCTGCCCTGCTGCGAACGCTTGACGCGTTGTACGATTTTGCTGGCAGGGAAGAGGCCAGAATTCGCGTTTTGACTCTGCTGGTTCGTTCCAAGGATTCCCGCTTTGAGGATCACGCCGAACTTGCCGGTTTGCTCACGGCACGCGACCCTCGTGCCGCGCTTGAAGCGTTGTTCAATGCGTTCAAGCGCTGGCCATCGACACCCACGCCCGACAACGCTCAGACCTTTATTGCACTGGCGGGCGACGCTGAGCGTAACGACCTTGTTGTTTCTGTGATTGAACCGTGGATTCAAAAACGTGCTGATCACGCAGCGATGGATGCAGTCGTTGTAACTTTGACCGCAACGCGCCGGGATGCCCTGGCGCTGCGTATGGGATTGGCCAGCGGGGCGCTGGCTAAAAGTGTTCCGCAATCCATTGTGCTGGTTGCCCGACTAGAGGCGCGAGGCAAGCAGACCGGCGCCGCGTTTGCACGACTTGAAGGCTTGCGAAAAACCGGAAAGCTGCCGGCCAAGGGTGACGATGTCTACGTCGAAACTGCGTTGCTGACAAAGCATCGCGATGAGGCGTTGGCGCATATTCTGGCGCGCGGTCCGGACGCTCTTCCGTTTTGGCTACAATCCTGGATCGTAGCGAAGGCCGTTGAAAATGATGACAAGGAATTCCTGAAGACGCTGGAAAGCGAGCTTACGAAAAGGCCAGACGCAGCGCGAGCCTTTATGTTGAGCCGTGCAGCATTCGCGCTGGGTGCGCCTGCGCGCGCCCTCGACTTGGCGCACGAGTCTGTTGCGCTGATCAAGGATGCTTCAAGCGGCATTGCGGTGGCAGGGTTGTTTTCTGACCTCGGTCTTCGGCCCCGGGCGCAGCAGATTTTTCTTGATGCGGTTGGCGATGGTACTCGCATTCCGGCCGATGATCTGACCCTGGCTATTTCGGTTGCAATTACACTCAAAGAGGCACGGCTGTCGCTGACGATGGCTGAGGCTTTGCGGGCGGCGCGGCCCGGGGAAACGGCTGAGGTTCTTTATGCACGGGCGCTCACGGCTTCAAATCGCAGTCGGGAGGCTCTTGAGGTTTTGGATGAACTGCCCGATTGGAGCGAGCAAAAAGAGCTTGCTGTATTTGAAGCGTTGAAGGCGTCTGGTCAGTTGGTTCAGCTTCAGCGGCGTCTGTTTGAGAGGCTTGAGGAAGACAACGTTACGCTGGTGCAACGCACAAACTATGCCTTCATGCTCAACGACTTCAAGGAATTGCCGGGCAAGACTTCGAAGGGCGCGGGCGCCCGGATTGCCGATGATCTGGATGACGATGCTTTGCAGGGTGCGCCGCGATTGTCGCGCATCGAGTTGCTCGGAAAACTTGATCCCGTTTTGGCTAAGCCTTATGCGCTCGATGCCGCAGAGAACGACCCGGATGGTGCGTCATATATCTACATAGCGCTCTTGAAGAAGCTGAACGCCAACCAGGAGACCGTCGACTTCCTCGCCAAGGCCTTCGAAGATGCGGAGTTGGAGAAGACCCGTGAAACCTTTCTCTACCGGTGGATTGAAATTGGGGTCACGGCTGAGGCTTTGCCGCACCTGCGTGAACGGGCCGAGGGTGATGAGCGCTCGTGGTTTTTTGCCTATGATGATGCACTCAAGAAACTCGGCGCGCGCGCAGAGCGCGTTCGCTTTTTGACCGCGTATGCGCGGCGGGGAAACCTGGACGCGGCATTCAAGGGGCAAATTTCGCACGAACTGCTCGGCGTTGGCGCGAAAGACGAGGCGCTGAATTTGTTTCTCGCTGAGGCGGCGCACGCCCCTGTTCGTTCGCCCGCCGTGGAACAACTCTTGTTCATCTGGGGTCCGCGCCCGCCTGAAGCGGGCGTCGAATGGATTTCGTCGCGCGCTCGTTCAGCGAAACCGGACGACCGGCAAGCTTGGCTCCAACGCTTGGCAGATGCCGGCGCGGTTGAGAGCATGGTCGCGATTGCACAAAAGTTTTACCACAGCGGTGAACGAGCGCTTTCGAGCGTGCTTGCAGGGGGGCTTGCGCAGCTGAAACTGGACACAGGGCTTCGCCAAGTGCTGACCACTGAATTGACGCGGGGCGATATTGAACCCGCGGTAGCCGCGCGTCTGGGGACGGCAGCCGAGGAACGATCGCTGGCACCTGAAGCAAGCCGCCTGTTTGAGATTGCGGCCGCAACGGACAAGAAGTGGCTGGCCAAAGCAGGCAGGAATGCCTGGTTCAGCGGCGACAAGCAGCGCGGATTGAGTCTGCTTGAACCGGTTGCTGCGCAAGCACACGCCGACCTGGAAACGATGTTTTTATGCGCCGAGGCCTATCGCTCATTTGGACGAAGCGCCGACGCCAAACGCCTGTATCTCAGGGCGATTGAACTCAGCAAAGGCAAAAATGGGCGGGAAGAACGCCGCATGCAGATGCTTGCGCTGATAAGGCTGGGCCGCCTCGACGAGGCGGAAGCACACATGGCGGGCACGGCAGACGCCAGCTTGCGCGCCGACTATGCCTCGGCACTTCTGGATGGGGGGCGATTGGAACGCGCGGCGCAGATTTTGGCGCCAGTTACCCCACGTTAACCCGCGGTTGGGCACGATAAGGGACATTGTCACCCTCCCAGGGTAGGGGTCTCCACGATGCGGCCCATTGTTGCCGTACTTCTCATATCTGGCATCGGTTGCGCCGTATCCGGAGGTTTCGCCGCGCATGCGCACGCGGGCGAGCTTATGGCGGGTCAAACCGAGCAAGTGAACGAGATCGGCAGCGGCTATGAATTCCGCTTCAACGGCATGTCATTGACCGGTGCTGAGCCATCGGTCGATGGCTTTGAATTGACATTACATTTCAGGGAGCCGGTGAAAGACACCTTGGCGCTAGACCTCACCGCCCGCTCGAAGGGTTTGTTGGCTTATGCGTCGGGGGGGTATGACACATTGTTGCTCAGAGCCGTGCGGCCCGCACAGTTCGATATCACGGAAGATGACAATGGCTTCACGCTGCGCCTGATGCTTTCGAGCGAAAGCAGCGGTGCTTCACGGCTCCAGCTGGTGGAGATCAGGCGCCGCACAATGATTGACGATACGCCGGGTGCACGTTCGCTTTTATCCGGCTTGCGTTTGGCGCGGCCGGACGACAGCGAGCTCTTTCGCCTGGAAGCCGACATTGATATGGCAGATCGCGATCATCGGACGGCAGCAGGCAAATACCAACGCATGCTGCGTGACAACCCTGCGGACACGTCCCTGTATGAACGCCTGAGCTCGGCGCAGGCGGATTTTGCGCCACGCCTCGAAGGCGGCGCGGACTATCAAGAGATTGAGGGCGGGGATCGTCAGTGGCGCGGGCACCTTTATGGACAGGCGCCTTTGTCAGACAGACTGGACCTGCGAGGGCGACTGGAGTTTGTAGAGCTTGATGACGAGCGGGTGCAGTTCAGCGATGGCACACTCGGCGCCTTTGAAGGTGAGCGCCTGCGCGGCGACCTCACGCTTGCCTATGATTTTGGGACACGTTGGGAAGGGCGCGCTTCACTCTTTGGGGGGGACGGCACTATCGGAGCAGGTGCTGCTCTTGAGTATCAAGACGCCGATTCCGAACTGACTTTGAGCGCCGGGTTTCATCAACCGTCCTGGGACTATACCGAAAACATTGTCGCTAACGGGACACGCGACTTTGCCGCTGCAAGCCTGCAGCAGTCGTTTGATGATCGCTGGTTCTTCAATTTGGCGGTGGCGCTCAATCGGTTTGCCCTCGATGGCGACCGTGAATCCACCATCAGCTCGACGCTGCAAACGGGTTTGCGCTGGCAGCTGCCGTTGGACAGCGCGGCCAAGGTTTCGATCGGCTATGCGTTCGACGCCGAGTTTGTGGACAGCGTGACACTGCAGCTTGACGGGTTGGGCAATGAATATGCGTTGTTGCCGATTGGTGATCGCGCCGTGCACAGTGCGGATTTGCGCGTCGCCGGCCAGCTATCAGCGCAGGTGTTGGCCAGCATCTATGCGGGTTACTCAAGGGACTTCGACCAGGAAGGCGGCGCGATTGCGGGGGTGGAATTGGCCTATGAACCCATTGACGGCCTTCAGATCGCGTTGAATGCAAGTTACAGCAACGTGTCGAGCCGGGCCGGCGAAAGCGGTGCGGCCAGTCATGCAGGCTTGACGGTGAGCCGGCGCTTCTCGCTCGCGCATGGCAACGTCAATGAGAAATGACACGAGAGAGTTGCCATCTCTCGTCATGGGTTTGCGCGTCATTGCCTTGGTCGAAGCCTTGCTGCTGCTTGCCACCATCATCATTCTCGACCTATTATCCGGTCACGGGGACAGGTTTCTAAACATTCAACCGCATCCATTCTGGATTCCGGTCCTGCTTGTTGCCGCGCAGTACGGCGCGCTGGAAGGCGTGGCGACCGCAGTGCTGGCGAGCGCGGCGCTTCTGGTTGGCAACTTGCCGGCGTTGGGTTTCGGTGAAGACCCGTATAGCTATATCGTTGGCCTGGCCATCAATCCCGCGATGTGGCTCGCCGGTGGATTGGCTGTGGGTGAGCTTCGCAGTCAAGCAGATCGCCGGGCTTCGGACATGGAAGTCGAACTTGCGGCCGGCGCTAAACGCGAGCACCGTCTGAGTGAAGCTGCCGAACGATTGGCCACCGCCAACCGCGCGCTGGAAGAGCGCGTGGCAGGGCAATTGCGTACGGTTGCGAGTCTCTATGAAGCGTCGCGCGCCGTCGAGCAGCTGGGCGCCGGCGACGTGCTGGTCGGCATTGCCGGTTTGGTGCGCGCGGGCCTCAACCCCACAAAATTTTCTTTGTATTTGCTCAATCACCATCAGCTGGAAGCGGTGCTAAACGAGGGTTGGTCTGCGAACGACAAGTTTACCCGCGTCTTCGGAGCGAGCTCGGCATTGTACCGTGAGGTTATTGCGCATCACAAATTTCTGTGCGTGGCAACGCCCGCCGATCACGCCGTGCTTGCAGAGGAAGGCATGCTGGCGGGTCCGGTCATCTCGGCTGAAACCGGAGAAACAATTGGCATGCTGAAAGTCGAGCGCATGGAAGTGCTTGATTTCAATATGACATCTGTCGAGAGTTTTCGCGTGTTGTGTCAATGGATCGGCACTTCATTTGCACGCGCGCGGACGTTTGAACACGCGTTTGGCCGCAGCTTTGTGGGCGCGGGCGGAATTCTGAGCGCGAGTGCGGAGCCCGCGCTGACGTTGTTTCTCAAATCCCTGGCCCGGCGGGCTCGATTCGATCTGAGCGCGATCAACGTCAGCGTTCACGTACCGGATGGCTTCCCAACCGGGCGAAAAGCGGAAATCATCCGGGGCATTCGCCAGGCACTGGCCAACGGCTTGCGTCAGACCGACATTGCCTGCGAGCGTGGAGGGCACGGCTACGATTATGTCATTATGACCCCGGTTTGTTCGCACGCTGAAGCACGGCGGTTGAGCGACACTCTTCGCACTGCGATTGCACAAGCGATGCCCGCTGGGTTCGGCATTCGAGTTTCCGCGATCGCCGTGCCCATGCTTGAACACGCGACCCAGGAAGTCAGTGCGTGACGGCGGCTCAAACTCTTCGTGAACCGCTAGGGCTTGATGGCGCTGCAAGCCTTGCTACATTTGTGGTCGGCGCTTCGGTTGCAGCCCTGGTGATGAGCGGGATGCTTCCCGCCGCCGCCTATTTTATGACTCATATTGGCTGCGCGGCCTTTGCCATTCTTGTGGCGGTGGCGAGCGGGCAACCGCCGCGGCGCCAGGCCATCCTTCATGCGATGATGGCGTCGGCACTAGGTCCGGTGGGTTCGGCAGGTACGTTTTTGTGCACCGTCTTTGAAACGTGCTTCCGGCCATTTGCATCGCCCTTTAGCGAGTGGTTCGACAGCATTTTCCAGGAGGACGCGCAGGATCGTATGGCGGCTTTTGTCGACAGGTTGATGGTGAGTGACGATCCAGTGAATGCGGCGCAGCGCGTTGCGTCTTACAATGACATCCTGTCACGTGGATCGATCGAGCAGAAGCAAGCAATCATCGGCCTGATCGGAAGGCGATTTTCACCTGCATTCGCACCCGCTTTGCGCCAGGCACTGCAAGACCCAGTCCCTTGTGTGCGCGTGCAGGCGGCTTCTGCAGCGGCGGCCATTGAAGGACGCTATTCGGAGCAGCTTGCGCACCTTGCCGGCCGCGCTCAACGGCCCGGAACATCCCACGACGAACTCAAAGCATTCGCGAATTACCTGGTCGAGTTCGCGGAAAGCGGGATCGCCGAGGCGCAGCGTTGTGATGAAGCCTTTGAAACCGCGCTCAAGCATTTCGACGCTTTGTTGGTATCAAATCCGAACGATGCAGGCGTGCTTTTGTCGTCTGCGAAAATACTGTTGCGTGTTGGGCAGGCGCGTGAAGCACACAGGCGGCTCATGCGCGCGAGTGCAACGCTCGGCATTTCACCAGAAATCGCTACCTTGCAGATCGAAGCGCTGATCCAACTTGGGCGGTTTAACGATCTGCGCACACTTGCAACACAATGGCGGGGGCGCTTTTCAAGTTCGGGTCATGATGGCCAGCGGCTTGAAACCGCGCTGACATTGTGGACGAGGAGCGCCGCAGTTGGGTAATCGTCAGGCAGACGTGTGCTTACTCCTGGAAGGGACTTACCCGTATATTTCCGGCGGGGTGTCATCGTGGACGCATGACTTGATTGTCGCGCATGCAGATCTGAAGTTCGCGATTGTGTCCATTGTCGCCGACAAGCTTCCTGCCAGGCAGGCGTTCAAGCTCCCCAGCAACGTTGTTGATTGGCGCACAATCGCGGTCGGGCGGCTGCGCCAGGGAAACACAAGTTTTCGCGGTGTGCGTGAATTGCCGGCGCGGCTGGCGCCTGCCCTTAGCGCGTTTCTCAAAGGAGGCGGCTTGCGCGAGTTTTCGCGGCTGCTGGAGTTGCTGAGCCCTGTTCGAGCCGACGCGGGGACAAGCAGTCTGCTCAATTCGCCGGAAGCGTGGTCGACATTGACCACAATGTACAACAACGGCAATCGCGCAACGTCGTTTCTTGACTACTTTTGGACATGGCGCGCGCTGCTCACGGGATTGTACAGCGTCGTTCTGTCAGAGCTGCCGGACGCGAAAGTCTATCATGCGATCTCAACGGGTTATGCAGGCTTACTTGCGGCCCGGGCCAGCATCGAAACTGGCCGGCCGTCGCTGATCACCGAACACGGCATTTATACCAATGAACGGCGCATCGAGATTGCATTGGCAGATTGGCTACACGACCCCGGCACACTTTCGCTAGGAGAGGACGTGGAACCGGGTGGCTTGAAGGCGATGTGGGCGAACACGTTTTCGGCGTATTCCCGCACGGCCTATGAGGCGGCCCATCGCATCACCACGCTCTATGCTGGCAATCAGGACATGCAGCGCCGCGACGGGGCGCCTCTGGGAAAATTATCCATCATAGCCAATGGCATCGATGTCTCGCGATTTTCAAAAATCGAGCGCGCCCCGGCGAAGCGGTGGCCGTGTATCGCACTGATCGGCCGCGTCGTTCCGATCAAGGACATCAAAACCTACATCCGCGCGGTCCGCATTCTGGCAGACACGGTGACAGAGTTCGATGCTCTGGTGCTTGGCCCGGACGATGAGGACATCGAGTACGCGCGGGAGTGCCGCGCGTTGGTTGAACAGTTGGGGTTGAAGGATCGCATCACCTTCACTGGCCGGGTGAAGCTTGACGAGTATTTAAGCCGCATCGACCTAAACGTTTTGACGAGCGTCAGTGAGGCGCAGCCTCTTGTCGTACTGGAAGCGGGGGCGGCAGGCATCCCTTCGGTGTCGACCGATGTCGGATGTTGCCGCGAACTTCTGGCGGGCGTCGCGAATGAAACCCCTGCGTTCGGTGAAGGCGGCATCATCACGCCTTTGGCGAACCCGACCGCGGTTGCAGCCGCCTTGCGCGACATGATCACCAACCCGGCGCGTCTTGCAGCCGCCGGTCGCGCCATGAAGCTGCGCGTTGATGCCTTTTATAACAAGGGTTTGATCGATCGCCGCTATCGCCAGCTTTACGACGAAGCGGCGACGCGCCCTGAATGCAGAGAGGTTGCCTAGCCCAATGGCCGGAATCGGATTCGCTCTGCAGGCCCTGTCGCGCCGGGATACGTTAAGCGCGGGCTTTGCAGCATTTGCGATTTCAGCGATCATCAGCGTCGGGCCGTGGCTGTTTACGGTGCTTGCCGTGGCCGGGATCAATTTGGCGACGGTCAGTCAGACGGGGCTGAGCGCGCTGGCTGAGATGCGCATTATCATCATCTACAATTTCGCGATCTCGCTTGTGTTGTCGGGACCGATTGCGATCATTACGACGCGCTTTCTTGCCGACGGGCTCTACGCACGGGATATGAAGGATACGCCGGGCGCGTTGTTCACGGCGTTGGCGGCCGTGCTAGTCACCCAAATGCCGATCGCCATTGGCCTCTATTGCTTCGTTGCGACCCTTACGCCCGTCATGCAAGTGATTGCGGTGGCGAGCTATCTTATCGTCGCATGCCTGTGGGTGGCGGCCGTCTTTTTGTCCGCGCTCAAAGACTACGTTACTGTGACGGTGGCGTTTGCCGGCGGATTGCTGTTGTCGTTCACGCTGGCCTTAGGATTGTCGAAGTTTGGGCCTGAGGGACTGCTCGCAGGATTTTCCGCCGGGCTGGCGCTGACGTTGTTTGTTTTGATTGCCCGCATTTTGGCGGAGTATCCGACGCCTGCGGTACAGTTCAGCCCGCTGCTGTCTTATTTTCGCAAGTATCCGGACATTGCGCTGTCCGGCTTGATCTATAATGCCGGTATCTGGGTCGACAAATGGGTCATGTGGGCAGCACCGGAAGCCGTGCGTCCTGCCTCCGGGCTGGTATCCTATCCCGCCTATGACGGCGCCATGTTTGCGGCGCAGTTGACGATGGTGCCGGCGATTGCGCTGTTTGTCTTTGCGGTTGAAACCAAATTTTTTGTCGTCTACCGGAATTTTTACCGCACGATTGAGCGCCATGGCACACTGGCCAAGATCAATTCGGCGCACGGCGACATCGTCAATACCCTTTCGCGCTCGGCAACATCTTTGGGTATTCTGCAGATTACACTGGCGCTTTTCGTCATCGCCTTGAGTCCCAAGCTGCTTGAAGTGCTGGATCTGCATGCCGGGCAACTTGGCGTGTTTCGACTTGGGGTTTTAGGGTCGGGATTTCACGCCATCTTTCTGTTCCTGACGATCGTGCTGGCGTATTTCGATTTGCGGCGGCAGGTGCTGGTTGCTCAGATCGCCTTTTTCTTAATCAATGCGGGGGCGACGGCGCTGACATTGCAGCTGGGGCCTGCGTGGTACGGCTACGGCTATTTCACAGCCTGCGTCGTTGCGGCGAGCCTTGCCGCCCTCTTTGCCGCCAATGCCATTGCGCGCCTGCCTTATTTGACCTTTGTTTCCAACAACCCGGCTATTCAGCGTCGCGGGGCCTGAAACCTCACAGGTACCATTCGTATTCATGCGCCGGTATGAAATTGCGAAAGCGTTCGAGTTCGGTGCGCTTGGTTGAGCAGTACCTGTCGACGTAGCCGCCCTGGAAATACTCGCGCAGGATCGAACAGTTTTCAAAAGTGACAAGCGCCGCATCGATCGTCCGCGGCAGGGTTGGATCGTTGAGGGTCGACGCGTCGCCCCCGAACGGCATGGTGGGACTTAGGTTTTCGCTGATACCGTGATGGGTGCCCGCAAGGATGGCTGCGAAAACCAGATAGGGATTGGCATCCGCACTCGCCATTTTGTGTGCAATAACCTGGCCACCGGTGGCGGTGGCGTTGAGAGCGATGTTGGTGGAGGCGTTGTCCACCCCCCAGCGCCGGTTGCAGACGACGCCGTCCTTGTGACCAAAGCGGCGATAGGCATTCCAATTCGGTGCCATAATTGCGACGGATTCCGGCATCGTCGCCTGCAGCCCCGCCACCGCGGAGCGCAGCAAATCTGTTGGCGGCTCTGTTTGGCCGCGAAGTGTAAGCTGCACTTTCATGGCACTGCCCGGCAATGGTAAAAACGGGGCCGCCATAAAAGTTGCGTCCAGTTGGGATTGGCGGGCAACGGCGCGGATGACTTGTCTCAGGAAAACAACGTGATCGGCGGCGCGCAGGACATTTTCATCGGGTGCGAGAACGGCTTTGAAATGGGTTTGCTTTTCCTCTTGAACAAATTTGATCTCTGGCAGGTGCAACCCTACAGCAGCCTCAGTGATCGCAAGCAGAACTCCGGCGTGTTCGTCGCCAGACAGGCCTCCCTTACTATTTTTTGGCGGTGCCGGTTGAGCGGGACTGCCGTTGAGTGCGTCTTGCCGTTCCAGCAGATAAAATTCCAGCGTTGTGCCCAAGGCTGGAACAATACTGAGGAGGGCGAGCCGGGCGGCGACGCGCTTCAAGACATTTCGCGGTTCAGCAAAATAGGGCGCGCCGCTTGTGTCGGCCATCGTCATCAAGACCTGGCCGTGAGGATGTTGCGCCCAGCTGACTTTCGCGAGCGTCCCCGCAACCGGCCATGCTGTGCCTGTCGCTGTTGTGATCGATGCTGATTCGGGATCGGGGGCCGCGTTGCCACGCGCATCGAGAAAATAAATTGACAGTGGAATTTCGATACCGGCGGTGAACAGGCTTTCAACATCTGCGCGGGCTATCCGTTTGCCGCGAATCATCCCGCAAAGATCTGAGAACACACAGTCCAGGAACTGAACCTTTGGATTTTCGGTTAGAAATGCCGCAAGTTCGCCCAAAGCAATCCGAGAGGCACCACCGAAATTTTGAATTGGATCACCCTGTGTCGTCATATGATGCAAGCCTGGTCGAAGCGCACCCCCTCGCCTAGCAAAGTGCAATCACAGCTTTAGACTTGTGCACTGCAACCAGCAATCGACCAATGGCGGAAAGCCTAAGTTTTGGTGAATGTGACGCCCGCCGGGTGCGTCAGAAAGCCCAGCATGTGCGACCTTCACTACGCTTGTTGACCAATTTGTAAGTGACTAACCTTGCGTTTAAGTCGCGCTAGGACGTGCGGTGACTGCTTTGACTGGCGGCGGCTTTGGCTGCCGTTTTTCATGGCAAACTCACCAAACGTTGACCGCGCGCGACGACGGGGATTTATGGCCACCATGACGGCCATCTATGGAGAGATGTAATGAATAGAACTGGTTTGTTTCTCTTTATCGCGGTCGTCATCCTGGCGGTCGCAGCGTATTGGTATTTGAATAAGCCGAAAGTTGACGACGCTGCTATGCCAGTTGATGGCACCGCAGCTCCGGTTGACGGCGCGGTAGTTGACCCAGCAGCTCCGGTTGACGGCGCAGCTCCGATGGACCCAGCAGCACCGGTTGACGGCGCAGCCCCGGTTGACGGCGCAGCACCGGTTGACGGCGCAGCACCGGTTGACCCAGCAGCTCCAGCTGACCCAGCGGCAGCTCCTGCTGACCCAGCAGCACCTGCGGCCCCGCCAGCTCAATAAGCTGGTTGGGTGGTAGAACCACTTGACGTGATTGGACATGCGGTGCGCTTATGGCGCGCCGCATCTTTTTTTTGTGCCTGCGGATGAAACCTGAGATCAAAGGACATTTTCCATGAATCGATCCCTAGTCGCACTGCTCGCGATCGCCGGTTTGGCGGTTGCGGGTTGGTATTTCTTGATGGGTCCCGGCAAGAAGCTTGCTGACGGAACGGCACCAACTGCCGACTCCACGCCCGCTGTCAGCGAAAGCGAGCCAATGTTGTTCACGTGGGAGAATTGGGCAAATCCCCCGTTCGTTGCCGAATACAAGGCAAAGTATGGCGTAGAGCCGCGCTCGCAGATTTGGGCCGACGAAGACGAAGCATTCGCCAAAATGCGTTCGGGCTTCAAACCCGACGTCATGGCGCCTTGCTCTTATGAGTTCGGCCGCTGGCTGGAAGCCGGATTGCTGCAGCCGATCGATGTCACGAAACTGAAGCACTGGAACGATATTCCAGACGTCTTGAAGAAAATTCCCGGCATGATGAAGTCGGAAACCGAAGCCTGGTTCATCCCGCAATATTGGGCCAACACCTCGGTGACCTACAGAACCGATCTGGCGCCTGAGTATGTCGGCAAAGAGAGTTGGAAGATACTTTTCGACCCCAAGTACAAAGGCAAAGTGGCAGGGCTTGATGGGGTTGACGACACCGTCACACTGATTGCGAAAACGTGGGGCATCGATGCCTACACTATGTCCCCCGCAGAGTGGGAAACGGTTAAAGGCAAATTGCGGGAATTTGTCGGGAGTGCCCGTTTTATTTCCAGTGATGAAACTTCGCTCAGCCAGGGCCTCGCGTCCGGAGAAGTCGTCGCCGCAATCACCTGGAACCAGACGCATGCCGCGCTGAAGAAGGAAGGCAAGCCTGTTGCCTACATGAGCCCGCCGGGAGGCATGTTCACGTATGTGTGCGGCATGGTTCTTCACGCCGAATCGAAAAACATCGAAAAGGCGTATGCGCTGATCGACAGCGGCATTTCGGCCGAAGCGATGAAGTATCAGCTGGAAGAATTGAACAACGGTCCGGCCAACACAACGATCTTCAACGACTACACGGACGAGCAACTCAAACAAATGGGATTTGTTCGCGATGTGAAGGCGTTTCTTGAATCAGGTACATTCCAGGTTCGCCTGAAGAACAAGGAAGAGATCGTCAAGTTCTGGAGCGAGATTCGTGGCGGCGGCTAAACCCCGCGTGGTTTGAGATCAAGCCCCGGGCGCTCGCGATGTGCCCGGGGTTTTTTATTGCTTATGGGATGGGAAACACCCTATTTATTAGCAGTTCACACGAGCATACCCACTGAAATGAACGTCGCCGCCCCATCTGTAACCATCCCAGACGTTGCCTATAAGGGTGTGATCGCGCTGGCGCATCATGCAGGCGGTAGACATTGGATTCCGGCAACCAGCGGGAATTTTTCCGTCCGTTTGGATGGCGAGCATTGCGCGATCACGGCTTCCGGTGGCGACAAAGGTGCGTTGACAGCGGCAGGCATCATTCGTGCGCCTATCAATGGACCGGCGCATCCGCGCGCGTCTGCGGAGGCGCCGCTGCACTTTCTGATGTACCGGATGGCACCTGCCATCGGCGCCGTCGCGCATGTTCACGCGCAAACGGGCGTTCTGGCTTCGCTGCATTTAGCGCAAAATGGCCGGGTCCGGCTTGAAGGGCTTGAAATGTTGAAAGCCTTGCAAGGCGTCAATACGCACCAGGCGTGCATCGATGTGCCGGTGTTCGACAACGACCAGGATATGGAGGCTTTGGCGCTGCGCGTTGAAGGCCGGTTGAAGACGCACGGGCTTGGGTGGGGGCTATTGGTGGCCGGGCACGGCTTGTATGCATGGGGCAGCGACGTACAGGAGACCGTGCGCCACCTGGATGCGTTCGACTATCTTTTTTCGCTCGTTTTGAAAATGAAAGGGATGCCGGCATGACCGTGGTGACCATGTTCGACTTGAGCAAGTCCGGCCAAGCGCAATCGTCAACCCGCGATCAGCGCGACATTGTGAAAGCGCTCATCCCCTTCGACGTGCGCTTCGAACGCTGGGAGGCTTCTGTCGTCTTGTCTGCGGGCGCTGGCCAAGACGCAGTGCTGCAGGCCTACGCGCGCGATGTCGACCGTTTGAAAAAGCTCGGCGGATATCACTCCGTTGATGTGGTTCGCATGCATCCAGAGCACCCTGACCGTGATTCCATGCGGCAAAAATTCTTGTCTGAACACACGCACGACGACAACGAGGTTCGCTTTTTTGTCGAAGGCGCGGGCGCTTTCTATCTGCGCAACAAGGAACAAGTTCTGCAAATCGTGTGCGAGGCCGGCGATCTTTTATCGGTGCCTGCCCATACACGGCATTGGTTCGACATGGGGCCCAAGCCTTACTTTGCCGCGATCCGGTTGTTTACGACGCCGGAAGGCTGGGTGGCCAAGTTCACTGGCGACAAAATTGCCGACGCGATCCCGAAATACGCCGCGTGATCAAAGCCATCCTGCTCGACATCGAAGGCACGATCGGCGACATTGCCTTTGTTCGCGATGTGCTGTTTCCATATGCGCGGGCGCGGGTGGAAGGCGTTCTGAAGGCGCACTGGACTGACGCTGAAATCACGGCAACAGTTGCAAGCGCGCGGGTGGCGTCTGGACTTGCACTGGCTGATGCGCACGCGGCGGCGGGCCAGTTCATCGCCTGGATTGATGACGACAAAAAAATTACGCCATTGAAATCGCTGCAAGGCATTATCTGGCGCGAAGGCTATCAAACTGGCGAACTCAAGGCCCACCTTTATCTTGACGCCGTCGAAGCGATGCAGACCTGGCACGGGCGCGGGTTGAAATTGTGCATTTACTCATCGGGTTCGGTCGAAGCGCAAAAACTTTATTTGGCGCACTGTGTTGCGGGTGATCTCGCGCCATTGATCTCCGGATATTTTGATACGACGACTGGCCCGAAGGCTGAGCCCGTATCATATTCCCGGATTTCTGCTTCTCTTGCGCTGCCGCCAAACGAGATTGTGTTTTTCTCGGATGCGGCGGCAGAAACACAGGCGGCGCGTGCCGCCGGGTTTGAAGCTTTCGACGTTGACAGAAAATTGCCGTCCGCGCATGCCGCCAATGGCGTCATTGCATCATTCGCGTCTGTCATGGACACGTTCTAGACGAGCCCCGGCAGCTTGGAAAATGCGTCGCGAATAATTTCTGCGCGCACAGGGCCCCGCGAACCGCTGGTCATGAGCTGGGTGCCGGGTTTGGCTGCGTCTTCCTTGATCCAGGCCAACGCAAATGCACGCGACCGGCTTTCGGACCAGGTTTGAGAGGTCACAGTGCCGGCCGGTGCGCCGCGTGCGGTGAGCCCACCCAAAATCATCGCTTCATCGGCGCACACTTGCACCAGCCGCATTGACCTGACCGCGCGCGCGACCCGGTCCGCGCCATTGAAGCAGCGCAGCCGATCCGGAGTGAACCCCAAATCCAGCGGGCTGCGGCAATCTCTGAGATCAGGGGACAGCTGTGCGGGCCACCAGTCGATTCCGGCAATGGGACTTGCGTTTTCTATACGTTGCATTTCAAGGGCCGCAGCCCCCATGGGCGACACGCCCAAGCCCGCGCCCGATCGCCACAAGCGATCCCAGACGACGACGCCGTCATCGGCTTGCGTCCATAATTCGTAGCCTTCACCCGTTGCATCGCGCATCAACGCAATTTGCGCCGGGCGCCATGTGGGCTGCACGACTTCGCCTTTGTTGGAAGGGGCGCCGGTAAATCCCGCGACCGACAACAGGCTGGAGGCGAGCCGGCCTTTGACGCCAATGACGGCGCGCGTGCCTGTTGCATTGCCAACCTTGACTTCGAAGCCCAGCGTTCCGTCCAGCATCCAGGCAAAATCGCGCACGCTGGTTGTCAGTTCGAATTGGTCCTTGCCGAAGCGAACGATGGTACCGTCGCCCCGGGCGTTGCCCTGATCATCACACCACAGCGTGCGCGTGGTTTGCCCGGGCTCAAGCGTGGTAACGTCTGTGATGGTGGCGAAACTTAAATAGATGCCGGCGTCCGGGCCGTCAAAGGTCCAGCACTGGCGGGCAGACAGATCGCTGAGAACGACGCGCGAAGCCAGCGCCTCCAGCTCTTCCCGTTCGCTGGAATACACATTGGGCACCGTGAAGCCATGCTGTGCCGCCCATGAGTTCGTTGCGCAAAGTTCCGCTGTTCGTGCGTGAAGCGGGGTTGGCGTCTGGGCCCTTGTCGTCAGATCGGTCACGGTCTGGCCCCCACATGTGCCAACACCGCTTCTGCACCAAGGCGGGCATTGATTCCGGTGACACCGCCGCACGGGTGTGTGCCCGCACCGCAGAGGAAAAGGCCGGCAACGGGTGTTGCGTAACGGCTGAGGCCAGCGGCCGGTCGAAGCGGTCCAAGCTGGTCGAGAGAGAGATCGCCGCCATGCCAATGGCCACCGGTGCCACCTGCAATCACGTCAATGTCGGCAGGCGTGTAGACGTCTGCCGCCAGTACGAGATCGGGCAAGTCCGGGGCGTATTGGCGTAAGGTTGCGCCTATCATGCCGACGAGATCAGCCTTACCCGTGTCCCAAGACCCTGTGGCAAGAATTGAGGGCAGGTAGAACACGGTTGCCGACAGCACATGATGCCCTGAACTGGTCAGTGTGGTGTCGTGGGTCGAGGGGATGGTGATCTCCATCGCGACGTCCGATGAGAATCCGCCCTGTTCGTAGGAAGCGAAGGACCGTTCAAGGTGACCCAAGCTTGGGCAGATGATCAACCGGTCCTTCAGGTGGCGCTTGTCCAAACCTTTGAACGTGGGCATGGCGCCGAGCGCCAGATTGACTTTCGCGAGGCAGCCTTGATGGCGAAATCCTTTGAGTTTCCGCTTCAGGCCCAGCGGCAGTTCGCGTTCAGCTCCCAGCGCGAGCAATGTCGTTACAGGATCGAGGCTGGAGACAATGGTGGGCGCATAAACGGCTTCACCACTGGTTATTTCGACGCCGGCAATATGCCCCTTATCAAAGAGAAAATGATTGACGCGCGCGTTGATCTTCGTCTGCACGCCAGCGGCTTCGGCGGCCCGTGCCAGAGCCGCGATCAGGGCCCCTGCCCCGCCTTGCGGATGGGCGTGTCCGTCGGTGTTTTGCACCTCCATCGCCCGGCGCAGCACCGCGAGGAATGCCGTTCCCATAGCGCGTGGCGGCAGCGCGCTGCCGATGATGGCATCGAACGCGACCGCGCCTTTTAGCAGTGGCGTTGCAAATTCGTGGTCCAGCAACTCGGCAATAGACCGGTCCAGCGCCGCCGCGAAATCCGCGTCAAAGCCTGAGGCGGAGCGGGCAGAATTGCGGCCAGAGAAGAATCCGCCCCGCGCAGAATGCTCGAATGCGCCGCCCGGCGGTTCGTGCAACCAACGATGCAAGTGCTGAGCGGCGCGGCGCAACTTGGTCTCGAATGGCGGCCAAGCCTTGGCATCGGCCGGTGAATGAGCGGAAAGCGATTGGGCGGTGTGACGCAAATCGTCACCTAGCACGATGTGACGACCATCAGGCGACAGGGCGACGCTGTCGATTTTTTTTGCCGTGAACTGCAGACCATGCTTCTGCAGACGCAGCGCCTTCAAGACTGCAGGATCGAACGGTCCCACCAGGTGAGCAATGGTTGACACACGATGACCCACACTGATGTCGCCAGAAACGCACATACCGCCAATGCGGTCTCGCGCTTCGAGCACGACAACCCGGCGCTTTGCTTGCGCCAGCAACGTGGCACAGACAAGCCCGTTGACGCCGCCTCCAATGACGATGATGTCAAAGTCCATGCCGGGCGCGGCGCTACGCATCAGCTTGGCCCTTTGCCCGCTTGTTCAGTCCAATGCTATGTGCGGCCAACAAACCACCTTCGCCTGCAGGTTCGAACATGCTGGTATCTATTGCAATCAGACCCTTCAAGATGGAGTCCGCAATGGACGGCGCTGCCAATGGAACGGTGGCTGATTCGGGTTGTAGGTTGGAACCGCCCTGCCCGCGGCGCTTGGCGTCCATAACCGTTTGCGTTTCTTTTGGGTGTGAAAGTACGGCCGCTTCGACCGAAGCAGAAAATCCAGGCGCCAGAGCCTCGACTGCGTTCATACAGTGGGCGACCAAACGTTCACGACGATTGCCGGACCACGAGCCTTCGCTGGTTTCGGCAGGGATAAAAAGTTCGGATACGAACACCTCCCAGCGTTGAATGCCGTCAGCGATTTGCCGGGGGATCACTCTGAACTCAAGGCAGGGTTCTTGCGGAACTTGGTGGGCTCGGAAAGCTCCGTGGGCCCGGGTCAGGCGCTCAATATCCGGATTCAGCCGCACAATGGCCCCAGACGCCACTGTGGCAGCGTCTACTCCGGGAAGCTTAGGGGCGGAGACTACCGTAAACTTGACTTGCGCGGGCTTCACAGCCCCTTGCAACGGCAAGACATTCCCAGCCGCCTGGCGTCCGCCCGCCAGCAGGTCACCCGTTCGCTCCCGGCCAAGCGTTGAAATGACCGCTGAACCGGCGAATACTGCACCGCCGGTCAGGCGTACGGAATACACCGCCTCGCGTTCGGCCACGATCTCGCTGACGTCTGCGCCAAAATGAATATCGGCGTTATTGTAAAACTTCAGCGTGGCCAGCAGTGCGCGTCTGAGTTCCAAATCGCCGCCCGCCACGAAGCGGCTCGTGTCATCGCCGGCAAAACCAGTTTGGCGCGCCAAAAGAACGGCTGATCCCGGCGCGTGGGGTGAAACGGCCGTACCCATCAGGGCCCCTTGCGCCAACATTCCTTTCAACACTTCGCTGTCGAAAAACTCGTTGAGCCATCTGGCGAGCGGCGCCGCACGAAATAGTATGTGTTCAGGTGGCGGTTCGTCGAGCGTATTTGCCGAGAGCAGCCAAGCGGTGAGCGAATGCATGCCGGCAGATGATTTCGATCTGACCGCCCTGCCAATTCGTGCACGAAAATTCTCAAACGCATCGGCGTCATGCGGCGACACAGTGGCAATACTTGCCTGGGCCGCCTGTGTATCGGGCCACAGGATCAGCGCCTGATCGCTGGTCACGCCAACAACTGCCGGCGCTGAAGCAAGCCGTAAACCATGCTGCGACAGGTTGAGTTCCCGGACGGCCGCCACGCTCACGACGGCATCACGGCCTTCGCCCGCGGCTGCTTCGATGGGGTGACGTTCCAGGACGGCGATCTGGCGTCCGGCGCGCGCGAGCTCCACGGCCGCAAACAGCCCCTCGACATTCGCACCAATAATAATGGCATCGAGGCGATCAATCGCCATTCGTGGTTCGCACCCTGACTTAAGACCTCGGGAGAAATAAAGCCGCCCCGATTCAATCTACGGGTTAGTTCGTACTGTAAAGCCCAAGCTGATGGTTCGCTAAACGGCGAAGCTATACTTAACAGCGCCTCGCATCAAAAAAAACCGCCCGGCGGTGAAGCCGTGCGGTTGAAAAATCAAAACGGCTTGAACGCGTGCCGTTAATTCGTCCCGCGCTTGTGCTCACCCACGACAACGCGGGAGGGCCGGAAGGCGGCCTCCAGCACAGCAATCGCCTTGCTGGGTTCAGCCGCGCCACACATGAACACGTCAAATGCAGCAAAGCCTCTTTCCGGCCAAGTGTGCACCGAGATATGGCTTTCCGCGAGGACAGCCACGCCCGACACCCCGCCGTTTGGCGTGAATTTATGCAGATGGATGTGTAACAGCGTTGCTCCGGCAGCCGTCACAGCGTCCTTCATGGCTTGCTCGATTTTGGACTCATCATCCAGATCTTGCGCGCCCCAAAGGTCGATAATGAGGTGACTGCCCGCAAACGTAACGCCGTTGCGAGTGATAAAAAAGTCTTTGCGATCCTCGTCCGCTTCCCCTTGGGGATCAGGAGTTGAAACCGAAACTGTAACGGACTTCGGCCTGGCGCGGTTCACAGGGAACTGCGTTACTTCGACAGCCGTTCTCTTGCGTGCAGGTAAAGCCATACCGGTTCGCCTATCTCAACAAAAGAGCGTTGCACCAAAAAATGACCATGTAGTGCGGAACTCGCACTGCGTAGCCGCCTCTAGGTGATTCAGACCTGAACTGCGGAGGGAGGGGAATATATGTACGCCCGGCCCCCATGCAAGTATTTTTGGTTCCGTGACGAATAATTTATGTTGGAAGTGTGCACGGGATGTGACGGTTGGCGAACTATGACATTGCGCGGGCGAGTCGCTGCACCTATACGACGCGCGATTAAACCTTTTGCAGCGGCGAAATTTTTTCTACCGCTGCCACTCCTCTTTACTATCTCTCTTGAACCCGGAGCGCACCTCGATGGCGAACGCATTTTTGGAGAAATTGCACCCTGGATACGCGCAGACGATCGAACTAGCCGGTGCGCCAATTGTCGAGGAAAAAAGCCAGTTTCAGAGCATCAAGATCTTCGATTCACAACGCAACGGACGCGTGCTCGTGCTTGACGACATCGTGCAGCTGACGACGCGCGACGAATGTGGTTACTCGGAAATGTTGACGCATGTTCCCATGCTTGAACACGGGCAGGTGCGTGAAGTCATGATCGTCGGCGGTGGCGACCTGGCAATCGCCGAAGAAGCGCTTAAGCACAGCGGCGTTCAAAGTGTTTTCAACGTCGAAATTGACGAACGGGTGGTCGATTTGTCGCGGCGCCATTTGAGCGAAGTCAATGCGGCTGCCTTCTCTGACAAGCGACTCAGCATCCAGATTGAGGACGCCTTCGTCTTCTTGGCCGACAAGCAGAATAGTCACCGCTTCGACCTGATCATCGCCGACAGGCCCGATCCTGTGGGTCCGGCTGAAGTCCTGTTCGGCGACAATTTCTATAAGCGCGTGTCGGAAGCGTTGGCACCGGGCGGGTTTGCGGTGTTCCAAAATGGCGTGCCGTTTTTCCAGCCTGAAGAGCTAACTGACACACTGAAGCAAATGCAGCGCACGTTCCGCTACTGCGGCGTCTATGTGGCTGTGGTGCCCAGCTATATCGGCGGCTTCATGGCGCTGACCTGGGTCAGCCAGGATGCGGTGCTGGGTGATCCGGCGAAGTGGACGGGCTTGGAGACGGCGTTTGCGGCGGCGCGTTTGAAGACCGATTACTACACACCAGCCATCCACCGCGCGGCCTTCGCGCTGCCGGCGTGGATGGAGCGGTTGGTTAAGGCGTAAATTCTCTGAACAAAACTGTCCTGTGCCCGGTTCGTCCTATAAGAAGTGGCGGCAATCCTTAGGGTTGCGCTGATTCTAGGACAGCTTGGTAGCTGAAGGCGGTCCGATCCCCTATGAAGGACCCCTATGGCTGAAGACTTTGCCTTGTTTCTGGTGGTGGGGCTGATCGCGCAATTCGTGGACGGTGCGTTGGGCATGGCCTATGGAATCACCGCATCGTCGTTCTTGTTGGCGGCAGGCGTGTCGCCCGCCCACGCCTCGGCCAGCGTCCACATCTCGAAATTCTTCACCACCGCCGCCTCTGGCGCCGCTCACGCCTCCTACAACAACGTCGACTGGGGTCTGTTCTGGCGCCTCGCTTTGTCGGGGGCAGTCGGCGGCGCGCTGGGCGCCTATGTGCTGACCTCGTTTGACGCCAACATCATCAAGCCCTTCATCATCGCCTATCTGGCGGTGATGGGCGTGGTCATCCTGTGGCGCACTTTGCGCAAGCCGATCGGCGTCAAGTTCACCTCGCGCACCATTGCACCGCTGGGATTTACCGGCGGCTTTCTTGACGCCATCGGCGGCGGCGGCTGGGGCCCCATCGTCACCACCAGCCTCATCGGCCGCGGCGGCGAACCGCGCATCGTCATCGGCTCGGTCAATGCCTCGGAGTTCTTCGTCACCGTCGCCATTGGCACGGCGCTGATCGCCACCATCGTCACCGGCCACTGGAAGGACTCAGGGCTCATCATCAATCAGGCTGCAGCCATCGCAGGCCTGATCGTCGGCGGCTTGATCTCAGCCCCCATCGCCGGGCGCTATGTCTCGGTCATCCCGCGCAAAGCTCTGGGCGTTGCCGTCGGGCTGCTGGTGCTGACGCTGGCCACGTATCAGGCCGCAGCCATGCTGAAACTGCTCTAGTGTACTAGGCCTGGTTCAGCCGCGACCCTGGCAGTGAGGCCATCGCCAATGCCGCCGCGCTGTTTACTATTTGGTTGGCGCAAAACCGACGGATGGTCTGTGTATACACAAACGCATGCATACGTGCATATACCCTGAATCCGCGGTAATCCGAAAAACTTGTTGCGGCCCGCCGATTTTTGGATTCGTCTGGGGGCATGATTCGTCCCGGCTTTCTTTCCCCTGAAGACCGCACCGACATGATCGCGCTGGCGC
>Ga0163153_10002333_pt1 | contig 28028 bp, 26 predicted proteins | sample OliLakLV19MP6IB1_FD_148629 | JGI IMG/M metagenome (GOLD analysis project Ga0163153, IMG submission 148629) | Freshwater microbial mat bacterial communities from Lake Vanda, McMurdo Dry Valleys, Antarctica - Oligotrophic Lake LV.19.MP6.IB-1 | ecosystem: Environmental > Aquatic > Freshwater >...
GCGCCTCGGGCGAATCGGCGTCCGCCGCGGCGAACGCCGGACTCGCCGCGATGACGACGATCGCCGCAAGCAGCACTTGAGATTTCACGAGAAGCCCCTTCCGCTCTAGTCGCAAAGACGACACCGCTCCCGCGGCATCATCGTCGGTTCCCCGCCCGGGAGCAACGTCTTCATTTAATCGGGGAGTTCGTCCGGTCGAGGAGAACGAACGTTCGGGATCAGGCGTTCCTCGCAGGCACCGAATCGCCGGTAGTTGTCCTGCGCTTGGACCAGGCTTAACGAGCCGTTGGGGCCTCCTCGGACGACGGTCGCGTCGTATTCGTCCTGGCCGTCGTCTTCCCAGAAGCAGACTTCGCAAATCTCAAAGACCGCCCGTTCGCCGAGCGTCTTGCATCCGCAGCATGGGCAGCGGAGCGGCAGGTCCGGCGGACCACCGTCGAGCCGGGCGACATAGTCCTCGAACCAAGCACTACGGCGGGCTCTCTCGTCGGGAGGAAGTTCGCCTTCAGATGGATCCATGGCCTTTCCTTTCCGACTGCTCACGCGAATGTGGCGACGCCGACAAATTGGTCGTGACATGCTCGTTTCCGGCGGCACGAGCGAATTCGGATTGCGTAGCGAGCAGCGTCAGGGACTCGCCTTCGGCTTGGAGTCGACGAACTTGGCCCGGATGAGCGGGGCCAAGTACTTGGCCGTCTCGTCGCCGATCACATGGTAGCCCGCCAGATTCGGATGCCGGTCGCCGTACCAGCCGGGAAGGTTGCCGAAGTGGGCGTCGAGCCGATTGTCGAGTACTTCCACCGATGATGTTCCCGGTACGACGAACGGCTTGACGAAGGCCTGCCGATTTTCCGGAATCTTGTCGAGTGCGAAGCGGCGGTAGTTGAGCATGTTCGGACCGTTCTTCAGTTCGGCCGCGTAGCGCGGGTAAATATCGAACAGCGGCAGCTCATGATCCTTGGCCACGGCGGCGTTGAGTCCGTTGACGAGTGCGCTCTTCGTTTCATCGAAGTAGGGAATGACCGTCATCACGATTAGAACGGCGCGGGGATGATCTTTCCTCAGGCGTTCGATCAGCTCGTGGTAGTCCTTGGGAAAATTCTCCTCGAAGTCTTTTCGCTTGGAGTGATCGTTCAGGCCGTAGCGAATCAGGACGAAGTCGATGCCCGGAAGTTGCGGAACGAGCTTGTCGTAGCGGCCCGAGTCCAAGAGTCCCCGGACATACTCGCCGCTCAGACCCAGGTTAATCACGTTGGTCGGCGGCAGGTCTTTCTCCTCGGCCAGCAGCTCGCGGATCACGTCTTCGAGGTGCGGACCCTTGGGCACATGCCGCCGCGGGATGCTCCCTTCGGTCGTGCTGTCGCCGAGCAGAAGGATCTGCACCTTGCCTTCGTGCTCGGCCCGGGCCGGCCGGCCATGTCCCAACAAGCCGATGACGAGCAGCGATGCGACGACGAAAACGGGGCGAAACAGCATAGGAACCTCTTCGAGTGGGGCGACGTTCAACCGATCGCGCCTTGGGCGGCGTTGTTTTAACCCGCCGCCGCGGTCAGCGGCAGGATTTGCGAAAGGAGCAAGGTGGTGAGCAGTCCCGTGAATCCCAGGACCAGCAGCAATACCGTCCAGCTTTTCAGCCCTTCGACCTCGGTCATGCCGCTCATCCGCGTGACGATCCAAAAGCCGCTGTCGTTCATCCAAGACCCGATGAGCGAGCCGGACCCGATGGCGGTCGCCAGGTAGACGAGGTTGAACGGCGAATCGCCGCCCGCAACGAACGCTTTCATGATGCCCGCCGTCGTGATCATGGCGACCGTGCTCGACCCCTGGGCGACCTTCAACAACGCAGCCACCGCGAAACCCAGCACGAGCAGCAGCATTCCCGCCACGCGCGTACTCTGGAACATGCTGGTGATCGCTTCCTTGATGTTCGCCTCGCTGAGCATGGCGCCGAACGCCCCACCCGCGGAGGTGATGAGGATGATGATGCCCGCGCTCATCAGCGACGTCTCGACGACCTCGCCCAGCTTGGTTTGGGAGAGGTGCTTTTGCGATTTCAGGACCATTATGGCGATCACCAGCGAGGCCAGCATGGCGATGTTCGCGTCGCCCACGACGGCCGTGATTTGCCCGAGCCGTGCGCTGAATCCGATCGCTCCCGTCGCGGGATCGGGCGGCAGATTCAGGGCTCGATCCCAACCGGCCAGCATCTCCGGATAGCCCTTGGTCAGGGTCTTCATCAGCGTGTCCGCCGAGATGAGCAAAACCGGCAGCAGGACCGGAAGAATCGACGGGAGCAAGCCCGGCAGGTGTTCGTCGGCGAGCGCATCTTTCTGTTCGGCCCCATATTGACCCGGCGTGATCGGCATCCTGCGATTCGCCAGCGCGGCGAACGCCAGGCCGGCCAGCGACATGGGAACGCCGACCATCGCGCCGACGAGAATCATCAGGCCGATGTCGATCTCCAACTCGGCGGCCATCGCCAGCGGTCCCGGGGTCGGGGGGACGAGCGTGTGCGTGACCGCCCCGCCCGCGCATATGGCAAGCACGTACAACAGGAAGTTGGTCCCGGTGCGCTTGTACAGCGAGCGGGCCAGCGGGACCAAAAGATAGAACACCGTGTCGAAGAAGACGGGCACGCTCAGCACGAAGCCGCTGGACATCAACGCCAACGAGGCCCGCTTGACGCCCAGCAGGTGCAGGAAGGCTCGGACCACGCGATCGGCGGCGCCGCTCTTCATCATGCATTCGCCGATCACCGCGGCCGTGGCAATGACGATGCCGATTTTCCCCGCCGTCGCGCCGAAAGCGGTCGCCACCCGCGTGATCTTGGTCGCCGGATCACCCGGAGCCAGCAGGCTCACGACGATCGCCGCCGTGATCAGCGCCAAGAAGGCGTTGGCACGGAGTAAGATGATCATTCCCAGAACCACGGCGATGCCGATGGCAAGAATCAATTGCGGCGAAAGATCGAACATCAGGGGGCTCGGTGCAATGGGGTGGGCGTGCGAGGGAAGAAAGGTCCTGATTTGACCCGTCTGTGGGAGCGAACGACAATGGGGCGTCCGCCGGTGACGCTTCGACCGCGGCGTACGGAGGGCCGAGCGAGTGCTCGATTCGTCGGGCCGCTCGTTCGTCGGGCCGCAACAGCCGTGTTCGCCCGTCGGAGCCTTTCGTGCGATCGCGGCGTCATTCTACGGAAAATTGCGTACCATGCGAGTCGAAACGCTCCTGACCGCTTGCCTGGTCGCCGTCGCGGCGAACCCCGCCGTCGTCGCGGCGCGCTTCGATCGTCCGAACCTCATCTCGATCGTCACCGACGACCAGGCCGATTGGACCATCGGCGCGTACGGTAACCCGGAAGTCCGCACGCCGCACCTCGACCGGCTCGCCCGGTCGGGCGCGCGTTTTACCCGGGCCTTCACGGCTACGCCCGTCTGTTCGCCGAGCCGCGTCGCATTCAACACGGGGCTCTACGGTGCGCAAGCGGGCATCACCGACTATCTTAACCGCGAAGAAGAGGCGGCCGGCATCGGCCTTCCTTCAGGGACGGTCACTTGGGCGGAGGTGCTCAAGAAGAACGGCTACGCCACCGAGCTGATCGGCAAGTGGCACCTCGGCACGCTGCCGGAGTTCCATCCGACACGACACGGCTTCGACCGTTTCTACGGCTGGCTGCTGACGCCGCAGTCGATCGACCCGAAACTCGAGGTCGAGGGCAAGCTGACGCAGCTGGAAGGCTCGCTTCCCGACCTGATGATCGACGAAGCCCTCCGCTTCGCCGGCGAGAAACGCGATGGCCCCTTCGCCCTGTCGATTCAATTTCTCGCTCCGCACGGTCCTTACGGGCCGGTGCTGCCGGTCGATTCGGAGCCCTATGCGAAGGTCAAGCTCAAGGTCCCTGACTTCCCGGGCAACGACCCTGATTACGTCGAGGGGGAATTGCGGAAATACTACGCCAGCGTCCACTCGGTCGATCGGAACATCGGCCGCCTGATGGACGGGCTCGACCGGCTCGGGCTAACCGAAAAAACGATCGTGCTCTTCACAAGCGATCACGGCTATATGATCGGCCAGCACGGCATCCAGCACAAAGGGAACGGCATCACGATCGCCGGCGGCGTGCGCGGGCCGCGGCGTCCGAACATGTTCGACCACGCCGTTCGGGTGCCGCTCATCATCCGTTGGCCCGGCGTCGTCGAGCCCGGAACGGTGATTAAAGAGATGGTGTCGAATATCGACACGTTCGCTTCGATCCTCGGCATGCTCGGCATCGAACCGCCGGCCGATGCCGGCCGAAACGGCATCGATTTCTCGCCGCTGCTGCGTGGCGAGACGGCCCAGATTCACGATGCGATCTACGGCCAGTACGACCTACACAACGGCGGCTTGGCCTACATGCGGATGATTCGAACCGGCGATTGGAAGCTAATCCGTTACTATCGCTCGAACATGCAGGACGAATTGTTCGATTTGCGGAACGATCCGGAAGAATTGAAGAATCGCCACGACGACCCGGCGACGACCGACGTTCGCCGCGAACTGGGCGAGCGATTGGAAGCCTGGATGCGGTCGATCGACGATCCGTTGCTATGCGATCCAGGATACGATGCTTCGAGAAAGCAAACTCTACCCGCGGAGAAAACACCGTGAAGTCGCTCCGGTCGCCTATCGCCCCTCTGTGCGGCATCGTGTTGCTTGCGGCACACTTCGTCGGCCCGATGTCGGATTTGCAGGCCGCCGAGCCGGCCCGCCGCCCGAACGTCGTCGTCATTCTCAGCGACGACCAGGGTTGGGGCGACCTGAGCGTGCACGGAAATACGAACCTGAGCACGCCGAACATCGACTCACTGGCCCGCGACGGGGCGCTGTTCGACCGATTTTACGTCTGCCCCGTCTGCTCCCCCACGCGGGCCGAATTTCTTACCGGCCGCTACCATCCGCGCGGCGGCGTCTTCAGCACGTCGACCGGCGGCGAGCGGCTGGACCTCGACGAGCGAACGATCGGCGACGTCTTCAAGAGCGCCGGCTACGCCACCGGCGCGTTCGGCAAGTGGCACAACGGTTCGCAATGGCCCTACCACCCCAACGCCCGCGGCTTCGACGAGTACTACGGCTTCACCTCCGGGCACTGGGGGAACTATTTCGATCCGCCGCTCGATCACAACGGCCGGCTCGTCACGGGGCGAGGCTTCATCATCGACGACCTGACGGACCACGCGATCGAGTTCATCGAGAAGAACCGCGAGCGGCCGTTCTTCTGCTACGTGCCGTTCAACACGCCCCACTCGCCGATGCAGGTGCCCGATAAGTTCTTTGCAAATTTCAAAGACGCCGACCTGAAGCTCCGCTCGGACGAGCGCGGCAAGGAAGACCTTCAGCACACCCGGGCCGCCCTGGCGATGTGCGAGAACATCGATGGGAACGTCGGCCGGATTCTCAAAAAGCTCGACGAGGCGAAACTGGCCGATAACACGATCGTTATTTACTTCTGCGACAACGGCCCGAACGGGGCCCGCTGGAACGGCGGCATGAAGGGGCGCAAAGGCTCGACCGATGAAGGGGGCGTGCGCTCTCCCCTGCTCTTGCGTTGGCCGGGCCAGGTGGCCGCCGGCACGAAGGTGTCGCAGATCGGCGGGGCCATCGATCTCTTGCCGACGCTGGCCGCCGCGTCCGGCATTGCCGTCGCCCAGCAGAAGCCGCTCGACGGCATCAACCTGCTCTCGGCAATCCAATCGGCGGCAGCGTCGGCACCGGTGTCGACGGCCGACCGCAAGTTCTTCTCCCACTGGAACGGCAAGGTAAGCGTCCGCACGCAGCAGTACCGGCTCGATACCGACGGCAAGCTGTTCGATATGCGGGCCGACCCCGAGCAGCGCACGAACGTCGCGGCCGATCATCCGGACGTCACGAAGGAGCTTGCGGCGGCCGTCCAGAAATGGCGGAGCGACGTCCTCTCCGAACTCGATCCGAAGGCCGAACGCCCTTACCCGGTCGGCTATCGGGAATTCCCGACGACGATGCTTCCGGCCCGCGACGGCGTGCCGCACGGCACGGTCGAGCGGAGCGCCAAAGCTCCCAACTGCTCGTACTTCACGCATTGGACCAGCCTCGACGACTCGATCACCTGGGACGTCGACGTGGCGACCGCCGGCCGCTACGAGGCCGTCGTGTACCACGCCTGCGCGGCGCGAAACGTCGGCGCCAAAGTCGAATTGTCGCTCGGCGACGCGCGGACCGCCGTGGTCGTGTCGGCCCCCCATGACCCGCCGGCCTATGGCCAAGAGAACGACCGCCACGATCGGGGGAGCGAGTCCTTGGTCAAAGACTTCAAGCCGCTTGCGCTCGGTGAGTTCCAACTGGCGAAAGGGCGCGGGACGCTGACTCTCAAGGCGCTCGAGAAACCGGGGCCGGAGGTCATTGAAGTGCGGATGGTGCAATTGAGGCTACTGCCGTAAAGTAGGGACGCCCAGGTTTCTCGTGAATGCGTTGCGTCTTCCGGGGGGGGCGAAATGACGAATGACGAAGCCCGAATGACGAAAGAATGACGAATGCTCAAATGACAGAATGACGAATGTCCTTGGCAATCCGTTCGTTCTCAGCGCCAGTCGGCGACGATTCGTCATTTAAGCATTTGTCATTAGGTCATTCATTCGTCATTCGTCATTAGTCATTAGACATTCGTCGCAGTCGCGTTCAGTACGTTCGAAAGGCCCGGCTTTGCGCACTTGGTGGACGATCCTTCGCATCTGTATCGAAGAGCGGCTCACGTACCGGGGCGATTTCGCGCTCGGCACCCTGATGCGGTTTCTGCCGATCATTACGCAGACGTTTTTGTGGACCGCCATCTTCGCCGGTGCCGGCGGCCCGGAGACGATCGCCGGGTTCACCCGCGACGAGATCGTCGCCTACTACCTGCTCACCTACGTCAGCCGGGCCTTCTCCAGCATGCCCGGACTGGCGAGCTTCATTGCGGCGCAGGTCCGCACCGGCGAGCTGAAAAAGTATTTGATCCAGCCGATCGATCTGATCGGGTTTCTGCTCTTAAGCCGCATTGCCCACAAGCTCGTCTATTTCGCCGTGGCGACCGGGCCGTTCGCGATCGTGTTCTTTTTCTGCCGCGATTACTTCCCCGGCCGGCCCGACCCGGCAACATTGGCCGCGTTCGTCCTGTCGCTGCTCATGGCGTTCCTGCTGGGGTTCTTCCTGGAAGCCACGCTCGGCATGATCGGCTTCTGGTTCCTGGAAGTCAGCTCGCTGTTGTTCGTTTACATGCTGTTCAACTTCTTCCTTTCGGGGCATATGTTCCCGCTGACGATCCTGCCGTCGCCGTGGGACAAGATCGTGCTGGCCCAGCCGTTGCAGTACCTGGCCTATTTTCCGTCGGCCGTGTTCCTGGGAAAGATACAGGGCCCGGCGCTGGTCCAGGGACTGGCGCTTCAGGCGGCTTGGGTCTTGCTGTTCGCCGGCACGTCGCGCGTCGCCTATCGCATGGGGTTGCGGCGCTATAGCGCCTTCGGAGGTTAGCTCGTTGTCCGATCGTCCGCCGTACTTCGCCGTGCTGGCCCAATTCGCGCGCAACAGCCTCGTGCGCGAGATGACGTTTCGTTGGAATTTCTTGCTCGACTGCGTCTCGTCGCTCTCCTGGGTCGTGATGCAGTTGGGCTTCTACCTGATCATCTTCGAGCACACCCGGCAGATCGGACCGGAGGGGGGTTGGGGGAAGTGGGAGTTCTTCGTCTTTCTCTCGACGACGATCCTCGTGAATTCGCTGATCCAGGCCTTCTTCCTGCCGGGGGCGGGTGAGTTCAGCGAACTGATTCGAACCGGGAACCTCGATTTCGCGCTCGTGAAGCCGATCGATACGCAGTTCCTCGTCTCGCTGCAGAAGATCGAATGGTCGTCGCTCTCGAACACGCTGTTCGGCGTGTTGCTCCTGTGCGTGTCGCTCGCGCGGCTCGACTTTACGCCGAACATCGCACAGTTGCTGTTGTTCATCTGGTTCACGGCCTGCGGCATTGCGCTGCTCTATAGCCTGATCATTTCGCTCGGCGCACTGAGCGTTTGGCTGGGGCGTAACGACAGCCTGTACGACTTTTGGTTCTATATCACGACGTTCGCCCGCTACCCGATGGAGATCTACGAGGGGCGGCTCGGCTCCCCCTTGCGGTTCGCCTTCACGTTCATCATTCCGATTCTGGTAGTGGTGAACGTTCCGGCCCGGCTCTTGGCCCGCCCGCTGGTCGAGCAAGATTGGTCGCTGGCGGGGTTCGCTCTAATCGCGACGTTCGTCAGCCTGCTGCTCTCGCGGCGATTATTTCTGAAGGCACTCGACTCCTACCGCAGCGCCAGCAGCTAGGCTGTGCTACTTCTAGAATCTGCTTGCACCCGCCGCGGCAAACGGCCAACACCTTCTCGGCCTCTTAAATCCGAGCCGCGCCGTTCGTCGTGGCCGCCGCTCTCGGGGTTCTCGCCCGTTTTTCAACCGCCAAACCGTTGCCGGCGGCGCGTCGACCCGTTATCGATAGGTTCCGCCGGCGGGGTCGCCGCGCGTTGATCAATCACCGAGGGGCAGGCCATGTTCGATCGTCGCAGTTACGCCGTCAAAGAGCACGTCGGCATCATGAAGCTGACCGACCATTACGACATTTTCGACGCCGAGAGCGGCGCGCAGCTCGGTTTTGCGCGAGAAGAAATCAGCGGGCTCACCACGTTCTTGCGGCTGCTGATCAACAAGAAGCTGATGCCCACGACGGTCGTCATCCGCGAGAGCGAAGCGGGGCCGCCGGTCCTGACGCTCCATCGGGGCTTCTCGTTCCTCCGGTCGAAGGTCGTGGTTTCCGACGGCGCCGGCAACGAACTCGGCTACTTCCAGAGCAAGCTCATTTCGATCGGCGGCGGGTTTTACGTTTACAACAAGGCCGGCGAGCAATCGGCCGAAGTGAAAGGGGATTGGAAGAGTTGGAACTTCCGTTTCCTCTCCGCCGACGGTCGGGAGTTGGGCGTGGTCTCCCGGAAGTGGGGCGGCATGCTCAAGGAAATGTTCACCTCCGCCGACAACTACCACATCCAACTGGCCGACGATGTTCCGACCGGCGGCGCCTTGGCGGCCCTCTTGCTCGCCGCCGGCCTGGCGATCGACATCGTCTTTAAGGAGTCCGGGAACTAGCCGGCTGGGGCGGAGGATGCCGGCCGCCGTGGGGAATGACGAATGACGAATGTCTAATGACGAAAGAATGACGAAGCACCAATGACGAATGCCGCGTCGCGCCGCACGGCCCGCCGGCGATTCGTCATTCAGTCATTAGGTCATTCCTTCGTCATTCGTCATTGAATGTTCCCGCCCCTGCCCCACCACCGGTTCAACAAATAGTGGGCCGGCGAAAAGATCACCGTCGGCAGGATGATCATCATCAGGCCGAGGTAGACCAATGGCGGAAACATGGTCTGCGCGGCGATTTTGCTGAAGCCATGCACGTAGTTGATGTTCACCGGGAGCATCCGATTGTCGGCCCTCGTATCGAGCGGCGCAGGCGCGGGCATCCAGAAGTAGCAAACGAGCACCACGACCCACGCCAGCAGCGTCCAGCGAAGAAAGGCCCGCCGGTCGTAGCCCAATCGGGCGACCATCCAGAGCAGCAGAATCGGCAGCCAGAAGTGGAACAGCGACAACGCGCGGGTGAACAAGGGGTCCGCTTCGTCGAACATGTAGCCGGTCATGCCGGTGAGCCGCCCTCCGACGGCTTCGGCCAGGAAATCGACGATCCAAAGCGATTGCGGCACCAGGATGCCGACGGCCGGCATCGAGGCCCAAATCGGCCGCTCCGTCCAAATTGCCACGATCGTCAACAACATCGCGACGTCGCAGAAGTACAGCAGATTCGTCCAGCCGTAGTCGCGGAGATAAACCCAGAGCCACACGACGAAGAACGCCGTGAACGGGATTTTGACCGCGATCGGAATCTTCTTTCCCGTGCCTGGCGTCATGCGGCAACATCACCCTCTTGGCCCGCTTAGTCGTTGCTCACATCGCCGCAGAAACTCTTCAGGATCCCATTCGGAAATCCGTCCCGCAGCGATGTTCGCTTCGGCCTCGTCGAGAAGCGGTATATGTTCATCGGGTACCGGAATGGCATCGTCGTCGCGGAGTAAATCGAGCGCGGCTTCCAATAGTCGTTCGCGCGACGGATAAGCTCCGGTCGAAAGCTGCTCGTTGATGAACGCTTCGTATTGAGGCGAAAGGTCGCCGGCCATCAGTTTTGCCCCCGAATGTTCCGCGGCGATTGACGAAGGAGCGGGATTTCGAACGCTCCGGTCGGTCGCGTGCCGGCAATTCTTGGATTATACTCATAGTTCTTTGCCGCGCCCAAACGTCACGCCCTGCCGCACTACGCACCGATGAAGCTCGCTTTCAGCTCGAACGCCTACATGAAGTTCTCGATCGAAGAGACGATCGAGCGGATCGCCGGCATCGGCTATTCGGGCCTGGAAGTGCTGGCCGACGTGCCGCACGCCTGGCCGGTGAATCTCCTCCCCGAACGCCGCAAATCGATCACCGACGCGCTCGCGCGGCACAACCTGCGGGTGTCGAACGTCAACGGCTTCATGATGAACGCCGTGAACGATCCGCGGCAGCCCTACTGGCACCCCTCCTGGATCGAGCCCGATCCGAACTACCGGGCCATCCGCCGCGAGCACACCAAGCGGGCCCTGCAACTGGCGGCCGAGATCGGGGCCAAGAACCTGCAGACCGAGCCGGGCGGTCCGCTCGAGCCGGGCCAATCGTGGGACGCCGCCGCCCGCACGTTCTATGACGAGCTGATGCCGTGCGTCGAAGTGGCGGAGAAGTACCAGGTCGGCCTCTTAATCGAGCCCGAGCCCGGCTTGATGATCGAGAAGTTCGAGCAGTATCTGCGGTTCGTCGAGCGGATCCAGTCGCCGATGGTCGGGCTGAATTTCGATATCGGCCACGCCTACTGCGTCGGCGAAGATCCGCAAGATTGGGTCGCCAAGATGGCGCCCCACACGCGGCACTACCACTTCGAAGACATCGCCGCCAGCCGCGTGCATGCCCACATGGTGCCGGGGCGCGGGGCGATCGATTTCGAAGCGACCTTACGGGCGATTCAGGCCACGGGTTACGACGGCTTCGTTACCGTCGAGCTTTATCCCTACGTCGACGATCCCGACGCCGCCGCGCGGGAAGCGTACGACTATCTCCAAAAACTGGCCGCCAAAATCGGCATCACGTTCGAATAGCCCCGCCATGCCCGCGCTGAAGCCGCTGCTGGAACTCTGCCGCTTGCCGAACGTCTTCACGGCGATCTCCAACGTTCTGGCCGCCTACCTGCTGGCGCATCGCAACCTGAGCGACGTGCCGAGCGTACTGCTGCTCGTCGCCGCCTCCGCCCTGCTCTACACGGCCGGGATGGTTCTCAACGACCTGTTCGACGTCGAACAAGACGCACAGGAACGGCCGGAGCGCCCGATCCCCTCGGGCCGAGTTTCGAGAGAGTTCGCCGCGCGGCTCGGCTGGGGGTTGCTCGCCGGCGGAGTCGCCTGCGGCTGGATCGTTTCGCTCTGGGCGAGCAGCTTCACGCCCGGAATCGTCGCCTCGTGCCTGGCCGCTTCCGTCGTGGTCTACGACGGGCCGCTCAAGCGAACTCCGTTGGCACCGCTGGGCATGGGCCTCTGTCGGTTTCTGAACGTGCTGTTGGGGCTCAGCACGGCGTCGACCGGCGTTTTTTCATGGCACCCCATGCATTGGGCCGTCGCGGCGGGCGTGGGTACCTACATCATCGGCCTGACGCTTTTCGCCCGCACCGAAGCCCAAGAACGCAGCGGAACCCTGCAACTGTTGCTCGGCATGTTCGTCATGGTCGGCGGCACCGCGCTGCTCGGTTACTTTCCCAAGCTGGACGACGGCACCCTTCCGCACGACGTCCACACGCTGCCGCTCGTCGACGACGTGCTTTGGCCGGCCCTCTGGGTGCTGTTCGGTTTCTTCATCGTTCGCCGCTGCCTGCCGGCCCTGATGAACGGTAGTCCGGAGGCCGTCCAGTTCGCCGTCAAGCAATCGATATTCGCGATCGTCATTTTCGACGCCGCCATTGCGACCGCCACTTGCAGGCCGGTCCCCTACGCGCTGGTGATTGTCGGGCTGCTCATCCCGATGCAGCTGTTGGGTCGTTGGGTCTATTCGACGTAGTTTTCAGCGTATCTCTCGAAGTATCTCTCGGTGACGGCGGCAAACCGTGCGACTCGGCTACATTACCAACGGCCTGGCCCATCACGACCCCTACCAAGCGGTCGAACTGCTCGCCGAGTTGGGCTACCGGAGCGTCGGGCTAACGATCGATCACGGCACGCTCAATCCGTACGGCGGCCACGTGGCGAGTCGTATTCGCCAGATGCGGCAGTTACTGGACCGGCTCGACATGCGGTCGGTCGTCGAGACGGGCGCGCGGTACCTGCTCGACCCCCGGGAGAAACACGAGCCGACGCTCGTCTCGAGCGATCCGGCGGGGCGAGCCCGACGGATCGAGTTCTATAAGCACGCCATCGACGCCGCCGCGGAGCTGAACGCCGACTGCGTGTCGCTGTGGTCGGGCGTATTGCGCGACGGGGCCGACCAGCCGACCGTCTGGCGCCGTTTGGCAAACGGGTTGCAGGAAGTGCTCGAGTACGCCGACTCGAAGCGGGTCGATATCGGATTGGAGCCCGAGCCGGGAATGTTTGTCGATACGATGGGGCGTTTCGACGAGTTGCTGCGCGTCGTCGATCACCGACGGCTTCGACTCACGCTCGACATCGGCCACCTGCACTGCCTGGGAGAAGTTCCCATCGCCGACCAAATTGGGCGCTACGCACCGCGGCTTGTGAATGTTCATATCGAGGATATGCGGTTCGGCGCTCACGAACACCTGATGTTCGGCGAAGGAGAAATCGACTTTCCGCCGGTGATGCGGGCCTTGGTGCGGGCCGGGTACGCAGGCGGCGTGCATGTGGAACTGAGCCGCCACAGCCACGAGGGGCCGGCCGCGGCCCGGCGGGCGCTGGAGTTTTTGAGCCTCCTGCTGCCGCCGGCAGGCAAATAACGCGGGATTTGCCGAATTGGGCGGCAATTCACGGCGACGGCCCAAGCGATAACCTGGGCGGCAGGCAGCGGTTGGGGCATTCACCCGGATTCGTTAAGCGATGAGGAGGTTATCCGTATGTGGCTATTTTGCCCCGCCCGCGGTTCTCGGCCGGATTAGGGCCGAGACGTTTGGGGGGCGGCGGGGTTTTGATTAAGATATTTTTGGCGCCTTCCGCGTACGGATCGCTGCCGGTACGACGAAGGGGCGCTCGTTTGGATTACCCGATTCAGCCTCGACTGAACGACCAGGAGGTCGTCGCCGCCCCACCGCAGGGCCAGACGGCCTACTGTCACTATTGCCGCGCGCCGTTGTCGCAATTCTTTTACTTCTGCCTGGCGTGCGGCACCCCGTTCCAATCGATCGACGCGGTCGTCGCGCCGCTACGTCCCCGGGAATTGACCGACGGCGAGCGGGTGGAGCGGAAGGCGCCCCAAGTTCATACGCTCTTCTGGAGCTACTTCGGGCTCTTGATCGGCGTCTTTGTGGTCACGGGGCTCGTTTTCCGTGAGGAGCGGGTCGATCTCCAGTTGCTCGTGGCGGACGTGGCCCTGTTGGCGCTGACGTGCATTTGGGGGTGGATCCACCGGGTGTCGCTCAAGGCCCAATTCGGCGTTTTCGGCTTCAACCGGGGGGCCGCATACATCGGGCTGGCGATTCTCGTGCCGCTTTTGGCCGTCGATTTCGGCTACCACACCTGGCTCGAGAGCCTGATGAAGGATCCGCCGGACGACATGCTCTCCGACCTCCGCGAGGCCGGGGTCGGCGAACTGGTCCTCGTGATCAGCTTCTGCGTCATGCCGGCGATCATCGAGGAGATTGCGTTTCGCGGACTCATCCAACACTGGCTCCAGACGGCGATTCGACCTCATAAAGCGATCATCTACGCATCGTTCCTGTTTACGGTGATGCATTTCTCGATTCTCAGTTTTCCGTACCTGTTCGCGGTCGGCGCTTTGCTGGGCTGGGTGAAATGGAAGACGCGTAGCCTCTATCCGTCGATGCTGATCCATTTTCTGCATAATTACGTGGTTATTGAATTCTTCGAAAAGTGGCGTTAGCGTAGTTTTTGACGCGGGCGTCTGGAAACGACCCGCGTTTGGGTCGCCGGATTAAAAGGGGCGGTTATGGACGATGACTCCACAATGTTAGTCATCCAGCTTGTCGCAGGGGTCATTTGCGGCACCATCGCTGCAGCAGTGGCGTCGAGCAAGGGACGATCGGCCGTTGGTTGGTTCTTCGGCGGCTTTTTCCTCGGCATCATCGGGGTCATCATCGTCGCCTGCATGTCGAACCTGAATGAGACGAAGCGGCGCGATCAGCACATTCAGCAAGAGAACCGCCGGCTGCGCGAACAGTTGATGCAGGAACAAATCAAGGGTGAGGCTTTCCGGCGGCATTATCGGGCTGATTTTCGGTTCGATTTGCGCGGCGATCGCAAGCCACAAGGGAAGGAACACCGTCGGTTGGTTCATCGGCGGCTTCATCCTGGGGTTGAGTCCGGTACTCGGGATCATCATGGTGATCATCGTCGCGTGCATGCCGAACCTGATCGAAGCACGACGACGCGATCAACACGTCCAACAAGAGAACCGCCGGCTGCGCGAACAATTGATGCAGGAACAGCTCAAGGGCGAGGCTTTTCGGCGGCATGCCATGGCCCGGTTGGACACGCATGACAATCAACTGGGCGTCGACACGCGTTCGATCGTTTCGGCGTTGCCCGCGCCCGACGGCGCTTACGGCGTGCAGGCATTGGAAGATCTCTCCGGCGAGCAGCCGGTGTTTCCGCAGCAGGCCCAACCGCAGCAACTGTTTTCGCAGCAGGGGACGTCTCAGCCGAGTTTTTCTCAACCGGGCGGCTATCCTCAGCCGGTTCCGCAACACGGTATGAATCGCGTCGAGGTAGTGAATCCTCGCGACGGGTCGCCGGGGGGCGCCGGTACCGCCGACGCGACGCCGCGCGTCCGCGTCGGTCCGTCACGCGAGTGGCACTACGAATACCAGGGCTCGACTCGTGGCCCGGTCAACGACCGGCAGTTGGTCGATCTGGCCCGCGAAGGACAGATCGTCGGCTCGACGCTCGTTTGGACCGAGCAACTCGGCGACTGGAAGCCGGCGCAGCAGGTCAAGGCGCTCGAGCCGTACCTGGTGGGTTGATCCGGTCGTTTCACTCCGTTGAATAGAGTCGTACGCTCTCAGCACATCGAAAGAATCGGACCGCGCGCCCATGGAACTCGGTGAAAAGCTCGAAGGGACGATGGTTCTCGACGGCCTGCTGCAAGGCCGTCTGCCGCCGATGGGAGACCTCGCCGACAAGCTCCGCGAGTGGGTCACGTTCGTCGGCAAGATCGGGCCGCGGTTCAATCTCGAAATTCGCGGCCAGCAGTTCAGCCTGCTGCCCGACGACCGCCCGTTCGAGGCGGCGGGCCTGGGCGCGGGCGCCGAGCACGGCATGTCGCAAGCCCTGGAACAGTTGATCGGCCTGTATGGCCCCGGTCCCGAGCGGTCGCAGTTCTACTCGACGCTCCGCAGCAGCGAGTTCCGCAAGGGCCTCGAGGTCCAAACGGTTTACACGATCGCCGACGGCAAGGTTCGCCTCCAGACCCGTTCGATGGAGGCTGCGACGACCGCCCGACCCGACCCGATCAGCATCCGACAAAAGCTGAAGATGGCGCTCGTGGGGTTAGGCATGGCCGCGCTGCTGGTGGGCGTCGCCATGCTGTTTCCCGGCGTGCGGGCGATGGTCTGGCAGGTGTTCGAAACGGCGCGCCCCTTTAACGCCACGGAACTGACCGTCGACGCCGGCCCCTACGCGCCGTGGCTCACGGTGGCGATCGATGCCGAGAAGTCGCATCGCAAGGGGGTCGTGCTCGTGTTCACGCGGACAAAAGATTTTCCGATGACCGACGCCGCGCTCGATGCCGCGGCTCCCAGCGTCGAGAAATCGGTCAAGGGGCGGATGGCGCTGGAGAACCTGGCGAGAGGGAAGATTCGGATCGAATACTTCGACAAGGACGGCAAGCTCGTGGGCGAACGCGAGGCGCGGATCGCCGATCTGTCTAAAACCGAAACGCTGCCGGGTTTCTTTCCGCTGCCCGACCAGATCATCGTCACGCGGATGGTACTGGTGCCGTAGAGATGCCCCAGTTGGTGCCGCCGGCGACTTTCCATTCAGCGGCGTCGGTGCCGGCAGCCGCTTTCCCGACGGTGCGTAGCTCCGGCTGCCTGCGCCCACCTCCTCGGCGCCGGATCAAAGGCCCGCCGGCATTAAAAGCCGGCGAGACGATGGTAAGGAATTCGCCGACATTCGCGGCGGTCACCGCCGGCACGGGCCATTCCGCCGGCCGATGGTTGTATTTCCCGCTACCGCGTTATGATGGGTGGGTTACGGTCGCGTGGAGGCATGAAGGAATCAAGGCCTTAAAGACCGAGGTGCCAATATGGTCGTCATTTCGCCGGGTTGGGATCTGGACGTCGAGCGCGGACCCGATTGGTTGATCGTCGGCATTCGCTGCGGTCACGACAAGGAGTGGGACAACCCGCCGCTCGCCGAGAGCGTGTGGCACCTGCTCGATCAGAGCTTCACGCACCGCGTGGTACTCGATCTGAGCCAGGTTGCGATGCTTCACACCTGGCTGATCGGACAGCTCGTCCAATTACAGAAGCGGATCGGCACGCACGAAGGTGTGATGCGGGTCTGCGGTTTGACGGATCGCAACCGCGACATCCTGCGGTGCTGCCGGCTCGACGGATTCTTTCCGAACTTCCACGATCGGGGTGAGGCCGTACGGGGGCACGCCGAGACGCCCAAGCACCCGCGATAGATCTACGCCCAATGAACCTGCAGCAGGTTCTCGATGTGTTCGACGCCGTCGACCTTGCGGAGCGTCTCTTGGGCGATTTGCTTCTGATAGTAGCTGCCGACCACGCCGTGCAGCACGAGCCGTCCTTGGTCGGCCTCTAGCTGAAATTGCTTCCGTGCCAGGTGCGGGCTCTGCCGCAGCGCGGTGTGCGCACGATCAACCAGGGGAGCGTCGACCATGTTCTTGCCTTTGCGGGTGAGGAGGATCGATCGGGGGGGCCGATCGTTCGCGCCGGCCGGTGTCCGTGCGACGAAAGTTATTTCCGCATAAGTATCTACATCGCGAATTGGGCGCGTGTGGAAAACTGCACCCTCAACCGATCGCGCTAGGAATTGCCGGCTCGTCGCGCCTGCCGGGCGTAGCGGATATGACGCGCCGGGGCGAGTACTTCTCCCCCGCAAGCAGGAAGATCGAGGGGAGGAATGAACCGCAGATGAACGCGGATCAACGCAGATGAGTGAGATGGGAATTCTCTCGCTTTGATCCGCGTTCATCCGCGGCTCATCATCCGGCCTCGTTACGGCTCGCAATCGACCGCCAGGCCGTGCTCTTGGCTATAGTCTGTGACGGCCGCCAGAAAATCGCCGCCGTACTCAGCCCGCTTCTTGTCGCCGATGCCGTGGACGTCCAACAACCCTTCGAACGTCGAGGGCCGCCGGCGGGCCAGGTCGCGGAGCGTCGCGTCGCTGAACACGACGAACGGCGGCAGGCCCCGTTCTTCCGCCAGCTTGCGCCGCAGCTTCCGCAGCTCTTCAAATAGACCCTTGTCGACCCCCTGCCACGATTCGCGGGCCGTCTTGGCCTCGCGGCGCGGCTTGCCCGCCGCCGGTTTCAACAGCTTCGGCGTGACGGCGCCCCGCAACACGTCGCGGCCGTCCGCGGTGACGCGGAGAGTGTCATATTCGCCGGTCTTCGCCAAAAACCCCTGGCCGACGAGTTGCTCGATCCAGTCGCGCACCCGCCGTCGGTCGTGGTCCTTGAGCAAGCCCCAGGTGCTCAAGCGGTCGTGCCCGTTGGCCACGATCCGCTGTTCGCGGCTGCCGGCGAGCACCTGCGCCGTGTAGTCGCCGCCGTAGGTTTCGTTCAGCCGAACGACGCACGAGAGAATCTTCTGCGACGTCACCAGCGCGTCGTCGATCAACTCCACGTCGCCCAGGCAGACGTCGCAGGCCCGGCAGTCGTCGCTCGGAAACGGCTGACCAAAATACTCGACGAGCGCCCGGTGCCGGCAGCCGACGCCCAGGCAGTAGCTTTCTATCGCCTTCAAGAGTTCCGTGGCCGCGCGGGCCGCGTCGCCCGTCAGATCTTGCTGCAAGGTTCGCCAGGTTTGAAAGTCGGCTCCGGAGTAGAACAGCGTGCATTCGGCCTCCAGGCCGTCGCGCCCGGCCCGGCCGCTCTCCTGCTGGTAACCCTCGAGACTCTTGGGGGCGGCGGCGTGCACCACGTAGCGGACGTCGGATTTGTCGATGCCCATGCCGAAGGCGACGGTCGCCACGACGATCCGGGCCCGGTCGTTGACGAAATCGTCCTGGCTGCGCCGCCGCCGGTCGTCGGCCAGGCCGGCGTGGTACGGCACGGCCTTCAATCCGTCGGCGCAGAGCGACTCGCAAATCTCCTCGACGTCGGCCCGGCGGATACAGTAGATGATCCCCGACTCGTCCCGATGGCGGTCGATCACCGAGCGGATCTGCTTCGGCAGTTCGCGCCGCCGTTCGACGCGAAACACGAGGTTCGGCCGATCGAACGAGCCGACGAGAATTTCCGGATTCTGAAGATTCAGATTCCGAACGATGTCGGTGCGCACCTGCTCGGTGGCGGTGGCCGTGTAGGCGTGGACGGCCGTTTTCGGGAACCGCTCCTTGAGAATCTGGAGCATCCGGTACTCGGGGCGGAAGTCGTGGCCCCACTGGCTGATGCAATGGGCCTCGTCGATGGCGAAAAACGTCGGCTCGATCTGCTCGAGAAACCGCAGCGTCGGCTCGGTCACCAGCCGCTCGGGAGAGAGATACAAGAGCTTGATCCGCCCGCGGCGGACGTCGTCGGCCGTCTTGCGGCGTTCCTCGGGCGTGAGCGTGCTGTTGACGTAAGCCGCGGCCACGCCGACGTCGACGAGTCCGTCGACCTGATCTTTCATCAGCGCGATCAGCGGCGAAACGACCACCGCCGTTCCGGGCATCGTCAGCACGGGCGCCTGAAAGCAGAGCGACTTGCCGCCGCCGGTCGGCATCACCACGACCGAGTCGCGTCCGTCGACGACGCTCCGCATCGCCTCGGCCTGGAGCGGACGGAAGGAGTCGTAACCCCAGACTCGCTCCAAGATTTCGCGCAGTTCTTTCACGCCGGACATCGCTCGAAGGGAAACGGGGTTTCGGCTACGCGGCGCTCGTCGAGAGCCAACTCGGCAGGTGGCCGGAGGCCGGCAGCTCGATCACCTTGACGCTCGTGATCGCCGGGTTCTCGGCCACTTCCTGCAGGGCCGCCGCGCTCGGCCTGTTGTCGAGGTTCAGGATGCCGATCGCCTCGCCGCCGGGCGCTTCGCGGCCGACCGTCATCTGGGCGATGTTCACCCCGTGCTTGCCGAACACGGTGCCGACGTTGCCGATGATGCCCGGAACGTCCTTGTGCTTGAAGATCAGCATCACGCCGTCCAGATACGATTCGAGCCGGAAATCGTCGAGCTGCACGAGCCGCGGCATGCCGTGCCCGAGCACGGTCGCGGCCGCCTTGTAAGTCCGGTCTTCCGTCGAGAGTTCGGCGATCACCACGCTGCTGAAGGCCCCCATGTCGGTGCGCGTCTGCTCCAACAGCTCGATCCCGCGCTCCTTGAGCAGCACGTCGGCGTTGACGATGTTGGCCTGGTTGTCCATGGCGTGCTCAAGCAGCCCGGCCGCGAAGGCCGAGGTAATGAGCTTGGTTTCCTTGCCGGCGACGTCGCCCCGGTAGGTCAGCTTGCAACCCTTGGCCGGCTTCTCGGCGAGTTGGGCCAGCATTAAACCCAATCGGTAGCCGATGTTCAGGTAGTCCCGCACGGCGTCGAGCTTCGTCGGGTCGATCGTCGTCATGTTGACGGCACAGCGGATGGCGCCGGTCGTCAGATAATCGATCAGCAGGTGGCACCCTTCGACGGCGACCTGCGTTTGGGCTTCTTCCGTGCTGGCCCCGAGGTGGGGCGTGCAGAGCACGCCCGGCATGCCGAACAAGGCGTGCTGCTTGCAAGGCTCGCTGGCGAAGACGTCGAGCGCCACGCCGCCGATCTTGCCGCTCTTGAGCCCTTCGACGAGTGCGTCTTCGTCGTAGATGCCGCCCCGCGCGCAGTTAATCAGGCGGACGCCCGGCTTGAGAATCTCCAGCTCCTTCATGCCCACCAAGCCCTTGGTCTCGGGCGTGAGCGGCGTGTGGACGGTCACGTAGTCGCAGTGCGGCAGCATGTCGGGGACTTTGCTGTACAGCTCGATGCCGAGCTCTTGGGCCCGCTCCTTGGTCATGAACGGGTCGTAACCCAGCACCCGCATCTCCATGGCCCGTGCCCGGGCTGCGACCGTCAGGCCGATTCGCCCCAGCCCGACGACGCCGATCGTCTTGCCGGCCAGCTGGGTTCCCATGTACTTGTTGCGGTCCCACTTCCCCTCGATCAGGCTCTGGTAGGCCGGAGCGATGTTGCGCGACAGTGCCATCATCAGAGCCACGGCGTGCTCGGCGGTGCTGATCGTGTTCCCGGCCGGCGTGTTCATGACCACGATTCCCAGCCGCTTGGCCGCGATCGTGTCGATGTTGTCCGTACCGACGCCGGCCCGGACGATCCCTTTGAGCCGCTTATTCCCTTCCAGGGCCTCGGCCGTGATTTTGACGCCGCTGCGGACGATGGCTCCGTCGAACTCGGCGAGCGCGGTTCGCAAGGCGTCGCCGGCAAGTCCGATGCGGACCTCGTACTGGATTCCGGGGGCCTTTTTCAGCAGTTCGAGGCCTTCTTCGGCCAGCTTGTCGAGAACGATAATGCGGGGCATGGAATAGTTCGGCGTAAGATATCGCGGGATGTGTGCCCCGGTCCGGCGGAAGCCGGTGCGGGACAAGAAGCCCGTAAGTTACCGGGCTTCCCCCAAACGGGCAAGGTTGCGAGGAAACGGTACTTGATTTGCTCCTTCCTCTTTTTCCGGCTCGCCTCGGCGAACCGGCGACCGAACAATGAACTGGGCACCCCAAACCGCGAGTGAAATGTGATGGCCACCGTAGCAGACACGATCGGCGAAGTTTTTGACCTGCGACCGCTGGGGGTCGTACTGGCGACCAAGAAAACCGCGTCGTTGCTCAAGACGGATCACGTCGAACTGATCCGTTTGATCCTACCGGCAGGACAGGACACTTCCGAGCATTACGCGGCCGGGGAGTTGATCATTCATTGCTTGGAAGGACGTGTCGGCTTGACGGCGCACGGAGAAACGCGCGAGCTCGTGGCGGGAGAGTTGGTCCACATCCAGTCGGGCGAGCCGCACGCGATCAAGGCAATTGTGGATGCCGGCGTGCTGCTGACGGTCGTCCATCACGAGCCGGCTTGCCCGAAGCTCGATCCCGTGGAAGAGGCGTCGATGGACTCGTTCCCGGCAAGCGACGCTCCGTCGCACACGCCGACAACCGGAGCATAGGGCGGCGTCAAGCGAGGAACACGGCGACCATCGCGTTTGACTCAATCGAGCGTTGACCCACCGTGGCGGGCGGCCGGCGCTCGGCACACCGCATTCGATCAGTTAATGCTCCACCTTCGGCCAGTACGTCTCGAACTTGAATTCGGGACTGTTGTCGTGGTCGTGACACTTGAGGCAGGTGGTCCGCTCGACCACGTCGACCGAAACGCGCATCGCATCTCGGTAGAGTTTTTGTAGGGCCGCGTCGCCTCCTCCTTCGGCGGCGACGTGCGCTCCGCCGGGACCGTGGCAGTTCTCGCAGCCGCTTCCGGAGAGCAACGGCGTTTTTTCTACGCTGAGAAACCCGGTCTGGAACGGCACATACTGCTGCGGGTCCCACCCCGTGACGTGGCAGCTGATGCACTCCGGATCGAAGTGCCGCACGGGCGTGAGGTTCGTGAGCGTTTCGGTGGCGTGCGCGTGCCCCGACTTTTTCCAGACGTCGAACGCTCCTGCGTGGCAATCTTTGCACTGCTCCGAGCCGACAAAGGCGGCGGCCATCGGGTTCTTGGGATCGGCCCGAGGATGGACCTTCTCGGTAATTCCCAGGTTGGCGAAGCCCGCCACGCGAAGTTGTTCCTGGTATTCGACGAGCAACTGTTTCATCTCGCGCGATTCGGGAAAGCGGGCGTCGAGCGCCACACGCTGGTAGCGGACGGGGTCGGCCGGGTCGTCGTAGAAGCCGAGCACGATCGCGTGCTGTCCTTTGCGGCCTACGTCGATCATGGCCGTACGCGTCCCTTCGATAACGCGGAGCTTTCCCGGCGGCTCGTCGGCGCCGCCGGTCGTGACGACGTAGGAGAACTGCGGGAACTTCCGAGCGATCGCCTCCGTCTCGGCCGGCTCGGCGTAGCTTAACAGCACGAGCAAATCGCACCGCTCGGTTACGAGCTTGGCGCTCACGGCGGCGAGCGCTTGCTCGACGGGAGTGAACATGACCCCGTCGTTCTCAATCGTCTTCTTGATCGTGTCGCCGACGATCGACGTCACGCCGATTCTCTTTCCGCCGACCTCGACGATTCGATACGGCGCGGTCGCACCGCTCTCGGGCGAAAACAGCACCACGTCGGCCGAGGTGAGCGGCAAGGTGCGTTCGAGGTACGGATCGAGCCCGGCGCCGAGCAGCGTCGCGGCGGGGAGCCGTAGATCATCGGCGCCGAAGCCGACGGCGCCGTAGTTCATCGTGATCAGCCCTTTGACGGTCGCCTGCAGCTTGATTTCGGTCTGCTGCGTGCCGACGCGGCGAACTTGTCCGCCGAGGTCCAACGGCCCCACCGGCCAGCCGTCGGCCTTGAGCTTGGTGAGCAGGGTATGGCGTCGGCTCAGGCCGCCCTTGAGGTTTTCGAGCCCCGCGCAGCCGCACGGTTCGATATAGCCGGTCAGATCGCCGGTGATCATCAAAGCGAATGTCGGCTTCGGCCAATCGACGAAGATCGGGCCGTTGCGTCGCTCGGCTTCGGCCACGGCTTTGGCGTCGGGTACGTACGGGTCGGAAGTCGTAACCGGCGTGGCGGCGGCCGGCGGGTTCGCCGGCGGCGCCGGTGTGCCCACGGAATTGGCCGGGGCGGCCGCTTGGGAGCCGACGCGCGGATTGACCGGCGCCACCGGCGGACGGAGTATGGCCGTGCCGGGAGCGGTAACCGACGGGCTGGGCCGGGGCGGGACTCCGGGCGAAACTGCCGCTCGAGATGAACTGCTTGCTTCGGAAGCGAGGGGGCCCGTCAGGACCGGCCCTGGAAGTGCGGGCCCCGGAATGGCAGGCCCCGGATTAGCGGTCCCTGGAAAGCTCGGACCCGGAAAGCTTGACGCGGGTTGGTTTACCGCCGGATCACTCGGCGCACCGGCGCTCGTTACCGCGGCCACGCCGGCCGCGGACGATGGGGCCGAGCCGGCCGTGTGGGGCCGCGTTTCCGTATGCGGAGTGGCGTCGTCGGCGCAGCCGATATAGGCCAGCAGCGCCACCCAGGCCAAGCCCAGGCTTGTAGTTCTCCGTAACGTCATGCGTTCCTTCCGTGCCAGTTGTCGGCCATAGCCGGGCCGCCGGCGGAATTCTCCGCGCTCCAACGAAATCTGGCAACATGGATTCGGCCCGAAATTGGGGGCTTGGGCGCGCTTTGGCGAAGCCCCGACGGATGCCCGGTCGGAACGTGCCTCGCCCATTCCCCGAACCTGCGCCGATTATCGCTGCTTGCCTGTCAGCCGCTTTCGACAGGCCGAGAAAAACGCCTGGTAGTCGGCCCGCCGATAGTCGGGGAATGTGAACTCGTGGTGCTCCCATTTGCCGTGGCGGTAGAAGAGCGTCACCTCGGCGAACATGCCGTCGCGGAGATAAATCCGGTGCGCGTGGTCCTTCGTCGACGCCAGGACGAGCTTGGCGGACGTCAGGTAGCCCGGGTCCAGGTTGAGGGGACGCGGCTCGGCGTGCCCGCCCAATGCGGCGTATTCCGCTTCCCAATCGTTCGTCAGGTGTTTCGTCGGGGCGATTTCCCCCGGATCGAAAGGGGGCTCGAACGTGAGAAACGTCTTCCCCAGCCCCGGGCCCATCGTGGCGTCGTAGTAGGTCGTCTCGTCGAAACGAAATGTCGGGCTTTCGCCGGCGATCGGCCCCCACCGTTCGGCGCAGCGCTGCCGGGTCCACGCCAGCGCCCCCTCGTGGCGCGAGATGACGGCCACGAGCAACATGGTCGGCGGATGAGGTCGGATTTCTCCCATGCTGCTAACCAGCGATCCCCACGGCGCAAACCCGAATCACGTCGATTCCGACCGATGCCGGCACCTTGTAACGCCATTCGTCATTAGGACATTCGTCATTCTTTCGTCATTCGTCATTAGTCATTTAGCTTAGGCGTACTTCGCCCGTTCGGCCGCGACCAGGTCGGCGATCGCCTTGGCCGCGCCGTCGAGCGCGATCATTTCGGCCTCCGGCTTGGTGCGCCACTTCAACTCGAGCTTTCCGTCCTTCAAGCCGCGGCCCCCCACGACGACGCGGAGCGGAATGCCCACGAGGTCGGCGTCCTTGAACTTGACGCCGGGACGTTGGTCGCGGTCGTCGTAGATGACGTCGACGCCGAGCGTCAGCAACTCGCCGTAGAGCTTGTCGGCCGCCGCGGCGACCTCGGCTTCCTGCACGCCGATCGACGAAACGACCACTTCGTACGGAGCGATCGACATTGGCCAGACGATGCCGTCCTTGTCGTGTTTGGTTTCGATGAGCGACGCCAGGATCCGGTTCACGCCGATGCCGTAGCACCCCATGATGATCGTGTGCTGCTTTTCCTTGTCGTCGAGGAACTTGGCGCCGAGCGCTTCGCTGTACTTGGTCCCCAGCTTGAAGACGTGTCCGATTTCGACCGCGTGCCGCATCTCGAGCGTGCCGTCGCCCCGCGGCGAGGGATCGCCGGCCGCGGCGTTTCGCAGGTCGGCGAACTTCGTAACCTGGAAATCACGCTCGAGGTTCGCCCCGACGAAGTGGTGGTCCCCTTCGTTGGCGCCGATGATGCAGTTGGCCATGCCGGCCACGTCTTCGTCGGCCCAAATTTCCACGGGCATTTTCAGGCCGACCGGGCCGGCGAACCCGACCGGCGCGCCGGTCACCTGCTCGACGAGCGCCGCCTCGGCGAGCGCCAGCTTCTTGGCTCCGACGGCGCGGCGGACCTTGTTCTCGTTGGCCTCGTGGTCGCCCCGAATCAGCACGGCGATCGGCTTCTCGTCGGCCGAGTAGATCAGCGTCTTGAGCATCTGGTGCGGCTTGCACTTGAGGAACTTGCTCACCGCTTCGATGCTGCCGACGTTGGGCGTGTGCAGCTTGGTCAGCGGTTTCGGTTCGACGGTCGAACGGGCTACGTTGCGCTTACCGGTTTCGGCCCGTTCGACGTTGGCCGCATAGCCGCTCTTCGGGTCGTATACGATCGTGTCTTCACCGTTGTCGGCCACCACCATGAACTCGTGACTGGCGTCGCCGCCGATCGGGCCGCTCTCGGCTTCCACCGCCAGGTAGTCCAATCCGCAGCGGCGGAAGATCGTGCAGTAGGCCTCGTACATCCGGTCGTAGCTTTTGTTCAGGCCCTCGACCGAGGAGTCGAAGCTGTAGGCGTCCTTCATCAGGAATTCGCTGGTCCGCAGCACGCCGAACCGGGGCCGTTCTTCGTTGCGGAACTTGGTCTGAATCTGGTAGAGCGTCACCGGCAGCTGCCGGTAGCTGTTGACGAATTTCGACACCAGGTCGGTGATGATCTCTTCGTGCGTGGGCCCCAGCGCCAGGTGGACCTGCTTCCCCTGCCGGTGCACCTTGAAGTTGATGAGCACGTTGCCGAAGGCCTCGACACGCCCCGTTTGTTCCCAGAGGTGGATCGGCGTGATGGCCGGCAGGTGGACCTCGACGGCGCCCGCCTTGTCCATTTCTTCGCGGACGATCCGTTCGGCTTTCCGCAAGGCCCGGTAGCCGAGCGGCAGGTAGGAGTAGGCGCCTGCCATGAGCTGGTTGACCAGCCCGGCCCGCAGCATCAGAACGTGGCTGGGAATCTCGGCCCCTTCGGGCGTTTCCTTCATCGTCGGAATCAGCGTCTGGCTCCAGCGCACGAGCGTGTCCTTACATGTAGCGGGCGAAAAGTTGGTTTTCGGCGAACCGGCATTCTAGGAAAGGGGCGAAAATCACGAAAGTGCGGTCCCCTATCGCCCGCAACTCGCCGGCTTTCTATTCTGGATAGGAAATGTCCCCCACAGGTTCGACTCATTCCGGGCCGAAACATCCGCCATGGTAGGCGAACACCTCGACCTCTCGAGCAATCCCGACGACTCCGACGACGCGCACCGAGCCGGCGAGCGCGGCATGTCCGGGAGACGGCCGTTTTTGGGCGTGCGGTTCCATTGCTGCGACGTTTACGCACGGATCTACGCCGACGAAGCCTTCACGGCGTACAGCGGCCATTGCCCCAAATGTGCCAAGCCGGTGCGGGTCCGAATCGGACCGGGCGGCAGCGATTCCCGGTTCTTCGACGTGAGTTGACGGGCCGGTGACCGAGATCGGCGGGAATAAACGCGGGGCTTCACTGCGAACTTTTCGCTGACGTTGCTCGATGTGAGCGGTACGCCCCTCGATCGCCCGGCCGTCGAGGCGCTCGCGCGGATGCGCTCGCTGGAAACGCTGCGGTTGGACAAATGCGATCTGGCGGATGAGTCGAGCGGCGCCCTGCGGACGATGGTCGGACTCAAATCGCTTCAGATCATGAACAACCCGCGATTGACCGACGCCTGGATCGCCGGCTTGAAGCGGGCGAACTCCCGGCTTCATCTCTACGACGGCCGACGTCCGCCGGGGGGCGTCCGCTTCTGATCGGCCGCCGGCGCGAGGCACCGCGCAGGCCCGTTCGGCCGCCGGCACTGCTGCTGCGCCGCCGCCTTGTTTGCCGGCGGCGATTCTTGTACTCTCCGCGCCGCGCGCCGTAACATCCGGCGCAATCCGCAACGGCGCTCGCGGTGCGCACTGCCGGCGGCGCGCGGAACTCGACGGATGGAATTCGACCGAGCCGATGGATTTCGACGTTCAAAAGACGACGCGGACCTGCGCGGCGACGGCGCGTGAAATCGCCGCCGGCGAAACGTATTACACCGTTCTCGTTCGCGAAGGAGCCGACGTGCGACGCATCGACTATGCCGAAGAAGGCTGGCAAGGCCCGCCTGAAAGCGCGATCGGTTGGTGGAAGTCGAAAATGCCCGACCGCGAAGGTGCCGGCAAACGGAAGCTCGCACCGAGCGAAGTGCTGCTCGAATTGTTTCGCGAACTGGGCGACGCGGCCGAGCGTAATGATCTGCGTTACGTGTTGACGCTGTTGCTCATCCGCCGCCGGCTGTTGCGTTTGGAAGAAACCACTCGCGACGAGTCGGGAAGCGAAACCATGGTGCTCTACTGTCCGCGCGACGAGCAGACGTACCAGGTCGGGGTCGTGGAACCCAGTGAGCGACGGGTCGAAGAGATTCAGTCTTATTTGGCGCAACTGCTCTACGCACCCGGCGCCTAACTTACTCCGGACGCAATCATGCGGCTCAACTCTTCGCTCGCTACGCTCTTGGCCCTGGTGGCGCTCGTCTCGGGAGGCGGCTCGCAATGCGGGCGCCGCGATCCCGGCGCGTACACCTACGGCCCCCGCGTGCTGACCCAGACTCCCACGATCGACGACGTCACCCAGGCCGTCAATCGCAACAGCGCACTCATCCAATCGCTCTACTCCACCGACGCCACCCTCGCCGTGGCCGGCGCGCCGACCTTGAAGGCGAACCTCGCCATGGAGCGCCCGCGGAACCTCCGCATCCAAGCCGAGACCACGCTCACCGGCACCGAGCTCGACCTCGGG
>Ga0163153_10002334_pt1 | contig 28014 bp, 25 predicted proteins | sample OliLakLV19MP6IB1_FD_148629 | JGI IMG/M metagenome (GOLD analysis project Ga0163153, IMG submission 148629) | Freshwater microbial mat bacterial communities from Lake Vanda, McMurdo Dry Valleys, Antarctica - Oligotrophic Lake LV.19.MP6.IB-1 | ecosystem: Environmental > Aquatic > Freshwater >...
ATCCATGCTCTTGCTTGTGGAGCTTATCCCCCGTCCCCTCGCTTCGCTTAGGGGAACACTTTTGTTTGGTCTTTTTACTAAAATGAAATGATCCATGCTCTTGCTTGTGGAGCTTATCCCCTGTCCCCTCGCTTCGATTAGGGGAACACTTTTGTTTGGTCTTTTTACTAAAATAAATGATCCAAGCTCTTGCTTGTGGAGCTTATCCCCTGTCCCCTCGCTTCGCTTAGGGGAACACTTTTGTTTGGTCTTTTTACTAAAATGAATGATCAAAGCTCTTGCTTGTGGAGCTTATCCCCCGTCCCCTCGCTCCGCTTAGGGGAACACTTTTGTTGGTCTTTTTACTAAAATAAATGATCCATGCTTTTACTTGTGGAGCTTATCCCCTGTCCCCTCGCTCCGCTTAGGGGAACACTTTTGTTTGGTTTTTTTACTAAAATGAATGATCAAAGCTCTTGCTTGTGGAGCTTATCCCCCGTCCCCTCGCTCCGCTTAGGGGAACACTTTTGTTTGGTTTTTTTACTAAAATGAATGATCAAAGCTCTTGCTTGTGGAGCTTATCCCCCGTCCCCTCGCTCCGCTTAGGGGAACACTTTTGTTGGTCTTTTTACTAAAATAAATGATCCATGCTCTTGCTTGTGGAGCTTATCCCCTGTCCCCTCGCTCCGCTTAGGGGAACACTTTTGTTTGGTCTTTTTACTAAAATGAATGATCAAAGCTCTTGCTTGTGGAGCTTATCCCCTGAACCCTCGCTTCGCCTAGGGGAACACTTTTGTTTGGTCTTTTTACTAAAATGAAATGATCCATGCTTTTGCTTGTGGAGCTTATCCCCCGTCCCCTCGCTCCGCTTAGGGGAACACTTTTGTTGGTCTTTTTACTAAAATAAATGATCAAAGCTCTTGCTTGTGGAGCTTATCTAAAGGGAATTACAACTTTAAAATACTACCTCTATTGCGCACCTGCATGCATCAAATTCAATAAATTCAGATTAATCTGTTCCACTACTTTATCTATTTGATTTTCAATTTCTTCATTAGTAAAGCGGAGTACCTTAATCCCATTAGAAATCAAATATTCTGTTCTAATTTTATCCCGTTCGATATTTATTTCATCCATATGACTCTTCCCATCCACCTCAATGCACAACCTGTAACTAAGACTAAAAAAATCTAAAATATAATTAGAGATCGGGTGTTGCCTTCTAAATCGTTGACCCAAAATTTGCTTCCTGTTGATGTGTTCCCACAAGATTAGTTCATGCCTGGTCATTTTTTGATACCGCAAAAGCTTTGCCTTTTCAAAAAGTTGCGGGCTAGCATCCTGGTGCATACCTCCTTTCATTTTTCTCATAGTACTATTACTAAATTACTAAGATATCAACTAACATTTTACGCCATTTCAGGCCACTTGAATACAGGGTTTTTTCTAATAAAAGAACCGATCTTGGTTTTCTCACGATTTCAAGCATATCGGTTCCCCTGAAAGCGGAGCGAGGGGTCAGGGGGGGGAGGATTAAATTTCAGCCAAGCAAGAACTACACAATTACAAGTTTTATTCTATTCTTCTATTCATTCTAAAGAACCGATCTTAGTTTTCTCACGATTTCAAGCATATCGGTTCCCCTGAAAGCGGAGCGAGGGGTCAGGGGGGGAGGATTAAATTTCAGCCAAGCACGAACTACTATACTATAAGTCTATTCTCTTCTTTTATTCATTCTCAAAACCAAAATCACTGTCACCACAAGGAACAAAACCAAAAGGGATAAATAAATAAATCCCTGTCTGACATTGGTTGTTACTACAATTGCTGTTTCCATTTTTTTATACACCGGCACGATCCAGGGAATGACATAAGCCTGTAGCATAGTCAGCAAACTTATAACGAGGAGCATGATAAAACTGTGCCGGACGGTAAACCGGAAGAGTTCCGATTCCTTACCGATCAAACCCACGGCTGCAGCGCCAATGGCAATGGACTGTGGTGAGATCATTTTACCGGTCACCCCACCGGAGGCATTGGCACTCACGGTGATTACCGGATCAATACCAATGGCTTCGGCAGAGGTGGATTGAAGTTTACAAAACAAGGCATTGGAAGAAGTATCCGAACCGGTCAGAAAAACACCCAGCCAACCCAGGATAGGGGAAAAGAAGGGAAACAAGGCACCAGTACTGGCCAAAGCCAAGGCCATGGTGACGGACATGCCTGCATAATTTGCGATAAATGCAAAACCGACAACCGAGGCAACGGTGATGATCGGGAAAAATAATTGTTTCAGTGTTGCCCAAAATTGGATTAACCCTTCCCGGTAAGTTATGCCTATGAGGGGAATGCTAATCAGGCAAGCCAATATAACCGCAGTACCGGGAGCGGAGAGATAATTAAAATCAAAGGGTTTAATCACCAATGGAGTCCCATCGGATTTGAGTATAGCATCATGTAAACCTGGAATTTCAAATTTGAGCATACCCAGACTGTTCAAAGCATCTTTTACTGGTTGCAGTCCCCAGCATACAATAAACAAGGTCATGATGATAAACGGAGACCAGGCCTTGAGTATCTGTCCGGTGGTATACCTGATCCGGGTATCCAGTGTTTGAGGTGGTTCATCTTCAAAGCGCCAGATGGTTTTCGGCTTCCAATATTTTAATAATATCATCAAACAAAGAATGGAGGCAATACCGGCTAACACATCGGGCAACATCGGGCCTAAATAATTGGCAGCAAACCATTGAAAAAAAGCAAATGATACCCCCGATACCAGGATTGCCGGCCATACTTCCCTGGACTTTTTGAAACCCGACATCAATACGACCAGATAAAACGGAAGTACAATCGACAATAAAGGCAAGGTTCTGCCCACCATCTGGGAAATGGCCAGTTCGGGAATATCCGATACACGCGATGCCATAATAATAGGAGTCCCTACCGAACCAAAGGCGACAGGGGCTGTATTGGCAATGAGGCAAATCCCTGCAGCATACAAGGGATTAAAGCCCAAACCCACCAACATTGCTGCCGAAATCGCTACCGGTGCACCAAAACCAGCCGCACCTTCCAGAAAGGCACCAAACGAAAAAGCAATAAGCAAGGCTTGTAGCCGGCGGTCCGGGGTAACTGAAGCCATAAACGTTTTTATGATCTCAAACTGGCCGCTTTTGACCGTAATATTAAAGAGGAATACCGCTGAAATGATGATCCAGCAGATGGGGAACAAGCCATACAAGGCTCCGTGCAATACGGAAGCAAGGGCTAGTTTTACCGGCATGGAATACACCCCCACTGCCAGGATAATAGCTAAGAGAACAGTAAGCAAGCTAGCCTTATACCCTTTCATTTTTTTAATGAGCAACCAGAAAATCAGGATGACGGGTAATGAAGCCACCAGGGCAGACAAGGCCAGGTTGTCAAAAGGGTTGATGTTTTGGGTCCAGATCACATTAAATGTTTAGCCAATTTAGTTATTTCGGATAAATTATGGTGGGATTCGAGGCTGGAGGCACTCGAACATCGTCAGCCCTCACCACCTCTACCCAATGTTTAGGCTTTACCCCGGTAAAATGTTCGATCTGGTGCCGGCAACTAAACCCATTGGCTACGAGGGTAGTACCTTCCTTCATGGCATTTATTGCCGGGAACAGGATATTCTCGCCAATTTTTTGAGATAATTCATAATGTTCCTTTTCGTAACCAAATGAGCCCGCCATACCACAACAACCTGAAGGGATTTCTTTTACCTGTTGATCCGTATTTCCCACCACGGATTTCATGGCTTTGGTACCATACAATGCTTTTTGGTGGCAATGGCCATGTATCAATAGGTCGCCGGCAATTGATTTCAAGGATGTTTTAATATTTCCATTCTCCATCTCCCGGTTCAGAAATACATCGATCATCATCACTTTATTTTTAAGCTGGAAAGACAGTTCTTCATCATCTATCAGATCCACCAGATCATCGTTCAGGGCGGAAGCACAACTCGGTTCACACACCACTATCGTCAGTCCCTGGTCCATATAGGGTTTTAATTTTTCAATGGTTTTGGTGCCCTGAGATTTGGCATCTCTAAGAAATCCATGGGAAATTTTAGGCCGCTGACAACAACCTACATTGGCAAGGATAACTTCATAACCACAGGAATTAAGCAATTGTAAGGCAGATATACCCACTTGAGGTTCATGAAAATTGATATAAGTATCGGCAAACAAGACCACTTTTTTATCCTTGTTTTTAAACGCATTGTTTCCCTTTTTGTCAAACCATTTGTACAAAGGCAGATCCGTGTATTCCGGAAGTACGCGCCGACTATCAATCCCTACCAATTGCTGTAATATAAATCTGAATAGCCAGGTTTGTTGAATAAAATTTATAACCCTGGCCAAGCTCCCTGAGAGTTTCGAAGCAGTCAGATATGAATCCCGAATGAGCCGGTCTCTCAGGCTTGTCCCATGTTGGTCATAATACATCTGGGCCACATCACTTTTCATCTTCGCCATATCTACATTGCTGGGACATTCGGATTTGCAGGCTTTACAGGACAGACAGAGGTCCATGACCTCATGAAGCCTTTTGCTGCCGAGACCGTCCTGATCCAATTGCCCGGACATAGCCAACCTCAAAGCATTGGCTCTTCCCCGGGTGGAGTGCTCTTCTTCACGGGTGGCTTTAAAACTCGGACACATGGTACCTCCCAGCATTTTACGGCATTCCCCGACACCGGTACACATATGGACCGATTCACCAAAACTATTTTCCGGTCGATAATGAAATGTGGTTTTAACCGGTTGGTCTTTATAGTCTGTACCATATCTCAGGTGATGTTCAATAGTCTGGGCTTCCACAATTTTTCCTGGGTTCATCCGGTTTTCCGGGTCAAACCAGGATTTGATATCCCGAAACACCTGGTATAGTTTTTTGCCAAAGAACCGTTCATTATAGGCGCTACGAACCAATCCATCCCCATGTTCGCCGCTCCAGGAGCCTCCATACTTCATCACCAGTTCAAACGTCTCGTCGGTGATATGTTTTAAATTTTCGATGTCTTCTTCCTGGCGAAGGTCGAGCAGCGGCTGAACATGGATAACCCCGACACTGGCGTGGGCATACATCGATACCTCCGTGTTGTATTTAGCACAAATCTTCAGCACCTGATCTATGTATTCGGGCAATACTTCCGTAGGTACAGCGCTGTCTTCGATAAAACTCAGGGCCTTTTTATCACCCTTGATACCCATCATCAATCCCAATCCTTTTTTTCGCAGCGTCCATACATCGTCATAAGCCGGGCCGGTAGGAAATAAGGGGAAAGTGTATCCCAGTTCAAGCAGTTTTAATTTTTCGATCATTGCCTGCGGCCTTTGCATCACCGATTCATAAGTATCTCCATAAAATTCTACAATCAGGATTGCCGCCGGGTCGCCATCGATAAAATGGCAAAGGTGTTTGGTCATTAAATTTTCTGCACTCAGATGCAATACAGTGCGGTCCAGGATTTCAATAGCAGATGGGGTGAATGGCAGCATGGGTTGTACGGCACGGATCGCTTCCAGTAATTCTGCAAAATGAGCTACTACCACCGATTTGAATTTAGGCAAGGGATCCAGGTTTATTTTAGCTTCAAGGGTTACCGCGAGGGTACCTTCACTTCCTGTAATCAATTTGGCCAGGTTCCATTTATCGGTATATACAAATTCATCCAGGTTATAACCCCCTACCCTGCGCATAACTTTCGGGAACCTGTTTATGATTTCTTCTTTATTTTCCTGGATGGCCAGTTTAAATTTTTTGTATACCTCACCTTGCCGCGTAGGTAATAAAACAATTTGATCGTATTCCTCCGGGGTATGTTCTTTGAGTAACATTTCAGTGCCATCTGCCAACACCACCCTGGCCTCCAGGATATGATCTACCGTCTTGCCATAGAGTATACTTTTCGTGCCTGAAGAATTGTTGCCTATCATTCCACCCACGTTAGCCCTGCTGGAGGTAGCAGGGTCCGGTGAAAAATGCAATTGATATTTGGCCAGTTCTTCATTGAGTTCATCCCGGACGATCCCGGGTTGGACCCTTACCCATTTTTCTTTTTCATTGAATTCCAAAATCTTATTCATGTATTTGGAAAAATCAATGACCAGGCCATCTCCCACTGTTTGTCCGGCCAGGCTGGTACCACCACCTCTTGGAAGAATATTAAGTTTGTGTTGATGCGCAAACCGGACCGCTTGTTTTACGTCTTCTTCATTTTTAGGCAATACAATAGCCAATGGTTTGATCTGATAAAAGCTGGCATCGGTAGAATACATGCCCAGGGAGTATAGATCAGTGAGGACTTCCCCTTGAATTGCCCGGGATAATTCGGTAAAAAAGTGGACAGATTCAATCGTTTCCGTAGAGGCCATGATTTGCTGGATTAAATAGGAAAAGTAGCTAAACTTGGTGGAAGACACCCATTTATTAGTTTGAATTTGGTATTTCACCTTTCAGTTAGAATCATTTTCTAAAGTCACCACGCATATCTTTAAATGAACAACACCTGAAACTTTTAGAAAAATAATTTTTCATATCCTACTCGTGCTAAAAAATCATACCAAAAAGTGATCGCTTTGGGTTAAATTTTCAACTGAACTTCATATGAGGTGAGTCGAATGTATGACAATGTTTGCCGCAATAAATTGATGTTACCAAAAAACCTGGTTCCCATCTTCATACGTAAATATCCGTTCTTCCCTGCTGCCACAATCCGAACAATGAAGCCAATATAAACCACCCTTAGGAACTTCTGTGAATTCAAGCGGTAGCCCTGTTCCTATCTGTTTTCCTAATGATATCCACTTGTCCTTCCAATAAAACAATTCGTAAGTCTTATTGACCTGGATGGCGTTGCCATCTGAAGCTGGCAGGTAACGGATGTGTGCAATTTCCTTTTGTCCGCCCAGATCCAGGCCTACCCAATGCGTATTAATCGTATCCATCGGCAATTTGATGCTTTTACCAGGCACCCCATCAAACGCCAGGCGGGGATCAGGTACATTGCCTATAGGACGCCCCGTCAATAAATGATTTATACGCTGGCCGTAGAAATTCAACTCACCTAATCTAAAGACCAGGGGACGATCAAAAATGATGCGCACATATCTAAAACTATCCTTTGCCTTAAGACGGACATCCACCCAGCAGGAATCATACCTTGCCCGGTCTTTCCAGGCCAGGTCCCTTAATTGTTTCGGATTATATTTTACCGGGAGAGGAGCGATTTTATGTAAAACCACTTTATTTATAAAAGCTGAATCATTAGAAGCCTCAAAGCGCGCATTAACCATGCTGTTGGAAATGGTATACTTCCATCCTTTTTTAAATGGAAATTTCCGAGGCAACCGCAAGGTCTGCAGTTCTTCTTTTTTGTTTTCTAAAATGGATAGGTGACCATCAACGGATAACAATACGGGAGATCCGGCAACAGTATATTTTTTGTTCGAGTAAAACATCGGTAAATAGACTATCCCCCTGCCCATCATACGAAAGTGTACCGAATAATTTTTTATAAATCCACCGGTGATGGCACTCCAATCGTGCCACTGATTCACACATAAATACACTGGTTTGCCTTCGTTGCCGTGCATGGGCAGTCGGATGTCCGAAACGTTGGTATACATTGCAGTCACATCTTTAATCCTGGGGTCAGTCAACAACTCGGGAATATCCCGGATTCCACGCTGAAGTGCTTTTGCTGCAAAACTGGATGATTCCCATCCAACCCGATAGCGGAATATTTTGGCAAATTTGTGATCCCGTTCAAAGGTATAAGACATGTCTCCGGGTCTGCTTTCTCCACCCTCAAAATTCAAAAAACTGGTATCGGATAAAATCAGGGCATCCCATTTATGCGTGTCATATATATTACCATATTGCGGAGCATAATCTATAGCTACCGGTATACCCAGGGCACGGGCAGCATAAGCGCCTAAATTAGCCATTTCATTGCAGGTGCCTTTTTTGGCCTGCAGGATCTGGCTGATGCTCAGATACCCGGGACGATAGCCCAGTTTGCCGGTATAATTAAACCAGGTTTCCTGTTCGTCAACCAGGGCACAGGTGACATCTTCCATTGTTTTGGGGATATGAGCATGATCCAGGATATGCCTGTATTTTTTTTTCAGGGTATCCCGCCAATATTCCGGAAGTTCATTTAATGAGATATAAGGAAGGATATAATTGCAAAACGCGTCGTAACTGACCGAAGCAGACCAGGGGGCAGATTGCCAGGAGGCGAAAGCGTCATTGATATTTTTAATTAAATAAGAGGAAGGCAGCCACTGGATATCGTATAATAGTTCTATATCCTTTTTGCCAGGCTTGGGCAAATTAAGATCTAAGGAGTCCCTGAGCTTTTTGATGTGGGCATTGTCCAGTTGGCTTATATTTCCATAAAACAAAGAATCCATCCGATCTACCCACTCACCTCCGTAATGATATTTGGATTCCATATTACTGATCAGAAAAACTGCTGCTTTGTATTTCAGGCTGTCCACCGGATTATTTGAAAAATGGATCAACACCTTCTCCAACTCCGGGCGATTTGCGCCTGCATATTGTAAGTTTATTTCCAAAGCCGTCGGTGGCAATACACTGTGCTGGCTGCATCCCATAAAAAGGTAAAGCAGGAATAAAGTTAAAAGGGATGTTCCCGTTGGCCGGTTTTGCATTCGTAAAAAAGTTATCAATAATGCGATTAAAACTAAATGGAATTTCTGGGATTCATGCGTTACCACCACACCTATTTCCCTTCCTCCTAAGTACATATCCTCACTTCATCATTGTCGCAATCCGTGCACTTCAATCAATACAATCCACCGGCTGGCCCGTCCCTAAATTGTAGAGGATAACCTTTACGAAACAATCATTAAAAAGCAGTAGACATGCCTTTAAAAATAAATTATCTTTTGGAAATGTTTCCTCATACCTCATACCTCATACCTCATACCTCCTACCTGATACCTCATACCTTAAATCGACATCACCGCCCACATCATCGCCCTGGCAAAACCCACATTAAAACATTCTGCAGCATATCCTCCTCCCCCACCACCACCGGCTGGCCCACCACTTCTTCTTTCACCGCCAGGAAATTCTTTATCATAATCCAGGATATGGGGATGCTCTGCCCAGAGCCCTCGATTGTAACCATGTTTCATCAATTCCTGCATGACGGCAAACATGTTGACCTGGCCTTCATCGATGAATACTTCAACGTATTTATCGTAAGGGATTTCAGTAATGACATTGCGGAAATGCATATGGTTGATGCGGTCACGGGAGGCAAAATAGTTGCATACTTCGACGGGGTCTTCACCCAATTCTTTAGTCACTCCGCAATCAAATGTGATTCCATTTGATGGGCTGTCGACAATGGAAATCATTCTTTTCCATCCAGCCAGATTGGCCATGATCTGATCAGATCCGTGACTTTGCTGGGAGACCGGATCATTAGGATGTAAGGCCAAACGAACACCTGCTTTTTCCGCTACCGGTATGACGGCTTTGAGAAAATAAGTAAGGTTGGCCCAGATTTCATCGGCTTTATGAATTCCGATCTCGGGTTTGGCTGGCAGGTCTTTTACCTTGCTATAATCAAAACCTGTGACACCTGATCCTCCACGGGCTTCCACTTCGTAATACCCTTCGATCAATCGGTCGACATACCAATTGTATTCCACATTGGGCAGTCCGCATTTGCCGGCAACCTTGATCGATTCCATAAACATTTCAATTTCTTTATCCCGCGTTGGACGCGCCAGGACTATATCCGGGCCTATCACATACATCAGATTATATAAAGACAGGCCATACTTTTTGAAGTTATCCATATGGCCGCGAAGGGTAGTTTCATCCCATTGGCCGGGGAGGGCGACCGAACTGACATAGTTTATGCCAATCTGTTTAAGCCGGCGCATGGCCTTTTCATCTGCATTGATACGGAGTCCGCTGACCATCTTGGGGGTATTGGGTCCTTCAGATAGGGGCCAGTGGACTTTCCGTTTCGAGGTTGAGGCTGAGGCTGAGGTTGAGGTTAAGGTTGAGGTTGATGCCTGCCCGACTAACGCTTCCGGGAGGTGGGTTGAGGATAGACCGGCAAAAGGTAATGCACTCAGGGCGGTTGTTTTTTTGATAAAGTCTCTACGATTATTTTTCATCCGCAAAAGAATATTTAAAAGTGACAGACCATAAAATTTACAGCTCAAAAAGGGTTCGCAAACGAATATTCACTTCTTTCATCACTGCTTCATTTACAGTTTCGATATATTCAACATTTCGTTCTGTCCAATCTAATGCCTTCATTTGGTTGTTCAATATGACCCCGAAAATTTTATTCGTAGACTCCAACTTAACTTCTAGACGATAGCCTTTACTTTTTGAGGTAATGGGCATGGCATAACAAATGCCAAATTTGTTATACGATGCTGAAGTCAAAATAAGTGCAGGTCTTCTTCCTTTTTGTTCATGACCTAATGCCGGATTAAAATCTAACATCACAATATCGCCTCGATCCGGAATGTAATTCATTAGTCGATTACCTCCTTCCCAACAGTTCCCCAATCTTCGTATTGTTCCATAACACCTTCCAGGGTCATGCCCTCCGTGAGCTCTTCCATGGTCATTCTCAATTTCAATTTTTCAATGGGTTTCAATATAATCAAGCCATTTTCCAGGACTATTTCAAGATCTTCATTTTCTTTAAATTGGGTCTGTTTAAGGTATTTATTCGGCAGTCTGACAGCCAGGGAATTGCCCCACCTTGTAATTTTCGTGATCATGTCAATTAATTGTATCTACAAAGATATACATTAAATCAATTAGAGTCGAATTAGTATTCTTACATTATTTCAATGCATAAAGCCATATACCATCCGCCAGGTTTTAGCCCCTCATCCATCGGCAAAAGGTAATGCACTCAGACCAAATATTTTTTTGATAAAATCTCTCCGTTTTTTTCCTAACGGGTTAATTATCATTCCACTCCTGTTGATGCTAAACACCTAATTTGATCGTAACGATAATAGTCCAATATCAAAATTATTTTCCCTTTATCCATTAAAGCAGATCCAATACTTTAATCAAGCATAATTTGACTGAATCCATATCCAGGGTTGATAATTTCCCCAACTGCTTTTTAAATCTATCCTTAGAAATTGATTTAATCTGGAAACAATCGGCAATGCTTTGTTTTGAAATCTAATTTTCTACTGTGGGTTTGATCAAAACATGCCATTCATGCAATGATCGCATAGCATCTGTGACAGGAAAAACACCTTTTAACTGAAGTGCCCCCATGCTATCATGATTTACAATTATTGCTGGTCTCAGTTTATCAATTTCTTGTCCAATTTTTGGCGCAAAGTCAACCAGCCAAACTTCTCCATGTTTCATCCGGGCATCGGATCCTCCATCAGATCCAGGTCAACATCTGCAACATTATTCTCCTCCTGATTATAATACTTTATGGTTTCAGGATCATTAGCCTGAGATTCAATTCTTTTATAAAGTGCGGCTTTGTTTTTTCTCAATTTATTGATGGCGTTATGAAAGCTATCTAACTCCTGAGCAGATCGAATTAATATACCCTCTTCTTTTTCTTCAATCAATATTTTATTTAACTGATATTTTTTAATCATTTTAGCAGGAATAATGACTGCTTTGCTATTGCCTATTTTGGTCAAATTTTTAATCATACTGCAATGATAAGGTAGTTATAATTATGTTATAACATTCTTTGAACTCATCTATTTCCTTTATTTGAGTTTAAACGCCATATACCATCCCCCGGGTTTTGCTCCTCTGCCACCGCCTACTGCAGTAGCTATATATTGTTTGCCACCCACTTCATAGGTAATCGGTGTTGAAAACCCGCCGGCGGGCAACTGATATTCCCAAAGGATCTTGCCCGTTTTTTTATCAAATGCCCTTATCCGTTCATCCCTCGTAGACGCAATGAATAACAATCCGCTTGCGGTTACCACAGGGCCGCCATAAGTTTCCGTCCCGGTAATTGGTATTCCCCTTTTTGTCAATTCAGGAAATTCACCTAAGGGCACTTTCCACAAATAATCTCCCGTGTTGAGGTCGATGGCATTCAGGGTACCCCAGGGTGGTTTGACGGCGTTGTACCCGTTCTGATCTACGAAGCGTTGCCAGATTTTGAGGGTATAGTTGGGCTCGTATGGAAAATCGGGTTTTTTCCTAGCAGTATCGACTGACACATTGGTAATTACCTGTACACTTTCCAGTTTATTTTTAGGCTCTTCTTTATTCAATAAAAAGTCAGCTAATGTGTTGCGGGCATCATTGGATAAATATGGAAAGGCTGGCATACGCGCATTGCCGGATTTAATGATCAGGTTGATATCGGCTCTTGTTCTTTTTTTTCCAATATCGACCAGACTGGGAACTACCTGGGTATTCCCCATTCGATCCGCTCCATGACACGCCGCACAATTGCGGTTGAATAAAGCATGTCCGGGTGTCAGGGTATTATTTTCTTTATCCCGGCTGGCTTTATCGATCATGGTCAATTCCCAGGGAGCTTCATTTGAGTTGATATATAGGACGCCCTCCGGGTCGATGGAATTGCCACCCCATTCGGCTCCGCCACTGTATCCAAAAAGAAGGGTACCCTCAACCCGCGGGGGCTGGTATCGATGTGTGGTGGGAGGATATTCGAGGAATCGTTTTTTGACAAAAGCATTGGCTTCCGGAGAAATATTGGTGAGATCATCAATAGTCACTAATTGCCTGCACAAAGGCAAGGGTTTGGAGACAAATTTTTGTGTGGGATAAGGATGTTCTCCGGGTACGCCATCCGTTGGTACAGGTCGCTCTTCAATTGGGAAAATAGATTCCCCGTTGTTTCTGTCTAATACGTATACAAATCCATCCTTACCGGCCTGGACCACCACATCTGTAGGTTTACCATTATGATTAATTGTGGCGAGATTAGGAGGACAAGGGAAATCGCGGTCCCAGAGGTCGTGATGAATGGCCTGAAAATACCATTTGAGTTTACCGGACTCCGCTTCCAGAGCGATGACACAATTGGCAAATAAATTAGCCCCTTCACGATCTCCTCCATAATAATCGGAAGAAGCCGATCCGGTACCGAAAAATACCCAGCCTCTTTTTTCATCCACCGACATACCACTCCAATTATTAGCGCCACCAAATTTTTTATAGGCGTCTTTGGGCCAGGTCTCGTAACCTTCCTCACCGGGTTGTGGGATGGTATGAAATATCCATTTTAATTTACCGGTGATGACATCAAACCCTCTTACATGTCCTGGTGCAGCATCCCCGCCTTCCGGCAGGCTGGTTCCGATGACCAGGGTTGTTTTATAAATTATACCGGGCGAAGTAGCCTTGACAGATAGATCCTTTACCTCATGGCCAATATTTTCTGCCAGGCCTTCATGCAAATCAACACGTCCATTTTCACCGAAAGAAGTGATGGCCTGTCCGGTAATGGCATCGACTGCATATAGAAAAGACCCTGCTGTATAAAAGATACGCTTATTGTTTTTTTCTTCCCAATACATCACCCCGCGGTTGGAATTGGTTCTGTCCAGGTCGGGCACAAATTTCCAGATTTGTTTTCCGGTAGCGGCGTTTAATGCAAACAGGTTTAATTCAGTGGATGTCCCATACAGGATACCATTGACTACGATGGGTTGGCATTGGATTTCACCAGTTCCTTGACGGGTTTTGCCAGTAGAATCGGGTTCATTATTGGCAAAATAAGTCCAGGCTAGTTCCAGATTTTGGACATTGTCTTTGTTGATTTGGGCTAATGGGGAATACCGGTTACCTGCTTTGTTGCCACCGTAGACGGGGTAATCTTTGCCGGTTTCCAATGCAGGAGAAGCATCGTCGTTCATTCCATTTTTGCATCCGGCTAACACAAAATATGCTAATATGAGTACGATATTTATAATTTTCATTGGATAGATTCGGTAAAATTGACCCCGAAATTAGCAGGGTTTTTGGAATGAAAGCATGAAATGAACAAGGTATTATAAATTGTGGAGGGTTTCTATTGTAAGTAAAAGTGCGACAGCGCATTGAACAGGTGTTCATTGCTTACACATTACTAATTTAGATCGCCCTGAAAGGGCTTTAATTCAGCAGCATTGGGCGACTGCCCAATGCTGCTGAAAATTGAAAGGATGGCGCCCTGAAAGGGCTCAATTATGATTCCATTTTTTTAATCCCACAAGTATTGTTCATCATATTCCATACCAATATCTTCAAGATATGCCCGATATTCATTTTGAAAATTTTGTACAGAATGGTGCGATCGTTGGTTGCGAATATATTTAATAAGTGGATCGACTTCCTTGGGATTCACCGAAAATGCTCCATACCCATTCTGCCAGTAAAAGTTTTTGAATTCTTCTCCCTTAGTTTTGATCCACTTAGAAGAATGCCCTTTCGATTCTTCCATAAGTTTCATCAACGCTATTTTCTTGGATAATAAACAGAGGATATGAATATGATCCCTGAACCCTCCTACAATTACCGTCTGACATTCCAGCCGATTGCATATCCCTCCTATATAGCTGAATAATTCTATTTCTATATCATCCGTTATAAATGGTTGGCGATGTTTGGTGCTAAAAATAATGTGTAAATAGTTTTTGACTAATGACTGTCCCATAGGTGTGTGTTCTTTACCTTCAAAATTATTAGTTGTTCCGGTTAAAAATGATGCCCTTTCAGGGCGATTGATCACTTTTTAACCCATAGCAATGGGCAGGGGCTGCCCATTGCTATGGGAAATGAAGGCCTTTCAGGCCGTTGAGACTAACATTGAGCAAAAAACAGGTGAAGGCTATTGCCGTGATTATATCCTAAAAATGTTGCCCTTTCAGGGCATTTGATCACTCTTTAACCCATAGCAATGGGCGGGGGCTGCCCATTGCTATGGGAATGATGGCCTTTCAGGCCGACAAATCGTGAAATAAAAAAAGCCCTAAGCAAATTCATAATAAAGTCCATGCAGGCCGGTTCATAAAAAATTATAGAGTTGTTATAATTTGAACACCCAAATTATTTTTTTACATCGTTTATATAAAACTCGTAATTAATATTCCATTTTTTAGATTCCCCGGGGTTTACATTTATTGCGATATATGGTTCGGGGCACACTGTCTTGAAGGCTGACCAAAAAACCATTTTCAAGAGTGGCTGATCGCCAGTAATCCGCACTGCTGCGCCGGTTTTTTGATTCTCAATGCGGATATCATAATCTTTGGCATCTGGTCCGAATCCCAATAAACCAGGACTGAAAACCGTATTCCCTTTGACAAATGGTTTTTCGTATATTAATTGATTCCCCACCAACCTGCCCAGGTCTTTACCGGAGGTCAATTCACCGGTAACCGGAAATGGAAAGGTAACCACATAATCCGGGCCCGTAGTGACCTGGTCCATAACAAAAAAATTATGGTTGTATACATTGGTTTCAATCGGACGAGTCCCTGTATTTTTTAAGCTACAGCTTAGTGTTAGTGCCGGTTTTCCTTTTACCAATTCGACGGTCTTGGTGTATAGGTAACCATAACCGTTTGCTTCCAATTTATGAGTAAAGATTACCCGGTTCGATTTTTTCTTCACTTTCCATTGGCCTGAATTGGCAATTTCGTAAGGCGTAGCTATAAAATATTTGGGATCCTGTTGTTTCACCAACATGCCCACACCAATCTTAAGAAATTGTTCCCCCGCTTTCGCATCATCAAATCCAACCGGATAAAATGCATCCACCGGGCCCATGATGGCGTCATGCAGGGTTGGGCTGTATTTTTCAAACCATTGACCAAAATACTGATGTCCATAGTATTCAAGAGAAGAGATCACTCCGGCCCAGTCAAAACGGGCACCACGGTAATATCCTTTGGTGGCATCAGGAAGAAATAAGCGTGCCTGGATTAAGCTATTTTTTATTTCTGCCTGGGGAAATTGAGCAAAAGATTTATTATTTATCGAAGCAATTAAAAGGAAAATAAAAAACAGGTATTGCTTTTTCATATTCAAATATTTAAGATTTATTCGAGTTTCTTTAAAAATTGGTTCGAAAAACAAGCACCTCACCATATTTATTTCAGCGTTAGAGTTTTAATCTTCAATTGACTTAATAAGCTCAAAAACTTCAATTACAATTTTAGGGTGCAAACTTTTTCCTGCATGGAATGGAATTACTATTCTGGTACTTTCCTTAAAATAAATACGATGGCTGCCTTTAATTCTTTTTAGATAAAAACCTGCTTTCAGGAGAAGCCTTTCGACTTCCTTTGCATCCATCACAGGTAATTTAGGCAAAGTTTACCTCCATAACCGTGCTGATGATTTCCCTGTTAGTTGAGAACGAAGTCAATTCTTCAGGGCTCATCGTTTCCAAATATAACTCAATGGCTTCCCGAATATTTTCTTTGGCTTCTTCAAAAGTAACTCCCTGAGAATGGCACCCTTTGAGGTCGGGACAATAGGCAAAATAGCCGCTATTATCCTTTTGAAATAAAACATTCACCTGGTAACTCATTTTAAATTCATTTTGTGGACTAAATTACAAATTTCATTGGCGTATAGCATCTAACTCCATAACCTGTCATGAGATCGTATTTCATTCCATTGGGGAGTAGGCTCAAAATAGGTTTTATCTTCGGCATGTAAATGTTGCCTAACCACTTCATCATTGAGTTCAACACCCAGCCCGGGGGCATCGATAGGCACATTGGCAAATCCTTTTGTATATAATGGTTGTTTTCCAACGGTCTTGACTAAGGTTGGCCACCAGGCATTGTCCGAAACCTGATTGGGCATCTCAAGCGCCAGTACGTTTTGCGTAGCAGCAGCGCAATGTACATTGGCCATAAATGATACTGGGGTCCCGGCAAAATGCAACATCATGGCCGTATTGCCTTCTTCGGCATAATCGCCAATTCTTTTCGTCTCCAGGATGCCCCCTGATGTACCCATATCCGGATGAACCATGTCGACGATCTTATTATCAACCAGATTTTTAAATTCCTCTTTCAAAAAAATATCTTCTCCGGTCATGGTAGGAATCAGGATAGCATCCGTGATTTTTTTGAATTGTTTGGTATCGGTCCAGGGCAACAAATCCTCCACAGAAGCAAAATTAAATCGTTCCAGTGCCTGGCATACTTTTATACAATTGTTGAGTTCATAATGCCCCAGGTGATCAATGGATAAAGGAATATCATATCCGACTATACTGCGAATGGTTTCTGAATATTTTATAAGTTCTTCAATACCTTTTTGGGTCACCTGGATCGGCGAAAAAGCGTGTTTGGTATTTTGATAAGAAAGATAATTTTGTTGTGAATTGACCCGATCCTTAAAACTGTCGACATAATTCATTCCGGTAATAGCTCCGGGTATATCGAATATCTTTTCAAGCCCGGGATGCATTTTAAGCCAGGTGTATCCCTGGTCGACCAACCGGCGTTTGATATCCGCTTTAAATTGGGTTTGATCCATTTGGGCAAGCGGCATACCACCGGAATTCGGAATATAGGTGTACAACCTGATTTGATCCCGGTATTTTCCACCCAATAATGCCCATACCGGTGCATTAAACGCTTTACCCGCCAGGTCCCATAAGGCCATCTCTACAGCCGATACACCCCCTCCCATGCGACCATGTCCTCCAAAGGGTTTGATGATTTTAAACAACATTTCGACATTGATCGGATTTCTTCCCAGTAACCTGCTTTTTAAAAACAAAGCATAACGATAATCCCCTCCGTCCCGTACTTCGCCCAGTCCGTAAATTCCCTGGTTGGTGTCAATCCGAATCACCACATTGCGGGCATTGGTCGCTCCGGTTCCATTGGCCACAGTGGTATAACGCATGTCGGTAATCTTTAAATCAGACGGTGCGCTTAAACGGGAAACTTTGGAAGTCGACCGGGCAACAGTATCTTCAATGGACATACCCATCAATCCTGCCAGGGACATTCCTCCCAAAGTTGATTTTTTTAAAAAATCACGGCGGTTGTTTTTTAAGGAATGAGGGGTGGATTCCTGTTCAAAAGAATCGATTATTTGCGGTGATTTTTCCAGCGAGAGCAATTGTTTTAAGGTATTTTTCATAATCAATGGAAATTGATGGTTGAATTATTTATTACTATACTAATCTAACTAAAGCACAACCCGTTTTAGGCGAGGACGCCTAAAATAACCTACCATGTCCTTTTACTCATCACCTTATCCAATTCTGCTTTGGTCATCTTACCAAATTCCGGATGCTGATCGAGAAACTTTAAAAATTCAGCTTTGATTTCTTCGGTCCATTGACTGTCGATCTGGCCGGTGGAGTATTTAGCTGTCTTTACCATTTCGTAACCAAATTTATCCTTGCGTATTACAAATTCTGCTGTAGTGACCACCTGATCAGCCATATGAGCAGGGACAAATAACACCCCTTCACGGCGGGCAATCACCAAATCGCCGGGCAGGACCATTACATTACCTATGCGCACAGGGGTATTGAGTCCCATCAATACCATTTCTTCGAGGAAGGATGGATGAAAATCGCGGACAAAGGCATTAAATCCATTGATCTCCTGAATTTCCTGAAGGTCTCGGGATGCTCCATTAAACACGACGCCATTTCCGGATTTACTGTATATAGAAGTCGCCAGTGTAGAGCCCATTAAGGTACCACCCCCGATTTTTCCAAAACCATCTGCTACGTATACATCGCCTTTTACCAAGGTCTCAATCGGCCAGGCATTGGTATTACCTTTTCTTCCCTGGGTCTTGGTGCCCCGTTCTTTAATCCTTTTTTCAACATCCGGCCGACTAGGCATAAACATAGCAGTCATGGCCCGACCCACTACAGGTACATCTTGTTGTACCATTTTCCAGCCCCCTTCGTATTGATTGAGATATCCTTCATTTTTTAAGACTGTCCAGGCATCATCGATATTAATTGTTTTAGCTCTAACCAATAATTCATCAGGGATTTTTGGGCGTCCATCTGCGAAACGTTCTCCTTTCCATTCTCCGGTCAGGTAGGTAAGTTCTTCTTTAGATATAGTCTGAACATGCAATGGACCAGCCACACAAAAAATGATCAAAACAGTAATTATTGAAATGATTTTTATTTTCATCATAGTAGTTTGATTGATAAAATATAAATTAACAACGATTTAATATATCAAGGAAGTGAATCCTGATCAACTGGGTACGGCGAATAAATTGCGCCGCTACCGGACTCAATCTCCCTTTTTCAGATAAGCTTCAATATCTTTTTGAGTGACTGCAAGAGGTTTTGGGTATTTGCCCACCCAGGTCCTGAATTCATTTTTTATTTCCTCCGACCAATCCCCATGGATCTGCCCGGATGGATATTTACCCTGTTGGAGCAACAGCCGTTCAAATTCATCTCGCAGTCCTACCATCACTGAATTAGAAACCAACTCTTCAATTAAATAAGCGGGAATAAAAACAACCCCATATTCGTTAGCAAAAACGACATCGCCCGGAAATACAGTAACCTGCCCAATCCGAATCGGTGTATTAATCCCGGTGGGGGTCATATCCCGAATAAAGGAAGGATCGTGGCCTTTAACCCAGGCATTAAACCCTTTGGTATCTTTTAATTCCTGCATATCCCTTACCGAGCCGTAAAAGACAACTCCCTTTCCTGTTTTGCCGACGATAGCATTACCCAAACTGGATCCTATCAGCGTCCCGTCTTTGATTTTTCCAAACCCATCGGCTACATAGATATCGCCTTTGGTCAGGATATCAATAGGCCAGATATTGATCCCCCCTTTTTGTGCACGGCCTTCCGCTTTTCCCTGGGCACGTACAAAAGTGTCCAGGTCGGGGCGCGATGGCATAAACTGGGCTGTAACTACCCTACCCACCATGGTTTCACCGGGTTTTAAAATGACCCAGTCTTTTTCCACCTGGTTGCGATAACCTTTACGACCAAGGTATCCCCAGATCTGCTCCAGCGTAGCGTCTTTCAAAGCTTCCAGTACAATATCAGGCACCTTGGGGCGACCGTCCGTTGACCGCTCACCTTTCCATTCGGGCGTGAGGGCTTTGATGTATTCAGGAGAGGCACCAATATGCTGTGCCTGGATATAAAATGCACTCAATAGAACTGCCAGGAAAAAACCTAATTTTTTATTCATCATGGATTCAACAATTAAAAGTTAGAAAATAGTCAGCCAGTAAAATAACTATTGATTTTAATATTTATAAAATAATTCTTAGCCCCGTCAGATTAACTCTTTTTTGGATGATTGCTGATCGCCTGCATCAGGCCGCGCATATAACCGAAAGCATATAAAGAACCGATATTGCTGTAACCCGGTTTTTCATTGCTGTCACCCGCCATGGTAGGCACATGATCTGGTCTTATGGACCCCTTAAACCCAATATCATAATAGGCCTGCATAGCTTCATACATATCGATCTGCCCCTCATCGTGAAAAGTTTCTTCAAATTTAAACTTACCCCCTCTGACATTCCTAAAATGAACAAAATGGATAAGGCCTCGTTTTCCAAAATCTCTCACCAGGCTGGGGATATCAGCACCCATCAATGAAAAATTGCCCTGGCACATGGTAACTCCATTGCACGGGCTTTTGACCAGATTGACCAATCGATTAAAATTGTCTACCGTAGTCATAATCCTGGATATGCCTTTGATGCTATCGACCTGGGGATCGTCCGGATGCATCGCCAGCTTCATTCCGATTTTTTCCGCTTCAGGTATTACCGCTTTAAGAAAGTATTCCAGGTTTTTCCAAAGATCTTCTTTGGTGACTACCCCATATTCCGTATTTGGTAGATTTTTTACCTCTTCATAATCAAAGGCTGTCACCAGAGCGCCTCCGCGGCCCGGCAGGTCTTTTTTGGTCCGGTACCAACTGATCACGGGCATCCAGTTGTAGCATATGACATCGATATCCCCATATTGTTTCAGGTTTTTCATGAAAGTGATAAAATTGGAGATTTCTTCATCTTTTCCAGGAAGGCCGAGTTTGATTTTTGTACCCAGAGAAGGGGGGCCTTCAATGACATTCAATTTTAATCCCGCTTTTTCCCAGGCTTCTTTATTAGCTGTCAATGCCTGGGGATCCCAGGGGTTAAGATCGGTGAGCGTCGTGTTTAGTTTGGGGTTGATGCCTCCCACGGCCCCCAATACATCCAGTTGTTTCATAAAGGCAATCCTCCGTTCATCCATACCGGAGAAATAAGCTTCACTCATTTGCATACCGGCATCTTTAACAACAGCCTTAAAGTTTTCTTTAAACTTTTTATCGGCAATCCCGGGAGCAGCCAGGGCAGGACCCAATCCGCCAATAGACAGTGCAGTCGTGAGGGAAGCGCTTTTTTTGATAAAATTCCTTCTGTTATTTTTCATCATGCGTTTATGTTTTGCAAGACTATAAAGTTAGTTTAATTCAGACTTCTATACCAGTTGTGTCAGTAAATTGTGGACAGTGGTCAGTGGTCAGTTGACAGGGGTCAGTTCAAAAACGCGGTTACTGCCCGTTTTCCTTCTTCCAAACGTAACAGATTATTGTGTCTTCCACCTGGAACTATTACAAATACATCCGTCGGTTTGAGCAAGGGTTTGAGGCCAAGGGCCGATGATAATGGGACAATGTGGTCCTGATTGCCATGCAGAATTAAAATCGGGCAGGTTATTTTTGATATTCGGTCATTATTAAGGAAGGAATGTCTTAAGGGAAGGATATGCAATAAAAATCGAAAATAGATGGGAACCACATTTTTAAGTTCATCAAAAGGCGTTTCGAGCACCAACTTTTGTGGAAGGTATTTGGTGGCCAGATGGGTGGCTACACCAGTCCCCAGGGATCTTCCGTAATAAATTAAAGGTACGTCCGGATAATTTTTTTTGGCCCAGCCGTACACTGCTTCTGCATCTTTATATAACCCTGTTTCAGAAGGAATGCCACTGCTTTTGCCATAACCCCTGTAATCTACCATCAATATATCATAACCCAGGTGCTTAAGATCAGCCGCATACCGACCCCATCTTTCCAGTGAATGTCTGTTGCCGTGGAAATATAAGATAAGCCCTTTGGTCGTATCGGGGGACTTAAACAAAAGCGCATTGAGTGTGATCGCTTCAGATGAAGGAATATTCAGTTCCTCCGCCGGATGGGAGAAGGTATACCCGGAGTCCAGGATTTGCCGTTGGAAAATATACCGGTCTTGAATGGAGAAAATAATACCGAAGCCCACGAGGTAAATCAGAATGAGGCCCAGCAACAAGCCCAGGAGGATTTTAGAAAGTCTGCGCATTGGAGGCCGCAAAATTAAGGGAAAGGATGCCTCCGAAACGCAGAATGGCACAGAAGGATTTAATTTTTAATTACGCTGGTGGGAAGGGGTGCAGCAAACGTTGTTAGTTTGAGCTTGCTCGTAGAATAGGTTAATTAATTAATAGACCATTTTTCTTTCTCCTTCACTTTGCTCCCATCATGCTTCTATGGCGATACCAAAGTATTAAACAGTGCATAAACTTTAGTTACCTCTGACATAAAGTGCTTTTGCGGGCAACATGCCTGGGTCATAAGCGGCCCCTGCTGCTACCTGCACCATGGATATTCGCACTTTTGTCGGAAAAAACTTTTCATGGTCAGACCGTTTGTGAGCATGTCCCTGGCCCCCACTATTGTCCTTAATCACCAGGTCCATTTGTTTGATGCCTTCTGACCAGATGATGGACTCATTTTCCCAAAATGAGGTCATGGAAATATCCTTTTCATAAATCCCGGAATCCGCATATAAACCCGTGCCGGTACATCCGTAATTATTCTTTTGACCTTTGTTGGGGATATAACACAGGGTCCAGGTGGTCAGTTCGTTGCTGGGTGGTTTTTCGAGTACTTCCAGGCGGATATGGACGGTGCCGTTTCTGAAATCCACCGGTGCAGTCCAGTCTTTGGGGCGATTGGTATTGAGCATATTGCCGGTGACATAATAATGGGATTTGGAAGGTTTGGAAGAGTCGGCGTCTTGTTTGGTATAGGCGAATTCGACGTCGAAGAGGATAAACTGATTTTTATTTCCCATTTTATTTCCGTTCTGGGCGAACAGGAAGATCGGAAACAAAAGGATTAGGATTAATAACTGAGGTTTCATAGGTATGAAATTAAGATTTTTTAGGAGTTACCAAATTTTTCGATGCACATGGTTCAGATTGGGGTTTCGCTGGCGGGGAATGAGACCTTTGATCCATATAAGGATTAATGCTGCCTTAATCAACTAAATTCTCTAAATCATAATCATGCCTTCATTCCCGACTCAGCTGCCTATTTTGCACTAAGATTTTGAAACATAAATTTTCGGGTATGACTCGTTTTTTTTATTGGATGTGTTGATCTCATTTTCGCTGTCGATCTCAGCACAGGTTACCGTGACGGTCGATCTGTCAAAAGAAACTCATCCTGTGTCGCCCTACCTCTGCGGGAGGAACAATTCATTATCGGGTAATCCGGGAAGCGGCTTTACGCCTGAATGGACAAAATTAAAAGATGCACAGTTAAGATTTTTTCGCGAAGGAGGAGGGAACAACAGCACGAAGTATAACTGGCGAAGAAAGATTTCAAGCCACCCGGACTGGTATAACAATGTGTATGCAAACGACTGGAGTTATGCTGCACGGTCATTACAAGAAAATATTCCGGACGCCCAAGGCATGTGGTCGTTTCAATTGATTGGCAAGGCAGCCAGGACAAACACCGCCAACTTCAATGACTGGGGCTACAACGGTTCAAAGTGGTGGGAAGGAGTAAATCAAAATCTCGCGGGTGGAGGTCAACCCAAAACCTCCGGCGGCAGCAAGGCTATGATCGAAGGCAATCCAAATCTATACCTCGAAAACTGGACCGCTGACTCTACGACATTAATACTTGATGAGTGGTTCAATAAGTTATTGCTTGATAAATCGAAGCTGCAGTATTGGAGCATGGACAATGAACCTGAAATCTGGCACGGTACGCACGACGATGTGATGCCCGTACAATTGTCTGCCGAAGAATTTATGCAACGTTATTTTGCCGTTGCGAAGAAAGTACGTGAACGATATCCCGAGATCAAACTCGTTGGTCCGGTGCCTGCCAACGAGTGGCAATGGTATAACTGGGTTAACGGCATTTCATCGGGAGGCAAGAATTATGCCTGATTGGAATATTTTATTAAGCGTGTAGCGGAAGAACAGACGGTAAGTGGTGTTAGTTTACTGGATGTGCTCGATATCCATTTTTATCCGGGCAGCAACAAAGCACATGAAGTGGTGCAGTATCATCGTGTTTATTTCGATAAAAATTATGTCTATCCAGAGGCAAACGGCGTAAAAAATGTGAACGGTTCCTGGGACCAGAGTCAGACGAAGGAATATATTTTTGATCGGTGCATGGCTTGGCTGGAGCAATACATTGGTCCTATTCATGGGGTGACATTTGGTGTTACAGAAACGGGTATCAACAACATCAATGCCAGTAAGACAGCAGTTTGGTATGCAAGCACCCTGGGGGAATTTATGAAACACTCCGAGATGGAGATCTTTACTCCCTGGAGTTGGTATAATGGTATGTGGGAGGTACTCCATTTATACAGCAGATATAACAAGTCACTTTTTGTTCCGGCAATTTCTTCGGAGGAAGAATTTGTATCGGCGTATCCCACGATCGACGAGGCAGGCGATTCAATCAGTGTCGTACTGGTAAACCGGTCCCTGAACACTGCAAAATCTACCACCCTTGCATTCAATGGTTTTGACCTGGCTGACCAGGTTTTCAGTACATTAAGACTAAGCGATTTACCCTCCATAGAAACATTTACCTCGCATACGGTAAATGCGCTCCTAAAATCTACGGTATCCAGGACCGGCAATTCGATAACCTTGTCTTTACCCTCCCTGTCGATCACTACCATACTGTTGACGGGCAAAAAAAGCGAGGTAGTTACCGGCATCAACAACCTGGATCATATCGATAGAATTTTTAAAGTTTTCCCTAATCCTGTAGGAGCAGGGTCGAAGGTAGTGGTGGAGATAAATAAAGCCGGAAAGGCAACACTTGATCTTACAACTATTGATGGGAAATTGATCCGGACTATTTACATGGGAGTGGTTATAGATTCACACCGGGTAGAATCGGATATTTCTGATTTGGCAAAGGGTACCTATATTCTGAGGCTGACGAGAGACGGCAAGGTTTTAAATCGAAAAATATTCAGCTTCTAATAAGTGAAAATCCAGCTGATGATTTTAAAAAAGTAATCTTTTCCCCAGTTTCGAAGACCGTAATTTATGGATTGGCTCAAAGAACTATTTTTGGAGCAAATTGAGCAAGAGAGAGTCCTGGGAGCAAAATTCAGTTTCAAAACTTTCAACCAGGTCCAACAGAAGTTTATTTGTTTATTTTTGGAGGATACCTCAAGGCCGGATCGCACGCCCCAGGGCCGGCAATTGACAAAAGTAGCCAGAAAGGAAACCAAATGGAAAGCCCGGAATGCGTGACCAAGGCAGAGCTGGAAAAAATGTTCTCTGACCAGGTGAGGGCTATAGCTGACTCATCCGGGGTAATCAATCAACTAATTGAAAACATCAAAAAGGTTTTTACTTTACCTGATTTAGAAAAAGAATTATATGAAGTATCAGGATGTCAATGATAATATAATTGAGAAAGTTATTAATATGAAATTGGAAAGCAAGGACAATCGCTGGACTTATGAACCAGGATAAAACCTTATTCTGGATCAAGTTTTGGATAAATTAATTTGTCAAAATAAGTAAAGAATAAAGATAGATCGTTATAGAAAAGTGCATTCAGTCTCAATTGATAAATATTGAATTTATGTGCTCCTTCACGAGTTTTTGTTAGTTTTGCCTTAATTTCATTCCATTTTGCTAACTCCTTATTCTCTTCACTTGTCCTGGAGTCTTTCTGATTTAATTCATAAAGATAAGTAAGCCTTGATTCATAGGGTTCGATGAATGATATTTGGGTATACATCTCCTTAACATCATCATAAAATGCCTTATATCCATCAATAGTTTTTTTAAGTAAAAAAAAAGTATTTAGCGTAAATTCTGTAAAGTTATCTTTTGGGATTAACAGTTTGTTCGAATCATCGCCAACTACTACAGCGTCAAGACTAACATTTCTAGGCATTAATTGGTGCACCATACCATTACGAAGTACTTTATAAAAAATGCTATGATCGATTCCATGGAGTAAGTCTTTAAAATAATCTGTTTTTCCAATTCTATCAAAATTTTGACCTGTAGTTCCTACTGAGGATAATTCACCTCCATGCATGATATAAGAAATAAAATCTATTGCTGCAAAGGCAGTCAAACCCATACCGAAACATAACGCACCTTTTCCATTTCCAATTGGGGGATTTATATCACTTGTTACTTTTTCGTATGTTTTGAGGTCATCATTAAGGCTGTTTTTGAACCAATCTAAATGACTTAATAATGGTAGCATCGGCAAGTTGTCCATATTATTGTTAATAGTTTAATGAAGAAATAACTGACAATTAATGTGCCAACCGATCAGAAGGTCACCCCCTGCGGCAATAAATCCTTCTCCGGGGCAAAAGGATCGCCCAAATGAAGGCACGGGAATAGCTCAAAGGGAGATCGTCGCTCTCAGAAGCTGGAAATCTATTTTGGTATTCAGTCAAAGGAGTATCTAAACCATTCTTATCATTTTCCTCTTTTCGAATCTTCCCAGCATGTACATAATTGTGTTCACGGCAAGGCTGATAAATAATGCTTGAGTAGTAATTCATGTAACTTTGACCATGTGTCAAGATCTCCAACCTGCCAGTAATCTATTAAAGGTTACTAAATCAATGCACATCGATGATATGTTTGAAAATGAATATATCTGGTTCTCTTTGCACAAAACATTCAGGCCACCAACGAACAATCTGACCACTCAACAAAGAAGGGAAATTCAACAAATTCTTAATTCCAGTTTGGATAAGAACCAAAAGGATGCTCAACTTATTGCTTTCTTAATGAAAAAATCTCAAGAGGAAGAACAGAAAGATGATGGAATTATGGATCGACTTGAGATGAATGTCACTCATCTCCAAGGAGACAGGATTGAATTTTCCTTTGGTGGTAAAAAAAATAGATTTTCAATAGTAAACAATACTTTAAAGAGTGCAATATTAAATGAACATTATCCTGATGACTCTTATACCCTAATCTCTTGTTTTTACTTTTTGCAGGATTCTACTAGCGAACCAACTGATCGATACAAAGACGAGTTCTACCTCCATGGCAAAAAAATGATTGTGATAACTGAAATCGAGGAATTTTTCAAACGAATAAATGAATCAATCACAAAACTTGGATTTGACCCGGAAATGGAACCTGTAAAATATTATGATCCCAAAACTTATAATGGACCAAGGGACAGCCTTACTCCATTTGACAAGAGTATTGACTTCGCTCATCAAAATGAGTTCCGAATAGGAATGAGACCAAAATATTTTGGAGATACCAATTTGCCACCATCTGAACCAATGAGGGTTTACGTCCCTGGATTGCGGCAATTGAGTTATGTGAAGGAGATCTAGTAAACCAAAAATATATTTACCTCAAAATCCTTTTTAAATATGGCTAACAGTAACTCTTTTAACGAAAAGACAATAAAAAACATCGTTATTGGAGTTTCCAGCGCTGTCATTTTGCCCTATGTATTATGGTTTATAACTCATCCCATCTCCAGGCATCCGGAGGATTGGGGAAACTTTGGAGACTATATTGGAGGCATCCTGAATCCACTTCTGACAATAATAAACATTTACTTATTAATTCATTTATCAGTTAAAGTTGAGAGTAGAGAAGATCAGAAGGTTATTAAGGATATAAAACTTAAGATATATTCCGAATTGGTTTCAACATTGTTTGAGTATGATATAAAG
>Ga0163153_10002338_pt1 | contig 27960 bp, 22 predicted proteins | sample OliLakLV19MP6IB1_FD_148629 | JGI IMG/M metagenome (GOLD analysis project Ga0163153, IMG submission 148629) | Freshwater microbial mat bacterial communities from Lake Vanda, McMurdo Dry Valleys, Antarctica - Oligotrophic Lake LV.19.MP6.IB-1 | ecosystem: Environmental > Aquatic > Freshwater >...
CATCCCAGCCGATGAAACCAAAAAAGGGTGCTGAAGTCTAGCGGAATCTTTTGTCCCCTATCCCCAATCACTTCGACGTGCAAACCGGAGAACCTTGTGGGGCGTGGACCTCGCGGCGATTCCTCGCTTGACGGCCAATACCTCGTTAATCATATTTCACGGCTCTTTTAAAGTTCAAATTCAGTTCACGCATCGAATCAATTACCTATGGTGAAATCTAAGGCCAAGAAGGCCGCCCCGAAAACCGCCCGGAACCCACAGAAGGATGATTCCGCCAAAGCGCCCCGGCCTGCCGCCAAGAAGGCAGCCCCGGTATCCGCCCCGCTGGCGAAGTCTCCTTTGGGCAAGCTTTCCACGGCCCTCAACGGTCAGGCGGCTGGTGCAGCGCCTGGCGGTGAGGCTCAACTGGCCCATGCGCAACAGGCAATCGGGACCATTAAGAGCGCGTCCGGCGTGGACCTGACCGAAAAGGTCAAGGAACTGTTGCGTCTGGCGCAGGAGCAGGGCTACCTGACTCATAATGACATCGGTGATGCGCTGGCTGATTCACCCATCTCGGCTGAGGAGATGGACGAGATGTATATCAAGCTGCGCAATCTCGAAATCGAGATCGTAGATCAGTCTGATGTTGACCGCGTCAAGCAGCCGGAACCCGAGGAAGAGCCGGAAGACAAGAGCCGTCTCGACATTCTGGACGATCCGGTCCGGATGTATTTGAAGCAGATGGGCCAGGTCCCGCTGCTCACCCGCGAGCAGGAAGTTGAAATTTCAAAACGCATCGAGACGGCGGAGAACGAGCTCAAGCGGATCATTTACAGCTTCGGCTTTTCCGGGAAAGAGCACATCGCGCTGGCGGAGAAGCTCATCTCTGAGCCGCCGAAGGAGCGTTTCGACCGCGTCATCGTCGATAAGAAGATCGAGAACCGCGAGAATCATCTCAAGGACTTGCGCAAGCTGGTCAAGGTCGTGCGCGTGCTGGATCTTCAGGTGGACGACAAGTATGCCGAATGGCAGGGCGCTCCGAACAAGGCCAAACGAGACAAGACTCATGCGGAATTTGCCAAGCTCGACAAGAAGCTCCAGGACTCCTTCCCGAAGTTCTATTTCAAGCAGAAGGTTATCGAAGAAATGGCGCTGGTCGCGGAGAACATCCACGACAAGATCCAGTTGAGCGCGCGGGCGATTGTTGAGATGGAATCGCATCGCAAGTCCGCCCAGCAGCAGCAGATCATTCAGGGCGAACAGCGGAAGATCAAGGCATTGGAAGAGTTTGTCCGCATGCCTTACGAGGAATACCTGAAGGCTTACGAGCAGTTGAAGCATTTCGCGGCCAAGGCGCTTCAGGCCAAGACGGAAATGGTGGAGGCGAACCTTCGTCTCGTGATTTCCATCGCCAAGAAATACACCAACCGCGGCCTTTCCTTCCTCGATCTCATTCAGGAAGGCAACATGGGCCTGATGAAGGCGGTCGAGAAGTTCGAGTATCGCCGCGGCTACAAGTTCTCCACCTACGCGACCTGGTGGATTCGTCAGGCCATAACGCGCTCCATCGCGGATCAGGCGCGCACCATCCGCATTCCAGTCCACATGATCGAAACGATCAACAAGCTGATGCGGGTGCAGAAGCAGTTGATCCAGGATTTCGGCCGGGAAGCGACTCCCGAGGAAATCGCGGACGAGATGCAGATGCCGGTGGAACGGGTTCGTGCCGTGCTCAAGATGGCGCAGCAGCCTATCTCTTTGCAGTCACCGGTCGGCGACAGCGAAGACACCAACTTCGGGGATTTCATCGAGGACAAGTCTGCGGAGAATCCGTCCGACATGACGAGCTACAGCCTGCTCAAGGACAAGTTGAGCGATGTGCTTTCGAGTCTGACCGAACGTGAGCGCAAAGTCTTGGAACTGCGTTTCGGACTCGGAGATGGTTATTCCCGGACGCTCGAAGAAGTCGGCAAACAGTTCAAGGTCACCCGCGAACGTATTCGCCAGATCGAAGCGAAAGCCCTGCGCAAGATGCGTCACCCGACGCGTATTCGTCAGTTGCAGGGATTCCTGGAAATCGAAGAAGCCTTGGCCTAAATGCCAGGCTGCTGCGGGGAATTATTTACCGAGACGGGAAAATAATTCTCAGCAGGCGGACTGGGTTTGCCCAGCGATTGTCCGCTCTGAATTCAACCCGCTCAGGCGGCACCTTGTAGTTCTGGGGCTGACTTGCACGCCCGCTGGATCGCCATCAGCAGTTCATCCAGAGGCAGCACCTTGCTGACATAGCCGTCGGCACCTTTCTGCACCGCTTCCTGCAACAGGTCTTCAACGAAGCCCAAGCCGGTCAGCATGATGACCTTCACGTTCGGGTGCTCTTTCTTGATATCGACCAGCAGCCGCAGTCCATCTTCGTCCGCCAGGCCAATGTCGAGGATGACGAGCTCGGGAATCCGTTGACGGAGGGAAGCCAAGGTCGCCATGGACGTTCCTTCGGATGAGACTTCAAACCCCTGTTTCCTCAAGTAGATGGCGATGAGTTCACGTATCTGCACTTCATCATCCACCACCAGTATGTATTGGCTCATGCCAGGTGTTTAGCAAACATCGAACCAAGATCCGACACCTTGCCCAGCCTGCGCGACAGCCGCCCAGTCATTCGTTGAGACAGCACTCATGGAGTTTTCAAATTGCCCCGAGAATTGTCTTCACAAGCAACTGTTCACTTGAGTAGTTTCAGCTCGTCCCTCAAGGGGTAACCCACTAAACAACGACAACCAGTCATCTCACAAAACAAAATGAAAAAACTCATCGCACTCGGTCTGATCGCTGCATTCACTTCACTTTCCACACATTGCTCCATCGCGGCAGACAAACCTGTTCCTGCCGAGAAGCCGGCAGGGAAGGCACCCCGCCCCGTGCCGTTTCATGGGAAAATCGCTGCTGTGGACATGAGCACAAAGGTTGTCACGGTTGGAGAACGCAAATTTCACGTTCTCCCTGCCACGAGAATGATCAAGGCGGGAAAGCCGGCCACTCTGGCGGACGCGACCGTCGGGGAAGAAGTCGGCGGCGCGTGTCGTGAAGCCGAAGGCGGCAAGCTCGAGCTGGTCTCCTTGCGCATCGGGCCCAAGACGGCTCCAGAGAAGAATTAATCCGCTTCAAAGCAACTCTCTTGAACAGGGCAATCCGTAACTGGATTGCCCTGATTCTTTAGCGAAGGCCGAGTTGGCAAACGACTTCACACACCTCACGCCAGGACAGCCTTCACCACCTCGCTGCCCGGCTTGGTCACGTTGCTCAGGCGCATGTTCACTCCGGAAACGGGATACGTGAACTTCAGATGATTGAAGCCGAGCAGTTGCAGCATCGTCGCGTGGAAGTCGTGGACGGAAACCTTGTCGATGACCGCCTGATAGCCGAAGTCGTCCGTCTCGCCGTAGCTGAAGCCGCCTTTCACTCCGCCGCCCGCCATCCACAGCGTGAACGCACCGGGATTGTGATCGCGCCCGACGAACTTCATCTCCACGCCATTTCGGTTTTCTCGCATCGGCGTGCGGCCGAATTCCCCGCTCCAGACAATGAGCGTGTCTTCAAAAAGGCCGCGTTGCTTCAGGTCGGCAATCAACGCCATGAGCGGACGGTCCACGTTCTGGCACTTGTCCTTGAAGCCGTGGCTGAGCGCCTCGCTCTCTCCCGCGCCGTGGCTGTCCCAGCCCCAGTCAAAGAGCTGGATGTAGCGGACGCCACGCTCGGCCAGCCGCCGGGCCAGCAGACAATTGTTCGCGAAGGATTCCTTGCCGTACTGCGTGCCGTACAGCTCGTGAATACCGGCCGGCTCCTGCTTGATGTCGAAGGCGTCGCTCGCGTCCACCTGCATGCGGAACGCGAGTTCATACTGTGCGATGCGCGTGAGAGTTTCGGGATCGCCGGACTCCTTCGCGGACTTTGAATTGATTTCGCCAATCGCATCCAGCGTGCGCCGACGCAGGCCGCGCGTGATGCCGGGCGGGTTCGAGAGGAACAAGACCGGGTCGCCCTGCGAGCGGCATTGCACGCCTTGATACACGGAGGGCAGGTAGCCTGAGCCCCATACGGACTTGCCCGCGTCAGGATTCTTCCCGCCGCTCGTCAGCACGATGTAGCCGGGAAGATTTTGATTCTCCGATCCGAGCCCGTATGTCGCCCACGCCCCGGCGCTGGCTCCGCCGGGACTCTGAGTTCCAGTATGCATCAGCAACTGCGCAGGGCCGTGGTTGAACTGATCGGTGTACATCGACTTGATGAAGCACACGTCGTCCGCCACGGTCGCAAAGTGCGGCATTCGGTCCGAAATCCACTGCCCGCTTTTGCCGTGCTGTTTGAAGGGATATTGCGAACCCAGCATCTTGGGCACGCCTTGGATGAACGCGAACTGCTTCCCCTTGAGAAACGAATCAGGGCAGTCGTTTCCATCCATCCTGGCCAGCTCCGGCTTGAAATCAAACAGGTCCAACTGGCTCGGCGATCCGGCCATGTGCAGGTAGATCACGCGCTTCGCCTTGCCCGGCAACTGCGGCGCGCTGGGCAGCAGCGGATGCGCTGGATCTTTCTTGAGCACGCCCTCGGCGCCCCACGCCCGGCCCGTCATGCTCGCCAGCCAGAGAGCGCCAATTCCCGTCGTGCAGCCTCGCAGGAAATGACGCCGCGTCTTGTGCAGCAGGGCATCGTGTTGAAATTGTTCGATGAGGTTCATGCGTCAACGAGTCAGGGATGAGTCGAGATTCAAGAGCGTGTTGGCGACCAGCACGAGCGCGGCCTGCTCAGGCGTCGCACCGAGTTTCGCAGCGGCATCCATGTCCGCGCGATAATCGGCGAGCGCGCCGTCGTAGAGTTTGACCAGGCTGTTCACCATCGTGCGCGGTGGATCGTCGAGCGTGAGCAGACGGCAGCCGCGTTCGATCTTTTGGCGCAACGAACCGCCTTCCGATCCCATGCGGCTGCTCATCGCCTGCGCCATTTCGATGAAGGCCGGATCGTTCAGTACGGCGAGAGATTGCAAGGGCGTGTTGCTGGGCAGCCGGCGGGCCGTGCAGAGGTCGCGCATCGGCGCATCGAACGTGAGGAAGAGCGGATAGCCCGCCGTGCGCCGGCTGTAAGTGTAGATGCCGCGCCGGAAGCGGTTCTCGTTCGTCGAGGTGTTCCACTTCTCGCCGCTATAAACCGTGCTCCACACTCCGTCCGGCTGCGGCGGATAAACCGGCGGACCGAATTGGTTCGTCGATAACAAACCCGACACCGTCAGCGCCTGGTCGCGCACCATCTCTGCGGTCAGTCGCGAGCGCGGGCCACGAGCGTAGAGATGATTCGCCACGTCCTTCTCCAGCAACTTCGGCGTGGCGCGCGAGCTTTGGGCGTAGGTCGCGGAGAGTGCGATTTCGCGGAGGAATTTCTTCACCGACCACTGGAGTTCGCCGCGCAACTTCAGCGCGAGATGATCGAGCAGTTCAGGATGCGTCGGCTTCGCGCCGGAAGAGCCGAAGTCTTCCAGCGTCTCCACGATGCCGTGACCGAATAGCTCCGCCCACAGACGATTCGCCAGCACACGGGCGGCGAGCGGATTCTGGCTGCCGACCAGCCAGCGCGCCATGTCGAGACGATCCATCGGCCCATCCTTCTTCGGCGGCTGCACGACCGACGGAATGCCGGGCAGCACGGCTTCATCGCGCGTCAGACGGTTGCCACGAATGAACACACGGGTCTCACGGGTCGCTGCGGGCACGCGCTCGACCATCACTGGCACGCTGGTGCCAGTGAATTTTTTGAGGCTGAAGTTCACGGTGCGCCAGTCGTTCCAAGCGTCGGCGCGTGCGGCAGAAGTGACGAAACCGGTCAGCGCCGTGTCCTTGCTGAGCGACAGCGCGAAGTGTTTCAACGGACAGCCTTGCACGCCGCTGTTCGACGCGATGCCATGTTCGATGAGCAGCTCCATCATCGCTCCTTCCGGGGCGGTCAACGGCTCTTCCAAAACGACAGCGCCCCAGCGCGGCCCGGACATCGTGGGGAAACCGCCCAGCCCGCCGCCACCTTCGAGAATCTTTCGGGGATCGTGTGGGCCGGCGAGATAATCCGCGATGACTTCCTTCAACTTCACCGGCTGATTCGAGGCGCCAGGCACCACCAGCGCCGCAGTGAGCTTTGAGAAGATCTGTCCACGCTCGGGCGCGCTCTTCGGATTGTCGGACTCGGGAAAGATGTCGATCTTGATCGCGGTCAGGCCCACGACGGCAGGAACGGTGAGCGTGTATTTCACGGAGATGGGCAACGTGCCGCCTGCGTCAATCCGTCCATTTGCGGCGACCGCGAGATTCCCGGCGCTGGCCTTTGCCTCCGTTGGAACCAATGGCTTCCAGTCGTTGACCTTCGCTGAGACAGCCAGCACGTCCTCGTTCAGCTTCTGGCGCAGCCGCCGCGATTCACGCTGAAGCCGCGCAGCCTCGTCACGCTTTGCCATATCGTTGGCGAAGAGATAGCGCGGATAATCATCGTTCTGATCGCAGTCCTCGGTGTTGTTGAAGAATGCCGCGAAGCGATAGTAGTCGCGGTGTGGGAACGGATCATAAGGATGCGAGTGACACTGCACGCAGCCGAACGTCGTCGCGTTCCACGCCGTCCAGGTCGTGCTCACGCGATCCAGCACGGCGACGGTGCGATACTCCTCGTCGTCCGTGCCGCCTTCCGTGTTGTTCTGCGTGTTGCGCTGGAACGCCGTCGCCAGCAAATCATCCGCAGTCGGGTTCGGCAGCAAGTCACCCGCGAGCTGCTTGATGGTGAACTGATCGAACGGCAGGTCGGCGTTGAGCGCGCGGATGACCCAGTCGCGCCACGGCCAGATGTCGCGGGGCGGATCTTTTTCGTAGCCGTAAGTGTCCGAGTAACGCGCGAGGTCGAGCCACATGGCCGCCCAGCGCTCGCCGAATTGAGGCGAGGCCAGCAGCCGATCCACGACATGCGCCTTCGCGGCGGCGACGTTTTTCCGTCGGTCCTTCACAAACAGATCGTAGTCCTCCGGTGTCGGCGGCAGGCCGGTCAAATCCAGCGACACGCGCCGCAGCCATTCCGCCGCCGTGGCTTCCGGAGAGTGCTTCAATCCCTCCGCTTCGAGGCGGGCGAGAATGAATTCGTCCACTGAAGTCTTCACCCAGGCTTTGTTTTTGAGCGATGGCTTCACCGGTTCTTCCGGCGGCACAAACGACCAGTGTTCGCTCCATCTTGCGCCTTCCTTGATCCATTGCTGGAGCGTGGCGATTTCCTGGTCAGCGAGGCGCGGTCCATGATCGGGCCTCGGCATCACCTCGTCCGGATCTTTCGACAACACCCGGCGCATCAATTCTGAGTTCGCCGGGTCACCGGGCACGACCGCGCGTTCGCCGGACTTGCCTGCGGCCAGAGCTTTGTCGCGATAGAGGAAGGAAATCTTGCCCGCCTCTTTCACGCCGCCATGACAGGCCGTGCAGTGCTTGGAAAGGAGCGGGCGGATGTCGCGATTGAACTCAATCTGAGGCGACGCCGGCGCGCTTCCAGCCAAGTTCGTGACGGCGAGGAAGGCCGACGCCGCGAGCATCAACACTTCAAGGCGATGAGAACCGAGGTTCATTGGTAAAGAATAGAGACTACTTCGCGCGGGCTGCAATTCAGGGCGGCCAACTATTTTACTGCCGATAGAACCTGGCCAGAGGGTGAGCGAGTCCTGATGCGGGCTTCCTGAAACAGAACTGGAGCAGCGGTTCCAAAGAAATGCCGGCCGCCGCTCCAGTTGAAGTTAGAGAATGTTCGCCGCGAGTTCCGCGAGATCGGAGCGCTCGCCCTTCTGCAGCTCGATGTGGGCGGCCAGCGGTTGAGCCCGAAATTTGCTGATGATGTAGTTGAAGCCGTTGGAGGAGCCGTCCACGTAGGGATTGTCGATCTGATACGGATCGCCGGTGAAGACGATCTTCGTGCCGTGGCCGACGCGCGTGACGATGGTCTTCACTTCCAGCGGCGTGAGATTCTGCGACTCATCGATGACCATGAACTGGCTGGCAATGCTGCGTCCGCGGATGTAGCTCAAAGCCTCGACAACAATCGCGCCAGAACGCATCAGGTCGGCGCTGCGCCGATGCTCATGGCCCATGTTGAGATCGCTCAGCATCTCGAGCGCGTCGTGAATCGGCTGCATCCACGGGCCAAGTTTTTCTTCGAGCGTGCCGGGAAGAAAACCAATCTCGCGCCCCAAGGCGACCGTGGGACGGGCGACGACCACGCGCCGGAATTCGCGGTCGTGAACGGTGCGCTTGAGACCGGCTGCCATGGCCATGAGCGTCTTGCCGGTGCCGGCTTTGCCCATGAGCGTGACGAGCTTCACCTTGTCATCGAGCAGCGCATCGAAGGCGAAGCATTGCTCGCGGTTGCGCGGCTTTATGCCCCAGATGCCTTCACGGATGTCGATGATGGGAATGAGTTTTTTCCCGGTCGCATCGACCTTGGCAAGTGCGGTGCGTTTGGCGCTTCCCTCCTCGATGAGCGTGCAATATTCGTTCGGGAAATAAGTCTTGGTGCCGCCGAGTTCGAGTTCACCCGTGTTCCGAAACGAAGCCATCTTCGCGGCGGGCACGGTCAGATCAAAGACGCCGGTGTAGAGCTCAGAGATGTTGATGCGGTCGCTCTCGTAATCTTCCGCCGGCAGCCCAAGCGCGTCGGCCTTGATGCGCAGATTGATGTCCTTTGTGACGAGAATCGTGGGCAGCTTCGGCGTGCTGCGCTGGACGCTGAGCGCGAGCGCGACAATGCGGCTGTCCACGCTGGTGCTGCCGGCGATGGCGGCCTGAGCGTTGCGCAGCTTGGTCTTGGTCTGATTGAAGATGATGCGAAGCCGGCCACCGTTGGTCAGGGCCACGCCTTCGCTCAGGCTGCCGCCGTTGCGAAAACCGTCGAGCATCCGGGAGACGGTGCGGGCGTTTTGTCCGAGCTCGCTGGATTCGCGCTTGAAGTGATCAATCTCCTCGATCACTTCGATGGGAATGAGGACGAAGTTTTCTTTGAAGCTGAGGATTGAGTTGGGATCGTGAAGGAGGACGTTGGTGTCGAGAATGTAGTTTTTCACAAGTACGTCTAGGATTTCAAATGACGGAGGGTGGTCATGCGCCGATACCACTTCAATAGTTTCGGGTGTTCGGCAGGGAGTCGATAGTGGCCGGAATAAAGAAAGTTCGCGAGGATGCCCCAGAGGTCGAAGTCCACGAAGCGCGGCTGCTCATCCAGCAGGAAGTCCCGCGTGCCCAGCATCTGCTCAAATGGAATCAGCAACGTCGTCAGTTGCGCCTTCCACTGCTTGTTGTCCGCGCGCCATTGGTCGATGCAGCCGCGTCCGAACTTCCGTTCCTTGAACCGGAGATAGTTCAACTGCTCGGACGCCGGAACGAATTCGCGAAAGTGCGAATCGTTCAGGCGAAAGGTCACGCCCTCCACGTCGTTGTCGATGTAGCGCCAGAGGATGCGCTGCAGCCCGTCCCATTGCTTTGGAAACAGATCCAGCATGAGCTTGGCGTCGATGTACTTCGCGATGACCTGGGAGTTCTCATCGACCTCGAAGACTACGGACTTGCCGTCCTTGATGACCGGCACCTGATAGTAGCGCTCCTTGCTCAGACGCCAGATCAAGGAGCGGTCGGACGGGGAAACATTAGTGACCTTGTGGCGCGCTCCGCTGTAGTCGAGGATGCGTTTCTGAACCAGGCAATACGGGCTCCAAGGAAATTGAATGAGCTCAATCATGATGAGGGAGACGACGGAGAAGGTTTTGCCAACGAGACAGAGAAAGGAGAGAACTCCCAGGCGCAGGCGGTGAACCTCGCCGAACCTTTGCTATTCGCCACGGAAAAAAACTACGACCGGCCTTCGAGCAAGACAAGCGGAGATTCACGGTGAGCTTTCCCCAAAAGGCGCGTGACATTGCGCACGATGTCGGCAAATCGCGTGAACAAAAAGCGTGATGCGACGATACCGTCGACTGACCCCAAATCGGGCGCACACTCAGCTTTACACCGATACTGGCCGTCACTAGAGTCCGCGCATGGCTTCGGAACACGATCCTTCGGAGTTTGTGGACAGCGATTTTCAATCTGCGCAACGGACCGGCGCCTCGGTGGCGACCGCTGTTCCGGCTTTTGCCAGTGATTCCAGCCGTGCTCCGACCCGCGCTGAAGTCGAAGCCAAAGTGGGGGACATGCACAACAAGCTCGCCGAGCTCCGTCGTGCGCAGCAGGAACTGGAACGCGAACGCGCGGACCTCGAAGAAACCCGCCGTCGCCAGAATGAATTCACCAAGGGCCGGCAGGAGATGGAGCAGCATCTTACGCGTGGCATTGGCTTGCTGGAGGAAGCTGAATTCGCAGCGCGGCGTGAAGCGGAACAGATGGCCAAAGCGCTTCTGGATCTGCGCGAAGCCCTCGTGAAGGTGCAGTCGGTCCACGAAGAGTCGTGGACGCGGGACAATTTCAACACCGAGCTGACCCGGGCGCTGACCACCATCGAGAACGCCCGCATGGAATGGAACTCCGCCCGTCTGAAGTTCACGATCATCACCGGAGACTCGCCGCAGTCTTCCTCGGCTGAACCAACGGAGGGTTCGGACACGTTTGCGCAAAATGTCCTCCGTGAAAAGAGCTACGCAGAGCTTTGCAAGATGGGGCTGGCCCTGACCTGGCCCGTCGCGTTGGTGGGCGTCATCATTGTTCTAGTGCTTCTGCTGCGCCACTGAGGCGGATGTGTCATGGGATTGTTCAAGAAGAAGCCTGATCCCATTTCTGAGCGGGCCAAACTGCTGACCAGCCAGATCGCCGCGCTCGAATCCGAGATCAAGAAGCTCGCCGCACAGAAAGACCCAGGCGACACCACCCCTCCTTCACCACCTTCCCCGGCCGCATCGCCTTTCGTCGCACCGGCTGCTCTGCGTCCTGCCGCAACGCCAGCTTCCCGGCCGCGCCTTCGGTCCACCGCGCTCCCGCATGGAGCGGCATCCCCTGGAGCTACAGCCTCGCCACAGGAACCAATCTTTGAAGAAGTAGGCCAGAGCCGGATTCAGGCGGAAATGGAATCGGCGACTCCTGCGCATTACAACGATCTGGGCGTGCGCAAGTACGATCTGGCTTCCGCCTGGAAACGCCTGAAGAACCATTTCAAGGGTCCAGTGACGTCCAACCCCAAGCTTGTGCATTACCTTTCCGCCGGCAGCATCCAGGGGCTGCGTCCCTTGCGTTACGAGAAGCGGGTCGCCCGAAATCGTTTCATCTTCTTCGCCGTCACGCTTCTGATTGTGCTCTCGGGATTGATCGCCTTCATCATCGGCCGCCATTAGCCTTTCAATGCAAGAATCAGGAATCCCCATCCTCACGGTTTTCGGAGTGATAATTGTCGTGATCGGAATCGTCACGACCTTCTTTTTGTGGAAGGGCAAATGACATGGCCATCCGCGCAGACATTGAAACGGCGGAAGGCAGTTTTGTCGTGGAATTCTCCGAACACGGGCTGAAGCGGCTCCATTTTCCGGGGATGAAAACGGCGAAGGAATTGCCCGCGCAACGCCCGATGTCCTTCGACTCACAGCTCCAACACTGGCTGAAACTGACGGAATCAGCTTTGACCGACATTCTTTCAGGACGTCAGCCGAAGACACTTCCGCCGCTGGACTGGTCCGGTCATACGGAGTTTCAGCAAAAGGTCTGGCAGGCATTGCTCCGCATCCAGCCGGGGCAGACGAAGACTTACTCCCAGTTTGCCAGAGACCTTGGAAAACCACTCGCAGCGCGCGCCACGGGCGGCGCATGTGGAGCCAATCCGATTCCAGTATTGGTTCCGTGTCATCGTGTGGTGGCCGCCAACGGCGGACTCGGAGGCTTTTCCTGCGGCTTGGATTGGAAGAGACGGTTGCTGGCGCTTGAAGGAATAAAATAAAAAACGCGCCGAATGACCGGCGCGTTTCAAAGCATTGGCCGGGACAAACCCGGTTGATCGAACTGCTAACTTCTATCTATCAGAAGCCGTCTCTCGTCCTGCGGCTGCAGCGTATTGGATGGAGAGGTTCAGATACTCCCCCGGCAGCAAGCGGGTGCCAGGGGGAATGTTCACCAGAATGGGCAGGCCGACTTCAACCCGCTCGGAAACAGTGTCCAACAGAGCGGGATTGATGGGCTCGAACTGCGCGCCGACCCGGAGGATTTGAGCCGTGATGGTTTGACGTGGCTGAGTACGGGTCATGATCACCGCAAAGTCATTCGTGGTAGGAATGCGGTTGACAGGTTGGCGAAGATAAGCGATGACGCGCTTGGATTCTGGGTCGCTGACCGAGACAATCGGCATGCCACGAAGAATGCGTTCGCCGGGCACATGATGAACCATGCTGACCATGCCGCTGATGGGCGACCGCAGCTCGCTGGGCTTGAGCAGGAGCTCGAGTTCCTTGGCCTTTTTCTCGATGAACTCCTTGAACGGGTTCGGCTCGTTTCCATCCTGCTTATGGCTCAAGTCGCCCAAGGACTTCTTCAAGTCAACGATTTGCTTTCCGCGTTCTTCAATGGCGGCCGCATAAGCGTCCCGCTTGGCCCGGGCCGCATCCAGCTCCGTCGCCGAAGAACTGCCTTCTTTAGAAAGCTTTTCAATGCGATCAAACTCACTGGCCGCAGCGATCAAATTCGCCTTGTCCTGAGCCTGCTCTACATTCCGGCTGAACGAATCCTGAATGAACTCGCGGAGAGATTGCTCCGCGCGTTGAACGTCCACCTGATTGCGGGCCGCCAGAACTTTGATTTCTGCCTGGGCGCTTTCCACCTGAGCCTGAATCAAGGCAGGGTCCGTGTTCACGATGATCGCGATTACCTGGCCGGTAACCACATTCTGAAAACGTTCCACGAACATCTCCGAAACCAGACCGTCCTGGATGCTGGTCACGTTCACCATGTTGGTGTCCGCATAGCCGATCACCCCGATGGGCTGAACATAGCTGCGCCACAGGAAGACAATCCCGCACAGCACCAAGGCGAACACCACTGCGGGCAGGAACTGAATGCGAAACTCGCGCCAGCGTTGCGTGGCAGGAGTGGGAATGGGAGGGAGTGCGTCTTTTTCCATGATCACAGTTCGGATTCGTCTTCAGCCATCATGCTGGTGACACGGGAGACACCGGTAATCTGGCGGAGTTCAGTGAGAAGATCTTCCACACGATTGGAATCGCGGAGCAACAAACGATAGGACAGGTCCGTGCCCTCGTAGCCTTCATGGGAACGCTGGCTGGCCTGGTGCGCCTTCCAACTGTGGCGGTCCAGGACGCGGCGGAGGTCGAAGAGCTCCTTCACCGAGCGGGACCAGTGCAGGTTCACGATCAAATCATAACGATGACGGCTGCCGAACGCCGTGTACCACAGGTAAAGCAAGGCCAGTGACGAAAGCGCCGTTCCGAGAATGGCGCTGGCGAACTTCTGGGTTCCCGTGGCCATGCCGAGCACGATGACGATCAGAATATAGGACGTGTCCAGCGTGTCGCGGAGGATGTTACGGAAACGGACAATGGCGAACACCGCCATCATGCCGAACGCGGTCACCAGATTGTTCGAGAGGATCATCATCACCAGGCAGGTCACCAGCGGCATGATGATGAGCGCGTTCACGAACGAGCGCGAGTAAGACAGGCCCGAATGCGTCATCATATAGACCCATGCAATCGTCTGGCCACCGGCGAACGCGAGCAACAGCCCGAGAATGCTTGCGGGCCAGTTGACCGGGGCAGACCCGTAGTCGCCCTGCATGAACCATCCAATCCAGTCTGTCATCGTAGTGTCCTTATCGAATAAAAAGGTTCAGTATTTTTTGCGAGGTGAAAGAGTGACAATTTGGAAACGGGTTGTCCAGCCCTTCTCCAAAATGGAGGGCTTGAAAAACTCATTTGCGCAACGGCCCTGCAGAGAAAGCAATTTCCTCCAGCTCGCGCAGCGCAGCTCGCATTTGCCACGTCATGGAGCGCGCGGTTTTCGTACGAGAGTTCCATCGAATGAATCATCAACGCCATATACGGACAGTCAGCCGCCCGGAAATGCCATGATACGACAGCAGCGGGTTCCAAATTTGTGACCCAGCAGGCCGCGCCTTGTCAAGAACGCCACCGTAAGCCCGTAAGCGGCGGGCGGCCCGGATAAAACCGAGCGCAGGAAAATTCGCTTGCGACTCGGTGGCATCCCTCGTTTTCTAGTCTCCTCTTACGATGCAAGACTTGATCTCGAAAGCGGCGACGTTGCTGGAAGCGCTGCCTTACATTCAGAAGTTCAGCGGTGAGACGTTCGTCGTGAAATACGGCGGCTCGTTCATGGATTCGCCCGATCCGGCGGTCCGCACCGGCGTGGCGCGTGACATCGTCTTTCTCGAAGCCGTGGAAATCAATCCCGTGGTCGTCCACGGCGGCGGCAAGGCCATCACGCGCGCGATGGAGACGGCCGGCTTGCAGGCGAACTTCGTCCAGGGCCAGCGCGTCACCGACGAGGCGACCGTCGAGATCGTGGACCGCGTGCTCTCCCGAGAGATCAATCCCGAGATTGTGAAGCTCATCAATGAACTCGGCGGCCGCGCCCAAGGCTTCGCCGGCACCGAGATTTTCACCTGCCGCAAGCTGCTGCTCGATGCGCCCGACGGCGGGAAGCTGGACGCCGGGTTTCTCGGCGAAGTGATCCGCGTGAACACCAAGCCGTTGATCGAGTGCATTGAGCAGGGCATCACACCGGTCATCAGCCCGACGGCGCGCGGCGAGGATGGCAAGATTTACAACTGCAACGCCGACGTCTCCGCCGCGCACGCTGCCATTGCGCTCCAGGCCAAGCGGCTGGTCTTCATGAGCGACGTGCCTGGCTTGATGCGCGATCCAAAAGATCCCGCCACGCTCATCACGCACCTGCAAATCAGCGAGGTGCCCGGCTTGAAGCAGGCGGGCATCGTGGACAACGGGATGATTCCGAAAGTGGACAGCGCGGTGACGGCGATCATGTCCGGCGTCGAGAAAGTTTCCTTCGTCGATGGCCGCGTCAATCACTCGGTGCTGCTGGAGATTTTTACCGATGCAGGCGTGGGCACAGAAGTGGTGCTGTAGCTGGCTGAGGCTCGTCCTCGGCTGCGGCCTGGTCAGCGCCCAAGTCGCGCACGCGGAAACCACGACTGCGCCCGAACGCCTTCGCGTCCTCATCGAGACGGATGCCGGCGGCGATCCGGATGACGAGCAATCCCTCGTCCGGTTTCTTCTCTACGCGAACGAATGGGAGGTTGAAGGCATCATCGCCAACCGTCCCGCAACGCGGCCGGGCGAGAATCGGAACACCGAACGCACCGGTCTCGGCGTCGTGCGGCGGATGCTCGATGCCTACGAGCAATGCTTCACGAATCTCGTCCAGCACGACCCGCGCTTTCCCGCGCCGGAACTCCTGCGCCAACGAACCGTCGCAGGTTACAGCTCCACCGGCGCAGCGGTGAATTTGATCCTCAAGGCCGTGGACGGTCCAGATCCGCGTCCGATCTGGTATTCGGACTGGGGCACGGACAGCGGCGCAGCCACGAACAACTTGAAGCGCGTGCTCGATCAAGTGCTTCGCGAACGCGGACCGGCCGGCTACGCGACCTTCAAAAGCCGGCTGCGGCTCAGCTCCGCCGACAAGTTCGGCGCGCACACTGCGGACATCGCGCCACCGTTCACGTTCTGGGTGGACACCTGGCGTCCCGAGATGAACCGGCTGCGCTGGTACCATCGCTTCTCCGCGCTGACCTCGAAGGCGGGCGGGTTCGACATCGAGCGCGACGTTCGGACCGGACACGGCCCGCTCGGCGCGCTGTATCCGACGAACACGACGCATTGGTGCAAGGAAGGCGACACCGCGAGCTTCCTGTATCTCGTGCCGAACGGTCTCGGTGATCCGGCGCATCCCGGCTGGGGCAGTTGGGCGGGCCGTTACGGCGCGAACGAAACCTTTCCCGGCCAGCCGTACGTCTGGGCGAACCAGGTCGATGCCTGGAACGGATCGACGAACCGCGACAACGCGCTCCGGCGTTGGGCGGTTCATTTGCAGAACGACTTTGCGGCGCGGCTCGACTGGTGCGTGAACGACTTCTCCCATGCGAATCATCCGCCGAAGCCACGCCTCAACGGGAACCTGATTCGTTCGGCGAAACCCGGCGAACGCGTGGCTCTCGACGCGCGCGAATCCACCGACCCGGACGGTCATGCGCTCAAGTTCGAGTGGGTTCACTATCCTGAAGCCGGGACCTATCGTGGCGGCCCGATTATGATTGCGGGTGCTGCAAATCGGGAGGCATCGTTCGCGGTGCCGATCACGGCTGCCGGACAGAGCATTCATGTGATTTTGATGCTCACCGACACCGGCGTTCCCGCACTGACGCGTTACCTGCGCGTCGTGGTGAAGGTCACGCCGCCGTGATCGAAATGCACTGACCAGACCGAACTGAACCTTGCTCCAGACGTGAAAGAAATCGTTCCGCCGCCACCGCCGATCATCCACAACGAACAGGCCGCCATTCAGGCGTTGTTCCAGAAGAATGTCATGCCCACCTATGCACGCTTTGAAATCGTGCTGAGCCACGGCGCGGGCAGTTACGTTTACGACATCAATGGCCGGCGTTACCTCGATTTCGGCGGCGGCATCGCCGTCTGCTGTCTCGGCCACGCGAACCCGGAGATCACCGACGCGCTGACCAGGCAGGCGCAGAAGCTCGTTCACATCTCGAACCTCTACTACAACGAGCCCCAAGGCAGGCTTGCCGCCGCGCTGGTGAAACAGCTCGCGCCCGGCAAAGTGTTCTTCTGCAACTCCGGCGCGGAAGCCAACGAAGGTCTCTACAAGCTCGCGCGCAAGTTCGGCCATGACGAAGGCCGCTACGAGATTCTCACGGCGGTGAATTCCTTCCACGGCCGCACGCTCGCAGGCATCGCCGCGACCGGCCAGGACAAGGTGAAGAAGGGTTTCGAGCCGATGATGACCGGCTTTCGACACGTTCCATACAACGATCTCCAGGCGATGCGCGATGCGATCTCGCCAACGACCGTCGCGATTCTCATCGAAGGCATCCAGGGCGAAGGCGGCATTGCGCCCGCCTCTGCGGAATACCTGCTCGGCCTGCGCCAGCTCTGCGACGAGAAGAAGCTCCTGCTCATGATGGACAGCGTGCAATGCGGCCACTTCCGCACCGGCCGTTTCCAGAGCTTCCAGCGCACGCTTGAAGGCGTGCCCGGCGGCGAGACGTTCATGCCCGACGCGATCTCGATGGCGAAGTCGCTCGGCGGCGGCATGCCGATGGGCGCGTTCTGGGTGCGCGAGCAGTACGCGGACCTGCTCGGGCCGGGCACGCACGGGACCACTTACGGCGGCACGCCGCTGGCCTGCGCGGTGGCGTTGCGCATCATGGAAGTGATCGAGCGCGAGAACCTGGCCGAGAACGCCCGCGTCCTCGGCGACTGGTTGAAGAACGAAATCAACCGGCTCGCGGCGAAATATCCCGGCGTGATCAAGGGCGGACGCGGGCTGGGCTTCATGCTCGGCATCGAGCTGATGGAACGGGAAAAGATCCCGGGCTTCGCCGCCGTTGAAAAGACGTCCTCGATCCAGTTCGTCAACCGCCTGCATGACGCGGGCCTGCTGACCATTCCATCCGGCGCACAAGTGGTCCGGCTGCTGCCCGCCTTGAACCTGACCCGTCTCCAGGCCGAGGAAGGCATGAAGATCATCGAGTCCGTCGCGGCCAGCCTGTCCTAAAATCAACGAAACTGTTCGTGACGTTCACAGTTACTTCTGCTTAATTCACCGGCTTTCCCAGGCGTTGAACTGGGGTATCCCGTTGTCCCCCGGATGGGCGCGGACATTGTTATGAAGCATCTGCTCAGTCTCGAAAAAATGTCACGGAGCGACATGGACCTGGTGTTGCGAAACGCCACGATGTTCAAGCGCGATCGCACGAGCCATCGCAGGCCGCTGACCGGCCAGACCTGGGCGCTGATGTTTAGCAAGTCCTCGACGCGCACCCGGGTTTCGTTCGAGGTCGGCATCCGCGAGCTGGGCGGCCAGGTGATGTTTCTCAACGCGAACGACATTCAGCTCGGGCGCGGCGAACCCATCAAGGACACGGCGCGCGTGCTGGGCCGGATGATTCATGGCGCGGTGATCCGCACCTTCGCTCAGAGCGACGTCGAGGAGTTCGCGCAGTATTCCGGCATTCCCACCATCAACGCGCTGACGGACGACGAGCATCCCTGCCAGGTATTGACGGATATTTTTACGTTCGAGGAGATGCGCGGCCCCATCGCGGGCAAGGTCGTCACCTTCGTCGGCGATGGCGCGTGCAACATGCCGGCCTCGTGGATCTGGGCGGCGGCGAAGCTCGGCTTCGAACTGCGCATCGCCGCGCCGAAGAATTACCAGCCCAGCGCGGATCTCCTGAAGCGCGCCGGCGGGAAGATTGTCGTGACGGAAGACTTGAACGCCGCCGCAGCGGGCGCGGACATGCTCTACACGGACGTCTGGATTTCGATGGGCAAGGAAGCGGAGTCCGCGCAGCGCATCAAGGAAATGAGCGGCTACCAGATCAACGAGGCGCTCGTGAAGCGGGCGAAGCCTGGCGCGCTCGTGATGCACTGCCTGCCCGCCTATCGCGGCAAGGAGATCGACGAAGCGACATTTGAGGCGCACGCCCAGACGATCTTCGATCAAGCCGAGAACCGTCTGCACGCCCAGAAGTCGATTGTGGACTGGCTGGTCTCCTGACCTCGACCAGCGGTCGGTCGAGTCTCCATTCCTGCTGCACAGGTCCGGCTCAGAGGATATTTCCAACCGCTCGGTAAATTCCTTTTACGATTCAGTCCGAACAGCACCTCCATGCGCTTCGGGACCACAAACATTGGCGCGAAGCGAAAGAGCGAGCGGGGCGTTGCTTATGGATAAAGTTTTTACTTCCCTGGCTCCTGCATCTTCTTCAGTTCGGCCCAGAACTTTTCCGCGTTGGCTTTGCGGACCTCGACGCTGGGAACCTCGTGGAAGCCGCCGGGCGGGAGCACGGACTTATCGCCGTTGGCCAGGCGGGCGAGGATGCGGACGGAATCGTAGCCGTAGTAATAGGGCTGCTGGCTGACGGTGCCGTACACGTGCCCGTCCATGATGCCTTGGAGAACCGCGTTCGCCTCGTCGAAGCTGACGATTTTGATTTTGCCCACCTTGCCCGCCTCCTTCGCGGCTTCGAGACAGAGCGGCGCGTTGTAGGCGAAGAGGCCGACCATGCAGGCGAGGTCCGGCGTGCTGGCCATGGCGTCCTGCGCGTTGGCCTTGGCGCGGGCGTAGTCGAAGTTGTCGGTGCGCGTGTCGAGCACGGTGAATTTGCCGCCGCTCAAGACCTTGCCCGGTGCGTCGTAGTTCACCTTGTCGAGCGCCTGCATCGGACGGTCGAGCAGCTCATCGATGACGCCCTGACGGCGCTGCTGCGCGTTGAGCTGTTCGAGGCGGCCAACGAAGATCATCACCTTGCCGCCGTCCGGCAGCGCTTCCTTCACGAGCCGTCCGGCGGCGCGACCGGCCTTGTAGTTGTCCATGCCGACGAAGCAGAGGCGCTTGCTGTCCGGCGCGTCGGAATCGTGCGTGATGACCGGGCAGCGCGCGGCGACTTCGTTGATCAAATCGACCTGGTTCTTCGCGTCCACCGGGCTGATGGCAATGCCGTCCACGCCGCGTGCGAGCAGTCCTTCGATCATGCGCTTCTGGTCCAGCGCGCCCTTGGGCGGCATGAGGACTTCGCACTCCACGTCGAACTCCTTCTCGGCGGTGCGAACTCCAGCGACGGCGGTGTTCCAGAACGGGTCCACGCCGTTGGTGACAAAGGCGACTTTCTTTTTCTTGCCGGTGGCAGGCTTGGTGTCGGCTCCGGCTTGGGGCGTCGTGGAATCAGCCGGCTTGTTGCACGCGCTCACGCTGAACAGGAGCACGGAGAGAACGCAGGTCAGGAATCGGTTGGTCGTGGTCATAAGTGGAAAGGGAGCTGGCGCATCGAAGCCGCTTCGCCCACACGCGGGACATGGAATGGAGTCGGGATGCTCATGCGTCAAATGCTATGACGCGAGGCTAGGCGGAGGGCGGGAAGCGGGGCAAGCAGTGTTTCAACGGCGGATGGACATGGATTCGAGCGCCATCCGAATAAGAGAAGTGCGCAGTGCAGCCGCCGACGTGAGGAGGCGGACGTTTGGAACTGTGTGACACCTTCCGTCTCCTCACGTCGGCGGCTACCGGTGGAATCAGCGCGACTGCTCGACCACCGTCGTTGCGTCGAGGTTCGCGTTGGTCACCGTCTGTTTCTCGCCGCCGGGCCAGGTGATTTCGAGGTCGCTGAACTGCGTCGCCTTGCCCAGGCCGATGGTCACGGGCAGCTCGGACTGCGAGAGATAGCTGCGCGTCGGCATGACCTGACGCGACAGCGTTTCCTTGCCGAGCTTGAGCCTGACCCACGCGCCGATGGCGTCGCGGTTCGATTTCTTGCCGACGAGTTTGAAGCGCAGGAAATGATGGCCGAGGCTCTGGTCGTTGCGCAGAAGGAGCGGCGCGCCGTTGACCTGCGTGTGGACGACATCCTGATCCCCGTCGCCATCGATGTCCGCGTAGGCGGAGCCGCGTCCGACGATGGGCTTGAAGAGGTCGTTGCCGGCCTTTTCCGGCGTCACGACGGAGAAGCCCGCGCCGTTGTTCCAGAAGAGCTGCGCCGGCTGACGGTATTTCTGGCTCGCCTGAACCTTGGTGATCTCCTCCTCCAGATGGCCGTTCGCCGTGAGCAGGTCGAGGCGTCCATCGAGATCGTAGTCGAAGAAGAACACGCCGAACTTCAGCAGCAGGCGGCTCGCGGGACCGACGCCTTCCTGGATCGCCTCGTCGTTGAAGGTGCTGGGATCGCGCTGCGAGACGCACATCGCGGTCATCTCGTTGGCGAAGTTGCCGATGGCGATGCCCAGCGTGTGATCGTTGCGGTAACGCGCGGCATCGATGCCCATCGCGCCGCGTGTCTGGCCGTTCACATCGAAGGCCACGCCAGACAGTCCGCCGATCTCCCGGAACGTGCCGTCGTGTGCATTGGTGAAGACGAAGTTCTGCACCGTGTCGTTGGCCACCACGAAGTCCATCCAGCCGTCGCCGTTGATGTCCACCGGCGCGACGCCGAGCGACTTCGCCGTGGGAACGCCGGTCGAGGCGTTCTTGACCTGCACGCCGCTCTTCGCCGAAGCGTCGCTGAATTTCCCGCCGCCTTCATTGTGATAGAGCGAGGCGAAGGTTCCCTGAAAATTCATCGGCTGACCGTAGGCGCGGGAGACGCCGTCAATCTTGTAGCCGACTTCGAGATCAATTTCCTTCGACCACTTCACGTAATGGCCGACGAACAAATCGAGCTTCCCGTCGTTGTCATAATCGAACCACGCGGCGCACGTGCTCCAGTCCGTCGGCAGGCCGCCCACGCCGGATTCCTTCGTCACGTCCGCGAACTTGCCGCCGCCGAGATTGCGGAAGAGATGATTGCCGCCCACGCCGGTGACGAACAGATCGACAAGCCCGTCGTTGTCGAAATCTCCCACGACCGGGGCCATGCCGAAGAAGCTCACGTCGAGGCCGGAGCCGGCGGTCACTTCCTCGAACCTGCCTTTCCCGTCATTGCGATAGAGCGCCATCGTGGGCGGCTTCGCCGCCTTCTTCGTTGACCACGCCCAGTCGGTGCCGCTGATGAACAGAAGGTCCGCATCGCCGTCATTGTCGAAGTCGAAGAACGCCACGCCGCCACCCATCGTCTCGGGCAGGAGCTTGTCGCCGTAAGCGCCGCTGTAGTGGATGAAGTTTACGCCGGAGGAGGCGGTCACGTCCGTGAACTTCGCCTCAGGAATTTCCGGGGCGCTGCGGTTCACGCTGGCCGGTGCAGAGAGCTTCGTGACCTGGACGGGCTTTGCTTCCGGCTTTTTCCTCAGCACAACCCATGCTCCAGCTCCAAGCGCGAGGATCACGAGGAACGCGATGAAGGAGCCGCGAAAGGCGCGACTGATGACGCGGTCGTCGGCGTAAACCAATTCTTCCTGATCGTCGGACGGCCGTTTGTTTGTTGGATCGCTCATGGAAAACTCGGTGGGTGTTGTTGGTTTAGCAGGGCAGCGGCGTCAGGGGAAACCCCAGCATCTCCGCAGCATCGCGCATCCGTTTGTCACCGGTGGCCAGCGGCCAGTCCTGCGACTGATCGGCGCTGGCCAGATGCAGGGCGTCCAGCGAACGCAGCGGCACCTTGGGATGACAGGCTTCCAGAATGCGGTTCGCGCGCTTGAAGATCGCCGGACTCATTGGCAGCAGCTCGATCACGTCGCTAGTCACGTTGCGGTCAATCGCCGCCCAGATCTTTCTTCGCTGTTCGGGCGTCAGGCCACCCGCGCGTTCCTGGGCGAGCAGCGCGGACCAAACTTCTGTGTACGCGAGAACGGACGAGCAGACTGTCTGCCCGTCCGTCAGTTTTCCGTAGAACTCGCTGTCCGGCTCCCGCACGAACAATTTCACCAGAATCGACGGGTCGAGATACATAATCAGGCCCGGCCATCGCGATCTTCGCGCACGAGTTCTTCGGCGGACGGCACGCCGCGTTTGAGCGGCATGGAGCGCAACAGCTCCCAATCCATCCGGAATGGCTGCCGCCGCGAGCGCATCGGCACCAGCTTCGCCTTGGGCAGTCCATCGCTGGTGATGATGACTTCGTTGCCGCGCGACGCCTGTTCGAGCAGGCTTGAAAGCTGATCCTTGGCCGCACGGACGTTGACCACCAGTTCCGCTTCTTCAAGCGCAGGCGCGGTTTCCCGCAGCTCCATCGACCCAGCTTTTGCCGGTGGGCGTTTGAATGTTTTTCTTTTCATGTGCCGATTGTGGCCTCATGTGGCCACGATTTCAAGTTTGACCGTTTGGAAGCTCATCGATCTGACGATTCGCCGCGCAATGCGACGCGGCTGGGCCGCCCGCCGGCTTCAAGTTCCGGCGCACCCGGACGTTGCAGCTTGTAGATCACAATGGCCTGCGCGGCGGCATCGGCGGCGGGATTCGCGCGGCGGGCGATGGTGATGGCGCGGTCGCGGGCGTTGTCGTCGGGACGATAGCGTTCGTGCAGGGCGCGATGCTCGGCGGCGAGCTTCGCGTCGCCAAGCTGATCGTGGAGCAGTGCGAGGTTGTAATGCGCGGCGAGATTCTCGGAATCAAGAGCCAGCGTCTTCTTGAACTGTTCCATCGACTGACGGAGGAACCCTTCACGCGTCGCCTGGTTGGCCTCGCCGCGTTCCATCTTGGCGCGTTCAAAGAGCGTCTGGCCCAGCTCGTTGATCACTTCGTAATCCTTGCTGAAATCGAAGCCGCGCTGATCGAGTTCAGGATAACGATCATCGAGGATGCTGCGGAACTCGGTGATGGCCTTGTCGAGATAGCCGTTCTGCTTGTTCACGAGGCCGTTCAGCCACGCGATGGTCCAGCGGTTGCCCGCCGGCTTGAACTTGGTTTCGTCGTTGGCGCGTTGCAGCGCGGTGACCACGTCGTCCAGCCGACCCTCCTTGAAATAGACACGGGCGAGATTCAGCGGTCCATCGGCGCGTCCGAGCTTCTCGACTTCGGAGAAAGCATGGGCGGCTTGAATCAGCTCGCCCTTCTCGCTGCCCTTGTCGCCTTCCAGCAGCAGGCCGATGCCGTAATCGTTCCAGCGCTGCCACGGGATGATTGGCGAAGGCGCATTGGTCGGAGCAGCGGCAAGGCCTTCGATGGGGAAGATGATCTTGTCCGCGCAGATCGTCGTGATCGGGAGATCGTTCGTGAAGTTCGTGCCGAAGACATGCTGCATGTACTTCGTGTCGAACTTGCGGTATTGAACTTTGATCTCAACGGTCAACGGCTCCGTGATGTCCGGCGGCACGGTGAAGTCGTAATGCACCACGGCGGCGGCTCCGGGCGGGATCTGGTGGTTGTAGAGCGGAGTGAAGATGTCCTGCGGATTGCGGCGGTCGATGCGGTTGCCGTTGCGGTCGAGCATGAAGACGTTCAGGAAGTGCGACCACGGATCAACCTCCCGATATGGCCCGCCCAATCCGCCGCTGCGCCCGATCACGCGTCCGCCGCTCGTCACCTTCGTGTCCACCCAGGCTTCGTTGGAATCCACCGTGCCCTGTGTGAACGGATGGCCGAGCTTCACCGTGCGGACGACGGTTTCGAGCAGATACTTCTGGCCTCGCTTGAGCGCGGGAACCTGCGGGCGGAGCGGGGCGATGAGCTTGCCATCGATGCCGCCGCCTTCCTTCACGCCGAAGAGATCAACACGCAACGAGCCTTTCAGGAAATCCTGATGGCGCTTCACGATGTCCGGTTCGCCGCGAATGTGAGCGATGCCCGTGTTTGCGGCCGGAAACAGGTGATCGTGGATGCTGAGCGTCTTGTTCGTGGGATTGAAGAACCTCGCGCCGAAATCTCCCGACGCCTGAAGGGGCATGTGGCAGCCGTTGCAGTTCACCTCCGCCTTGTCCGGATAATAGAAGCTGCGCGCGTTGTGGCCGGACACGCCGCTCAGCAGGAACGTGTCGTAATGGTTCTGGCCGCGCAGGAATTCCTTGTACTTGTTCAGCTCGTACGGGAAGCTGACCTTGTGGCAGGTGGAGCAGAACTCGGCGGACTTGTGCAGCGGCTTGAGGAAGGTCTTCTTGTGAAACTCCGGCTTCGCCTTGACGAGCTGCTGGTTGATGTATTGCAGCGCGGCGTTGGAGCTGTAGGCAAACGGATAATGAATCGGCTCGTCGATGGTGTAGTCGGCGTTGCCGCGCGTGCTGTTGACGTGCGTGATCGCGTGGCAGGCGGTGCAGGTGATGCCCGCCTGCGAAGTCGGATGCTTCTCCACGTCGAAGTTCGGGTCGTCAAACGCGCCGCTGAAGAACGGCACCACGTCGTGACAGCCGGCGCACCAGCGCGAAGCCTTCACGTTGCCGTCGCGTTCGAGCGAAACCTTCCGCGTTTCCATCACGCTGAACAGGTAGGGCTTGTTGTTGAACGAACTGAAATGATGCGCGCTGTGGAACCAGCCTTTATAGGCGTCTTGATGGCAGTTCAGGCAGTAGTCATCCATCATCAGCGTCTCGGCCGGGATGAACTTGCCGCTCGCGGTCCGGGCCAGCGATGGCTCGAAGTATTTCTCGCCTTCCTTGGAGCCGACTGCGTTCTTCGTCGGATGCGACGAGTGCATGAGAACCATCCCGACGACGACCACTCCGACCGCCCCCGCCCAGCGCAGGCCGATGCTCCACTTGATGCGCGGCCCGGCCAGCCGGTGCAGCACATACAGCCAGATCCCCAGGATGGGCGTGATGACATGCGCCCAATAGATCGGGCTGCGCAGGTTCGGATTCTTGATGCTGAAAAAGTCGAAGCGCATCAGCGCCACGCCGGTGAAGAGCAGCACAAGGCTGACGGCAAACAGCATGTAGCCGACGCGCGCCGCCCGGCGATTGGGCCGGTCATGGGCGTTCTTGATGTGAATGATGCCGAAGATGACGACCGGCAGGATGAGCAGCAGCCCCAGCACGAGATGGCTGCCAAACATCACCATGTAAAAGTAATTCTGGTAGGTGGTGTTCGGATCGCCCTTGAGCCATTCGAGGAACGTGATGCTGCCGAGATAGACGGAGTTCGCCCCCAGCACCGCGAACAGCCCGAAGATCGTGTAGAGCACCAGCCGCAGGCGCGGCCCCACGGCGCGGACATATTTCTTCTTCGGAGCCGGGGCGGATGAGATGGATTCGTCGGTCATGGGATTGCGCAAAAGCCTTACGCTTTATCGGCTTGTCTGGTCGAGGCGTAACTTTATTCGAACGCCGGCCCGTCCGCCGAGCGCAGTGTGGTGAAGAAGATCGGGTCCGGGGCGGGCCGCTGATTTTCAGGGGTGAAGTGAAAGGCTGGGAGAATGATGCCAAGCAGGACGAGGCGCAGCGCGCCTGAACCGCGCCGCGAATCAGCGGCGCGCGGGGAAAAGCTCCATCCGGGTCCGTACTCGTGGACGATTCCGGGTCGCGGAGCGACCACCTGAAGTTAGCCGTGGGCTTCAGCCCACGGTGAGCGGGGAAAAAGAGCGCGTCGCGGAGCGACGCTTGAAAGCCTCTCGATATAAAAGTGAGCCTTCAGCCGTCGCTCCGCGACGAAGACGGTTTCGGCCCAGATCCGTGGGTTGAAACTCACGGCTATCCCATTGGCCTACAAGACAGGCTGGAAGCACTGTCCTGCTTTGACCATCCGCACTGCGTCCCTTTCGGCTTTCGCGTCGTTTCGCGTGTTTAACCGGCCATCCATTCCATCACACCACGCTCGCGACTTCCGCCAACCCAACCACCTTCTCCTCGCGTGTCTGGAGATTTTTTACCTTCACCTGCAACGTGCCGTCCGCCGTCCGTTCCAGCCGCGCCGTGTTCGCCGCGTTCAGCTCCATCGCGCGTTTGAACTGCTTGTCCGCCTTTGAAGGCGTGAAGGAATACTCCACCACCTTGCCCGCGCCGCGCAGGTCCGTGATCAGCTTCAGCGAATCCGCGCGCAAGGCTTCGTCTTCGATCAGGCAGAACACGTCCACGCCGGCGTCGAACTTCGGCAGGAGCCCGCGCGCCTTCAGCAGCTCCAGCAGCACCACGTCGCCCATGCCGAAGCCGAGTGCAGGCAGATCGACTTTGCCGCCGCTCATCAGCTTCACGAGATTGTCGTAGCGGCCGCCGCCCGCGATGGCTCGGAACTCACCCTTCTTGTCGAACGCCTCGAAGACCACGCCCGTGTAATAGGCCAGCCCGCGAATCACGTTGTAGTCGATCTTCACGAAGCCGCCGAGGCCGCGCGCCGCGAGATTGTCCAGCACGCGCTGAAGTTCCGGCGTCGGCTGGCTGGCTGTGATGAAGCCGGTCACGTCATCGTAGCTGAAACCGAGCTTGTCGAGCTTGGTGCGGCTCACGTCCGGATCTTCGCGCTCCAGCTTGTCGATGATTTGGTAGAAGTCGCAGGCATTCGCCGGGTCGGAACAGCGCTCGGCGAAGAACTGCTGCCACGCCTGCCGGCTGCTCAGGCGGATGACGAAATCGTCCTCGGTGAGCTTGAGCGCGCGCAGCGTATCGATGAGCAGCGCGATGATCTCCGCGTCCGCCGCCGGATCGTTTTCGCCGATGATGTCCGCGTTGAACTGGAAGTGCTCGCGCAGCCGGCCCTTCTGCTGGCGTTCGTAGCGGAAGAGCTGCGGGATGGCGAACCACTTGATCGGCTTCTTGTAGGCGCGCTCGTGCGCCGCGACCATGCGCGCCAGCGTGGGCGTCATCTCCGGACGGAGCGAGATGCCGCGCTCGCCCTTGTCGATGAAGTTGTAGAGCTGGCCGACGATCTCGTCGCCGCTCTTGGTGGTGAAGAGTTCGAGCGGTTCGAGCGGCGGGCCGTCGTATTCGCGGAAGCCGTAGCGCCGCGCCGCGCCGCGCCAGGCGTTGAAAATATAATTGCGGGCGTCAGCGCTCCACACATCGGTGTGCGGGAGCGGCTCAGGATAAAAGTCACGAAAGCCAGGTAGTCGGTCCATAAACGGCGCGAGGCTGGCGCACAACGGCCCAAGGGCAAAGCTCAAAAGAAACGGAGAAACTACGTGTCGCAAGGTTCTCCGGTTTGCACGGCGAAGTGATTGGGGATAGGGGACAAAAGATTCCGCTAGACTTCAGCACCCTTTTTTGGTTTCATCGGCTGGGATGACAGCAAACCATCTTCCCGCAACACGAACCGAGCCGGCCACCAGCGTCCGCCTCGTGCCGGAACACGAAGTCCCCTGGTTCGACGAACAACTGGCCGCCCACCATTATCTCGGCGCCGGCCGGCCCGTCGGCGATTACCTCCGCCA